>JRHI01000235.1_pt1 | contig 63214 bp, 74 predicted proteins | sample 215371 | NCBI WGS metagenome assembly JRHI01 (sample SAMN02929681, study PRJNA255918) | sediment metagenome | biome: cave system; feature: Ice Cave; material: Sediment; isolation source: sediment from deep within a dark volcanic ice cave with no known source of... ...
GGTCACCGACCTACGCGGCGTGTCGCGAAATTTGACCACCAGGGTCGAAGTCGGGGGTGAGGTCGCTCAGCGTCGGTTTGGGCATCCCGGCCGCGCCGTAGATGTCGAGCACTTCTCCGGAGACGGTCGATTCCGCGATGAGCTGTCCCAGCAGTCGTTGGATCTCCTCGGGGATCGGCTCGCCGCGGGACTGACGATCGTCGGCGTCGAACTTCGCCATCCAGACCCGGACCTCTTCGTAGAACCGCACTTCGGGGTGCAGGTGGGCCAAGGTTTCGCTGCCTCCGCAGATCGCCCAAGCTCGGGCCAGCTGGCTGGACAGCTTGCGGAAGCGGACGGCGAGCGTCTCCTCCTCTTCGGCCACCTGGTTGCCTGCGGTTGCTGCATCACGCAGGTAGTTGACCGTCGCGTGCGCGGCCTTCACGAACGCGCGGGGGCCACCGGCATTGAGAGCGGCCTTGAAGTCGTAACCGGTGAGCATCATGTCCTTGACGATCACGATCTCCAGCTCGTCGTCTTCGTTCCTCAGCCGTTCTTTGATCGCGGCGTTCTGGGAGTCCCGTCGCACGTGATTGACTACTGGCGGCGTGTCGGCAGATGTGCCGGAGTACACGACCTTGATCCGCCCTTGGCGAGGTCGTCGGAGTGCCAGTCGGGCCGCAGAGCGGTGATCGCGGCGTAGAGGTTGGCGCAGATCTCGCGGGTGGCACAGACGATCATCGCTTTGCCGGGCGCCTCGATGAACGGGCGCATCCGGTCGCGGCGGCTCTCCCATTGCGTCACGGGTCGTCACCCTAATCGCGTTGATCAAGAAATTTACAACAGCGGATCGATAACCCCCTTATCGGCCTTCGAGCTTTTCGCTGAGCGGTCCGTCGCATAGTCCTGGAGATGACCAACTCCCACCGGCCCACGTGGAACGACTACCTCGACGAGACCGAGCGCAACCGCGGCGCGGCAGCGTCGCTGGGCCTGGTCCGTGAACCCGCGCAGAACAACGGCGGCACGGTGCGCTGTCTGGGCTCGCGCCGGATCGTAATGGCCTTCGATCCCGCCACGGACGACCCGGAGCTGCTGCTGACGGTCATCCAGCTGCTGCGCCTGGGCCCTCTCACCGCGAGCAACCGCGCGGACCGGGGCGGGATCCACTCGGCCGACGACGATCTACGTCACGTGCTGAGCGCCTATCCTGACGAGCTGACGGCGCTGAAGGATTGGGCAGGAGAGACCCCGGATCAGGTTCGGTATGTTGCCGGTGTGGAGGACCAGGGAGCCAAGCAGGCTGTGGACATTTATACGGACGGTGCATGTAGCGGCAATCCGGGGCCGGGCGGATGGGGCGCCGTTCTGAGGTATGGCACGCGCGAAAAGGAGATCTATGGCGGCGAGTCGAGCGAGACCACCAACAACCGGATGGAGCTGATGGCCCCGATCCGAGCGTTGGAAAGCCTGGCCCGGCCGGCGGTGGTCCGTTTGCACACCGATAGCAAGTACGTGCTGGACGGCGTAACCAAGTGGCTACCGCGATGGAAGAGAAACGGCTGGCAGACCACTGGCAAGCAGCCGGTCAAAAACGCCGACCTGTGGCAGCGTTTAGACACCGCGGTGCACCGACATCAGGTGCGATGGCACTGGGTCAAGGGCCATGCCGGACACCCGGAGAACGAGCGCGCCGACCAGCTGGCTACCAAGGGCCTGCACGAGGCACGCGCATAGTGGCGATGGAGGCTTGTCGCGGTTCAGGCCGCGACGACGGTGACGGCGTCGATCGCCGAGGGCACCGGGATGGGGTCGCCGTGCTCGCGCATGACCTCCAGGTGGCCGGCGATCGCGTCACGCATCAGGGCGACGCATTCCTCGTGAGTCGCAGCGGCGGCGACGCAGCCCAAAAGATCAGGGCTCCATGCGCTGAAATCACCAGCTTCGTCACCCTCAACGACGACGACGTATCCGCTCACTGCTGGGCCCTCCGAATACCGTGGACCGCGCTGATCACGCAGCCACGCCAGGTACCGGGCGTCGTTGCTCCCCGCCGAGGCCGTGGCCTTGATCTCGATGCCCACGACGCGCCCGTCAGCGGACTCCAGAATCACGTCGATCTCCCGACGATAATCCTGTTGGCGCAGGTGAAAGGCGTGCACGTCCAGGTTGTCTACGCCGAGTAGCGGGCGTAGCTGTGCCAGGGCGAACGTCTCCAAGATCCGCCCAAGCAGCCCACCATCGGACATCACGGCCAGCGAGTCGACGCCGAGCAGCACTGCGGCAAGAGCGGGGTCGACCAGGTAGCGCTTGCGGTTCTTGACCAGCCTGCTGATCCGGTTGCTATGCCAGGCCGGCAGAGCTTCAACGATGCGCAAGTCTTCCAGCAAGCGTTCCTGGCGGCGTACCGTCTTGACGTTGATGTCGGCTGCGGCCGCTAGCTCCGTGTCTGCGACCACACCCGCGCTGTGCTCGGCGATCGCCCGCAGTAGCCGATTAAGCCCGGCGGGATCGCGGATCTCACCCAGCTCGGCAACGTCCCGTAGAACGAGTTGCTGCAGGTAGCTCCGGAGCCACGCACGGCTTTCCGCTTCACCAAGCCGAAGCCCGGGCGGGAATCCGCTGGCGACGGCCAGGTCCACGTAACCCACCAGATCGGGCAACTCGGCTGGCAGGGCAAGCTCAGAAGCGCCGCCGGCAAAGAGTTGGTCGACGAATTCGCTGCGCGGCTGAGCGGTAGCGCGCTGCTCCAATACGGTCATCGGTACATATCGATTTGAAGCACTCTGCCGGTGCCCGGCCAGGACACCGAGGTGGACCCGGCGCGGACGCTGCCGGTCAGCACAAGACTCCCGGCCGCCAACCCTTGGTCTACCGCCCGCTTGACGGCTCCTAGCACTTCGGGCACGGCCTGCCACTCATCCAGCAGCAACGGGCCAGCGCGACGCTGCAGCCGCATTCTGAGAGCCGCGGTCGGATTGGCTCGAAATGGTGCCGCTTGCGCCGGGTCGTCCAGCTCGACAACGTCGCCGGCGATCTGTCGAGCGGTCGTCGTCTTACCGCTGGCCCGCGGGCCGAGGATCAGCGCCGCCGGGAAGGCAGCGAGAACTGCGGCCAGCCGAGCGTCAACCAGCCGAGGCAGACGAGAAGATCACCGAGGCGCTCGGGATGCTCGGCAAGATCGATGAGATCAAGAAAATCGCGGGGACGCTGCGACTGAACGCCGGGAAGATCGAGCAGCAGTCCGGCGACGTCAGGACCGCGCTGGCCCGCATTCTCAGCCAGGCCCAGGCGGCACTCTCCGTCGCCGTCGACGCCACCCACAACGCCGCCTGACGCCCGGAGGCCGCTCAGGGTGAAGATCAGGTGACCCACATCGTCCTGGACACCGACGTCGCCGCCTGAAGAATTCAGTATGCATGCGTTATGATTCAGGTATGAGCATCTCCCGCATTACGATCAGTGTTCCCGAGCAGATCGCCGCGAAGGCTCAACGAGCTGTCGAATCGGGTCAAGCCGAGAGTGTGTCGGGATACTTCACCGGGCTAGCGGAGCGGGAGCCTGACTGGGTGGAGGCACGCGAAGCGCTGGACGAGATGATCGCCGAAGCCGGCGGGATACCGGACGAGGACCGGCGCTGGGCGCGCTCGGTGCTCGGTCTCGGCGATGGTGACCCGAAGTGACGACGGTCGTGCTGGACGCCGGCGCGATGATCGCGCTTGAGCGTCGCGACACCCGGATGCTGGCTCTGGCCGACGAACTCCATCAGGCCCGACTAATCGGCTACGTTCCCGCCGGGGTGGTGGCGCAGACCTGGCGCGGGTCGGCCCGTCAGCACGCGACGGTGCGGCTGCTCCGCGCCGGGGCGGTCCGGGTAGATCCGCTCTCGGAGGATGTGGCGTACCGCTTGGGACTGTTGCTCGCGAGATCCGATACGTCGGACGTCATCGATGCGCACGTGGCGTTACTCGCGCGCCGCCTGCAAGCGACCGTGCTGACCTCCGATCCCGACGACCTGACGGCGCTGGACCCCGCCCTGACGCTCGTCACCGTCTGAGCCGCCAGGTGCTGGCACTCCGACGGTGCTCTGGTGCAGAGTTGCGCGGATGAGCAGCACCGTCGCCGATCCTCACACCGACCGGGCGTTCTTCGGACATCCGCGCGGGTTGGCCAACCTGTTCGGCGTCGAGATGTGGGAGCGCTTCTCCTACTACGGGATGCTCGCCTCGCTGACGCTGTACCTGTATTACGAGGTGGCAGGCGCCAACCCCGGGCTCGGGCTGCCGAAGTCCACCGCCACCAGCCTGGTCGGCGCCTACGGCGGGTTGGTCTACGTCTCGACCATCGCCGGGTGCTGGGTAGCCGACCGGGTGCTGGGCGCCGAGCGGACGTTGTTCTACAGCGCGGTTCTGGTGATGATCGGGCACATCGGGCTGGCGGTCCTGCCGGGATTCGTGGGCGTCGGTGTGGGGTTGGCGTGTGTCGCCCTCGGCAGTGGCGGGGTCAAAGGCAACGCCACCGCCGTCGTCGGAACCCTGTACGCGGAAAACGACGACCGCCGCGACGCCGGTTTCTCGATTTTCTACATGGGGATCAACATCGGGGCGCTGATCGGGCCACTGCTAACCGGACTCACCCGGAGCACGCTGGGCTTTCACTACGCCTTCGGGGTGGCCGCCATCGGCATGGCCGCCGGCCTGATCCAGTACACGATCGGGCGCGGCAACCTGGGCACCGAGGCGACCATTGTGCCCAACCCGCTACCCCGATCCCGGTGGACCGTGGTCGCCGGTATCGCCGTGCTGGCCATGGCCGTGGTGGCCATCCTGGTACTGACTGGAGTGATCACCGCCGCCAACCTGTCCACCGTTGTCGTCGTGGTGTGTGCGGTGGCAGCGGTGATCTACTTCTCGGTGATCCTGACCAGCTCGAAGATCACGGTTGTGGAGCGCAGCCGGATGCTGTCGTTCATCCCCCTGTTCGTCGTCAACGCGGTGTTCTGGTCGCTGTACCAGCAGCAGTTCACGGTGGTCGAGATATACGCCGACGGGCGGATGGACCGCAACCTGTTCGGCTGGCAGATGCCGACGGAGTGGGTGACGTCGTTCAACCCGGTGTTCATCATCTCGCTGGCACCGGTGTTCGCGCTGCTGTGGATCAAACTCGGGCCCCGCCAGCCCCCGACGCCGATCAAGTTCGCGCTCGGGACCATCATCATGGGCCTGGCTTTCCTGATGTTCCTGCCCTGGGCCGGCGGCTCCCGAGCGTCCACTCCGCTGCTCGCGGTCGCCGCCATCCTGCTCGTCTTCGCGATCGGCGAGCTGCTGATCTCCCCGGTCGGACTGTCGCTGGCCACCAAGATCTCCCCGAAGGTGTTCCGCAGCCAGACGGTGGCGCTGTACTTCCTGTCCGTCGCCCTGGGCACGGCGATGTCCGGATCGCTCGCCGGGTATTACAGCCCCCAACACGAGGCGCCGTACTTCGGCATCCTTGGCGCGGTCGCGATCGTCGTCGGGCTGATCGTCATCGCGCTCAGTCCGATGATCCGCAGGCTGATGGCCGGAGTGCGCTGAGCCGACCACTGGCGCCAGGTTGACATCAGGAAGACGGGGGCCGCCTCGTCGCGGTCAAGCAGCAGCGACGGGCACCGCTGGACAGCGTCTACGGGATTTTGCGGGACGTCAGCACCACGGACGAGCTCGCGGCGTTCAACCCGCTGGAGCGTCGAAGCGCTGACCTCGCCGGTCAGGCGTGGCGCTACCGCAAACGCGGTGGCTCACCAGAGCACGTGATAGCGGACTTTCTGATTCCGTCGGCTGATCAGTGGACCACGCTGGTCAGGTGTTCGGTGAACCATGCGGTGAACGCTACGTCGACGGCGGCCGCGTGGACGTTCTGGGGCGCCGCCTCGATACCGGGCGGCTCCGCCAGTGGGTGCGCCAAGCCGGGCACGCGATGCAACCGCACCCGCGAGCGGTCCCGATAGCGGGAGGTGAGCTCACGCTCCAGCGCCTCGGCGTCGGCGCGGAATTCCGGGTGGTCCTCCTCACCGCTGACCAGCAGCAACGCCGTCTCAGCAGTGGCGATCTCGGTGACCTTACGGAGAAAGTCGAATCGGTCGGCGACAGCACGGGAGGCGTCGGTCCACTCGTACCGGAAGTCGAAGACGCGCTCATTGACCGCGACGGCTCCAGGCACCCGCACCAACGAGTTGACCAGCGCGGCGGCCGACACGGGCAGGACTCGTGCGGCGATCACTTCCATCGCGACCCCACCACCCAGCGAGCCGCCGGCCACCCCGATCGGTCCGGGCGCGATGCCGAACTGCGTGCGCACTGCAGCGACCGCCGCCGGTGCCTCGTCGGCGGCCTGCGACAGGATCGGGCCGAACAGGTTCACCACCCCATCGGCCTCACCGAGCCGCATCAGCTCCTCGAACCCACCAGCCGGCAGCCGGCGCCCGGTCAGCGGCAGACCGAGGTACAGCCGCCACGCGGGCAGTGCCGCCATCGGCAGCGCGGCGGCCATCGCGGAGTCGGTGCACGGCGGATCCATGAGGTGCCAGATCACCACCAGCGGCGCGTGCGCCGCATCGTCACGCGGGGGGAGGGCGGTGAACGGAACACCTGCGGCGGTCCCGCTGATCGGTTGGTTCGCCGAGTAGGTCATCGGATCATGCAAGCACCGATTCCTAAACCATGGTGTGAAGCGCTCCGGCCACTTGATCGTCGAAAGTGAGGCGTGGCCGTGCAGATTCGCACAGCCAGGGCTCAGTTTCGACGATCAAGCTCCGGTGATCGCAGATGGCGGCCCCATCGAAGGCGGTCGTGGCCCCGCCTTGGGCGATCGGGAGGCGGGGTGGTGTGCTGGTCGGCGTGCCACCGATGAGCCAACTGCCACGAGCGCCGGGGCTGGCGTCCTCACCGTTGGTCGCCCCGGCAGCCACGGCGGCGCCGTCGGAGCCATCATTGGCACGCGCGTCAGGGTCGATGGCGGTGGCCACGGTGGTCAGCCGGGTAACGGGGTTGGTGGCCAGGCTGCTGCTAGCCGCGGCGCTGGGATTTGGAGTGATCAACGACTCCTACAACATCGCCAATGAGTTGCCGAACATGGTCTACGAGCTGCTGCTGGGCGGAGTGCTGTCCAGCGTGGCGATCCCGGTGCTGGTCCGCGCCCAGCGCACCGACGCCGACGGCGGCCATGCTTACGCGCAGCGGCTGCTCACGATGAGCGCGGTCGCCCTGGTGCTGGGCACGATCGGCGCGGTGGCCGCGGCGCCGCTGCTGATCCGGCTGTCGGTGACCAGCGGTCCGCATGCCAGCCCCGCGCTGGCTACCGCGTTCGCCTACCTGTTGCTGCCGGAGATCCTGTTCTACGGGCTGGCCGCGCTGGTGGGCGCGGTGCTCAACAGCCGCGGCGTGTTCGGGCCGCCGGCGTGGGCCCCTGTGGCGAACAACCTGGTCGTGATCGGGGTGATCGGGGCTTACGCGATCACCCCGGGCCGAATCAGCCTGCATCCCAGCCTGATGGGCGACGCCAAACTCTGGGTGCTCGGGGTGGGTACCACGCTGGGGATCGTCGTGCAGGCGGCGGTGCTGCTGCCGGCGTTGCGCCGGTCGGGATTCCGGTGGCGCTGGCGGTGGGGCTGGGATCCGCGGCTGTCGTCGTTCGGTGGGCTGGCCGGCTGGGTGGCGTTGTACGTGCTGGCCGGGCAGCTCGGGCTGGTCATCACTTACCGGATCGCCAGTGCCACCGCCAGCGGCGGCGTGTCGACCTACGCCTATGCCTGGACGTTGCTGATCGTGCCCTACGGGGTCCTGGGCAACTCCGTGCTGACCGCGCTGATGCCCCGGATCAGCCGGGGCGCTGCCGACGGGAAGATCGACGCGGTGGTCGCCGACCTGTCCCTGGGTACCCGGATGTCGGCACTGCTGCTGCTGCCGGTCTCAGCCCTGCTCACCGTGGCCGGTGCCCAGATCACCATCGTGTTGTTCTCCTACGGCCACTCCGACCTCGCCCAGGCCGACCGGCTGGGCCACACCCTGGCCGCGTCGGCGTTCGGGCTGCTGCCTTACGCCGTGGTGCTGCTGCAGCTACGGGTGTTCTACGCGCTGGGTGACGCCCGCACCCCGACGGTGATCATGGTGTTGATGGTCGCCGGGAAGATCGGCCTGTCGCTGCTTGCGCCCGTCGTGTTGGGTCCCCAGCAGGTTGTCATCGGGCTCGCCGCGGCCAACTCAGCGTCCTTCGTCATCGGCGCCGCAGCCGGCCAAGTGTGGCTGTGGCACCGACTCGGCAGCCTGCACACCCGCCGAGTGGCGGGCACGGTGATCCGTATCGCGGTGGCCGCGGTCGTCGCCGCCCTCGCCGGGTTGGTCGTGCTGAGCCTGGGTCGCGTCGCTCTGGCGCACGCGCTGCCCCCGCTGCGCGCCGCCGCCGAACTCGCCGCCGCCTCCCTGCTCGGCGGCGCCGTCCTGTTCGTCGCGCTACGCGCCCTGCGAGTCGCCGAACTCCAGGTGATCTTGACTCGTGCCGCCAGCCTGCTTCGCCGCTGACCCCCGGCCAGGGGTGTGCCATTGTGTGCCGTGGGTACCCTCAGTCTTCGCGAGCTGCGCAACAATCTCGGCGTCTATAACAGCTCCAGCAGCTGGCTCGCACAGTCTTAACAGCAGCGCTGACCGCGATCATCGCCCTCGCGCACAATCCGCGGTTAGCCGGTGTTAAGAAGCTGGTCGGTAGCCGCAGCGACGGGCGTATACGTATCGGTGAATACCGAATTGTCTACGAGATCGACGACGCCACGAAGACCGCAGCCATATTGGGAGTTGCCCACCGGCGAGACGCGTACCGGTAGCTGGTAGCTCTTCAAGGACCACCAACCCCGGGCCAAGAGGTCTCTCACCGCAGCCAACCCCGGCCGCGGGCGCGTTGCCTTGGTGCACTGGTTGGTGTGGCAGACTCTGCGCACTTATGTGCACATCTGGGTCAAGGGGAACACGGTGAGTGACGAGGGCCAGTCCTCCGGCGCGGCCAGCGATACCGGCAATGTGCTGGACGGCACCGCGCTGGGCGCCCTGCTCGGCGGCAACGGCGCCGCGGCGGGTTTCTCGATCGACTACGAGCGCGTCCCGCAGTCCATCGCCGACCTGGAGCACGCCGCCGACTACCTTGATAACCAGGCGGAGGTCGCGCGGCGCCTGGCGAGCATCCCGGCTCCCGGGGTGGATGGGGTGAGCCTGAACGCGGTAGCCCAGATCGGTAAGTGGGCCTCGGACAGTGGTGCGCACAACTTAGAGGCGAACCTACGGGCCGGCGGGAAACAGCTCCGCGACCTGGCACATAAGTTGCGCGAGGATCTGCGGACCTACCTGCAGGTCGAGGAGCTGAACATCCCGACTACACCCAGCCCGGGATTACCCCTACCCAGTCCGGGACGGTCGCTGTGAGGACCCGATACCTGGCGCGCGTGGTCACGGCCAGCTCGGTGATTCTGGCAGCGGGGTGCGGAGCGGGCACGGCCCCTGAGGCGGCCCCACCGAGCCCGGCACCGGCGGCGAGTCCGATCCCGCCGGTGAAAAATCCGCGCGATGTCGCAGCGATGGCCCGGCGACCGTGTGAGTTGCTGACCTCCCAGCAGGCGACCGGGTTCGGGTTCGATCTCCCACCGCAAGAACTGGACGGGCTGTTCGGCACCCTGGACTGCCAGTGGCGGAAAACCACCCACGAACAAGAGCTAGTTCGAAAAGTGGATCTCTCGATGTTCACGAACAATCCGACCTTGGAAGTCGTTTACAGCAAAGACCATCGAGGTCTGCCGTTCTTCGAGCTGACCGAGATCGCCGGCTACCCGGCCATCGTCACCAGAACCAACGCGGACATCGCTGTTTGCGACATCGACATCAAAGCCGCGGAGCGCCAGAGCGTAACAGTGACCTACCAATCGGAAGAGCAAGCGCTGAAGAACAACCCGCAGCAGTCGTGCGAGGTAGGCAAGCGGATCGCCGCGGCGGTGCTGATGAATTTGCCGCCGAAGAGTTGAGGGGGGAGCAGCGATGGGGACGGACTTCAACTACGACGACACCAGCCATCAGGTCATTTTCGACCACATCAACGGGGGCGCCGGCTCGGACGCGCTGCAGGAAACCGCCCGGTCGTGGCAGCGGCTCGGTGACGGCGTAGGAACATCCTGCAAGTCCTTCGTGCAGAGCGCGATCGGCGTCATCCTCACCGCCCGGCAAGGCGCGGCGGCGGACGCGGCGGCCGCGGCCACCGGCGCCATGCTGCCGTGGATGGACACCCTCCAGCAGACCACCGCCACCGTTGCGCAGCGGGCGCAGGACCAATCCGAGCATTGGGTCACCGCGAAAAACACCGTCCCATCGGTCCCTCCGACGCCCACATCAGCTGGTTTTTCCAGCGATCCCGGCAAGTGGGCTGCCGAGAAGATGGACTGGTTTCCGGGGATCACTTCCGACGAGGAGAAGGCCCAGCTGCGGCAACAAGACGCCGCCGAACAAGCCCGCCAAGCAATGCGGATGTATCAGTCCAACTCCAATGACAACATCAATTCCGCCCCGGCCTTCACCTCGCCGCAATCTTTGGATGCCAGCGTCGGCTCACTACCGCTGACCAACCACCGAGTCGACGCTGCCGGTAGCGCCCCACCAGCCATAGCTATCGCCGGTGGCGGCGCGCCCACCTACGTTCGCACCACTCATCAACCGGCGACGCCACCACCGACCCACCAACGGGCCGCCTACCAACCGGCGCCCACGGTCTCCCAGCTCGCCCACACTGCGCCAGCCACAACCGCGGGAAACCTCCCATCGCCGTCGAATCAAGGGGCTGGCGCAACCCTCGGCGAGGTGACGCCGGGTGGCTTGCCCATCAGCACCAGGCTCGAGAGCACCACCACCGGACGAGCACAACCAGTGCCCGCGCGCGTGTCAGCGGCGGGACAGCGCGCCGGTGGCAGCGGCCACACCGGATTCGGTCCTCGGCCCGCCACGGGGTTCGGGCCCCGCCCCACCAGCAGCGCCCACCCTGTCCTCGACGAGATGAGCGCCACCCGCGGCAGCGCCGGCCCAGCTGCCCGCAATGCCGGCGAGGCTGGATACGGACAACCCTTCGGAGGCGGCGCCACCAACCAGCAAGGCGAGCGGGACCGCGAACATCGCAGCAAGTACCTCATCCACGAGGACTCGAACGCGATCGTCGGAGACCTGCCACCCACCGCACCACCGGTGATCGGCGCAGACTACTGAGGGGGCTGTCAGCGTTGTTCAGGCAGTGACACGGCCGCAGCGTCGAACGCGCCGCGGGGCACAATCCGCTCGACGGCATAGATGGTGGTTGGTCCGTCTGGTCCGTCGTGGCGGGCTCGGTAGTAACAGATCCGGTATTCGCCGATGCGTAGCCGAAACCAGCCGGGGGCCGCGCCGGCAATGGTCTTGATGTCGAGGTTGGGTGCATCCTCGGCGAGCCGACGCAGACCAGCGACGATGCGATTGCGCTCGGGGCCCGGGCCGATACGCTTCAGATCTTTGCTCGCTGCTCGTTCGATTCGGACCTCAGGCACTCGCCGGGTCCGGATTGTCGTCTGCATCCAGCTCGGCGATCACGGCGTCGAGGGGCTCCCCGTATTCACCGCGGGCGAAGCGCTCCTCGGCGGCCTTGCGGCCAGCCACGAACTCCGGGGAGTGGGCAAGCACATAGTCATAGAACTCCTCGGCATCGATCGCGGCGAGCACGGCAACCGGACGCCCCCGTCGCGTCACGATGACAGGCTGCCCACCCTGCTCCAACTCGTCGAGCACAGCCGACGCTCGATTCGCGAGATCACGCACGCCAACGGTATCCACCCGGCCACCTCCGATGTAGGTACAAGCGAGGTACTACGCAAGAGGGTACCTGATGGCTGACTCAGCGGGCGGACAGTGAACGGAAGGTTCAATCGAGAGGCTCGCCGCGCGAGCTTATCCTCACGAGGTCGTAAACGGGTGGCGAGCGCCGCGCCGCTGCTGTCGGTGGGCTGGTCTATCGTCAGGCGCCGTGACTCGATCTCGACTGGGCGCTGGCGTCCTCGCCGTGGCACTGGTGACGGCGGTGACCGCGTGCGCGGGCGCCCCGCCAGCGCCGCTGAAATCCGGACTGATGCTGCCCGGGTACGACCGCCAGGTGCGCCCCCAAGATGACCTGTTCACGTTCGCGAACGGTCAGTGGCTGCGCACCACTCAGATCCCGGCCGACCGCAGCCGTTACGGCGCGTTCCAGATGGTCGACGAACAGGCCCAGCAGCACCTTCGCGCCATCGTTGAGGACAGCGCCGCCCGGCACGGCACCGCCGGCTCGCCGGACCAGCAGATCGGCGACTTCTACACGAGCTTCATGGACACCGCGCGGCTCGACGCTCTCGGCGCCGCTCCGCTGAAGGCCTCGCTGGCCCGCATCGATGCCCTCGCCAGCCCCACAGACGTCGTCCGGTACCTCGGCGCGAGTGTCGCCGACGGCACCTCCAGCCCCGTCGCACTGTCCATCGATCAGGACTCCCGCAACGCATCGGCCTACATCCCAGGCGTCTCGCAGAACGGGCTCACGCTGCCCAACCGGGACTACTACCTGAAGTCCGAACCGCAGTTCGTGACGATCCGCGACCAGCTCCGGGCCTACACCGCACGCATGCTGGGTCTGGCCGGCGTCGCCGATCCGGATGCCGCGGCCGGCCAGGTGATCGGTGTGGAGAACCGCCTCGCCCAGATCCAGTGGACGGCAGCGCAGGACCGCGACGCGACGGCGACCTACAACAAGTTCACCGTCGCCGACGCCACCGCGCGCACACCGGGACTGGACTGGATGACCTACCTCGACGCGGCGGGCGTGCGGGCCGGCGACTTCATCATCGCCGAGCCCAGCTACTTCACTGCCCTGGGTACGGCGCTGACCGCCGTGCCCCTGGCGGACTGGAAATCGTACTTGAAGTTCAGGATCATCGACGATTTGTCCCCCTATCTGAGCAATGATTTCGTCACAGCGCGCTTCGAGTTCCGTGGCCGTGATCTGGCCGGCCAGCAGGAGCAGCGCCCACGTTGGAAGCGCGGTGTCACCGCGGTCGACGACGCGATGGGCGATCTGCTCGGCCAGCGATACGTGCAACGCTACTTCCCGCCGGACAACAAACGCCGGATCGACGCGCTGGTCACCAAGCTGATCGACGCCTACCGCTCGTCTATCAACGGCCTGGACTGGATGAGCGACTCGACCAAGGCCGAAGCCAGGGACAAGCTCAGCAAGCTCAACGTGAAGATCGGCTACCCGAAAAAATGGAAGGACTACTCGAAGCTGAGGGTAGCCCGGGACGATCTGGTGGGCAACGAGATCCGCGCCTCCCAGGTCGAGTACCGGCGCAACCTCGACAGGCTCGGCAAGCCGGTGGACCGCGACGAGTGGTTCACCACACCGCAGACGGTCAACGCCTACTATCAACCGACTCGCAACGACATCACGTTTCCAGCCGCGATCCTGCAGCCGCCGTTCTTCGACGTGAACGCTGATGATGCGGTCAACTACGGCGGAATCGGCGCGGTGATCGGTCACGAGATCAGCCACGCGTTCGACGACCAGGGCCGCAAGTTCGACGGAACCGGCAATCTCCGCGACTGGTGGACCCCGCAGGATGTGCAGCGGTTCACTGCCCGGGCCACCGCTCTGGCCGCACAGTATTCGGCATACGAGCCGTTGCCCGGCGAGCACATCAACGGTGAGCTGACCCTGGGCGAGAACATCGCCGACCTGTCCGGCCTCACGGTGGCGATGCGCGCCTACCAGCTGTCCCTTGGTGGCCGACCGGCAGCCGTGATGGATGGATTTACCGGCGAGCAACGCTTTTTCCTGGGCTGGGCGCAGGTGTGGCGCGGCAAGATCCGGGACAAGGAGTTGCGGGTGGAACTGCTCAGCGATCCGCACAGTCCCACTGAGTTCCGCGCCGATGGCGTCGTCAGCAACCTGCCCGAGTACTACGCGGCCTTCGGCGTCAAGCAAGGCGACAAACTGTTCCGCCTCCCCGACCAACGCGTGAAGATCTGGTGACCAGGCAGGTCTCGGTCGGCACCAGACTGGTACAGGCCGCTCGCCCGGCCGCTGGCGTTTGTCCAGACACGCCGAGTCACCTCCACCGCATTTGCCGCCGCGGGTGGCACCGTCGGGAGATGGAGGTGAGCCACGTGTACACAGCAGGGATGATCGAGGTGTACTGCCCGGACTGCGCCGAGCTCCAGGTGTTTGAACAGCCGCCATGCGTCGACGGGCACGGCGTGGACTGCCCCGAATGGCTGTGCCTGACCTGCGGCGTGGCGCTGCTGATCGACGTGCCGGTCGAGCCGCCGGAGTGGCTTGCGCTCACTCTCGACTCACGCGCCGCGTGAGTTCACCTACCGGCCAAGCAGCCCGCTGGAAGGTGTTCCGCGATGCCGCAACAAATGATCTCCGGTACCGCCAGTCGAGATTCAGCCGCCGACGAGCGCCTTGACTGCGGCGGTGTCGCGCGGGTCGACTCGGCGTAAGCCGTCCAGACCGTCGAAGGCCCGGTCGGTCGTCACGATTACTTCGCAGCCGGCTTCGATGGCGACCGCCGCATGCAGCCGATCCGCCGTCCCCAGACCCGGCGAATCCCGTCGCATCGCATCTCGGAGATGGTCCGGAGTCACGCTGAGCAGGACGGGGAATAGTTCGGACGCCACCTGCGCCGTACCCACAGGCAACGGCGGGCGACCTCGAAATTCGAGGTGCCACACCTCTTCGATCACGAGGACAGAGGTGGTCGCCGGCAAGCGACCCTCCGCTACCCACAACATGATCTCGGTGCAAGCTTGCCGCTGTGGAGCCTCATAGCGGGTGTAGGCGATGACGGCGGCATCGATGAACGCGAGCATCCCGTCAGCCCCGGGGTAGGCGCTTGTCGACGCGATCATCGAGCAACGCCTCCAGCGCTTCTGGTTCAGGCCCCGCCACCACCACCGGGAGCGCGTTGAACCGCGCCCAGCTGGCCTGCCGCTGCAGTGCTCGTGGATGTGGAAACGCCTGATCAATGGCCTCTCGCACGAGCTCGGTCACCGGCACGCCCTGCACCTGCGCCTCATCACGCAGGCGCGCGGCCTGATCAGGCCGCAGCAAAATCTGCAGTCGCTCCATGGACATACACATATCCTACACACTAGGCGGCGCCCTCATCGCTTTCGGTATCGGCTGACGCACGGGCGATGGATCGGGCGTCGTAGCGCAAAAAGGCCGGTACGGCCAGGGCGAGCAGCCCGATGCCGGCGAGGCAGGCTAGGCCGCCGGAGACGACCGATACGCGCGGAGTGAACGCGGTCGCCACCGCGCCTGATTCGAGGTCCCCGAGACGCGGTCCGCCCACGACCACCACGATGAACACGGCTTGCAGCCGGCCCTGCATCCCCGGTGGCGTCGCGACCTGCAGGATCGTCGAGCGGTAGACAGCGCTGACGGTGTCGGCCGCGCCGGCGAGCGCGAGCAGGACCAGCCCCAGCCACAACGTCGAGGTAAGCCCGAACAGGGTGATCGTCAGACCCCACACCGCGATCGACAGCACCACTCCGAGGCCGTGGCGGTGCACTCGGGCGATGGCTCCGCCCAGCAGCGTCACGATGACCGCCCCCACCGCGGGCGCGGCATAGAGCAGGCCGGCGGTCCCGGCGCCGCCGCCGTAGAGGCCGTAGGCCAACGCTGGGAACAGCGCCGCCGGCGTTCCGAAGATCATCGCGATGAGGTCGGCGACGAAGGTCATCAGCACCACCCGGCGCCCGGCGACGAACCGCAGCCCCTCCACGACCGACGCGAGCCCGGCCCGTCGGGCACCCTCGCCAGGCGGCAGTGACGGCAGCCGAACCGCGGCGTAGAAGGCGGCGCCGAATGACCCGACGTCGATCGCGTAGGCCCAGCCGAAACCGCCGGCACCCACCGCCACCCCGGCCAGCAGCGGGCCGACAATGATCGCGACCTGGGTGCATCCGTAAGCCAGCGTGTTGGCCGCCGGCAGCTTCTCGGTCCGCACCAGCTGCGGGATGATCGCCCGCCGGGTGGGCGAGTCGACCGCCGCGAACGCCGATTGCACGGCGACGCACGCGAACAGCACGCTGACCCGGTTGACCTGTAGCACGGCTTGCACCAGCAGGACCACGCTGACCAGCATCGTCGCGGTCGAGGTGAGCAACACCAGCTTGCGGCGATCGACCGCGTCGGCGATCGAGCCGCCGTAGAGCCCGAAGACGATCAGCGGCACCACAGCGGCGAGTCCGATCAAGCCGACGTCCAGCGACGAGCGCGTCATCGCGTACACCTGAAGCGGCACCGCGACCCGGGTCACCTGCGTCCCGACCAGCGAGACCGCCTGCCCGGCGAACAGCCGACGAAACGCTACGGACTCGCGCAGTGGCGTGATGTCGGAGACGACCGCCCGGACGGCACGCCCCGCAACGTCACTCAGCCCCAAGCTCTACAACCCACCTGTTCCGCTGCCATAGGGAACCTTATGCAGGTTCTCAGGCCAACGTCACTGTGTCGAGCGTGGCCGAGGGGTCGAGGGCGCGACGAGCCCGGTCTGGTAGGCGGCGGCCACCGCTTGGGCTTTCTCCCGGACGTTGAGTTTTGCCATCACCCGGGCAAGATGTGTCTTCACGGTGGCTTCGCTGATGAACAGTTGCTCGGCGACGTCAGCGTTGGACAATCCCCGGGCCAGGTGGGTGAGAACCTCCCGCTCGCGGCGAGTCAGCTGAGCCATCTCCGCTGGGGTAGGCGTGTCCTGCTCAGGCCGAGCGGCGAAGTCGTCGATGAGCCGACGGGTGACGGCGGGATCCAACCACGCCTCGCCGGCGACTACCGCACGTATCGCGGCGACGATCTCGGTGGAAGCGGCATCTTTGAGGACGAAGCCGGAGGCTCCGGCGCGCAACGCGGCATGAACATAGTCATCGAGGTGAAAGGTCGTGAGGATGATCACTCGTACGGGCTCACCGTTCTGCGCCGTCAGACCCTCATCGATCACAGCCCGGGTAGCCGCGACGCCGTCGGCATCCGCACATCCATGAGGACCACATCCGGGCGCTCGGCACGGATATGACTCAGGGCATCCTGCCCATCGACGGCTTCAGCGACGACATCGATGTCTTCCTCCGCGTTGACCAGCATGGAGATGCCCGCTCGAACGAGCGGCTGGTCATCGGCTACCACGACTCTGATCACACTGACACTTTCCCTTGATCCCCGCGACTTTGAGTGGAGCCACGCGCAACCGACGAGACCCCGGGCGTCGCGAACGGGATGGTGGCCGTCAACCGGTAACCGCCTTGGTATGGCCCAGCGTCGAGGTCCCCACCGGCCGCGTGGGCTCGTTCGCGCAGGCCCACCAAGCCGCGACGGCCGGAGAACGCCGGGCCATTGTGCACCGTCGGAAGATTGATGTCGTTGTCGATCTGGATGAGCAGGTTCTGCGATTTCCAGACTAACCCCAAGCGCGGCTTAGCGTCCTTGCCCGCGTGCTTAAGGACGTTGACCAAGCCTTCCTGCACGATCCGGTACGCGGTCAGATCCAGGCTCGGATCCAGCTCCCGTCGTATTCCGGCAACCTGCAAGGCGACCGGCATCCCGGCATCTCGTAGCGAGGCGAGAAGCTCGGTCAGATCCGCCAGTCCGGGCTGCGGCTTGAGACCGTCGCTATCCACCGCGTCGCCAGCCGGATCGCTATCCGCAAGGACCCCGAGCAGACGTCGCAACTCGGCCATCGCCTGTTTTCCCGCAGTCTCGATATGCCCCAACGAGCGGGTCACCTGAGCGAAGTCGGTTTTAGCAACCCGGGCCGCCCCGGCCGCCTGCAGGACGATAACGGTCACCGCATGGGAGACGATGTCGTGTAGCTCTCGGGCGATTCTTCGCCTCTCCGAGGCCAACACTTCCAATTCCCGAGCCGACTCGCGCTCATGCTCCAGGTATTGAATACGTTGACGGCTGGCCTGGGCCACGCGACCGAAACCCCAGGCCCAGCAGGCCGCGACGGCGAATAACACACCATTGTTGATGAATGCACTCACTGCGGCCGCGTGATCAGGATAAGCCCTGAATGCCGCCTGGGCAGCGAGTCCGTTGGGAATGAAGGACACCAGCAACGCCGGCAACGAGATCTTCCTGCTGCAATGGACAGAGACTGCATACAGGGCCACCGGTACGCCTACCGCAGGGATATAATGAGGCATGATCGGCCAGGCGACAACAGTGAATACGCACTGAGTGGCGAACACAGTCATCGGCACGATGTCTCGCCAGACTAGCGGTACGAGCATGGCCAACCCATACAACCACACGAAGAGCAGCCATGGCCTGGTCGGCACCTGGACTAACTCGGGCCATGCCGAAAAACTGAGAAAGTTAAAAATGAAGAGCGCCGAGATGAGAAGTGTGTCTTGTTTCAACGACGGTGGCGCCGGGATACTCCGTGGCAGCCAACCCGGAATCCTCATCGGACTTCCTTTACGTTACAGTCACGAGTTGACTGAACGGTGCGGGCTGGAACCTGGAGGATTGGAATTCGAATTGCTGGGACCCGGCGGACTGGGACATAAACCGGGGGCCGTGCCACAGGCGAGGACGGAGCGATCCGACGGGAATGAGGCGTGCGTGTCCGTGGATACCAACGCAACGCCGGCGATGGCCATGAGAAGTGCCATGACGGCTACCATGGTTCGTCTGTGCAATGTTTTCGCAGAGAAATTTCCCGGGGCCTCGGTCGCGGGAGGCGCCTCAAAGGCGGTCATCGTGGTCTCCCATCTTCCGTGGCTACGCGCGCCGCAGCACCCAATGAATTCGCCGGTAATGTTACTCTTGCCCGGCTCGCAGGCAACCCCTCACGGTAGCCAACCCACAGATGTACAAACTGTTCCAGGCTACCTCATTTGATGTAGTAGCGCTGCATGACCTGCGGTACGCGACGATGATCTGATGCGGGAGGGATGATGTGGAGCATGCCTGCGCCGCGATCGCCGCTGCAGATCGGTCCTTACCGGGTCGACCCGCCGGTCGTGCTCGCGCCGATGGCAGGGATCACCAACGTGGCGTTTCGACGGCTGTGCCGCGAGCACGGCGCCGGGTTGTACATCTGCGAGATGATCACCAGCCGAGCCCTGGTGGAGCGGCATCCCGGCACGCTTCGAATGATCAGATTCGACACTGCCGAGCGACCCCGCTCGATGCAGCTCTACGGGGTCGATCCGGCGACGGTCCGCAAAGCCGTAGAGCAGATCCGCGGCGACGACCTCGCTGATCACGTCGACCTCAACTTCGGTTGCCCGGTCCCGAAGGTCACCCGCCGGGGCGGTGGCGCCGCGCTGCCTTACAAGCGCGCGCTGTTCGGCGAGATCGTCCGCTGCGCCGTCGAGGCCGCCGGGGACATCCCCGTCACGGTGAAGTTCCGGATCGGCATCGACGACGAGCACCGCACGTTCCTCGACGCCGGCCGGATCGCTGCAGACGCTGGGGTGGCCGCCGTATCCCTGCACGCGCGCACCGCCGCGCAGCGCTACTCCGGCACCGCGGACTGGGATGCCATCGCCGCGCTCAAACAGGCCGTCACGTCGATTCCGGTGCTGGGCAACGGGGATATCTTCGCCGCGGCTGACGCGATCCGGATGGTCGAGCACACTGGCTGCGACGGGGTCGTCGTGGGCCGCGGCTGCCTGGGACGGCCGTGGCTGTTCGCCGAGCTGGCAGCCGCCTTCAGCGGCACCCGCGCCCCGACACCACCGAATCTAGGACAGGTCGCGGTCACCCTGCGCCGTCACGCCGGGCTGCTCGTCGAGCATCTCGGGACCGACAAGGGCCTACGTGACCTGCGCAAACACATGTCCTGGTACCTGCACGGCTTCCCGGTCGGCGGGGATGTGCGGCGCACGCTGGGGATGGTGTCGAGCTTCGCCGAGCTGGACGACGCGCTGGCCCAGCTGGACCCTGATGCCCCGTTCCCCCCCGACGCGGACGGTCCCCGGGGGCGCCAGGGCTCACCCGGCCGGGTGGTGCTACCTCACGGCTGGCTGGATGATCCGATGGATCTCGCGGTCCCTCCAGGCGCCGAGTTCGCCCATTCCGGCGGCTGACCAGGACCCTCGCCCGCCGCAGCAGCGGGGCGGCCATTCACTTCTGGTCCATATGACCGCCACCTCCGGTTCACATGACCGCCGAGACGCCGGCGGCGTTGCACCGTACCCTCGGGCAATGCGGGAGACCTTCCGGGCCGAGCTGGACAGCCTGACCGAAGACCTGGCCAGAGGCGCCCGGCTGGCCGGCCAGATGATGACCAATTCCTCGACCGCGCTGAGCCGAGCCGACCTGGCGCTCGCCGAGCTGGTGATCTCCCACGAGGGGGACATGAAGGCGCTGTGCGACGACATGGACCAGCGCTGCGTCAAACTGCTCGTTCTGCAGGCACCGGTAGCCACCGACCTGCGAATGGTGGTCGCGGCCATGCACGCGGTGGGCGATGTGGAGCGCATGTGCAACCTGGCGCAGCACATCGCCAAGATCGCGCGGATGAAGCATCCGACGGTGCCGATCCCCGACGAGGTCCGCCCGGTGTTCGCCCGGATGGGCGTGCTCGCCACCAGCCTCGCCCAGGACGCCGCGGCGGCGATCGAGAGCCAGGACCCGCTGTCCGCTCACCGGCTGGCCCAAGCCGACGACGAGGTGGACGCCTTGCGCCGCCAGATCTTCCAGATCCTGTTCTCCGAGGACTGGTCACACGGGGTGGAACCGGCGGTGGACGCCGCGCTGATCGGCCGCTACTACGAGCGCTTCGCCGACCACGCCGTCGCGATAGCCCGCCAGGTCAGCTTCCTCGTCACCGGCCTCCCACACGAGCGCTGACCCGCGTGTGCGCGCCGTTAGGGGCGGAGGAACTCCACGTCGGTGTGGTGGTCGGTGAAGTGCAGCTTGCGGTAGGTGTGCAGGGCGGCGGGGTTGTCGGACTCTACGTAGAGCATCGCCTGGCGCACCCCTCGGTCACGCAGATGCGCAAGCCCAGCCACGGTCAGCGCGACGCCCAGCCCGGAACCCTGGGCGTCGGGGTCCACCGCGAGCACGTAGATCTCGCCGAGACCGTTGGAATGCACCTTGGTCCAGTGGAAGCCGAGCAGGCGCCCGGCCGAGTCCACCGCCAGCAGGAATCCTTTCGGGTCGAACCACGGCTGCGCCTCGCGCACGAGGAGCTCGCCGGCATCCCACCGGCGCTGCTCGGGATGCCAGGCGAACGCACGGTCGTTCACCTGCACCACCGCCGCCTCGTCCTCGCCCGGCGCGAAGGCGCGCACCGTCACCCCAGCAGGGAGAGCTCGGCGCGCGATCGGATCGGCCAGCTCCCGACGTAGCTGAAACAGCTCCCGACTGCGGGCGAGCCCGGCTCGCTGGGCCAGCCGCAGTGCCGCTGGGTGCTCGCCGTGCGCCCACACCCACAGTGGCCCGCGCACCCGATCGAGCAGCGCTGCGAGCAGTGCACCACCCACCCCTCGGCGCCGGTGGGCGGGATGCACCGCAAACTCGGCAGTGCGACGCTCGACGCTCTCGTCGAGGCTCCCGTAGCCGGTCAGCGTGCCCGCATCGTCGTGGGTCAACAGGTGCACGAAGCCCGCACCGGGGTGGTGCAGCCGCAGCAACGCCGCTTCGGAGATCGGCTCCACACCATCCGCGGCTGCGGCGGCATTCAGCAGCCCCACCACGGCGGGGGACTGCCCGTCTGAAGGCTGATCAAGCCACGTCAGTGCCAGGGTCAACTCTGCTGCACCGAAAGTGACTGCGCCGGTTGCCGACCGGCCCGATCTGGATCGCTGTCCACCGCCTCGGCCTCATGCTCTGCCGCGCGCTCCTGTTCGGCCCGATCCCGGGTACTCATGTTGCGGACCGGGCGGACGAACTTGTAGCCGACGTTGCGCACTGTGCCGATGAGCTGCTCGTGCTCCGGACCGAGTTTGGCCCGCAACCGCCGCACATGGACATCGACCGTGCGGGTACCGCCGAAGAAGTCATAGCCCCACACTTCTTGCAGCAACTGCGCCCGGGTGAACACTCGGCCGGCATGCTGCGCGAGGTACTTCAGCAGCTCGAACTCCTTGTAGGTGAGGTCCAGCGGGCGGCCGCGCAGCCGAGCGGTGTAGGTGGCCTCGTCGATCACCAACTCGCCGAGCACCAAAGAGCTGCCGCCACCCACGGCGGATTCGGTGGCGCGCCGAGCCACTAGCAGCCGCAGCCGGGCGTCGACCTCGGCCGGGCCTGCGGTGGGTAGCAGGATCTCGTCGGAACCCCAGTCCGCGGACAGCGCCACCAGGCCGCCCTCACTGATCACGACCACTACCGGCACGTCCAGTCCGGTGGATCCCAGCAACCGGCACAGGCTGCGCGAACCCGCGAGGTCGGTGCGGGCATCGACCAGCACCGCGTCGTATGGGCCGGCGTCGAGCAGGGCGGCCACCTCCGGGGCCGCCGACCGCACGCCGTGCGCCAACAAACACAGTGCGGGCAGCATCGCGGGCGGGTCAGGATCCGCGGTGAGCAACAGAAGCTCCATGTCCGCTCCGTCCTGCAGTTGGCGGCCAGCGGCGTCACCGTCGAGTGCCACGGATCGAGTGCCACGATGGGCCGCGATCTACTGCTTGTCCTGCGGAGAATACCGTGCCGGGCGCAGGGACCATACGAAATAGCCAGAATGGTAGGGTAGCGTGCGCAAGTTGATCATCGTGGTGCTGGTCATCGTGGCGCTGGCCGTAGCGGCCGACTTCGGCGCCGCGGCAGCTGCCGAGTACACGGTGGCCAAACAGATGCGCCAACAGCTCGGCCTGGCCAGCGAGCCATCCGTGCGGATCAACGGCTTCCCGTTCCTGGCTCAGGCGGTGGCCGGCCATTACACCGCCATCGACATCCAGGCCTCCGGAGTGTCCGCGGACCCGCTGCACGACCTTGACGTGACGGCGACGCTGCACGACGTCGATGCACCGCTGACCGAGGTGACCTCCGGTGACCTGCATTCGGTGCGCGCGGCGAGGGTGGACGGCCGGGTCCGGATCAAGGACACCGACCTCGGGCGGGCCATCGGAATCGAAGACCTCCGGATCCAGCAGCCCTCTGACCAGGAGATCAAAGAACTGCTCTCGCCGGGTACGCCCACCAGCGATTCCCCCCGGGGTAACCGCGCGCCGATCAAGATGGTGGCGACCACCGATCTCGCCGGTCAGCGCACCGAAGTCGTCGCGCTCGGCGTGATCGAGCTCACCAAGGGCTTGGTTCGGATCATCACCAGCGATGTGCGGCTGGCCGGGGCCGGCGTCGGTGCGATGGACCTGCCGCGGGCGGTGCGCAAGACGCTGCTCAACACACTGAGCACCGACGTCAAGACCGGCGGGCTGCCGTTCGCCGTCACTCCCACGAGGATCTGGGTTGAGACCGGCGCGATAGTCGTGGAAGGCACCGCGACCAACGTCTCACTGCGCCAAGCCGGCGTCGCCGGCTGATCCGCGTCCAGTAATCGTGGTCGGCGCAGACCCGGAGTCTCCGGTAGGCTCGGCTTCGTGCATTCGCTGCTCACCAAGCGCCGGGCGGTCGATTTCTGCCGGCTGCACAGCAGCCTCTGTCCGGGGACCTGACCGGGCGGTGATCTGCGCCATTTCCGGCTGCTGGCGTTTGCGCGCGGCCGACGAGCATCCCCCTGGACAACCCCAAGACAATCCACTGTAACCCCGACTCAAGAACGAGGAGCTGTCGCATGAGCCGCGAAGACGTCCTGGTCACGCCCGACTGGGCAGAGCAGAACCTGGACATCAAAGGCATCGTCTTCGTCGAGGTCGACGAGGACACCGCCGCCTACGACACGGGGCACATCTCCGGTGCAGTGAAGATCGACTGGAAGACCGAGCTGCAGGACCCGGTGGTCCGCGATTTCGTGGATAAGGGCGCCTTCGAGAAGTTGTTGTCGGACAAGGGCATCAGCAACGACGACACCGTGGTGCTCTACGGCGGCAACAACAACTGGTTCGCCGCCTACGCCTACTGGTACTTCAAGCTCTACGGGCACCGTGACGTCCGGCTGCTCGACGGCGGGCGCAAGAAGTGGGAGCTCGACGGTCGCACCCTGACCACCGACGTAGCGAGCCGGCCGGCCACCAGCTACACCGCCCAGGAACAGGACACCACGATCCGGGCCTTCCGCCAGGAGGCGGTAAACGCGATCAACAACAAGAACCTGGTCGACGTCCGCTCGCCCGACGAGTTCTCCGGCAAGATCATGGCGCCGGCGCACCTGCCCCAAGAGCAGGCTCAGCGCCCAGGACACATCCCCACCGCGCTGAACGTGCCGTGGTCAAAAGCAGCCAACGAGGACGGCACCTTCAAGTCCGACGACGACCTGCGGGCGCTCTACGGGGCTGCGGGGCTCGACGAGAGCAAGTCGACCATCGCCTACTGCCGGATCGGTGAGCGCTCCAGCCACACCTGGTTCGTGCTGCACGAGTTGCTGGGCCATTCCGACGTCAAGAACTACGACGGTTCCTGGACCGAGTACGGCTCGCTGGTCGGCGCGCCGATCGAGCTCGGCAGCAAGGCCTGATCGCCATGTGCGGAGCACCGGAACAGACCCAGGAATTGCCGCCGGGAACGGATCTGAGCAAGCACACCGTGCTGACCGGCACGGTGCGGACGGCCGGGGAGCCGGTCGGAGGTGCCTTCGTGCGGTTGCTCGACGGCACCGGGGAGTTCACCGCCGAGGTGGTGACTTCGGCCTCCGGGCAGTTCCGGTTCTTCGCCGCCCCGGGCACCTGGACCATCCGAGCCCTGCACCAATCCGGCACCGGTGAGGCAACGGCGACGGCCGCAGGTCCCGGCCTGTTCACCGTCAACGTCACCATGCCCTAACCCCTGTTGGTGGTCCTTGAAGAGCCCTCAACCTCGGTGGCTAGGGCGGCGGGCAGGGCGATTTCCAGGGCGGCCATCAGGGCGTCGGGGGTGGGGGCGTGCTCAGGGTCTAGTAGCCACTGGACCTGCAGGCCGTCGTAGACCGCGATGAGGAACGACGCGACCTGCCGCGCGGTGGTGTCGGATAGGCCTTCGACCGAGGCGCCCACCATGTCGGCCACCGTGACGCGCAGCCGTTCATAGCATTCGGCTAGCTGAGCCCGCATCTCCGGCACCCGCTCGGCTTGGGCCAGCGCCTCGATGAAGGCCACCATCAGCGGACGGTACTGGTCGAACGTGCTCACCAGCGCCAGCCAGGAGGCCCGCACCCGCTGCAACGGGGTGGCGCTGGGGTCGGCGAACACGATCCGGGTGATCTGCTCGACGTACTCATCGAAGCACTGCTGCATCGCCCCGTTGAGCAGCGCTTCTTTGGAGCCGAAGTGGTAGCCGATGGAGGCGAGATTGGTGCCTGAGGCGGCCACCAGATCCCGGGCCGTGGTGCGCGCGTAGCCCCGTTCCAGCAAGCAGCGCCGAGCGCCGTCGAGCAGCGCCTCCCGATGTCCCATATCCGCGATACTACCGGGGTTAGACAAACGTATGTATATTCCCCGGTATGGTGAGCACGCCGCCAAGCCCGCCACGCTCTGGCCCGTCACCCCCTGGCCCGCCGCTACCGGGACTGCTGCAGGCCGCGTTGATCTGGCTGGATCCGGTCCGGTTCGTGCAGTTCTGCCATCGCCGCTACGGCAAGTTGTTCACGACCCGGATACCGGGGATCGGCACGCTTGTCTTCGTCACCGACCCGGATGACATCAAGTCGGTGATGCGTGGCGACCCGGCGATCTTCCACGCTGGGGAAGCGGCCGCCCCGCTGAGCCAGGTCGTCGGGCCGCAGTCGATTCTCATGCTCGACGGCGACAGGCACCGCCGTAGCCGCGCGATGATGCTGCCGGCGTTTCACGGCGACTCGGTGCGCAGGCAGGTCGCCGAGATGGTGGCCATCACCGTCGACGAGGTCGCCCGGTGGCCGGTGGGCGAGCAGTTCCCGCTGTTTCCCCGGATGCAGAAACTCACTCTCGAAGTCATCCTGCGCACCGTCATCGGGGTTCACGACGCACGCCGGCTCGCTGCGCTGCGGGCGGCGCTGCCGCCCATGCTGGATATCGGTTCTCCGCTGGAGCTGATCCCGCCGCCGCGGGTGCTGCTGCGCTTCGGCATGTGGCGCCGCCGCGCGCAGCACCGGGCCGCGGCCCTGGCGCTGCTCACCGATGAGATCACCCGGTGCCGCGCTGATCCACAGCTCGAGGCGCGGACCGACGCGCTGGCGATGCTGGTGCGCGGCAGCGATGCTGGCGGCGCCCCGATGGCCGACGACGACCTCCTCGACCAGCTCGTCACGCTGCTGCTCGCCGGGCACGACACCACCGCCACCGCACTGTCCTGGGCTTTCGAGCGGCTGACCCGACATCCCGCGCTGCTGCACCGCACTGCAGCGGCGGCCGCGGACGGCGACGACGCGTGGCTGGACGCGGTCTGCAAGGAGAGCCTGCGGGTGCGGCCGGTGGTCTTCGAGTTCGGCCGCAAACTGACCGCCCCGGTGCAGCTGGCCGGGCACCGCATCCCGGCCGGCCACATCCTGGCTCCCAGTATCAACCTGGTGCACCACAGCCCCCGCCACTACTCCGATCCGGACGACTTCCGGCCGCAGCGATTCCTCGACCAGCGACCCGATCCGGCCGTGTGGCTACCTTTCGGCGGCGGGGTCCGTCGCTGCCTGGGCGCCACGTTCGCCCAGGTGGAGATGCGCACTGTTCTGCGGGAAGTCCTGCGCCGAGTCGAGCTGGCCCCCACCACCGCGCCGGATGAGCCGGTCCGGCCCCGCCACGTGACCATGATGCCGCGCCACGGCGCGATGGTGACCGTGCGTCGCCGCCTCACCGTCGCTGACCGCGTCGTGACTCGCTGACCGGAGCTCGGGGGTCGATCGACCACAACGCCGCAGCCAGCCCGCAACGCGGTCGAGATAGCTCTCCAGAATCGCCCTTTGGGCTTTATGGCAGGCTGTTCGCTTTAGCACGGACGGTAACTGGGGAGGGACGGCAATGGGTCGTGTCGGGATTGCGATAGCTACGGGAGCAATGCTGATCGGTGTACTCGGTGGCTGCGGGGGTGGGGCCGCTACCGCACCCGGTTCCAGCCCGGCCGGCGCGTCGGCGGCACCGGGACGGGCGCCAGCGCCGGCCCCGCCGACCGTCCACACGATCAGCGTCAAGGTCCGTGGCGGCAAGGCCAGCGGCGACACCGGTCGAGTGACGGTGCCCCTGGGTACCCCGGTGGTCATCTCGGTGAGCAGCGACGTAGCCGACGAGATCCACGTGCACGGCTACGACCGCATGGTCAAGGTACCGACGGGCAGCACCGGGTCGGTCGCCTTCACCGCGAACAAGCCGGGGACCTTCGACGTCGAACTGGAGAACGCCAAGCTTGCCCTGCTTCAACTACAAGTGGGCTGACCGGCGATCAACCGGCGACCGCCTATGATCCCGAGGGTGACGAGCGGTCCCAACGGCTTGGGCGGCGACGAGGCGCTGCGGGTCGCCGCCGAGCGCGCAGCGAGCACCGGTGCCCGCAACCTTCCTGACTTCACCGACCTACCGATTCCCGGTGATACCGCGAACCTGCGTGAAGGGCCGCAGCTGCACCCACAGTGCCTGGCCCTGCTGCCGCTGGTGGGGGTCTGGCGCGGCGAAGGGCAGATCGTCTACCCGACCATCGACGGGCCGTACCGCTTTGGCCAGCAGGTGGTGATCTGCCACGACGGGCGGCCGTTTCTACGTTACGAGTCGCGGGCATGGCTGCTCGACGATGCCGGCGAGGTGATCCGACCGGCGGCCCGGGAGACGGGGTTCTGGCGACCGCAAGCCGATGACACCATCGAGCTGCTCGCCGCGCACGGCACCGGCATCATCGAGCTCTACTACGGGCGGCCGCGCAGCCAGACCTCGTGGGAGCTGGTCACCGACGCGGTGGTGCGCAGCTCCTCGGCCAAAGAGGTCAGCGGCGCGCACCGGCTCTACGGCATCGTCGAGGGCGGCGACCTCGCCTACGTCGAGCAACGCGCGATGGTCGGGCAGCCCATGCAACCGCACGTCTCGACCCTCCTGCACCGAGTCGTAGGCTGATTCGCAGCGGAAGGCAGTCAGCCCCCGGGGGTCGCCGCCCTCGACGATGCCATACAGGGCGGCGAGCCCAAGCGGGACCATTGCTCGGGCACCCCGGGGGCCGGGTGACTGCCTTGGATTCGCTTGCCGCCTCTCACAGTCCGCCGTTGTGGTCAACGCCGTCCAGCTGGAGGTGGCCTTCCACGGCCGTCGGCGGCACTAGCTGACAGCCACCTCACGAGTCCTATAGCCGTTCAACCTTGGACCACCTCCTTTCACGTGTGCTGCCACGCTATCCGCGCCACGGCGGGTTCGGCAACGTCAATCCGGCCGGCCGTGTCCTGTGGATTGTTGGGTTGGAGCACGGCACGCGGCGCTACGATCGTGGTTGTGGACACCAGCCTGCGCCGTACGTTGCACAACCGCGGTATGCGGATGACTCCGCAACGCCAACTCGTGCTCGACGCGGTGCGGGAATTGCAGCACGCAACGCCTGAACGGATCTGCGAGCAGGTCCAACGCGTCGCGCCGGCGGTGAACATCACCACCATCTATCGCACCCTGGACCTGCTGGAGGGCCTCGACCTTGTCTGGCACACCCACCTCGGGCACGGAGCGCCGAGCTACTCCACCCAAGCGCATGAGCATGTGCACCTGGTGTGCCATCGGTGCGGAGAGGTGACCGAGATACCCCCTGAGGAGCTCATCGACCTCACCGCGCGACTACGCGAGAAGTTCGGGTTCGTGCTGAACCCCAGCCACCTCGCGCTGTCCGGCCGCTGCGTGCACTGCCTGGAAACTGAGAGCTCGTGACGTCGCCACTGCTGGAGCTGCCGGGTGCGGTGCCGCCGCCGGACGGGTCCCCAGACCTCGGGGTCGCCTGGCACCACGGTGACCCCTTGGGTGAGCAACGCGCCGCCGACCGCGACGTCGTGGTGGTGGACCGGTCGCACCGTGAAGTGCTCGCCGTGCCGGGCGAGGACCGGTTGAACTGGCTGCACACCATCACCTCCCAGCACCTGCTCACCCTCGGCGAAGGTGAGCACACCGAGGCACTGGTCCTGGACCTCCGGGGACACGTCGAGCACCATGCTGTGGTGTCCCATGTGCGGGACACGGTGTGGCTGGACACCGACCCAGGCCGGGGGCAGGGACTGCTGGCCTACCTGAGCTCGATGGTGTTCTGGTCGAAGGTGGCGCCCCGGGATGCGACGTCGGAGCTGGCCGTGCTCTCCCTGCTGGGGCCTGGCACCGGCGACGTGCTCGCGCGGGCCGGCGAGCTGGGCGGGTTCGTGCGCGTCGAGGCGGGTAGGACCGACGTGCTGGTGCCCCGTAGCGAGCTCACCAACGCCTGGCGTCAGCTCGTCGATGCGGGCGCCGCACCGGCTGGCACGTGGGCTTACGAGGCGATCCGGACGGCAGCACTGCGGCCGCGGCTGGGAATGGACACCGACGACCGCACCATCCCGCACGAGGTCGGCTGGATCGGTCCCGCGGTGCACCTGGACAAGGGGTGCTACCGCGGCCAGGAGACCGTGGCACGGGTATCCAATCTGGGCCGGCCGCCGCGGCGGATGGTGCTGTTACACCTGGCGTCCCCGGAGACCCTGCCGGTCACCGGAGACCCGGTGACGGCCGGCGAGCGGGTAGTGGGCCGGGTCGGCACCGTCGCGACCCATTACGACCTAGGCGCCATCGCCCTAGCCCTGCTCAAGCGCTCAATAGACCCCACCACCCCCCTCACCGCCGGCGAGTCACCCGCCGCGGTAGATCCCGACTCAATCCCCCCCGACACCGGCGAACCCCCCGGCCGCGCAGCGCTGCGCCGCCTCCGCTCCTGATCGTGCGCATCGAGCGGGCTCAGCGGGGTTAAAACGCCCCCGGATAACCCCGCTGAGCCCGCTCGATGCGGAAAGGTGTCAGGATGGTCTGCGTGATCGAGGTTCGGCCAGGTGGGCGTCGGCGCATTGACCGGGTGCTGGGGGCCGCCTTCAGCACCGGTTTGGGCACGTTGGGGCTCGCCGAGGTGCGCGCGCGGCGAGACGACGCGGCCCAGGAAGAGACCGACCTGTCCTACCTGCGGCGGCTGTTGCACGCCCGGATCGACCTCGTGCGCGCCGAACAACGGCGCCGCCGTGAGGGTGGCACCGCTCCTGTCGTCGCCGAGCTGGCTCGCATCCTGGCGGTGAATGCGGTGGGCCCGGCAACGGGCTCGGGCCGCCACCAGACGCTGCAGCCCTCCCGGGCCGAGGCGCACCGCCGCCATGTCGAAGCGCTGGTCGCCGACGTGGACCTCTCCGACGTCGGGTCGCTGTCGCCTGAGCGGCTCGAGGGCGCGTTGGCGGCCTACCGCACGGAGGAGACGTCGGTATCGCAGCGTCGCCGCGAGGTGCAGCAGGTCGTGGACACCTTCAACGCTGAGATCGGCTCCCGGTATGCCAGCGGGACTGCCTCGGTGGACGAGCTGCTCGCCGAGCAACGCCGGCTCGCCGAATGAGGGATGTGACAGTGAGGGATGTGACACTTCCTCGCAGTGGCGCGGCCACGTCGCACGGGACCCGCGCAACCCTGTACGGTGGTACCTAACGGATGTAGTCGAGATAACGAGGCCGCCGATCCCCCGGATGGCTTCGTCCCTGCGTGCGAGGGGGTCGAGCCATGGGGCGCGGCCGTGCGAAGGCCAAGCAGACGAAGGTGGCCCGGGAACTCAAGTACAGCTCCCCCACCACCGATCTCGCTGCTCTTCAACGTGAGCTGTCGAGCGACAATGGCGACGGGCAACACAACGGTGACCGGCGCGGCGACGGAGAACTCGTCGACGAAGCTGTCACCGACGAGTATGGCGAGTATCGCCGGTGAGTCCTCGGGCAGAACCGCGACTCGGCCGTCAGAACCGCGGATGGTCCCCGCGGAGCACCGCACGGACGCTGTCTTTCGCGTTAACGTCCTGCTCGACTGCTTCGAGCGGGACGTCGCGGGACTTGCGCACCTCGCCTAGTACCCACGCGGGCACATGCCGGGCCGTCAGCACGGCCAGCGCGCGGTCGACCTCACCTGGGTCGACCACCGCGACCATTCCGACGCCCATGTTGAACGTGTGCTCCATCTCCGCGCGCTCCACCCGACCCCGGCGGGCGATCAGCGCGAACTCCGCGGCGGGCGTCCAGCTGCCCCGCTCCAGCACGGCGACCAGGCCGCGCGGCATCACCCGCGACAGGTTCGCCGCCAGGCCGCCGCCGGTCACGTGCGCGAAGGTCCGCACCTCGGTCTCCGCGACCAACGCCAGGCAGTGCTTGGCGTAGATCCGGGTGGGTTCGAGCAACTGCTCCCCCAGCGGGCGGCCGAACTCCTCGACATGGCCCTCCAGAGGCATCCTGGCGGCGTCCAGCAGCACGTGCCGGACCAGCGAATAGCCGTTGGCGTGCAGCCCCGACGAGGCCATCGCCACCACGACGTCACCGGGCCGCACCCGATCAGGCCCCAGGATGGCATCGGCCTCCACCACGCCCACTCCGGTCGCGGACAGATCGTAGTCGCCATCGGTCATCATCCCGGGGTGCTCGGCGGTCTCCCCGCCCAGCAGTGCGCAACCGGCCTGGACGCATCCGTCGGCGATTCCCCGGACGAGCTCCGCGATCAGCTCCGGCACCACCTTGCCGACGGCGATGTAGTCCTGCAGGAACAACGGCTCGGCTCCGCATACCACCAGGTCGTCGACCACCATCGCCACCAGGTCGATGCCGATGGTGTGGTGGACACCCATCGCCTGCGCTATCGCGAGCTTGGTGCCGACACCGTCGGTAGAGCTGGCCAAGACGGGCTCGCGCCAGCGGTCGAGCTTGAGCTTGAACAGGCCGGCGAAGCCGCCGATAGCGGCCAGCACCTCAGGGCGGCGAGCCCGCTCGGCGTGCGGCTTCAGCGCGGTGACGGCACGCGCCCCCGCGGCGATGTCCACCCCGGCCGCGGCGTAGGTGGGGTGCGGACTGTCAATCTCGGTCATGGCTGTCGATCTCGGTCATGGCTGTCGATCTCGGTCATGGGCATGGCGCTCCGGTCATGGTCGGCCCCTGTCACGACCCCCCTCGCTACCGCGTCCAGGTCTTCGAGCAGGTGCTTGCCGATGGACTCGCTAGGTGACAGCGGGATCGGGTAGCGACCGTCGAAGCAGGCGGTGCACAGCCGGGTGGCGGGCTGCTCGGAAGCAGCGATGAGGTTGTCGAGACTGACGTAACCGAGGCTGTCGGCGCCGATGGCGCGCCGTACCCCCTCAACGTCGGCACCGTTGGCGATCAGCTCGGCGCGGGAGGCGAAGTCGAGGCCGTAGAAGCACGGCCAGCGCACCGGCGGGCTGGCGATCCGGACGTGTACCTCGATCGCCCCGGACTCGCGCAGCATCCGGACCAGGGCGCCCTGGGTGTTACCGCGCACGATGGAGTCGTCCACCACCACCAGGCGCTTGCCGCGGATGACGTCGCGCAGCGGGTTGAGCTTCAGGCGGATGCCCAGCTGGCGGATCGTCTGCGACGGCTGGATGAAGGTGCGCCCGACGTAGGAGTTCTTCACCAGCCCCGAGCCGTACGGGATCCCCGAGCCCTGCGCGTAACCGATCGCCGCCGGCGTACCCGACTCCGGCACCGGGATGACCAGATCCGCATCGACCGGGTGCTCCAGCGCCAACCGGCGGCCGATCTCCACCCTGGTGGCGTGCACCCCGCGCCCGGCGATCGTGGTGTCCGGGCGGGCCAGGTAGACGTACTCGAACACGCAGCCCTTGGGATCGGGGTTGGCGAACCGGGAGCTGCGCAAGCCGCTCGCATCGATGGCGATCAGCTCACCCGGCTCGACCTCCCGAACGAAGCTGGCGCCGACGATGTCCAGAGCCGCGGTCTCGCTGGCGATCACCCAACCGCGTTCCAACCTGCCCAGCACCAGCGGCCGGACGCCCTGGGGATCTCGCGCCGCGTAGAGCGTGCTTTCGTCGCAGAAGACCAGCGAGAAGGCGCCGCGCAGCCGCGGCAGCAGGCGCTGGGCGGCGTTCTCGATGCCGGTGTCCGCGGCGCCGGTGGCCAGCAACCCGGTGATCAGGTCCGAGTCGGTGGTCGCCCCGTTGCGGATGGGTGCGCCGACCTTGCGGGCCTGCTCCAGTAGCTCGGTGGTGTTGACCAGGTTGCCGTTGTGCCCCAGCGCCAGACCGGACCCGGTGGCCGTGGTGCGAAACGTCGGCTGGGCGTTCTCCCAGATGCTCGCGCCGGTGGTGGAGTAACGGCAGTGCCCGATCGCGATGTGCCCGGTCAGGCTGGACAGCACCTGCTCGTCGAACACCTGGCTGACCAGCCCGAGGTCTTTGAACACCAGCACCTGCGAGCCGTCGGAGACCGCGATGCCGGCGGCCTCCTGACCCCGGTGCTGCAGGGCGTACAACCCGAAGTAGGTCAGCTTGGCGACTTCCTCGCCTGGAGCCCAGACCCCGAAGACACCGCACTCCTCGCGCGGTCCCGCGTAGTCGTCTGGACACTGGTGATCGGGCTGATGCCGGGGCGTTTCGTTGCCCACCTGCCACTCCAGGGTGCTGACGAGAATCGAGCTTCTGGACTCTTCTAGTCTACGGGCCCCGGTGCACGGGTCATGGCCGCCGCCCGACCAGGGCCAGCAGGAGGGTCTGCGGATCGGCGTCGTGACTCACACTCACCGGGGGGGCGAACAAGCCGCCACCCGCCAGCTGCTCTACCTGCGGCTCGATGAACGCCAGCACGTCGCTGACCAGCTCCGGATCGAGCCGCTCGTCAGCCTCGATGCCCCGGGCCAGGTCCCAGGCGTGCACGGTCAGATCCATGGTCATCTCCTGGCAGTACCCCTGGGCCGGACGGCGCCCGTAGGACAGCTCGACCGAGCGCCGCAGGGCACCCGGCGCCGCGAACGCCTCGCGCGCCGCAGCCGCGGCGCTCGCCCAGGCCGCCACCGGATCCTCGCCGAGCTGATCGCCATCGAAGCGATCCCCGATGTCCTCGACGGTGGCCCCCTCGAGCAGCAGCGGCGCCCACAGCTGCTCAGTCACCAGGTGGTTCACCAGCGCCCGGACGTCCCACTCGGTGCACGGCGTCGGGTTGTGCCACTGCTGCGCCCGCACCGCCCGCATTCGTCGATCGAACTCCTCCATACCGCGGCGCAACCCCGACAACGTCATATCTTCCATCGTGCGCCACCGGCGTTCAGCGGGCTCAGGGGGGTTGTCGACACCGCGTTCACCCCGCTGAGCCCGCTGCATGCAGAGGCAGGTAGGGGGATAGGTCCGCGCGCTGGCCGGAGGCGACCGCGCGGCCTTCGGCCAGCGCCTGGGGCCAGGTCAGGCGGCCGGTAGCCAGTTGTAGCCAGGTTCTCGGGTCGGTCTCGATGACGTTGGGCGGGGTGCCCCTGGTGTGTCTGGGTCCTGCGACGCACTGCACGGCGGCGAACGGCGGTACCCGGACCTCCACCGTGGCGCCAGGAGCTTCCTTCGCCAGCGCACGAAGGCTGAGCCGGACGGCCCGCGCCAACTCGTCGCGCGCCGGCTCCGCCCCATCCCCGTCCAACCACGCCCCAACCACCCCAAGCGCCCGACCCAGCTCCGCCGCATCAACCCTCATAGGCTCTCCCACGCGTAACGCTTGTTCCGGGGATGTTGACTGTTCGCGGAAACCTGCAACAACACGTCACCATCTCTGCTGGTATCGGCATCACCGGAGGTAGGCCGGCTGTGGCTGCAGGCACGGCACCGGTGTCCGTTGCATCGAGATCTTGCCCGGTCACCCGCAGACCGCTAGTATCGAACACATGTTCGATAGAAATCTGTGGGACCACCATCGTCGCTCGTCGCGGCGGCGTGGGCGTGGTGATCGAGACCACCTCCGTGATCGTCCCCGGGTAGGCGCCGTGATTCGCGCCTACTTGTTCGCGCTGGACCCGACCGACATCCAATCGCAGGCGTTGGGGTCGCATTGCGGGGCGCAGCGCTCGCCTACAACTTCACGAATCCACCCGCAAGCTGGCCCGGCGCACCGAGACCGGGATCGCCCGCATTCGCTCGGCCACCGTGTCGTTCCAACGCGGCCGGTGGCACGTGTCCTTTTCGGTGGAACTACCCGACCCAATGCTGGCACAGCGCACCAGCGACCGGGTGATCGGCGTCGACCTGGGTGTGAAGTCTTTGGCGGTGCTGTCCTCCGGCGAGGTCGTGCCCAACCCACGCCACCTCGACGGTGCGCTGGCCGCGCTGCGCCGAGCCCAGCGACGCTGCTCCCGACGACATGGCCCCGACAGGCGTACCCGAGCGGCACCGTCGAACCGGTGGCGCAAAGCCAATGACCGGGTCACTGGGCTGCACACCAGGGTTGGTAACCAGCGCCGCGACGGGCTGCACAAGCTACTACCCGACTGGTCGCCGAGCACGACACGATCGTGGTCGAAGACCTGCACGGGGCTGGGATGGTCCGCAATCGCCACCTGGCCCGCGCGATCTCCGGGCTGGGTCTGGCTGAGCTGCGCCGCCAAATCGAGTACAAGGCCGCCGACGCGGGCGTGCGCGTCGTGGTGGCCGACCGGTGGTACCCGAGTTCGAAAACGTGTTCGGCGTGCGGTGCGGTGAAAGCCGAACTCACCCTCACCGAACGGCAGTTCACCTGTGAATCGTGCGGCACCCGGCTCGACCGGGACCACAACGCCGCGCGCAACCTGGCCGCGCTCGCCAGTCAGGTCGTCCACGGTCAGTTGGACCGGGATGTCAAACAGCCCGCTGGAAACCCGCGTAAGACCGCCACCGGCGGCAACGGGTACCGCCACGGGAAGACTCAGACCATGAGTCAACGTCGCCCCCGTGAGGTGGCGACTCCATGAGGCGTCTTGAGACGTTTCTAGGAACGGTTGAACAGGGCGGGGAGGGTGGCGGTCCAGGCGGTGCGCAGCTCGTGCAGCGTGAAGGTGGCGATGTGGGCGATCTCCAGCTCGGGCGCGGGGTGGACGTCGCCTAGCCGGGTCAGCGGCACCCAGTGGTCGGTGCACAGCTGGGTGAGACGGGGTGCACCGGCCGCGGGCACGCCTAGCAGGACGCGCGCGGAGGACTCGGAAAACAAGGCGACGAACGGATCGAGTTGCGCCGGTAGGGTCACCCGAGCGCCGGCGTCGCTGCACAGGCAAGCCTCCACCAGAGCCTGGACCAGGCCACCGTCGGACAGATCGTGCGCCGCGCTCACCAGGCCGTCGCGGGATGCGGCGGCGAGCACCGCACCGATCGCCTGCTCGCGAGCCAGATCCACTGCGGGCGGCCGACCACCGAGGTGCCCGTGCACCTCGTGCGCCCACTGGCTGCCGCCGAACTCGTCGTGGGTATCGCCGAGCAGCCAGATCTCGTCGCCGGCACCGCCCAATCCGGTGGGAATCCGCCGGCGCACGTCGTCGATGACGCCGAGCACTCCGATCACCGGAGTGGGCAGGATCGCGGCGTCCCCGGTCTGGTTGTAGAAACTCACGTTGCCCCCGGTGACCGGGATGCCCAGTTGGACGCAACCGTCGGCCAACCCGCGGACTGCCTGCTCGAACTGCCACATCACGCCGGGATCGGTGGGCGCGCCGAAGTTCAGGCAGTTCGTCACCGCCAGCGGGGTGGCACCGGTCACCGCGACGTTGCGGTAGGCCTCGGCCAGCGCCAGCTGGGTACCGGCGTAGGGGTCCAGCGCACAGTACCGAGCGTTGCAGTCGGTGGCCACCGCCACGCCGCGCTGGGTGGCCTCGTCGATGCGCACCATGCCCGCGTCGCTGGGTTGGGCGAGCACGGTGGCGCCGCGGACGTAGCGGTCGTACTGGTCGGTCACCCAGGCCCGCGAGCACAGCCCGGGGCTGGCGACCATCCGCAGCACCGTGGCGCCCAGGGCGTCCGATGTGGACGGCCGCGCCAACGCGTCCGGAGCGGACCTTCCCAGAGCGTCCTGAGTGGACGGACGTTGTACCGGCCGGTGGTAGATCGGGCCCTCGTGCGCGACGGTGCGGGGTGGCACGTCCAGCACCGTCTCGCCGTGCCAGGTGATCACCAGACGGTCGCCGTCGGTGACCTCACCGATCACCGTGGCGGTGACCTCCCATTTCGCGCAGACTGCCATGAAGGCGTCCACATCCGACGGTCCCACGACCGCGCACATCCGCTCCTGGGACTCACTGCACAGGATCTCGGCAGGCGTCATACCTTCGGCGCGAAGCGGCACCGCGTCGAGATCGACCCGCATGCCGCCGTCACCGGCGCTGGCCAGCTCACTGGTCGCGCAGGACAGTCCCGCGCCGCCGAGATCCTGGATGCCGGTCACCAGGCCGGCGTCGAACAGTTCCAGGCAGCATTCAATCAGTACCTTCTCGGTGAACGGATCACCCACCTGGACGCTGGGAAGTTTCTTCCGGCTGGCTGGCCCGCTGAAGCTCTCACTGGCTAGCACGCTGACCCCACCGATGCCGTCGAGTCCGGTCCGCGCGCCGAAGAGGACGATCCTGTTGCCGGTGCCGCTGGCGTGCGCCAGGTGCAGGTCAGCGGCCCGCATCACGCCGACGCACAACGCGTTGACCAGTGGGTTGCCCGCATAGGTAGGGTCGAAGACGAGCTCGCCGCCGATGTTGGGTAAGCCGAGGCAGTTGCCGTAGCCGCCGATCCCGGCCACCACCGCCGGCAGCACCCGCGCGGTGTCCGCGGCATCGGCAGGGCCGAACCGAAGCGAGTCGGCCACCGCGATCGGCCGGGCACCCATCGCCATGATGTCGCGCACGATCCCACCGACCCCGGTCGCCGCGCCCTGGTAGGGCTCCACATAGGACGGATGGTTATGCGACTCGATCTTGAACGTCACCGCCCAGCCGTCGCCGACCTCGACGACACCGGCGTTCTCGCCGATACCGGCGAGCATCCGCGCCCGCATCGCCTCGGTGGTGGTCTTCCCGAAATAGGCCAGGTGCACCTTGGAGGATTTGTAGGAGCAGTGCTCGCTCCACATCACCGAGTACATCGCCAGCTCGGCGGCCGTCGGCCGGCGCCCCAGAATCTCCCTGATCCGCGCGTACTCGTCATCGGCGAGCCCCAGCTCCCGGTACGGCTGCGCCTGCTCAGGCGTGGCAGCCGCATGCTGCACCGAATCAACAGACACCCTCGCAGCGTACGGGCCACGCCGCGATCGTCACCGGGAGCCGAATTGCGAACCCGCGCGCGGGGATAGACTCCCGCCGGAGGAGGCGACTGTGACCGATTCGTTGCTCGTGATGCCGCCCGGGGGCTGGACAGTTGACGACCTCGACGCGCTCCCCGAGCGCCACCACCGGTACGAGTTGACGGACGGAGCGCTGACCGTGTCACCCTCACCGTCGAGCCTGCACCAGGCCGTCGCTGCCCGGTTTTATGGCCGCCTGGAGGCCGTTGCGCCCGAACCGCTCGTCGTGACCCAGGCCGTGGAGATCCGGTTCGGGCGGCAGCTGACCCGCATTCCCGACGTCCTGGTCGTGCGCAGCGACAACCCGGGGCGGCACTGGTTCGCGCCGTCGGAGGTGCTGGTGGTCATCGAGATCGAGTCGCCGGGCAGCCACCTGGAGGACCGCGCCACCAAGCCTGCGCTCTACGCGCGCTACGGGATACCGCGCTACTGGCGCATCGAGCTGGAGCCGCCCCTGGTCAGTACCTACTGCGTCGGCCACGGTGACTCCTACCAGATGACCGGGCCGGACCGGTGCCTGTCCGTCACCGAGCCCTTCGACCTCAACATCGCGGTCGCTGACCTGCTGCCGCAGTGGGCGGGACGCGGCGGTGGTCCTACCGTGCCCGAGCAAGGGTCCTAGGCGCGCAGCGAACCGAGTACGGCGTCGACTACGGAGCGGAAGAGGTCCAGCCCGTCGGTCGACGGACCGGTGAGGGAGTCGATTGCATGTTCAGGGTGCGGCATCAAGCCGACCACCCGGCCATCGACCGATGCGATCCCAGCGATGTCATGCACGGCACCGTTGGGGCTCGCCCCCAGGTAGCGCAATACCACCCTCCCGTCGCTCTCCAGGGCGGCCAGCGTCGACTCATCGGCCACATACCGGCCCTCGATGGACTTCAGCGGCACCACGATCTCAGCGCCAGGGCCATACCGACTCGTCCAGGCGGTGGCGCTGGTCTCCACCCGCAGCCGCTGGTCCCGGCAGACGAAGTGCAGCCCTGAATTGCGCACCAGCGCGCCGGGCAGCAATCCCGCCTCGCAAAGGATTTGGAACCCGTTGCAGATGCCCAACACCGGAGTGCCTCGACGGGCCGCGTCGACAACCGCGCGCAGCACCGGTTGGTGTGCGGCTATCGCGCCGGCGCGCAGGTAGTCGCCGTAGGAGAACCCGCCGGGCACCACCACGGCGTCCACGCCTTGCAGGTCGTCGTTCGCGTGCCACAGCGGTACCGGCTGCGCCCCGGCGTAGCGCACCGCGCGGGCGGCGTCGACGTCGTCGAGCGTGCCGGGGAAGGTGATGACGCCGATGCGGCAGGCTGCGCTCATCCGACCGGAGTCACAGGCGGCGCACCGTCCAGTCCTCGATCACCGGGTTGGCGAGCAGCTCGCCCGCGATCCGATGCAGGGTCTCGGCGTCGACATCATCATCGACGTCCAACTCGAAATGCTTGCCCTGCCGCACGTCGCGCACCCCGTGCAGGCCCATCCGGGGCAAGGCGCGCACGATCGCCTGACCCTGCGGATCGAGGATTTCAGGCTTGGGTACGACGTCGACGACCACTCGTGGCACGGTGCAGAGATTACCGGTGGTCGGGCCCGCGCAACGACTGGACCTGGCCGGCGCGATGGTGGACGTAGATCGCCGCGCACGCCGAGCCGCTGAAACTTTGATCGGGCGGTGGCCCTTATCCCCCAGCCAAGACCTGACGGGATTCAAGGCCACCGCCGGACGTCCCGCGGATTACCCGCGGATTCCGAGCTACCCGAAAACCTGGTCGAACCCTCTGTCACGGGTAGCGCTTTCGTTGCCTTGGAAGCGTCCGTTGGGGCCGGTGTTGTAGGCGCCGCTCTGGTAGTAGTTGAAGCTGTAGCGGCCGTAATCCCCCGCGTAACAGTCCCCAGCACTGCAGCCAAAGTTCGAGTAGCTGTCGCCGCCGCTTCCGCTGCCGCCGGCTAGTGTGAAGACGTCTGAAACCCTCATATCGCTCCTTTTCTGGCCGATGGAGGAGCCACGCAAAGCCAAAAATCCGGACCGGCCTGGAATTGTCCGCAGCCCCCATATGAGCGCGCGGTCGACCGCCGCACTCGGCAGCAATCCCAAGGTGATCCGAGCTAGACCCCCCTCACTCTCCGTGGTCACGCAACCTCGAAAGTAAGCCATCCGAGTGGCGATTGCAACAATAACTTAGTGTATTCTAATGGCCACAGTCAGTGACTGATCCTGGCGCGCCCAAGAAACGAACGTCGAGTTCACGATCACCGCCACTGTCAGTGGCACCCGCTCGGGCACGGCGACACCCGCGCTCATCTGGCGGACTTTCTCACCGAGGCGGCTGCCTTCTACATCGACCTCATCCCGCTGGAGGCGTCGCTCTACGCTGACCCGGAGCTGCTGGCCACGGTGGGGCACGGTCTCGACCAACGCCAGCGGGACCTCAACGCTGGCGCGACGCCCTCGCCGCCTACCTGCGCACCGAGCACAACACCGGCCGACTCCGCCTACCCGGTTCACCCCGAATCCTGGCCGCAGTCCTGCTCGGCGCCTGCCGCGAATACGCCAGCATGAACTATCTCCAACCCGCTCGGTCAGGACAGTCGGGTTGCGGCCACCCACTACACGCTAACCATGTGGCGGTGGCGGTTTGGTGACGCCGGGCAACGTCGCCGATGGGACACAGCAAGGGGGCGCCGGCCTGGTGTGGCCGGCGCCCCCTGATGGGATCGTTGTGCGAACTGCTGAGACTACTTCGGTGCAACCACCTGGCTGAGCAGGTCACCGGTGTCACCCAGTACCGGCAACTGCTGCAGAAGGCTGGTCAGCGTAGACGGCAACGGCCCAGCCAGCGCCGGCAACTGCGGCAGCCCGAGTGCTGAGATCTGCGGGAGCAGGTCCAGGGTCGGGAGTATCGCCTGAGCCGATGCCGGATCCTGCCGAGCAGACGCTGCGGCCATTGCCCGGAACACGCCTGCGTTGCCCAACCTCAGGAGGATCGGCGAGGTCTCGATCCCAAACGCGTTGCCGTTGATGGTGCGCGGGATCCCAGCAGTACCGACGATGGCGCTGATGGATCCGGTGTCACCCTTGATACTCCGGGCAGTCCTGATTACATCGTCAACCTCGTCATTGATCAAAACAGCCCGGCCCTTGATGTCGTAAACATTGTTCAGGGTCCCGGCAAGTTCACCGTCGATCGAGTGCACCGAAGCGTTGATCGTTCCAGTCAGGCCACGAACACTAGTCAGGCCCGGATTGATCGCCGCCACACTCTGGTTTATCTGCAGCACCGAAGCATTGATCTGCTTCGCCGACTTATTGATCGGACCGACAGCGTCATTCACCTGCTTGAGACTGGTGTCGATAGTGCTGGCGGAATCCGCGACCCGCCCGACCGTCGGGCTGAGGTTGGCAGCCGCATCACGGATCTGATTCGCGCTGTCGGAGACCTTAGCCAGCACCGGGACAGCGTTGAGCTTGCTATTGATCGGTGTTAGTGAAGCGTTGATCTGGCCGACCCGGCTCTCAATCCGGTTAGCCGCCGCCAACGTGCCAGTCAGGAAGATGACCGCAGTCAGCGCCCAAAGGATGACAATGACCAGCATGATCCCTGGGAGAGCTTGCGACGTTAAGCGTCGTCGTGCCATGAGTCACCTCCTACGGTCGGGCCGGGTCGCACCGGAGCGGAGGCAGCAAGGACAGGGTTGGCGATGTGCAGATGTTCGTCAGGTGGCGATTGACCTCCGCGAGCTGAAGGTTGATGGTGCTGGTGTCGTTTTGAACGGGTTGGAGAATATTATTCGCTCGCTGGACCTCCACAGGAATCAAGGCGGTGCCGCGGCTGTCTATGTTCTCCGCCGCCTCCAGAGTGCCGTCGATCGACTGCGCGAGACCGAGGATGTTCAGCAGAACGTTGGAAGTGTCAACCAACGACGTTGAGATGGCCGCCGCCGACTGGGAGGCGCCGATCAGCGTTCCCGAGGTGTCGACCAGCGATCCTGACGTGTTGACCAGGGACGCGGAGGTGTCCTTCAACGATGCATCGATGTTCTGCGCCGAACCCCTGATCGAAACCAGTGAAGCGGTGGCGTCGGCCACCTGACCGCGAATTGGCTTCAAGGAGGTGTCGATATCGGTCAGTGCGGCGTTGATCGTCTGGATGTAGTTGGGCAGGGGCTGGACGTTCCCGGTCGCTCCCGTCACCGAACTAGACGCCGTGAACAGCCCGTTGTCGATCGACTCCAGCGCTCGGACGATGCCGATCAGGAAGCCGATGACGACCACCACGACGACGATTCCCAGCGTGGTGAAGATCCACATAAAGCGAGCGAACGAGCTCCCGACGGCGGACGGAGCGCTTGACGAGGTTCTAGAGAATTGCGTTGTTGTCATCTTCCATCCTCCTTTAGCAGCCCGGCTGCGGCGGATTGATCAGACCAAGACGTACCTTCGCATCGATGCACCGCGACGTCAGCTCAGCCCTGATCGCCTGGTTGAGGATGTTGGTACTGTCAATCTTGATGTTTCGGGCGATCACGATGGTCCTGGCCACCGCGTCATTGATGTTCGCCGCGTCGACGTCGATGCGCTGTGCAACATCGAGGATTGCTGCGGCCCGGCTGTCGATGCCCTTCGCGGTGCTGTTGATCGTGAAGGCGGTGCCGTTGATGGTTCCAACGTTGGTGTTGATGTCCCGCGCGGTGCCGTTGATCGTGGTCGCCGTGCCGTTGATCGTCCCCGCCGAGCCGTTGATGGTTCCCGCGGTGCCGTTGATCGACTTCGCCAAGCCGTCGATGTCCCGAGCAGTGGAGTCTGCCGTGTTGAGCAGGCCCTGCAGCGGCTTCGCGCTCTGCAGGATCGAGGCGGCCACCTCGTTGGTCCGATTCAACTGGATGACCGAGTTGGTCGCTACATCGATGCTGCCGGCGTTTGAGGCGATCGCCTGCGCCTTCTTGTCGATGCTCGTCGCCGCCGCCAGGGTTCGGGCGAGCAGCGCGGCCGCTATCCCGATGGCCAAGACACCGACGACAAGGATCACCACACTGACTACGTTGAACAGTCCAGCTCCTCCAGATCCCCTGGATCGAGCATCCGTTCTAGCCAACTCCACCACCGCTTCCTTAGTGCAGGATTTTTCATGCTAGGGAAGCGTGCTGGGCGGGGAGTCGCGGCGGGACAAATGAGTGTCGCCGCAACGGCCGTCGCCGCTGGACGGCCTCCTTTCGTCAACACGCCTCCCCGGGGCAGCTGCTCCCGTCAGGTACGCGGCAGCTTGGAACAAGTCGACCAAGAAAGCAAGTGGGTGATCGGTATGGACGGAGTGTAGTGGCATCACCTGCTCTGGGACCGCCACGAGCCCGCCGAGGAGCTCCACGGAGCCGTCCGGGCACGCTACTACCCAGCTCTCCAATCCGGCACGGCGGTTAGCACAACCCCGTTGAGCTGCATTGATGCCGGAGTATGATGGATACAAGCACGACGAGCCACCGGAACATGTGGCCGGCGGCACGGCCGCTCATCCGCTGCGCGCGCTCTCGCAGGCAGTAACTTACCGTGACTTTGGCGATCGCCGGTCTTCCGGCAATACGCCGAATTCGGGCATGTGTTGGGGCCTACTACTACTGCGAGTTAGCTCGTCACCCTAATGAGTGGAAAGTCGGTCATTCACCCGGAATAGTCGCTCGCCTGCGCGTCACAGCTCGGCACAGGAGGTAATCGATACCTGCGGGTGCCGCGCAATACGCGGACAATCCGCGGGTACCGGCGGGATCAGCCGAGGCGCCGCACCAGGCGGACCAGCACCCAAGTTACGGCAAGCCAGACGACCGCAGGAATGCCGTAGTCGACCAAGAGGCGCGTCCTCGCGTCGGCCGGGTTGAACAGACCGCGGAAGCCCAGCTGGAGGCGATCTGCCCAGTAAGCCAGGAACATGGTGATGCCGTTGGTCGGGTTCGCATGGCCCAACGTGAGTAGCACATGCGCCACCAAGATGAGGACGATCAGTCCGCCCACGATCCGGATCAGAGTCGCGAGGACTGTGGCGATCCTGGTGCGCGTCCCGCGGACCGATGTGCGGCTTGAGCCCATGGCGAGAAGTCTGCCACGGGCACCACGGTGCGTGCACGAATGTTCACCGCGCAAGTTCCTGAGAATCTGCCGTGACTGCTTCCCATCATCCGGGAGGCGGTTGCGTGCTGCCGGGGCGCCCCGGCTACCGTGATCGGGTGAGACGCGCCCTCCTGCTTCGCTGCCGCGACGGGGTCTGACGACGACCGGCCCCCCGTCGCGGAGTCGCTTGCGCGCATCCGCCGGTCGGATATCCCGGCTAGCCGAGAGCCCAGGTCATGGCCCAAAAGATCGTAGTGAAGCAGACGATGACTCCCGCCGACATCAGCGCCAGCACGTTCGCCGAAGGCAATACCAGCCGAATCCGGCTGCCCGTAGGCGCGGCTCCGACAGACCAGGCCGGCTGGAACGTCCAGCGCGGCAGTGCGATGCCGATGCATCGTTATCGACCCTTCGCTCAGACCGTGGAGCCGGTATCGCTGCCGGATCGCACCTGGCCCGACGTCACGATCAGCCGGGCACCGCTGTGGTGCGCGGTGGACCTACGAGACGGTAACCAGGCCCTGATCGATCCGATGAGTCCAGTCCGCAAGCGACGCATGTTCGAGTTGCTGGTGCGGATGGGCTACAAGGAGATCGAGGTCGGGTTCCCGTCGGCCAGCCAGGCCGACTTCGACTTCGTCCGCGAGATCATCACCGAGGATGCGGTACCCGAGGATGTACGCATCCAGGTGCTGTCACAGTGCCGGCCCGAGCTGATCGAGCGTACCTTCGAGGCCCTGCACGGCGCCGCCAAAGCGATCGTGCACATCTACAATTCGACCTCGATCCTGCAGCGCCGGGTGGTGTTCCGGGAGGAACGCGAAGGAATCAAGAAGATCGCCACTTCGGCCGCCGAGATGGTGGCCGAGTACGCGGGTAAGTACTCCGATACCGATTTCCGGTTCCAATACTCACCGGAGTCCTACACCGGCACGGAGCTGAGCTACGCCGCCGAGGTGTGTAACGCGATCACCGAGATCTGGCAACCGACGCTGGAGGCGCCGGTGATCCTCAACCTGCCGGCCACCGTCGAGATGGCCACGCCCAACGTCTACGCCGATTCGATCGAGTGGATGCACCGCAACCTGGAAAGGCGCGGCGCGGTGATCCTCTCGCTGCATCCGCACAATGATCGCGGCACCGGGGTGGCCGCCGCCGAGCTGGGCTACCAGGCTGGCGCGCAACGCATCGAGGGCTGCCTGTTCGGCAACGGAGAGCGGACCGGCAACGTGTGTCTGGTAACGCTGGGAATGAACCTGTTCAGCCAGGGCATCGACCCCCAGATCGATTTTTCCGACATTGACGAAATCCGTCGCACAGTAGAGTACTGCAACCAGCTGCCAGTTCCCGAGCGCCATCCCTACGGTGGCGACCTGGTCTACACGGCGTTTTCCGGCAGCCACCAGGACGCGATCAACAAGGGACTGCTCGCGATGCAGGCTGACGCAAAGGCGGCTGCGGTCGAGGTGGACGCGCACCACTGGGAGGTGCCATACCTGCCCATCGACCCCAAGGACGTCGGTCGCACCTACGAGGCCGTGATCCGGGTGAACTCCCAGTCGGGCAAGGGGGGCGTCGCCTATGTCATGAAGGCCGAGCACCAACTCGATCTGCCGCGCCGGCTGCAGATCGAGTTCTCCCGGACCATCCAGCAGCAGACCGACGCCGACGGTGGCGAGGTCTCACCGCGGCAGATCTGGGACCTCTTCGCTGAGCACTACCTGGACCGGCGCAGCCCCCTGCGAGTGCTGCGCCACCAGCTGTCCGACGATGGCGAGGGCCACGACGACATCTGCGCCAGCGTCATGGTGGAGGGCGAGGAACATCAGATCACCGGCTCGGGCAACGGTCCGATCGCGGCCTTCGTAGACGCCCTCGCTGCGCTGGGGTTTGACGTTCGGGTGCTGGACTATTTCGAGCACGCGATGTCGGCCGGCGACAACGCCGCGGCGGCAGCATACGTCGAGTGCACCGTCAACGAGCAGGTGCTGTGGGGCGTGGGTGTCTCCGGATCCATCGTCACCGCCTCGCTCAACGCGGTCGTGTCGGCCGTCAACCGCACCCTGCGCTAACTGGACTGCGACTCGCCTAGCCCGCGCTTGATCACCGTTTGTGTGCCGCGTGCGACATCAGCTGTAGCGCACAGCACACAAGCGGTGATCACCCCCAGCAGCGGGCCTCAGCGGAAGTCGAACTCGCCGCCCTTGACGCCGGCGACGAAGTCGGCCCATTCCTGCCCATCGAACATGAGTCCAAGGGTGCGGTCCTTGGTGCCCCGCACGACGGCGCCGCCATCGGGCAAGGGCGCCACCTCCACACATCCCCCATTGGTGCACCGACTGCTCGTGCGGTACGCCAGCGTGGGGTGGAACGCAATGGTCACGGGAGTGTCCTTCCTTTAGTGGTCCAGTAGTAGATTGCTGATGAATGCGACGGACTGCTCAGCACTCAGGCTCCGGTCGACCAGCGCGTCGAAGACCAGGTTGTAGACCTGCACGTCGTGCTCCTTCTCGAGATAAAGCTGACCCAGATGGCTCTCGACGTACACGAGATCGTTGTCATCAGAGTCCGAGAAAGCTAGCACCATGAATGGACCATCCATCGCGCGGTGTGCCCCGATGCTGAACGGAAGCACCTGGATGGTGATGTTCGGCCGCTGCGCATCAGCGAGTAGCCGGGTGAGCTGCGCTCGCATGACCGGCGCACCCCCGATCGGGCGGTGCAGCACCGCCTCGTCCAGCACCAGGTGAACGATCAGGGGATCGTCGTCGACGTAGAGTCGATTCTGCCGTCGCATCCGGAGCTCGACGAGGCGGTCGGTGACCTCCCGGTCCGCAGTAGACGTCGTGCTCAGGACTGCACGGGCATAGTGTTCGGTCTGTAGCAGGCCATGCACGAGTGCGGTCTCGAAGCTGCGCACCTCACTCGCGTCCTGCTCAAGCGCGACGTACCGGCTGAGGTTGTCAGGCACAAGCGGATCGTCGGGGCCGACGGCCAGCACGTCGGAGTAGTCGTGCCACCAACCCTGGCGCTGGCCGTCCCGGACCCAACGCATCAACCGCTCTCGCTGAGCCTGGTCAGTGACCTCGTAACGATCGAGCAGGTCGCGGACGTCCCGACCCTTCGGGATGCCCTGGCCGGTCTCCAACCTGCTGACCTTGGAGACCGAGCACTCGAGCCCGGTGGCTACGTCTTCGATGGTGAGGCCAGCCTGCTCGCGCAGCGTACGAAGTTCAGCGCCGAGCCTGCGCCGCGGTACTACTGGCCCACGTGCTGGGGACATCGTGCGCCTCCACCCTTTGTAGCCCGATTGAGCAGGATGTCCGACTGCCCACGGGACCGGAAAAGCGACACGCTACTCCTCTTCAGTGAATCCCATCAAGATATCTCCTCATGCAATTGCATGAGTTTGTTGCGTGATGCACGCTACAGCCATGGCGCCCAGGAGTGCCAGGCAACGCTCACACCGATGAGGAAAGGGGACGGCAATCATGTCGACATCTCATCGGAGCGCGACACAGCTCCCCGGGGCTCGGTCCGCGGACCGTGGCCAGGGAGCGACACGTCGTGGCGGGGCCCACCGCGGAGCGCGGTGACCCACGACTTGCTGGGTTGGGGCGTGCCGGGCGCACTTCTGCTGATCTGTCTGGGGCTGCTGCTCGGAGCGACCTGGACCACCCAGGCGTTGCGGCCCAAGCTTCACCGGCAGGCCGAGGAGCGGCGCAGGCTCAACGAGGAGTGGTCGGCGGTTCGCACCGCGCGCCGGCAGCGGGGCCAGTGCCCGCGCTGCGCGAGTCCACTGTCCGAACGGGACTGGTATTTCGTGCCGACTCTGGTGGAGGACCCACTGGACGAGGACTGAGGCGGGGGCGTTTGGGGGCCGCAGGGATGCTCGTGGATGCGTGGGCGATATGCCCGAGCGCCACGAGCATCCCTGCGACGATTTCGCGGACTTGTGCAGTGCTGGAGTCAGACCGCGCGGCGGCCAGACAGCGCGCGGCCCAGGGTGAGCTCGTCGGCGAACTCCAAGTCCCCGCCCATCGGTAGACCCGAGGCGAGCCTGGTCACCGACAGGCCCGGGAAGTCCCGCAGCATCCGGGCCAGATACGTGGCGGTGGCCTCGCCCTCGGTGTTCGGATCCGTCGCAATGATCACTTCGGTGACATCGTCGGCACCGATCCGGGTGAGCAGTTCCCGGATCCGCAGCTGATCGGGACCGACACCGGACAGCGGATCGAGCGCCCCGCCCAGCACGTGGTACCGGCCGGTGAACTCACGCGTCCGCTCCACCGCGACGACGTCCTTGGGCTCCTCGACCACGCAGATCACTCGCACATCGCGGCGCGGATCAGCGCAGATCCGGCAGGTCTGTTTCTCAGCGACCGTGCCGCAGACGGCGCAGAACACCACACCGTCCTTGACCCGCTGCAACGCCTCCTGCAGCCGGGTCACGTCAGCCGGATCAGCGGCCAGCAAGTAGAAGGCCATTCGCTGCGCGCTCTTGGGCCCAACGCCGGGCAGCCTCCCCAACTCGTCGATCAAATCCTGGACGACTCCCTCATACACGCTGCCATCATGGCAGTACCCGCACAGCGCGGGCGGGTCACATGCCGGGCAGGCTGAGATCTCCGCCAGGCCCACCGAGCGCGCTGGCCAGCGGACCCATCTTCTCCTGGGTCAGCTCCTGCAAGGCCTGGTGCGCATCGGCCATCGCGCCTACTACGAGGTCCTGCAGGGTTTCCACATCGTTGGGATCGACCACCTTGGGGTCGATCGTCACGCTGAGAACCTCCCCGGACCCGGCCAGCGTCACCGTGACCAGGTCACCACCGGCCTGGCCGGTGACCTCCGCCTCAGCCAGCTCGGCCTGCGCGCTCATCAGCTCTTGTTGCATCTTCTGGGCCTGCTGCAGGATCATCTGCATGTCAGGCGCTCCGCCGGGTTGCACCGCGGCTCCTCTCGTGGATTCCGGGCCCGCTTGAGATATCAGACCCGTGTGCGCAAAGTTTGTCACGTCACAGGGTAGTCAAGTCCCGATCGCTAGAAACCGGTGCGGTCGGACCGGGATTGGCCGTAGCGTGGCACGTGTGCAGCTCACCGGGGCGGGGCGCAGCCATCACGATGCCGTCGCGCGGCTGCAAGCCAGTTACCGAGCGATCCCAGCGGGGTCGCCGGTGCGGCTGGCCAAACCGACGTCGAACCTGTTCCGGTCCCGCGCCGCGGCGGGCCCCGGCCTGGATGTCTCGGGCCTGACCGGAGTGCTGGAGGTGGACCCGGCCAGCCGCACCGCCGACGTCGCGGGCATGTGCACCTATGAAGACCTGGTCGCCGCGACGCTGCCGCATGGGCTGACCCCGCTGGTCGTGCCACAGCTCAAGACGATCACGCTGGGCGGCGCGGTGAGCGGGTTGGGCATCGAGGCGGCATCGTTTCGCAACGGTCTGCCGCACGAGTCGGTCCTGGAGCTCGACGTGCTCACCGGCGCCGGCGAGATCATCACGGCCACCCCCGGTGACGAGCTGTTCGCCGGATTCCCCAACTCCTACGGCACCCTGGGCTATGCCACCCGGCTGCGTATCGAGCTGGAACCGGTGCGCTCACACGTCGCGCTGCGCCACGTGCGGTTCGACGAACTGAGCGAGCTGTGCGCCGCTGTGGCGCGGATCATGACGAGCAGGCAATGGGACGGTGAGGACGTCGACTACCTCGACGGCGTGATGTTCTCTCCCACCGAGTCCTACCTGACGCTGGGGCGGTATACCGAATACGAGGGACCAGCCAGCGACTACACGGGTCAGCAGATCTACTACCGGTCGATACAACAGCGCCGGCGCGACGTCCTGAGCACCCACGATTACCTGTGGCGCTGGGATACCGACTGGTTCTGGTGCTCGGGGGCCTTCGGGGTCCAGCACCCGCTGATCCGGCGGCTGTGGCCGGCCCGGCTGCGTCGCAGTGATGTGTACTGGAAGATCGTGGCGTGGGCAAACCGTTTCGACGTGGAGAACCGCTGGGAGGTCTGCCGTGGCCGCCCGCGCCGGGAACGGGTGATCCAGGACGTCGAGATCCCGCTGGAGCGCACCGCGGAATTCCTGCGCTGGTTCGCCGAGCACGTCGGGATCGAGCCGGTGTGGCTGTGCCCGCTGCGGCTGCGCGGGGACCGCACCTGGCCGCTGTATCCGCTGGAAAGCGGCCGGGAGTACGTCAACGTCGGCTTCTGGGCCAGCGTGCCCGGCACCGGCAGTGACATCAAATGCGGGGCCACTAACCGAGCCATCGAAGGCCAGGTTGACGCGGTGGGCGGGCACAAGTCGCTGTACTCGGACTCGTTCTACTCGCGGCAGGACTTCGATGCCCGCTACGGCGGCGAGCAGTACACGATCCTCAAACAGCGTTACGACCCGGACCAGCGGCTTCTGGACCTTTATGCAAAGGCGGTGCGACGTCGATGACGACCTTCCGGCGCCCCACTCCGGCGACAGACCCGGCGAAGAGCGACCGACTGGCGCTAGCCGGAATCGTGGACCTGCTCACCGATGGCCGGTTCCCGGTCCGCTTCACCGCCTACGACGGCAGCGCCACCGGGCCGCCCGACGCCAAGATCAGCGTGCACCTGGCTACCCCGCGCGGCGCCACCTACCTGTTCACCGCGCCAGGCGACCTCGGCATGGCGCGGGCCTACATCGCCGGTGATCTACAGACCGAAGGTGTACACCCCGGTGACCCGTACGAGGCGATGCGGGTGATGGCCTACCATCTGCACTTCCGGCGCCCAACCATGGCCGAGCTGGCGCTGATCACACGCTCGCTGGGCTGGCAGCGGCTGCGTCCGGTGCCACCGCCACCACAGGAGTCGCGGCCCCGGTGGCGCCGGACCATCGAAGGGATGGCGCACTCCCGGCAGCGCGCCTCCGAGGCGGTGCATCACCACTACGACGTCTCCAACCGCTTCTACGAGCTGGTGCTCGGCCCCTCCATGGCCTACACCTGCGCCGTCTTCGACCACCCGGAAGCGAGCCTGGAGCAGGCCCAGGAACGCAAACACGAGCTGATCGCCGACAAGCTGGGGCTGCGCGCCGGGATGCGACTGCTCGACGTCGGCTGCGGCTGGGGCGGCATGGTGCGCTACGCCGCTCGGCACGGGGTCCGCGCGCTGGGCGTCACGCTGTCCGCGGAGCAGGCCCGCTGGGCGCAGCAGGCGATCCTGCGCGAGGGCCTCAGTGGGCTCGCGGAGGTACGTCACCTGGACTACCGGGACTCCCCGGGCTGCGACTATGACGCAGTGAGCTCGATCGGGCTCACCGAGCATGTCGGGGTACACACCTACCGGGCGTACTTCGCGCTGCTGCTCGGCAAGCTGCGCCCGGGCGGGCGGCTGCTCAACCACTGCATCACCCAACCGGACAACCGGGGCCGGGCCCAGACCGATGCGTTCACCGATCGCTACGTCTTCCCCGACGGGGAGCTGGCGGGCGCCGGCAAGATCATCACCGAGGCGCAGGACGTCGGCTTCGAGGTGCGCCACGTGGAGAACCTGCGGGAACACTATGCGTTGACGCTCAAGCAGTGGTGCGCCAACCTCGCCGAGCACTGGGACGAGGCCATCGCCGAGGTCGGCGAGCCCACCGCGCGGGTATGGGGGTTGTACATGGGCTCATCGCGATTGGCCTTCGAGCGCAACGGCATCCAGCTGCACCAGGTGCTGGCGGTACGCCCCGACGGCACCGGCAACGCCCACGTGCCGCTGCGCCCCTGGTGGCACTCGTGAGTTCGTGACAATCACACGCTCACGAGTGCCACGCCACTGTCCGCGCGATCACCTTGATCGGCATCTCCTCCGCCCGATGCAACCGGCGGATCTCAGCCCAGCCCTCCACGCGATACACCCCTTCGTCCTCCCCAGCTCGGTGCGAGCCAGGATCGCGGCGCAGGGGGTCAAAATTCGGATGCCGCGCGGGGGTCAGTTTTCACGTGCCGTCGACACGAACGCATCCCGCAACCCCCCACATTCCTCGGCTGGCGCCCAGCGCTGGCGCTCGCACCCGAACATAAGCAACAAGCACGGGAACTCGCGCAGACCGACCTTCAGCTGGCTCGCCACTCCGGCGTGCCACGCGTGATCGGTATCGCGCTGCGTGTGTGCGGCCTGCTGGCCAGTGCGCAGAACAGAATTGAGTGGCTCGAACAGTCCGTCGCAGTCCTCGAATGCTCAACAGCGCGGCTGGAACTGGCACACTCACTGACCGAATTGGGCGCCGCGCTACGTCGTGAGGGAGCACGCACCGCCGCGCGCCAACCATTACACCGCGCCCTTGATCTAGCTTCTCGCTGCGGCGCGATACCCCTGGCCGAGCGCGCCCGCGAGGAGGCGTTGGCCGCCGGCGCCCGCCCCCGCCGACCCTGGACCACCGGCGTGCACGCCCTGACCCCCAGCGAACTGCGGGTCGCCCGGCTAGCCGCGCAAGCCTTGAGCAACCGCGACATCGCCCAAGCGCTGTTCATCACCACCAAAACCGTCAGCGACCACCTCTCCAGCACCTACCGCAAACTCAACATCAACACTCGCGACCAACTCGCCACAGCCATGGCAGCACATGCGCAGCCCGGAAGTCCTTGACTCGAGCGGTGAGAACTTGAGTCGCGACCCTCACGAGGGCGCGCCCCTACACTTCATCGATGCGCCGGGCGCCGAGCTGTGCAGCGAGCAACTCAAGGGCGACCTCTTCGGGGTCGCGACGGCTGGTGTGCTCTCGGCTCATACCGGACGCTTCGACGAGCATCGCCTCGTCGTCATCCATCGGAGCGTCCGGTAAGTCCGCTGCGCCAGGATCAGCCGGATCTGAGGGTTCGGGGGGTGGAGGAATACCGTCGTCCGGGGCCTGCGCCGTCGCCGGACGACGGTAGACGGGACGTTCCGCCGAGCGTTGCGGTGGGCGGGCGGCGCGCTGCTGCTTGTTGGCGTCGCTGGTAGCGGCCTCGCCGTCGACGTGCACGCAGCGGACCTGCCAGTCAACACCCAGAACAGAGCGCAGCGCTGCCCTGATCAGCTCCACGTTGCGGTCATCGCCCAACCGACGGGCAAGCGGGGCGTTAGGCAGGGTCAGAACAAGGGTGGAGCCCTCTACCGCGCTCGCGGTGGCGTTGCTGAGAAGGACCTGGGTCGTCCGGCTCTGTTCACGTACCGCGTCTAGCAGGGCCGGCCACACCCGTCGCACCGCTGTTGCGTCGAGCTGGTCCGGCGCGAGCGCGGGTTTGGTGGCCTCGGGTGCCAGCGGCTGCGCGACTGGTGGTTGGGCGACCGGTGGTTGGGCGACCGGTGGCTGCGCGACCGGCGGCGCCACAATCGGGGCCTGTGCGACCGGCGGCTCCGCAACTGGGGACTCCGCGATCGGCGCCGGAGCGATGGTGAGGCGCCGCTCCAAGCGCTCCAGGCGGTGCAGCACCGCGCCGTCGCCTTCAGCGACGGCCGGCAGCAGCATCCGGGCGCACAGCAGCTCCAACAGCAGTCGAGGCGCAGTCGCTCCGCGCATCTCGACAAGCCCGCTGTGAGTGATCTCAGCGAACCGGGTGAGGCTGCCCGCGCCGAGGGTTTCAGCTTGAGCGGTCATCGTCGCGAGCTGGTCCTGCGGAGCGTCGATCAGCCCGTGGCAGGCCGGCTCAAGAGCGACCCGCAGCAGCACCAGGTCGCGGAAGCGCTGCAGGAGGTCCGCGGCGAAGCGTCGGGGATCGTGTCCCGCTTCGACCAGCCGGTCGATGGTGGCAAAGACGGTCGCCCCGTCCAGGGCAGCAAGGGCAACGACCATATCGTCGATCAGTGCGACGTCGGTGACCCCGAGCAGCGCCACCGCCCGGGCATAGGTGACCCCCTCAGGGCCTGCCCCGGCCAGCAGTTGGTCCAGCACGGACAGCGAGTCCCGGGCCGAGCCACCGCCGGCGCGGATGACCAGCGGGTAGATCGCCGGCTCGATCGTCACGCCCTCCTGAGCACACACCTGTTCCAGCAGCCTGCGCATGGTGCTCGGTGCCAGTAGCCGGAACGGGTAGTGGTGGGTGCGCGAGCGGATGGTCGCCAGTACCTTCTCGGGCTCGGTGGTGGCGAAGACGAAAACAAGGTGCTCCGGAGGCTCCTCCACGATCTTGAGCAGGGCGTTGAAGCCCTGCGTGGTGACCATGTGGGCCTCATCGATGATGAACACCCGGTACCGGGACTCCGCAGGGGCGTAGAACGCCCGGTCTCGCAGGTCGCGGGCGTCATCCACGCCGCCGTGGCTGGCTGCGTCGAGCTCGACGACGTCGATCGATCCGGGGCCCTCGGGCGCCAGCGCAATACATGACGGGCAGGTCCCACATGGGTCCGGCGTCGGACCTTGCAGGCAGTTCAGCGAGCGGGCCAGGATTCGCGCGCTGGATGTCTTCCCGCAGCCGCGCGGACCGGAGAACAGGTAGGCGTGGTTGATCCGCCCGGCTGCCAGCGCTGTCCGAAGCGGTTCGGTGACGTGCTCCTGACCGACCACCTCGGCGAACGCCGCCGGGCGGTACTTGCGGTAGAGAGCCAGTCCCACGGCCGCGAGGCTACCGGGCGGCTACGACGGTCGTCACGGCACGAGGTGCACCTCCGGTGGTCCGTCACTCAGCGCTACGGCAAGCCTGCGGTCGCAGGTCCACAGCGGCACCCGAAAGCGCTCTGCCAGAGCGACATAGTGCGCGTCGTACGTCGCTGACAGGTTGTGCTCGCCCGCGAGTTGGAGCGCGCGGGCATGCAGCTGAGCATCGCCATGAAGCGCGATCGGCAGTGTTTGGGCAACCTCGAGCAGGTCTCGGGTCCGCTCACAGCCGAGCCTGCCGAGGCGCCATTGCTGGTGAAGCGCGTTGGCTAGCTCGTAGGTCAGCAGCGTCGGAGCGATGATCTCTACGTCTGCCGCCACGAACTCGGACCACAGGCCCGCGACCGCTGGATGCTCCGGAGCGTTGAGCAGCCTCAGCACAACGTTAGCGTCAACGCACTGCGTCGCGAAGCTGCTGATCTCGCTGCGCACGGCCGGCATGAATCACCTCCGGCCAGTCGACATCCTTGAGTCGATCGAGCGTGCTGTCTTGCCGCATTCGCTCGTGCAACTCAGCGAGCATCGCATTGGCTCGGGTCCATTTGTCGACCCGGCCGGCGCACGCCGCCTCCCAGTCCTCCACGGACACCACCACGGCGACCTCCTTTCCGGCGCGTTCCACGAAAACGACGTCGTGGCGAGCCGTCACGCCATCGAGCAGCTCACCGAAGCGCACCCGAGCGTCGGTCGCACTGACTCTACGTTCCGCTCCAGACATGTCCACCTCAATCAATCCATCCATCCATCCATCCATCCATCGATTGATGGTAACACGGCCGCTACTGGACTCGGCGATCCCAGTAGCCCTTGACGTACAGGGCGGCCCGATCAACGCCGCGCCGGTTGAGCAGCTGTGCCCGGATACCTCGCACCGTCGGGGTATGCCCAGCGAGCCAGATCCGGCCCTGTCCGGACGGCAGTCGGGCGGCGCGCAGAGCGTCGTCGAGCAGCGTGGACGTACCCGGCTCCCGGCCATCGCGGTGCAGCCAGCACACCGTCTGCCGGGCCGCACCCGGTATCGGCTGCTCCTCGGCGGCGTCGGCGACTTCGATGTAGACCAGCGCGCAGGCGCTCGCCGGGAGCATCGCTGCATAGGCCTGGATCGCCGGCAGGGCGGTCTCATCGCCAGCGAACAGGTGCCAGTCAGCGTGCGGATCGGGCCGGTAGCGACCGCTCGGACCGACGAACTCCAGGGTCTCACCGGGGCGCACCCGCCGCGCCCAATTGGCTGCGGGCCCCTCGCCATGGAGCACTACATCGATGTCCAGGCTCGACCGCGCTGCATCATAATCGCGCACCGTGTAGTCCCGGGATACCGGCAGCTCGCTGACCAGGTCTGGAACGTAGATCTTGAGCGTCTGTCCGGGAACGGCCGCCAAGCCGAGCAGGCTCTCGTCGACGAGCCGGACCCGCGTCATCCGGGGAGTCAACTGCGTCACCGTCGCCACCGTCGCGACGGTGCCGGCGACCCTTCCGCGGACTGATGCCTGGGCTCGCATAATTCTCCTCGACGGCGTTCGGTCACTCCGCCGCGAGTTTGGCCTCGGCTTCCGGGACACGGTCTTGCAGCGACCGGTACTCGTCGTTACCCGCCAGTGTCGCCTTCACCTTCAGGTCGAACAGCTGCTGGCTTCGAAACGGCGATCCCCACTTGCGGTCCACCTCGGCGGTCGCCTCTTGCTTGATCACAGCCATCCACTCGCGTAGCTGCTCCAACTCCGCCGCCGCTCCGCCCTGCGCCTGCGCACCCTCCTGGCTCACGTTACGGTCCGCTCCCCTCGAACTTCCTGCGTGCCGTACATGAAGGGGACCCCGCGCACCCGTCAGAGCATGCTGACCCTTGCTGCCTTCCGACCCTGGGGGAGTTCGCAAGATGGACGCCGCGCGGGGTCCGCCGCCCAGTCTAGGGGGTATCGGTGTCCAGGGCACGACACCCTCTCGACCGCCCCCGCCATCCGCCCGCTCAAACCGGCCCACGACGCGAACTAGCTGCGGCTTTGGCTCCGTAGCTACCCGAGCGGTAGCCTCCGCAGCGGAGGATTCGCCTAGTGGCCTATGGCGCACGATTGGAAATCGTGTTGGGTGTTAAAACCCTCGCGGGTTCAAATCCCGCATCCTCCGCCGTTGTGAGCAGCGAGAACGCCGTCAACACGTGATCACGGGTGATCGTCGTTGCTGGGCGGCACCACCTGTGGGGCTCAATTTGGGGCTCAGCTGCTCTTTCGTGCAGGCCCCGGCGAGGTACGTCGGAGGGTCACCCTCTGCTGCGCCCTCGTCGTTCGGGGAGGCCCAGATGAGGCCGCCGACCTCTGCCGCGACCGCCGCTACGAACTCGTTCGGCACGTGCATGCAGGGTGTCGGGCACGGCTGATTTCGCTCGCTGACGCAGTCTCAATGAATCTGACGCATCCGGCGCGATGTTTCGCAGATTTGGCACGACGAATTGCAGATCAGCCCGGCGGCCGCAGGCCAGTCAGGGTGACCGTGACGAGGCGACGGACCGCGGCCTCGGACGGCAGGCTGGCGGCGGCACTGAGGGCGTGGAGGCAGTAGCTGGCCAGCTCGTCAGGCGCGACATCGTCGCGCAGGTTGCCGGTTTCGGCGACCTCGGTCAACAGGTCTTGGATCAAGACGATGAGCTGCTGTTGCGCGCGGGCTACGTCCTCACCTCGATGCAGGAGTAAACCGATTTCGTCGCCGTGGCGCTCGCGGCGGTGTGCGATGAGGGCATAGGCCTCGAGCACCGCTTCGAGCCGCTGCCCGGTGTCGCCGGGCTGGACGCGGAGCTGAGCGAGATGTTCGAGGTGGCCAGCTATCTGGCGCTGGTGCCAGGCACCGAGTATCGCCTCGACGTCGGGGAAGTAGCGGTACAGCGTGGCACGCGCGATGCCGGTTTGGTCGGCGATCTGCGACATGGTGACTGCTCGTAGGCCGCGTTCGCTCACCAGCACCCACGTGGTGGTCAGGATCGCGTCGTGCACCTCGCGGCGGTGTGCCTCGATCGTCTCATTCCACAGTCTCGGCACCTGATCAGTATACGAGACGTACCTCGTCATGTGGTTACACGCTGCCTCGACACGGACAGAGTGTCTCGATAATGTGTGTGGCGTCATCGCGGATACCGCCGGCGAGCAGAGGAGACGCAGATGGCTGACCCGCCCGGCAACCCCGCCACCGACGATTCGAGCGCCCCTTCAGGACGGCGTGATCGTGGGTCGATCAGCGGTACCCCGCGCTGGGTGAAGGTGTCCGGGGCCATCGCGATCGTCGTGGTGCTGCTCGTGGTCGCCTTTACGGTCTTCAGTGGTGGTCGCCACGGTCCCGGTCGCCATCTACCCTCGGGTGGCCTCGGGGATCGCCTGCCAGCTCACAGCGTGGTCGCGGAAGGTGCGCGCGGATGACCATGACACCTGCCCTGCGCAGGTTCGCGCTGACCACACATGTTGTTTCGTCGGTGGGCTGGCTCGGCGCGATCATGACCTACCTCGCCGTCGCCGTCGCGGCCGTGACCAGCCAGAACGTGGCGCTGGTGCGGGGGGCCTATCTGGTGATGCAGTTCTCGGTCTACTACATCATCGTCCCGTTGGCCTTTGCGTCGCTGCTCACCGGGCTGATCCAGTCATGGGGCACCCCATGGGGTCTGTTGCGGCACTACTGGGTCATCGCCAAACTCCTGCTCAACCTCGTCGCCAACCTGGTGTTGCTGGGCTACACTCAGGAGATCGGCCCCTTCGCGGACGTGGCGGCCAAGACGACGTTCACCGGCGCCGATCTCGCCGTGTTGCGCAATCCCAGTCACGTGGTCCACTCCGGTGCCGCGCTGGTGGTGGTGGTGCTGGCCACGATCCTGGCGGTGTACAAGCCACGAGGCATGACCCGCTACGGGCAACGCAAGCAACGCGAACAGCTCTCGGCCCGCGCACAGCCCACGATCCCGGTGCCATAGCCTCGATGAACATCCACGAAGCAGCGGGCGCTACGGGGTCATAGGGTCGGGTCGAGCACAGGATCCGACGCCGGGCCGTCGTGCCGGCCAGCCAACGCAGCCCAGCGGGGGCCCCGACTGGTACAGCTGCGGGCCCCCGCTGGTGGTGCTGGTCAGCCCTGCTGGAGCAGGGTCTGCATTTGGCTGATCTCGGCTTGCTGTCCGGTGATGATCTGTTGGGCGAGCTGGCGGGTGGCGGGGTTGCTGCCCTGGGCCAGCTCGGTCTGGGACATCGTCACCGCGCCCTGGTGATGAGCGATCATCATCTGCAGGAACATCCGATCGAACCCGGCGCCGCCAGTGGACGCCATCATCTGCCGCATCTGCTGATCGCTCATCATCCCTGGCATCTGAGCGTGCATCCCTGCCATGCCCACGGTGGTGGCGGGGACGGGGGCGCCCCAGCTTTTGAGCAGACCGCTCATCTGCTGGATCTCCGGGCCTTGCTCAGCCTGAATGCGGCTGGCCAGATCCTTCACCTGCGGGGAGGCCGCCTTGGTGGCGGCCATCTGCGCCATCGCGATGGCCTGGGCATGGTGGGGAATCATGCCTTGGAGGAACGTGATGTCGGCCTGGTTGTGCTGCTGCTGGCCGGCAGCAGTGGTGCTGTTCGCCACCGGTGGTGCGCCGGCAGGGCTGGTGCTGCTGGTGCCGCAGCCGGCGAGTAATCCTCCAGCGGCGGCCGCCGCGGCAAGTACCGCGGTGGCGCTGTTGATACGCATGTCTGGTCGGTCTCCTTTGCTGAGTGCCGGGCTGTGGGCACGGGTGAAAACGCTGTGACAGGCAGGTCGAGGTCAACGCGTCGCTGGGACGAGATGGGCCAGCCGCTCACAGCCGAAGGACACCGAGTCGGGCCAGGCGCAGGGGGGTCGGCGGGGCGCGTTGCCGGACCGACTGCTCGCTCACCGCAGCGCCCGGCGGTCGGGCTCGCGCGGGTGAGTGGGGGGAGCACCGGGCCAGGCCCAGCCCGACCAGCAGCACCAGCCCGGTGAGGACCGCCAGGCACACATGCAGCATCGGCCCGGCGTCCGGGTCAGGCTGCGCTGGGCCCGCGGCGAGACGAGCGGGGCCGCAGCAGTCGCCGAGCTGCGTGGCCGGCATCGTCATGCCGCCGGGACCGCCGGTGAGCCCCGTGGCGTGGGGGTTGACGAGATGGTGCATGGCCACCAGGCCCAGCGCCAGGACCACCACCGCCACCCACCGGCCCAGCCGGAGCGCACTGGTGAGGGCTGTCGGCACGCTGATCACGCTAGTCGCCTCTGGGTACCCCTGCCGGGTAAGCCGTAGACGGGTGGTTCGTTGATGCGGCGGTGCTCGCTGGATGCGGCTCCAACACCCCCATGGCGCCCTGACCGGGACGCGGATCGGGCCCGGTTCCCCGCTGATCGCCCACGTCGAGCAGGCCCGCCGCCCCCCAGGCCAACGCAGCGTCGAGGTCGCCCTGGACGCGATGGTCGGCCCGGTCGACATCGGGGGCCCCGTCGTGACGACCTGGACTTATGGTGGGCAGCTACCCGGGCGCGAGATCCGCCTGCGCCGCGGTGAGCTGCTCTCGGCCCACCTGGTCAACCACCTACCGCAGTCGACCACGGTGCACTGGCACGGCATCGCCCTGCGCAACGACGTGGACGGTGTCCCGGACCTGACCCAGCCGGCCATCGCAGCGGGTGCGTCGATGCGCTATGAGTTCACCGTGCCCGACGCGGGCACCTACTGGTTTCACCCACACGTCGGCCCGCAGCTCGACCGCGGCCTCTACGCCCCACTGATCATCGAAGACCCGGGCGACGGCGCCGACTACGACCAGGAACTGGTGGTGGTGTTCGGCGACTGGCTCGACGGCACCGGCCGCACCCCCGATCAGGTCCTGGCCGATCTGCAAACCCACGGCATGGGCGGGGGAATGGGTGGGATGGTGATGCCCCAATCCGCGCTGCTCGGCGGGGACGCCGGAGACGTCACCTACCCCTACTACCTCGCCAACGGACGCAATCCCGACCGAACCGGACATGCCGCAGGAACTCATCCACCTCCTCGACCGGTGTCAGATCAACCGCGTCGAGCAGGGTCCAGTACCGGTCACCTGAGGGCAGTCGAACACGAAACGGTCACAGCTGAGCCTGCTTGTCCAAGATCACCCGTGCATCTCAGCAACACCCGCGACGTGTACGACACCACATCGCGAGCTGTCGGACACAGGTTCACCCCACCGGAGGAAGCGACAGTGCACGACACCATCTGGAACCCAACAGAACGTCGACGGCTACACCTGGACCCGAGTACCGGGCACCACCATCGAAGTGCGGGCATTGACCGACAAACCACTGGCGTTGCGCTACCGGCCCCGAGCTTGAGATGCTGCTCCGCCACCCTGGTTTCTACTCGGTGGTGGCCGAAGCCAACGGCCAAGTCGTGGGCAGCACTTCCTCGATGAACGCTCCTCGGTTGTCGGCGTCGGCCCGATCACGGTGGATCCTGTCGCCCAAGACGGTGGAGTAGGCCGAGCCCTCATGCGGGATGTGATGCGGCGTGCCACAGAGCGTGTCGCCCCCGGAATCCGTCTTCTTCAGACCGCCTACCACAACCGTTCGCTGTCGTTGTACGCAAAGCTCGGCTTCCAGGTTCGTGACCTGCTCGCCTGCATGCAAGGCACTCCTCCCCAGGGGGACATCCCTGGTTACCGGACCCGGTGCGCCACGCCCGGGGACGTCGAGGCGTGCAACACCGTCTGCCGTCACGACCGGTCGTTGAAGCCAGCCCAGGAGTTCCCCACCCCCACAAAGAGAGAGTGGGTGCGCACCGCTCCCGGCCCCTATCCCATCTGGGTTGGGATCTGGGGGCTGCTGGGCCTGGCCCACCACCGGTCACCCCTGACGGGCCAGGCCCGACCTAGTGCTCGGCTACAGGTGGCCAAGCTGGATGACCTCCCCCAGGATTTGTCGGCGATGGGCGAGTACCCATCGGGTATTAGGGCCCGCGACGCACGCCCTATACCGGGGCTGGCCTGCTGGTGTAGCTCGCTCGTTTGGGGGAAGTCGGCGTGTGAGGCTGCGGTATGGCAAGTCAGCGACTCTCAGCCGATCATCATGTGCGGGGTGATCAGCGACGGGGGCGCTGAGGGGCACTTGCGCAGCAGAGGCGACCACGACACCCACTACGGCACCTGGTCCGGTGTCACCCGGACCGTGCACGCCCTGTGCGGCATCGAGTTCCCCGGCCGCGCGGGAGACTCTGGTGGCACGTTCGTACCTGGCCAGCCACCGGATCCGGCCCAGGAGTGCCCGGACTGTCGCAGCAAGGCCACCGGACCGGTCTGAAAGGATCGGTGGCCCAACCCCGGGGACCCTCGTGGCGCGTCCTGTCACGCCTACGCCCCCCAGCAGCGCCCGACGTGGGGTGAGGCTAATGTCGCCCTTGATCGGCGACACGGAAACCCGAGAGGATTGATCCACGATGCGGTGGGCGGTGGGGTTCGCGTTGTTGATGGCGCTGGTATTCGCGCTCACCGCCGGGGTTCACCTCGGCGCGGCATATATCGACCAGATGCTTGCACGGTGAGCCGACGAGGCGTAGCGACAACCAGTCCCCGGTTTAAGACAAACACCCGGCGCCCGCCCAAGGTCACCGACCCGGCGCCGTGACCGTGCCGGGTCGCGGTCCGCTCCGGGTCGTGGCGCCCTTGGGCCCGCACGCCGCGGTCACGTCGGCGCCGGGTATGCCGGCGCGGACTTAGCTAGCTTGCGTTGTTCGTTGCCTACCCGGCGGTTCGACTCTGGGCTGGGCTGGGATGGCGGACCGGTGGACCGGGCCCTTCGCAGCGTGCTCCAGCATCCGCTGGGCCGTAGCCGAGCTATCCTGACGGTAACTATCCAGGTGGTCCGACCGAGGACGGGCGCCACACGACGCTGGCTAGTCAACTCGTGGTGGTGGACGTCGAGACTGTGCGCTCGATCGGCTACGTCGAGCTCCACGACGGCGTCATCTACTTACAGGACTCTCAAGTTTTAACCGGATTCCTAGCGCACGCGCGTACCATAGTCCTGGAAAATCTGCAAACGAACTGCCGTGAGGAGTCCGTTCCTTCATCAAACCAGTCAACACATCCTCAAGTTCGGAGACACCCCGTGACCGCCCCAGACCCTTCTGCCAACCACTGGCGCACCAGTAGCTTCAGCGGCAACAACGGAACC
>JRHI01000236.1_pt1 | contig 63135 bp, 59 predicted proteins | sample 215371 | NCBI WGS metagenome assembly JRHI01 (sample SAMN02929681, study PRJNA255918) | sediment metagenome | biome: cave system; feature: Ice Cave; material: Sediment; isolation source: sediment from deep within a dark volcanic ice cave with no known source of... ...
TCGCGAAGCGAGTGGGGTGCGAGCGACCGCGAATCAGCGCTTGCCGGCGACGCGATACATTGCATCCTACGGAACCGAGCGGGGAGCCGGCGCTGTGAGCAGCAAGCAGCGCTCTGATCTGGCGTTTTCCGCTCGCTGCAGGTAACTTGGCTCGTTGTAGGAACACCATCACATGGACCTGGGCATTTCCGGCAAGACCGGCCTCGTCACTGGCGCGTCCAGCGGTATCGGACGCGGCGTCGCGTTTGCGCTGGCGGCCGAAGGCGTGAAGCTCGCCATCGTTGCGCGTCGCGGCCACCTGCTCGAGGAGGTCGCCGCGCTCATTCTGGCGAACGGTTACGCCCGGCCTGCGATCATCGAATGCGACCTGATGCGCGAAGACGCGGCGACGACGATCGCGAACGCGGCGCTCGCTGCGCTCGGCTCGGTCGACATCCTCGTCAACAACGCCGGCGGGAGCCGCAAGTTCGACCTGGATTCGACCGAGGAGCAGTGGAACGAGGCGCTTACACTCAACTTCACGCGGCAGCGGCAGCTGACACACGCACTGCTCGCGCAAATGATCGCGAGCCGCTGGGGCCGCATCATCAATATCACGGGAAAAAGCGAGCCCGAGGGAATCAACGGCGCGTTCTGCGCCAAGGCTGCGATGCATTCCTGGGCGAAGGGACTTTCGCGTGAAGTGGGCAAGCACGGCATCACGGTGAACTCGATCCCGCCCGGGCGCATCATGAGCGAGCAGATCCTTCGCAACTACACGCCGGAATACCGGCAGTGGCAGAGCGAGCACGAGATTCCGGTGGGCGAGTACGGCCAGCCCGAGGATATCGCCAATCTCGTTTCTTTCCTCGCGTCGCCGCGCGCCCGCTACATCACAGGGGCGGTGATCCCGGTGGATGGCGGCCTTCGGCGATATCAATTCTAGGAGATCCAGTGAAGCGAATCGCCGCCGCAGTCATCGTCGCGCTCGCGTTCGTGTTCGCGGCGCACGCGCAAACGTATCCCGTCAGGCCGATCCGGTTCGTCGTGCCGTTTGCTCCGGGCGGGAGCTCCGAGATTGTCGGACGCTCGGTCGCGGCCGAAATGTCGAAGATCCTCGGCCAGCAGGTCTACGTCGAGAACAAGCCCGGCGCAGCGGGCAATATCGCCATGGCGGAAGTCGCCAAGGCCGAGCCGGACGGCTACACGCTGATACTCGGACACATCGGCACGCTCGCCGTGAATCCGTATATGTTCGACAAGCTTCCGTACGATCCGGATCGGGATTTCATCGCTGTATCGCTGCTGGCGATCGTACCGAGCCTATTCGTCGTGAACGCATCCGTGCCGGCCAGGGACCTGACGGAGTTCGTTAAACTCGCGCAAGCGAGTCCGGGAAAGCTCACCTACGGCTCGGCGGGCAACGGATCGGCGGGTCATCTCGCGTTCGAATACCTTAAGCTCGAAGCGAAGATCGACGTGCTGCACATCCCCTACCGGGGTACGGGCCCGCAGCTCACCGATCTGCTCGGCGGTCGCCTCGACGCTTCGGCGGCAGGTGCGCCGCCGCTGCTGCCGCACATCAAGACAGGCAAGCTGCGCGCAATCGCGGTCGGCACATCGCAACGTATCGCTGCGTTGCCCGACGTACCCACCGTCGCGGAGCAGGGCTATCCGGGATTCGAGACCTCGCAGTGGTACGGCCTGATGGCCCCGGCGAAAACGCCGGATGCGATCGTGAAACGGCTTGCCGGCGCAGCGGCGCAGGCGGCGAAGAGTCCCGCCGTGCTGGAGCTATTTGCGCAGGACAACGCGGTTGCGGTGGGCTCGACACCGGCGGAGTTCGCGGCGTACATCAGGAAAGAACAGGCGCGATGGAAGGAAGTCGTCGAACGGGCGCGCATTCGCGCCGAGTGACGATTTCGCAATGTCCACCGAGGAACAGGATGTGATCGTCGTGGGCGGCGGCAACGCCGCGCTGTGCGCCGCGCTCGCCGCGCGCGAGCATTGCGCACGCGTGCTGGTCCTCGAGCGCGCGCCCGCAGACGAGGGTGGCGGCAACTCGCGCTTCACCGCCGGTGCGATGCGCGTCGTATACAACGGCGTGGAGGATCTCAAGGACCTCATGCCCGATCTCACGGACGACGAGATCGCACAAACGGACTTCGGCACCTATACCTCGGACCAGTTCTTCGACGATATGGGTCGCATCACGCAGTACCGCTGCGATCCCGACCTCACCGAGCTTCTGGTAACGAAAAGCTTCGAGACGCTCGCATGGATGCGCACGAAAGGCGTGCGCTTCGTTCCGATCTGGGGCCGGCAGGCGTTCAAGGTGGACGGCCGCTTCAAGTTCTGGGGCGGACTCACGGTGGAGACCTGGGGCGGTGGCGAGGGGCTGGTCGATGCGTTGACCAAAGCCGCGAAGAAGCAGGGCATCGACGTCTGGTATTCGGCGCGCGCCTTCGAATTGATCCACGACGACGACGGTGTGCGCGGCGTGCGCGTCAAGCGCGAGGACAAAACGGTGGAAGTGCGCGGCAAGGCCGTGGTGCTCGCGGGCGGCGGCTTCCAGGCGAACCCGGAGTGGCGCGCCCGCTATCTCGGACCCAATTGGGAACTTGCCAAGGTGCGCGGCACGCGCTTCAACACCGGCGACGTGATCCGCATGGCGCTCGACATGGGAGCCGCGGCGGCCGGCAACTGGTCGGGCTGCCACGCGGTCGGCTGGGAAAGGAACGCGCCCGAATTCGGCGATCTCCGCATCGGAGACCAGTTCCAGAAGCACAGCTACCCGTGGGGCATCATGGTGAACGCCGAGGGAAAGCGCTTCGTCGACGAGGGCGCGGACTTCCGAAACTACACCTACGCCAAATACGGCCGGACGATCCTCAACCAGACCGGGCAATTCGCCTGGCAGATCTTCGACCGGAAGGTGCTGCATCTCTTGCGCGACGAATACCGCATTCAACAGGTCACCAAGGTGAGCGCGAATACGCTCGAGGAGCTGGTGAGAAAACTAGATGACGTGGACGCGGACGGCGCGTTAGCGGAAATCAAGGCCTACAACCGGACCGTGAAACTGGACGTACCGTTCAATCCCAACGTGAAGGACGGTCGCGGCACACTTGGGCTCGTAGTGAACAAATCCAACTGGGCCAACACCATCGACCTGCCGCCGTTCGAGGCGTATGCCGTGACTTGCGGCATCACTTTCACCTTCGGCGGGCTTAAGATCGACACCGCCGCGCGCGTGATCTCCACCGACGGTAAACCCATTCCCGGGCTCTACGCCGCGGGAGAGCTCGTCGGCGGGATCTTCTACTTCAACTATCCGGGCGGCACCGGGCTCACCAACGGCGCGGTGTTCGGCCGCATCGCGGGGACCAGGGCCGCGTGCGAGTCGCTGCGATGATGAGCGTGCCCAGAGCGACGCGCATTCTCATTATCGGCGGCGGCGTCATCGGATGCAGCATCGCCTACCATCTGGCCAAGCGCGGCATGCGCGACGTCGTACTGCTGGAGCGGCTGCAGCTCACGCATGGCGCCACGTGGCACGCGGCGGGACTGGTCGGGCAGTTGCGCAGCAGCAGCAATCTGACGCGTCTGATGCGCTATGGCGCCGAACTGTACGGAACGCTGGAATCGGAAACCGGCCAAGCCACGGGCTGGCATCGCTCGGGAAGCATCCGGCTCGCCTCGTCCGCCGCCCGCTGGCAGGAATTGCAGCGGTCGGCGACGATGGCCAAGGGCTTCGACTTCCATGTGGATCTCATCTCGGCCCGGCAGGCGCGCGACCTGTTTCCATTGCTCGAGCCGGAGGGTGTCGTCGGGGCTGCCTGGATCGAAGGCGACGGTTACGTCGATCCCGCCAGTCTGACCAGCGCCTACGCGGCCGGTGCACGCCAGGGAGGCGCGACGTTGATTCAGGGCGTCCGCGTGACCGCGATCCGAACGCAGCGCCGGCGCATCACGACGGTCGTCACCGATGCCGGCGAGATCGACGCCGAATGCGTGATCAACGCGACGGGCATGTGGGGCGGCGAAATCGCGGCCATGGCCGCCACACGTGTTCCGGTAGGTGCGGTCGAGCACCAATATTTCGTTACGGAAAAAACGGATCGCATTCCCGCCGGCCTGCCGTCGCTGCGCGACCCGGATGGCAATTTCTACGTCAAGCCGGAAACCGGTGCGCTGGCGGTGGGCGGCTGGGAGTCGAACACGCGGCCATGGGGCGCAAACGGCATCGCCAAGGATTTCGGCCCGGAGCTGCTGCAGCCGGATTTCGAGCGCTTCACGCCATTGGCGGAAGCCGCGGCGGCGCGCATTCCGATCCTCAATGAAGTCGGCATCCGGCAGATGATCAACGGCCCCATTCCCATCACGGCCGACGGCGAGCCCGTGATCGGCCTCTCCCCGGAGCTCGATAATTTCTATCTGTGCTGCGGCTTCACGTCGGGCATCGCGGCGTCCGGCGGGGCGGGTTGGGTCATGGCAAACTGGATCGTCGATGGCGATCCGGGTCTCGACCTGTGGCCATTCGACGTGCGCCGCTTCGGCGCGCCGCACTCGGTCAAGCAATTCATGTACGAGCGCGCCGTGGAGAGCTACGGCCGCTACTATCACATCGCGTGGCCCAACTACGAGTCCGACGCGGGTCGCGGCGCGCGCCGGAGTCCGCTCTACGCGACGCTGGCGAGGGCGGGTGCCGTCTACGGCAACAAGTTCGGCTGGGAGCGGCCGAACTGGTTCGCCGCACCGGGCACGCCGGCGATCGAGACGCCGTCGTTCGAGCGCGGAGCGGCGTTCGCCGCGATCGGCACCGAGCATCAGGCCGTACGAGAGCGTGTCGCGCTGATCGACATGACGTCTTTCTCGAAATATGAGGTTCGCGGCCCGGGCGCGCTGGCGTTGCTGCAGAAGCTCGCGGTGAACGATCTCGACCGACCTGTCGGCACCATCGTCTACACTCAGCTTTGCAACGAGCGCGGCGGGATCGAGGCGGACGTGACCATCACGCGGCTGGCCGAGGACTGCTTCTATTTCGTCACCGGCAGCGCCCTCGGCGTGCGCGATCGGTCCACCATAGAGCGCCATGTGCCCGCGGACGGCAGCGTTGAGATCGTCGAGCAGACGTCGACCAAGGCGGTGCTCAATCTCTGCGGGCCGCGTGCCCGCGAGGTGCTCTCCGCCCTCACCGATGCGCCGCTCGACAATGCGAGCTTTCCGTACATGAGCGCGCGCGCCATCGATGTCGCCTATGCGCCTGTGCTGGCGCTGCGCGTGACTTATCTGGGAGAGCTCGGCTACGAGCTGCACGTTCCGGTCGACTATGCACCGCATCTGTACGAACGGCTGTGGGCAGCGGGCGAATGTCACGGCATCGCCAATGCCGGTTACCGGGCGATCAACAGCCTGCGGCTCGAGAAGCACTACCTCGTCTGGGGCTCCGACATCACGACCGACTACAATCCCTATGAAGCGGGACTGGGCTTCTGCGTCGCGCCCGACAAGAGCGAATTTCTCGCGCGCGACGCGCTGGCCGAAGTGAAAGCACACGGACCGAAGCGTAAGCTCGCGTGGTTCACTGCGCCGGCGGATCTCTGTCTATTCGGCGGCGAGATCGTGCTGGTGGGCGACCGCGTGCTGGGCCGGGTCACCAGCGGCGGTTACGGCTATACGGTCGGCCGCAACATCCTCTGCGCATACATCGCCGCCGATGAACCGGCTGCCGCCGAATACACGATCGAAGTGATGGGCGAAATGCATCCCGCGATCCGTCACACGCGGCCGTTGTACGATCCCGATCGCCGCGCGATCCTCGCTTAACGAGCCGCCTCAACGATTTCTGGAGCCACTCATGTCCGATCCCACTGCCACGCCACGCGCCGAACTCGAGCCTCTGCTGGCCACGCGCCGCGACGGCCATGGCATGCCGCGCGCGTTCTATCACGACGATGCCCTCTATGCCGCGGAAATGCGCACGATCTGGCACGGCGGCTGGCTGTTTGCCGGATTCGCGTTCGAGATCTCTCAGCCAGGCGATTTCCTTACGCTCAACGTAGCCGGATCGCCGGTGCTGGTGATTCGTGACGATCGAGGTGGTGTACGCGCGTTCCACAATGTGTGCCGCCATCGCGGCACGCAGCTCTGCCGCAAGGAGGCCGGGCATGTCCGCGCCATCGTCTGCCCCTATCACAGCTGGACGTATTCGCGCCAGGGCGATCTTATCGCGTGCGCGGGCATGCATGACGGCGTCGATAAATCACAGCTCGGCTTGAAGCCGATTCGTGCCGAAGTGGCGGCAGGCCTGATTTACGTGTCGTTGGCCGCGACACCGCCGGCGTTCGATGGCCTGCGCGAGCGCTTCGAAGCCCCGGCGAAGCCGCAGGGTTTCGACCGGGCGCGGATCGCCAACGTCACCGAGTATGAGGTCGAGGCGAATTGGAAGCTCGTCTGGGAAAACAACCGCGAATGCTTCCATTGCATGCGCTGCCACCCGCAGTACGTGAAGGCCAATTTCGACGTCTACGAGCAGGAGTACGCGTCCGAGGAGATTCGGCAGCAGATGGCGGCCGCCGTCGCGCGAACGCAAACCAAGTGGGCGGCGCAGGGAATCGCGATCACGCATCCCAAAGGCGGCCTCGCGCCGTTCCCCGACCCCGACCGCAACACGTGGTACGCCGCCGATCGCACCGTCATGGTCGAAGGCTTTGATACCGAGTCGATGGACGGCCGGCGCGTCGCGCCGCTGATGGGTGACTATCAGGACGCCGACGTCGGCGTCCTGCGGATGCGCAGCATGCCCAATTTCTGGGTGCACGCGAGCTGCGATCACGCGGTCGCCGCGCGCCTCCTCCCCATCGGCCCTCGCAAGACGATGGTTCGCGCTTACTGGCTCGTCGACAAGGACGCGCGCGAAGGGAACGACTACCAGCTGGACCGCCTGTTGCCGTTCTGGCAGCTCACCAACGAGCAGGATTGGGAGATCTGCAAGTGGCAACAGAAGGGGGTCGATTCAATAGGCTACGAGCCCGGCCCGCTGTCGCAGCGCAAGGAATACAACGTCGACGCGTTTATCCGCTGGTATTTGAAGCAGATGCGCGCGGGCGGCGATGAAGGCAACGCCTTGAGTCCGCTGTCGCGCGGCGCGTAGCTATCGAATCAGCGACACGTTCTTGCGTCCGCTCATCCGCAGCGCCAGCTGGAACAGCAGCAGCGCCATCGCAACCACCAGCATGATGCAGACGGAGAACGCCGCCGCCTGATTTGCATTGCCGGCATCGTCGAGCAGCAGCACCGACACCGCTGCCACCTGTGTCTGTGGCGTCACGAGAAAGATCACCGCCGACAAGGTGACCATGCTGCGCACGAAGAAGAACACACCCACACTGATGATCGACGGCGAGATGATCGGCAGGATTACCTGCCACAGCGTTCTGAGGAAGCCGCCGCCCAGTGACGTGGACGCCTCGTCGAACACGCGGCTGATCTGGTTGATGCTGGTCGTCGCGATCAGGAAGCCCTGTGCGTGATAGTGGTAGACGTTGCACAGCGCCAGGATGAGCAACGTGCCATACAGGAATTCCAGCGGATTGTTCGGATTGTTGAACACGAGGATATAGCCGAGACCCAGCACCATCCCCGGTACCGCCGCGGGCAGGATCGACAGGAAGTACAGAATTTGTCCGGTCAGATTGGAGAGCCTTCGGGTGACGCACGCGCCGCCGATGGTGACGACGACCCCGATGCCCGCGGCCATCAGCGAGACCCAGATGCTGGTCCACAGCGGCTGCAGGCCATTCTGCACCTCGAACCGGTAGTGCCGCAGGCTGACGTGCATGTTGTACGGCCACAGCGTCACGAAACTCGCGACGACCACCACGAGCACGATCGCCGCCATCATCGCGCAGATCAGCAGGGCGAAGGTTAGACCCGCGCGATCGCGCCAGCGCTCGCGCACGATCTGCAGCGGCTGCGAACGCTCGGTGATCGTGGCGTGGTGCCGGCGCATGATCCATTTTTCGGCGATCACCGCCAGTGCCGCCGGCACCAGCAGCATGACGCCGATCACCGCGCCCATCTGGAAATTGCCCTGCCCGGACACCTGGTTATAGATCTCCGTCGCCAGCACGTTGTAGTCGCCGCCGATCACCATCGGATTGCCGAAATCGGTGATCACGATGGTGAACACGACGAACGTCGCGGAAAGGATGCCGTATTTCGTGGACGGCAGCGTTATGTCGCGGAAGATGCGCGCAGCAGTGGCGCCCAGCACTTGCGCAGATTCGTACAAGCGGGCGTCCGCCACCGCCAGTGCCGCGGCCAAAATCAGATAGGCATGGGGAAAGCTGTAGAACACGTCGGAGATGACGATCCCCCAGAAACCGTAGATGTCGATCCCGAGGTTGAAGGTCCGGTTGATGACGCCGTTGCGCCCGAACAGGAACACGATGCCCAGCGCCTGCACCAGCGACGGCGCGAACAGCGGCAGCAGCGCCACCGAGCCGAAGACGTTCTTCAGCGGCATGGCGGTCCTGCGCATCGCATAGGCAAAGGCGTAGGCGAGCAGCACGGTGATCGTCGTGGTCGTCGCCGCAACGGCCAGGCTGTTACCTACGACCTTGGCGAACTTCGGACTGTTGACGTAGCGGACATAATTGCCCATGCCAATGCCGTCCGAGGTCACGAAACTCATCTTGAAGATTTCGAACAACGGAGCGACGACGAATACGAGCAAGGGCACGACGACAACCAGGGCTATTGCGAATACGGCGATCCGGTCCGTATCGATCTTTGGGACGAACCGCGACGCGCCTGCAGTCGAGCTTGTCACTCCGCGGCGTCCTGCAGTCGGTGGATCGCGTCGGCGGGAATGCGCACCGCGAGCGCGGCGCCGGCTTTGAGGTCGGTCCGCCTGCCGCGCAACTCCACCACTAGGCGCTTGTCGTCCACGTTCAAGGTGATGCGCGTGAAGCTGCCGAGGAAGACACATTTGTCGATGCGTCCGACCAGCGTGGCTGCCTCGGGCGTCGCCGCATCGATCAGCTCGATATGTTCGGGTCGGATGCCGATGTAGGGATCGCCATCGACGCCACCTTCCCCTACGGCAAGCTTCGCCGTCGACAGCCTGACGAGGTTCATCCTGCCTATGAACTCGGCGACGAAGCGGTTGACGGGTTGGTCGTAGAGATCGACGGCGCCGCCGACCTGTTCGATCACGCCGGCGTTCATGACCACGATGCGGTCCGCCATCTCCATGGCTTCGTGCTGGTCGTGCGTCACCATGACGGTGGTGACGCGCAGCGCCGTCTGCAGGTCCTTGATCTCGGCGCGTAATTCTTCACGCACCTTGGCATCGAGCGCCGACAGCGGTTCGTCGAGCAGCAGGACGCTTGGTTTGGGCGCCAGCGCGCGCGCGAGCGCTACGCGTTGTTGTTGTCCGCCGGACAACTGGTGTGGGTACTTTTCCGCCTGATCGCGCAGGTGCACCAACGTCAGCACTTCCTCGATCCGCGGTGGAATCGACTCCTTCGGCCATTTCCGGCATTCCAGTCCATAGCCGATGTTCCTCCCCACCGACATGTTGGGAAACAGCGAATACGACTGGAAGACAATCCCGAAATTGCGCAGACGCGCCGGAACGCCGATGAGGCTCGCGCCGTTCTGCGTCACTTCACCGGCATCGGGCGTCTCGAGCCCGGCGATGACGCGCAGAAGGGTGGTCTTGCCGCAACCCGAAGGTCCGAGGAAACAGACGAATTCGCCTTCGCCGATGTTGAGGCTGACGTCGGAGAGCGCCGGGACGGGACCGAACCGCTTGGTGATGTTGCGCAGCGATAGAAACACGACGGATCCCCGTGGGTGGCCTTAAGCGGCTGAGCGCCGGCCTTTCACCCGCAGAGTTTAGCGCGTGATCCGGCGTACGGGGCAGACGCAGCGCCGGACCGGGTAAGCGTATTGGCTAGCGTCCTGAGTTAGAAGTTCGCAAACAGAATCGTTCGATGCTGGCCATGATGTCGTCGGCAGATTTGGTCCAGATGAAAGGCTTGGGATCGGTGTTGTAGTTATCGAGATACTGGCGAATGCAATCTTCCAACTGGCGCCGCGAGCGGTGGGTGCCGCGGCGGATCTGTTTTTCGGTGAGCGTGGCAAACCAGCGTTCCACTTGATTCAGCCAGGACGCCGAGGTAGGAGTGAAGTGCACATGGAAACGCGGATGACGTGCGAACCAGGCCCGGACCTTGGGGGTCTTGTGCGTGCCGTAATTGTCCATGATCAGATGCACGTCGAGTGGCGCCGGCACATTGGCCTCGATGGTGCGCAGGAACTGCAGAAACTCGTTGCCGCGATGCCGCCGATGCAATTGCCCCATGACCTCGCCGGTCGCCACATCCAGCGCCGCAAACAGCGTGGTAGTGCCATGGCGGGCGTAGTCGTGGGTGCGTCGCTCGGCCAGACCGGGGGCCAATGGCAGGATCGGCTGGGTCCGATCGAGCGCCTGGATTTGGCTCTTCTCGTCGACACACAGCACCATCGCTTTGGTGGGCGGATCGAGGTAGAGGCCAACGATGTCGCGCGTCTTGGCGACAAACTGCGGATCGGTGGAGAGTTTGAAGGTCTCCTGGCGATGCGGTTGCAGTCCGAAGGCGCGCCAGATGCGGCTTACTGCCGTCTGCGACAGCCCGCTCGCGCGCGCCATCGTGCGCGTGCTCCAGTGGGTTGCATTGGCCGGGCGCTGCTCCAGCGTCATGGCAATCACCGCGTCGATCCGGACATCATCAAGCGTGCGCGGCGCCCCGGGCCGCGGCGCGTCCAACAAACCATCGAGCCGCAACTGGGCAAAGCGATTGCGCCACTTCGACACGGTCTGCCGCGTACATTCGAGCCGACCTGCCACGTCCTGATTCGGCGTCCCCTCCGCACACCCCAGCACAATCCGCGAACGCAGCGCCAACGCCTGTGCCGTCGTGCGCCGTCGCGCCCACGCCTGCAGTTGTTCACGCTCTGCTGCACTCAACTCGATCTGCGCCTTCGCTCTGCCCGCCATCGTCCCCTCGCTATCTCGGTTACCCTACACCTGAGACAGCAAGGTCGATAAATGATTCAACGAATTATTAACTCAGTACACTAGTCTTGCTGCGGACCTCAGGGAATTAACCCAGTAACCCCTCACAGGCCCGCTGAGCGCGGGCCTTTTTCTTTGGCGCGCCCGGCGGGATGAATCTGGGCACTGGTGCGAATTCCTTTCGATCTGAACGAGCCGTTCGAGTCCCGGAAGATTTCCACCGCTTAATTGGCGCAGCAGCGAGGCAACCGTACTGCTCGCAGATCGAAATGAGGGGGCTGCAACCGGACCCGTCTACACGTAACATGGACCGCAGGCCTTTAGGAGGCGGGAGAGCCCCTCTGCTACACACAAAAGCGCCTATAGGGACCGTCGGCCATCCGCAATGCCCGAGCCATGCACCGTTCTATTGCTAAAGATCGCTTTGGCGTGTCTCGGCTTCGCTTGCAAACGAGCGCGGGGGCGGCAGTCCGCTGCGGTTTAGTCCCCATAGTCCCGCTCGGCACCAACGCCTCCAGCGGGTCACGTACTCAACCTCATGTTCTGCAACCTCTCACGTTGTAGCCCAAGGTAATGGTGCAACCGACCTCGCCAACTGCGATACAAGCTCCTGCGGGCTCCTATGCGATTTATTTTCGGCCGTTTTTGGCTACAGAGGTGTCGAAAGGTGTCGAATAAATTTACATTGTTAGTCGAGCCGCCCCGGCACCTCTTGTGTAAGCACTTGGAATTAAATGAGGAACACGTTCTGGCGCGATTTGTGCTCCGATTCGTGCGTTCCGGTCGTTTACAGTGTGCATGCGTATGTTAAAGGGGGCAGACATGAAGACGTTGCGAACAGCACTTCTGGCAGCAGCATTTGGTATGGTCCTCTCGGGGTCGGCCACGGCCGCTTTTATCGTTTCTGTCGGTTATGCTGAAGGGATTCGCGGGGCCGGATTCTTCCCCAGCCCGTGGTCTGGGGATCCGAGCGTTGCGCTCTTTGCGGGGACGACCGCTCCCAGTCCTGACGAGGGTGCGATCCGCATCACCAACACAGGCGCGGTACCTATTACGATCACCGACCTAACGGTGATCCTCAAGCCCGGCACAGGGCCGGTCGTATTCCACTTATGGGGTGGGTTCCTGGGTGGCGGTTTCGTTCTCATGCCCGGACTGGACGCGATTTTCACGGCCACCGCGAACTACAACTTCGATACGAGCGATTACCCGTTTACGGATCTCGCACACAATTGCGTCACGAGTCTAACTCCCAGCGCCAACTGCGGGATCAACGCTCCCCACGTTGACTTCACTATTGACGGCGTTCTGACCTCCTTTAAGGATACTGGGCATGTGTTGGACACCGAAGGGTTCGACTTCGCGAGCATCGGGAACGAATCGTTCGCTTGGCGTCCGATTGGGACCGTTGGCGGGCCGGCGGGCCAAGTTCCCGAGCCGGCGACGCTCGCACTAGTCGGCATCGCGCTCGCGGGTGTGGGGGTTCTGCGCCGCAGGCGGAGGACCTGATCAGGCCAGGCTTCACAATTAGACACTAAGAGCTGGAACGCGGAGCAGCCATTTACAAGTGTGGAGAGACGGGCCCCGCCTCGGGGCCCGTCTTTTCTTCACGATCACCTCCTGGTTCTGCGCGCGCTTTACAGTAAGGGCAAGCTGATCGACTTTGGCGCGTGGGCGAGCGAGGCGTCAGTTCCAGGCCGCGCGGCGCAGTGCGCGATGCCATGTGCGCCGTGCGCGACGGCGACGGCGGTGTCGAGGTCGCTGCGGGAGAGGCCGCCCAGGGGCGTACACGGGCAGCGGCGTGGCGCGCAACAGCTCCGCCACGCGCGGCCAGCCGAGCGGCGTCGCGTCGGGGTGCGAGGGTGTCGCCGCGATCGGCCCGAACACGGCAAAGTCCAGCCCGAGCCTCGCCGCGCGGGCGAGCTCCACGCGATCGTGGCACGACCCGGCGCAAAGCATGCCTCCGGGGGCGGTACGGTCGCGCGATGCAGCGCGGCAGACGTCCAGTGGACCCCCGCGCAACCGAGCCGCGCCGCCAACGCCTCCCACCTGCGTGGATTGAACGCGGCTCGAGCCGCCGTGTTGCGTAAGCAGCGCCTCGCACAACTCTGAATTTTGGACGAAAAAGAGCGGCCAGACATCGCGGCTCGATCGTCGGACGGCGGACGTTGATTTGCAGTAAGCTTCCAGCTCGGCGTGCGGCAGAGCGATCAGACTGCGCATCCTGTCAATGGTCGCGGCGGTGCAGGACATTTCCTTGTCCATCCGTCGCGTATCGCACCGCGTGATTCTATCCATCTATCGAGCGCAGCGAGTTTATCTCTGCGGAGGGCGCAGTACCGTTCGATCATGGCCTGTTTGCCGTCGCGCGCTAACTCATCTTTCAACTGCGCATAGTCGATGGATTCACATGCGCTCGCCGCCGTGCTGACGACGAGGAGGGCGAGTATTGCGAGGAGCAGTTTCATGGTGTTTCCTTTCTGTTGTGCCGGCGGCCGGGAGCCGCAGAACATCGCGGCTCGATCGTCATACGTCGAAACGCTACTCATTCACCATCCCCGCTTGTCGAAAATTGTGCACGGTATCGAACCTGACCACAACGAACTGCGGGTTGACATGACCGCCCATGTCGATTGTCGTCGGACTGGTCATCCAAACCGCATAGCCGACCTCGTTGCCGACGACCTTGTAATGGCCGAGTTGATAGCCTGACACATTGGTCCGCGCGTAGGCCGCGCACGCGTCCGCCGCCTGCTGTAGGTCGCGCTCTGGCACGGTCCGCGTCTCCGGCACGCCGATGATTTCAAACTGCCGGTATCGGGCCTCGATGTCCTGGCGTTCGGCCGCGTAGCGGGCCATCTGCCATTTGTTGCGGATGGGGTCGAAGTAGCGGAAGCGGTAGAGCGTGAGCGTAGGCATTCGGCGTAGCAAAGGTCAATGAATCTTGCATGCCGCACGTACCATTGCTTCACCAATGGAATCTGGCCTGACCTCGTGGACCTCGGGTGAAGCGCTAATTGTTTCTGACGCAACCGGCTTACCCTCGGCGTTCTCCCACAAGTAATGAAATGCTTGCATCGGACTTAACCTAAATTCAGTGCAATCAACTCTGTAAAGTAGCATTGTCGAAAAGTACCTCGGTGGCCTGCGATCCTCGGCGTTGCGCACAAACTGTTGGTTCGTGAGAAACCATGCTTTTACTGTCCCTGCTTGCGCTTTCCGTACCGAGTCACCGCGGATAAAGATGTCGAAGCCGTCGGTGCGATCCACAAGGCTCCAAACCTTTCCCGGGATCGGGCTGCTGGCGGTCGGCGCAACGTGGTTGGTTGGCTCATCAAGGTCAAGAATCCCACAGCGCTGTAATTTCCAGCCTAGCTCCGGCTCAACGTTCGCGTAGTGCAGGTTCCAGGCACGGTCTACGTACGTGCAGATTAGAGCGTGGACAGACCACGGCATCAAGGTGCATGCAATAAACAACAAGCTTCGTTTCGTCATCGTCGCGACTCTCTAGCGGTCAGCGTTAGCATCGTCCCCGCGCCGACGATTCAACCTGCTGGGGTCAAACCGCGCCGCCTGCGGCAAAAAACCAAACGAACTTCATAGCCATCCAGATCACGATGGCGAAGATCCAGTTCTTCACTTTGCCTCGTTCCTTATTGAAACGATTTTGAGCGAGGGTGTATACGAAGGCACAGGCGAGACCGAATGCGAGACCGATCATCGCCTGCTGCAATGTCGCCATCCAGAGTTGATCTTGGGGCACGTCCTTATACATGATGCCGCTGAGAATTGCGAAGATCAGCCCCCAACGCAGCGAGTAGTATCCCCAATCGCGCAACATTCCTTGCTTTGGCGCGGCAGTCGAATCCATTCTCGGTCCCCCAATTGGGCGCAGGCGGTTTAGAGCGTAGCCGCGTCAGCGACCTTGGCCAACATGCTCAGAAATGCGATGTAATCGATTGCTTGTTCTGGGTCGTCAGGCTTCAGGCTATGAGCACGCGGATTCCGAAGCCCAAGCATTGCCCCGGCGAACAAATACATCATGCCTTTTTGCGTATCCCGGCCCGTTTGTGTAGCGAGGTCGGCGACCTTGAGAATCGGAGCATTGGCGCTGAAGACCGTTTGCATTAGGTCCGCGCCTGATAGCGCGGGGCGGTCGCTTCGGTGTTGTACCAACGCTTCGAGGGCCTTGCATGCGTCCTCTACCGCGTTGGCGTAGTAACCATCCTCCACCAGCTGCCCGGCCGCGTCCGCAATCGATGGGTGTATGTCGAGTTCCCCGAAGGCGCGCGTGATTCGTGCCGCGGGGTCGTCGTCGAAATCCTCAAGGTCTTCTGCGAACAAATCCCGGATTGTCGCAACATGCATGAGGGCTTCGTCTATACCTTGTCGATATCCGTTACGCACTTCCGCCAAGTTGACGCCTGAGCCGCCTCCCCACCCAGAGTCCATGTATACCGGGCCGCGATCAAAGGCCCAGCTTGAATATTGTTCGTAGTCCTGTGTGTCCTCGCCGAAGATTTTTGCGATAGTGGCGTTGTACTTTATTCGTAAGGACTCCGCTGACTGATCGCCGTGTCCTATAACCAGATCCAGATTGAATCCTCGCAAATCGGCTTCGCGGCGATCAAGCAGTCGCACCGCAGCGTGCATTTGCTCTGGGCTAAGGTTCGCACGACGTTTGGGCGGGGCTGGAGCATTTCGCCGTACCATTGATGCGCTCCCTGTGTGAGGTTGGCGCCCCCGACACGAATCGAACGTGTGACCCCTGAGGGCGAGAGCATTCTATCGCGCACGAAGTCATGGGACTGCAAAGGGACTAGAAAGTGAAAAACGGGGTCGAAGTAAATACTCGGAAATCAGGCCGTTTTTCATAGGGGTGGGCCCGGCTGGACTCGAACCAGCGACCAAAGGATTATGAGTCCTCTGCTCTAACCAACTGAGCTACAGGCCCGCACGCGGATTCGGCGCCGATTATAGCGGACTGGCGATGGTCGTCGGCTCGCGCTGCGATAGACTCGATGACATGATAGCCACGATGCACTGAGCGCGTTGCGCAGCTCGCGTCAATCTCCGACCATGGCGATCGATCCCGATCCTTCGAAGCTCGAAACGACGCTGACACTGCGCGACGGCCGGCGCGTTCGGGTGCGATCGATCCGTCCCGCGGACGCAAACATGGATCGCGCGTTTTTCGCGGGATTGTCCGAGCAAAGCCGTTACATGCGCTTCATGCAGCATCTGGCGGAGCTCACGCCGCGGCTGGTGCGGCAGTTCACGCAGATCGACGACACCCGGGAAATGGCGCTGGTCGCGCTGGATGATGCCTCGGGGGACGAGACGATCGTCGGAATCGCGCGCTATGTTGCCGAAACCGAACGGGGAGAGAGCGCCGAATTCGCCATCGTCCTCGCCGATGCGTGGCAAGGATACGGGCTTGGCCGCGCCCTGATGGAAATGCTGATCGAAGGCGCGCGGCGGCGCGGTCTGCGCACCCTGGTCGGAAGCATTCTGGCAGTGAATGTACCGATGCGCTCGCTCGCTACTGCGCTGGGCTTTACCATGCATCCCGATCCCGAGGATGCAAGACACGTGATCGCCACGCTGGATCTCGGACCGACCTGAACCCCGAGGTTCAGCGATCCCGCCGGAGCATCAAAGAAAAACGCCGCGGCTGCGGCGTTTTTCCTGATGCGCTGAAACGGTATCGCTCCGCGGCCTCCGCAAACCCCTTGTGAATGAGATGCGTTGCGTGTCGGCCGCCAGCGTCGACTCGCAATTCCCCGTCGATCCCCACGCTTCGCGCGGGGCGACTGGCGACGCCGGGTAGCTCGCGCCGCTACACGATACGGCCGAAAAATGGGTACTGCGGATCGTTGTAGCGGGGTGTCGACGGGTGCCCCGGCGTCACCAGCGAATCGATCAGCGCCTCGTCTTCGTCGTCGAGCACCTTGCCAACCGCGGCAAGATAATCGGTCCAGTGCTCGAAGGTGCGCGGTCCGGCGATTACCGAGCTCACGATCTGGTTGCGCAGCACCCACGCCAGCGCGAACTGGGTCGGCGTGAGTCCCTTCCTGGCGGCGTGCGCCTTGATCGTCTGGGCCATCGCGATCGATTCGTCGCGAAATTCCGTTTCCATCATCCGCCGATCCTTGCGCCCGACCCGCGAGTCCGCCGGCGGCGCGGCGCCGGTCGGATACTTGCCGGTCAGGATTCCGCGTGCGAGGGGGCTGTAGGGCACCACACCTATGCCGTGATAGTCGCAGGCGGGCAGGATCTCGACCTCGGGCCCGCGATTCATCGCGTTGTAGTAGGGCTGGCACACGACCGGCTGCGGCACGCCCAGATCGGCGCATACGCCGACGACTTCGGCGATGCGCCAGCCGCGATAATTAGACACGCCGAAATAGCGGATCTTGCCGGCGCGAAGGAGGTCGCCCATCGCCTCGATGGTCTCCGAGAGCGGGGTCTCGGTATCGTCCTTATGCAGGTAGTAGATGTCGATATAGTCGGTGGCGAGCCGCTTCAGGCTGTCTTCGCAGGCCTGCATCACCCATCTACGCGACAGGCCGCCGTCGTGCGGCGCCTCTGTCATCACGTTGCCGGCCTTGGTCGCCAGTATCCACCGGCGCCGATTCGCCGCGATGGCCGGGCCGACGATCGACTCCGACGCACCTTTGACATACACGTCCGCGGTATCGATGAAGTTGACGCCGGCGTCAAACGCCGACGCGATGATGCGTTGCGAGGTGGCGGCGTCGGTGCGATCGCCGAACATCATCGTCCCGAGGCAAATTTCCGACACTTCGAGACCGCTGTCGCCGAGGCGGCGAAATTGCATCGACATGATCGTCAACCGTTGATCGAAATGCGACATGCTGAAGCAAAGCGCGCCGCCGCGCAATCGCCATGAAGCGGGTTGACGCTACGGTATAATTCGCGTCTCCCTCCCTCGCAGTTTCGCTTCCATGCATGTCTTCTTCGAGGACGACGGCGCGTTCAAGGCCGGCACCGTCCTCGCCGATAACGATACCTCGCTGCAAGTCGAAGCAATTTCCGGCAAACGGTTGAAGATCAAGGCAGCGAACGTGCTGCTGCGTTTTGCCGGTCCGGCGCCGTCGATATTGCTCGCCGATGCGCAAGCGATCGCCGCCGGGATCGATCCCGACTTCCTGTGGGAGGTGAGCGGCGAGACGGAGTTCGGCTTCGCCGAGCTGGCAGCGGAGTATTTCGGCCGCGCGCCCGCGCCGAGCGAGGCCGCGGCGCTGGCGCTGCGGCTGCACGCATCACCGATGCATTTCTACAAGAAGGGCAAGGGACGTTACAAGGCTGCGCCCGCCGAGGCGCTGCAGGCGGCGCGCGCCGGCGTCGAGCGAAAACGGCGCGAGTTGGAGGAAGTAGCGGCGTACGCATCCGAGCTGCAGGCGCACCGTCTGCCGCCGGGCTTTCGCGAAAAATTGCCGATGCTGCTCTACAAGCCCGACAAGCTCGCACTCGAAACGCGTGCGCTGGCAGTTGCGTGCGAGGCCGCGCGGACCCACCCGCTGGCGCTGCTTGCCGCCTGCGGCGCGATTCCTTCCACCCACGACTACCACTTCAATCGCTTTCTGTTCGACGCCTTTCCGCGCGGGACCGATTTCCCCGCGTTGGACGACCCGCCCGCCCTGGCGCACCTGCCGCTCGCGGCGGTGCGCGCGTTTTCGATCGACGATGCGTCGACGACCGAGATCGACGACGCCTTCTCGGTGCGAAGTCTCGCCAACGGAAACCTGGAGATCGGCATTCATATCGCCGCGCCGGCGCTGGCCATCGCTCGCGGCTCGCCGCTGGACGCGATTGCGCGAGCGAGACTGTCCACCGTGTACATGCCCGGGCGCAAGATCACCATGCTTCCCGAGACGGTGATCGGTCGCTTCACGCTTGCCGCCGGCACTGAACCGGAGGCGCTTTCGCTTTATGTCGAGACGACGCACGACGGGGTCGTGGTCAGGCAGTCGACCAGAGCCGAGCGCGTGCCGATCGCCGCCAACCTTCGTCTCAACGCGATAAGCGAGTGCTTTGCCTCGCCCGCATCACCGTCGGATCCGGAATGGAGTGACGAGCTGCGCGCGCTGTGGCGGCTGGCTCAGAAGCTGGAGCAGGGCCGCGGCAAGGCGGACGTCACGCGCGTGGATTACAGCTTCCTGGTCGACTGGGACGCGACGCCTGATGGCCGCGTTACGATCGTGCCGCGGGCGCGCGGGTCGCCGCTGGACAAGCTGATCGCCGAGCTCATGATCCACGTCAACAGCAGCTGGGGAAAGATGCTGGTCGACGCCGGCGTCCCCGGGCTTTATCGGACCCAGCAGATGGGGAAAGTGCGCATGAGCACCAAGCCGGAGCCACACCAGGGCCTGGGCGTTGCCCAATACCTGTGGGCGAGCTCGCCGCTGCGCCGCTACAGCGATCTGGTCAATCAGCGGCAGCTTCTCGCGGTTCTCGACGGGGCCCCTCCGGCCTATTCCGAGGGCGACGCGGAGCTGTTCGCAATCATGGCGGATTTCGAGTTGACGTACTCGCAGTACGCCGAGCTGCAAAGCCAGATGGAGCACTACTGGTGCCTGCGCTGGTTGCAGCAGGAAAATGTCGCCGAGAGCGAGGCGACCGTGGTTCGCGAAAATCTGGTCCGCTTCGACGCGCTTCCGCTGTATGTTCGGGCCCCCGACATGCCGGTGCTGACGCCCGGAACGCGGGTGCGCGTCGGAGTCGGTCGCATCGATCTCCTTGCGGCGACCCTCGAGGCGCGTTTTATCGGCGCCGCCTGAGGCGCCCACTAGGCGAGCCTTCCAAGCGGCCCCGGGGCCGAAAAACAAGCATTTACGGGTTGGCGATATACTGATGTCATGGCCAAGGCTACCAAGAGCCCCCGTTTACGGGTAGTGGCAGTCGCACCGGCCGCGCCCCAAGCTCCACCGGCCAAGAAGACCGCCGCGCGCCCTCGCGTACGGGTATTGCCCACACCGGAACCACGCACCGTGTCGCTGTCGTTCCTCGCCGAGGAACGAGCGCCCGCCAACCGTCTGCTCCTGTGGGCGATTTTCGGCTCGATATTGCTGCATGCGGTCGTGCTCGCCATTCGGTTCGCCCCCATCGACCTTAGCAAATTCGACCGTAACGATTCGCCGCTCGAAGTGGCCCTGGTCAATGCCAAATCGGTGTCCAAGCCGACCAAGGCTGACATCCTGGCGCAGGCGCACCTCGACGGCGGCGGCAATACCGACGCCAAACGCCGCGCCAAAACACCGCTGCCCGCGCTGCCCAAGGACAATGCGACGACCGAGCTCGCGGTCGCCACGCAGAAGGTCGAGACGCTGGAAAAGAAGAGCCAGGAAATGATGACCCAGCTCGAATCGGCGGCGTCCCTCGCTACGCCGCAGCCGACGCCCAACGCGGCGCTGGACAAGACGGAGCTGCCGACCTCGACCGACATGATGCAGCGAACGCTGGAAGCGATGCGGCTGGAAGCGCAGATCGCCAAGGACATGGATGCGTACCAGAAGCGTCCGAAGCGGCGTTTTGTCGGCGCGCGCGCCGAAGAATATCGCTTCGCGCGCTACGTAGAGGACTGGCGGCTCAAGGTCGAAAGGATCGGCAACCGCAACTATCCGGAGGCCGCGCGCGCGCAAAAACTCTACGGCAGCCTGTTGCTGACCGTGGGGATTCGTGCCAATGGCAGCATCGAAACCGTCGTCGTCAACCGCACGTCCGGACAGAAAATTCTCGACCTCGCCGCGGTCCGGATCGTCGAGATGGGTGGGCCCTACGCTCCGTTTCCGCCCAACATCAGCCGCGATACCGATATCCTCTACATCATCCGAACGTGGAGCTTCTCGCCCGGCGATGCCTTGACGTCGCAGTGATGACCGACGCGCGAGACGCCCGTCACGCCGCACCGAAGCGGCCGCAGTTTACCGACTCCAACCGCGCTGTTTCGCTGAATCCCCGACCGCACCGGCCGCAGTTTACCGACTCCAACCGCGCTGTTTCGCTGAATCCCCGACCAGAGCCCGTTTCATGGATCGTTATGCCGTCATCGGCAATCCCATCGCGCACAGCAAGTCGCCGCTGATCCATCACGAGTTTGCTCGGGTCACAGGCCAACGGATGAGCTACGAGCGCCTGCTCGCGCCGCTCGACGGATTCCTTGCGACCGTGCAGCGCTTCGCAGCCGAGGGGGGCAGCGGCCTCAACGTCACGGTGCCGTTCAAGCTCGAGGCGTATGCGCTGGCAAAAGAGAAGAGCCCGCGTGCCGAAGAAGCGAAGGCTTGCAACACGCTGGCCTGGCGCGTCGATCATTGGTACGCGGACAATACCGATGGCGTCGGATTGATGCGCGACCTGACACACAACCTGCACGCGTCGATCGCCGGCCGCGATGTGCTCGTGCTCGGGGCCGGCGGCGCAGCGCGCGGAATCCTGGGTCCGTTGCTGGCCCAGGCACCGCGGAGCGTGGTCGTCATCAATCGTACCGAGCGCAGGGCCACCGAGCTCGCGGCTTCATTTGCACAACACGGGCCGGTCGCCGCGATGTCGTCGGCTCAGTTGAGCGGCAGGCATTTCCACCTGGTCATCAACGCCACCAGCATCGGCGTCAACGGCGATGTCCCGGAAAACCTCTGGCCGCGCCGGCGCTTCGCGCCCGGCGGCCTCGCCTATGACATGGTGTACGCCGATGTGCCCACGCCGTTCCTCCGCTGGGCGTGTGCCCAGTCCGCGGAGCGAACCGCCGACGGCCTCGGCATGCTGATCGAGCAGGCGGCGGAAAGCTTCGTTCTGTGGCGCGGAGTACGCCCGGAGACCTCGCCCGTGTTTGCCATGCTGCGCCCGCGAGGCTAGCCGCATGCGCAGGCTTGGCCGCTGGCTGCTGTCGACCGCATTCGCGATTTTCGCGTTTGTCGTGTTGCTGCAGGGGTGGTACGCGGCGCACATCTGGTGGTGGCGCGACCACCCGCCACGCGAAACCGCGTTCATGGCGATGCGCCTTTCCGAGCTCCAGTCCAAGCGGCCGCAGGCGCGCCTGCAATATGTGTGGGTTCCCTACGAGCGTATCTCTATCAAGCTCAAGCAGGCGATGATCGCCGCCGAGGACGCAAGGTTCGTCGAGCACGAAGGCTTCGACTGGGACGGCATTCAGCAGGCGATGGACAAGAACTACCGCAAAGGCCGCGTCGTCGCGGGCGGCTCGACGATTTCGCAGCAACTGGCCAAGAATCTGTTTCTGTCGGGGAAGCGAAGCTATTGGCGCAAGGCCGAGGAAGCAGCGATCACCGTAATGCTGGAAGCGATTCTCGACAAGCGGCGCATCTTCGAGCTCTACCTCAACGTCATCGAGTGGGGCAATGGCGTTTTCGGCAGCGAGGCGGCCGCACGCCATTACTTTGGTATCGGCGCCGGCGAGCTGAGCGCCGAGCAGGCGGCGCGGCTCGCCGCGATGGCGCCCAATCCACGTCATTACGAAAGCACGCCGAACTCGAAAGGGCTGGCGCGCAAGGTGCCGATCATTCTCGCGCGCATGCCCTCCGCGGAGTTGCCGTAGCCGGTATTGTGGAGCAGGATTCGCATTCCGCCGCAGTTGCAAGTTTTCGCGCTCGCAGGAAACATGAGAGCGCGGCGGCAAGCACACCGGGACGATAAGGAGATGCCGAACGCTCACCGCGCGTTGCCCGTCCTGCTGCGCATCTGCGCCGCCATCGACCAGCTTTTCGTGATCGAGGTGGGGCCCTTCGGCGCGCGTCTGGCGGAGGACGCACGCGCGGCGTGGCTCGCAACCGGCAACAAGACCAAGCCTGCCGACGTCGAGGAATATGTCGCGCTGCTGGCGGCCAGCATCGACGATCGCAAACAGCGCGGCGCATTCGTCGCCGAGGCATTGGAGTGCATAAGACTTTAGTGTTCTGATGGAATGGGCGCGGCGCGCACTTGCGATGTCTCGCTTTCAAACACGGTGCATCAGAGAGTGCGCCGCAACGCCAGAGCGTCGCCGGCGAAAAGGGGAAACTGATGCTGCTCAATCGTTCGATCACCGTGCAGTTCACGATCGTGTTCGTGATTGCACTGCTGCTGGTCATCGGCTCGTTTTATCTTGTTCTCGACAACGTCTATCGAACCGAGCTCAAGTCGCAGGCGGAGACGGTGGCCGACAATGTCGACGCATTCGGAAGCTGGGTGTCGCAATACGGCCGGGTGTGGGTGAAGGACGACAACAAAAGTTTTCTCGGCCAGGTGACGCTGGTCAACACGGCCGACACCGGGGTACCCCCCGAATCAATGGCATTTCTATTCCAAGAACCCAGCCCTGGCCCAGCGCGAGTTTTCCGAGGTCGTCGAGAAGTCGACGTCGCCGGCTAAATTCCGGATGACGTCGCACAATTTCATGAATCCAGTCAACAAGCCGGATGCGTTCGAGGCTAAGGCGCTTGACAAGATCCGCTCGGGGCACTTGAGCGAATACTACGAAGTGTTGCCGGACAGTTTTCGATATGCTCGCACGCTGTACGAAAAAGCCTCGTGTCTCGCCTGCCATGCGAGCGCGGCGAGCGCCCCGAAGGACGTCACGGAACGATACGGCGTCGAGCACGGCTACGGATTCAAGGAAGGCGAGGTCGCCGGCATCATCAGCGTCAGATTGCCCATTCGATCGTTCTGGAAGGTCGCTTACAGCGTCGTAGGGCCGATCCAGATCGCGCTCCTGGTGAGCGCGTTTCTGGTCGCGATTCTGTTCATACAGTTCGCGGTCGTCCGCCCGTTGCGCAAGCTGACGCTGGCGGCGGAGAGAATTTCGGTCGGTCAGGCCGCGGATCTCGGCGTGGATCGAATCCATCGCAAGAGCGGCAACGAAGTGCACCAGTTGATCCTCGCCGTGGAACGGCTGCGCGCCAGCCTGATGCTGGCGATCAAGCGGGTCGGCCGGCGGCCGGAACCCCCCGCATGAAGAAGTGTCCCTTCGCACGCGGAATAAATTCAAACGAAGGGTGTTTGCACTGGCGCCAGCAATCCGGCGTTTGAAGGGCCTTCGATCGCGCAATGTCCGATACGCTACCCGATCCCGATCTCATCGCTGCGCTGCCGCGCCTGCGGCGCTACGCACGCGTTCTGACGGGAGACGTTAATCGCGCCGATGATCTGGTTCAGGACACGCTGACCCGAGCCTGGGCCAAACGAAAGCTGTGGCATGCGGGGAGCGATCTTCGCGCGTGGCTCTTCACCATCATGCACAACGTGCACATCAACCAATTTTCGCTGCGACGGCGCGAGTTCTCGGAAATCTCACTGGACGCCGACGAGGGGCCGATGGTCGCATGGGAAATCCCGGTACGGGCGACGCAATCCGACCGGCTGGAGCTAATCGAGCTGTTTGCGCAGATCGGACGCCTGCCCGACGAGCAGCGCGAAGTGCTTCTGCTCGCGGCGGTCGAGGAATTGCGCTACCAGGACATCGCCAAGGTGCTGGGTGTGCCGATCGGCACCGTCATGTCCCGGCTCAACCGCGCGCGGGAGAAACTGCGGCGCATGACCGGCGACGCGCATGCGGCGCCGCTCAAGGTGGTGAAATGAGAGCGGCGCTACCGTTGACCGACGACGATCTCCACGCGTACGCGGACGGCCAGCTGTCACCGCAACGTGCGGCGCAAGTCGGTGACGCGCTCGAGCGCGAGCCGGCGCTTGCGGCGCGAGTGACCGACATCCGGCATCAAAACGCGAAGCTGCGCGACTTGTTCGATCCCTGGCTTGGTGAGGCACTGCCGCGCGAGCTTGTCGACGCCGCGAAGCCTCCGCACTCATGGCGCGATTCCCGAGCACGTCGCGCGTGGCCGATGCTCATCTTCGCCGTGGCGGCGTCGCTGTTCATGGGCATCGGCCTCGGGTGGCAGTTTCGCAGCGAGATGCTGCAGCAGGCCGGAACACCGGTCACCTTCCCTCGGCAGGCGGCGATTACCCACGCGCTCTATGCGGGGGACGCGAATCGCCCAGTCGAGATCTGGGCCAACGAAGAAGAACGGATGGTGCGCTGGTTGTCCAAGCGCCTCAGCTTTCCCTTGCACGCACCGAATCTGAATGAGGTCGGATTCGCGCTTGTCGGCGGCCGTCTGGTCGCCGGCAACGAAAAGCCGGGTGCGCTGTTCATGTATGAAAACGCTGACAAGCAGCGCATTTCGCTTCTCGTTCGCAAAGGCGGCGAGCCGACGCATGAAACTGCATTCCGCTACGCGCTTGAAAACGGCGTCGGCGTCTTCTACTGGATCGATGACGAAGCCTGTGGTTATGCGCTGTCGGGCAATCTCGACCGGGCCCGGCTTCTGTCGCTCGCGCGGGTCGTCTACGGGCAATTGGCCGCGCTCGAAGCTGCGGCGCCGAAATAGCCGGCTCGCCTGTGGCGGCGCGCATGCCGGCGCAAGTGGGTGACTCCCTCGAAGAGGTCGACACCCCGGCGCTCATCATCGATCTCGACCTCTTCGAGCGCAACCTCGCCGCCATGGCGGCAGCGGTTCGCGGCAAGTCTGTGCGGCTTCGCCCGCACGCCAAGAGTCATAAGTGTCCCGAGATCGCCAAGCGCCAGATCGCTCAAGGCGCGGCCGGCATTTGCTGTCAGAAAGTCGGCGAAGCCGAAGCGTTCGTCGCGGCCGGCATCACCGACGTGCTGGTCACCAATGAAATCGTTGGCGGGCACAAGCTCGCGCGGCTTGCGGCGCTCGCCCGTTCGGCCTCTATCGGCGTGCTGGTCGATGACCGCGGCAACGTTGCGGATTTGGCGAAGGCCGCGCTGCATGCGGGCTCGACCGTCGAAGTGCTGGTCGAGATCGATGTCGGTGCTCATCGCTGCGGCGTAGCGCCAGGCGCTCCCGCACTGGAGCTCGCGCGCGCCGTCGTATCGCATGCGGGGCCAGGGCTGCGCTTCGGCGGGCTGCACGGGTACCAGGGCGCGGCACAGCACCTGCGCCGACCGGCGGAGCGCCGCGCGGCCATCGCACGCGCTATCGAAACCGCGCGCGACACCAAAGCCTTGATCGAGAGCGCGGGTATCGCCTGCCCCACCGTAACGGGCGCGGGGACAGGAACATTTCTCCTCGAATGCAACAGCGGCGTCTACACCGAGCTGCAGCCGGGATCGTATGTTTTCATGGACGCCGACTATGGCCGCAACGAATTGAATGCCGGCGAGCCGGTGTTCGCGCAGAGCTTGTATGTCTGGACGACGGTGATGAGCGCGCCCGCCGCCGACCGAGCGATCGTCGACGCCGGCCTGAAGGCCTTTTCGGTCGACTCAGGCCTGCCCCTCGTCGCTGACCGGCCGGAATTGGAATGCACCAAGGCCTCCGACGAGCACGGCGTGCTGCAGGTTCCGATCGGCGCGGAAACCTTGCGCGTCGGCGACAAGATACGGCTGGTGCCAGGGCATTGCGATCCGACGGTCAATCTCCACGATTGGTTGGTCGGTGTGCGCAACGGTCGAGTTGAATGTGTCTGGCCGGTGAGCGCGCGCGGCGCGTTGCTGTAGCTGCACCCATCCTGCCCTACAGCGTTACCGTTCCGCGCGGCGTCCGCAGCATCGCCGCAAGGCGCGGCGTCACTGCGTAAGTGACCTTCAGCGTTTCCGCAAGGCCCAGGTTGCCAAGCGCGGTGCGAATCGCCGCCGGTTCCGGATGCGCACCGGCCAGCGCCACGACGCCGATGTGATCGTCGGCCATCGTATCGGCCGGATGTCTCGCGTCGGACCATTCGATCATCGTCGGGATCAGACCCTCGCCGGGCAGATGTCCGTCGTCGGGTATGGTGATGCGCCAGGCGTACGCCGCACGTGTCATCGGAAAGACACGCGCATGATCAGCAGGCGATATTTTTTGTGCGGCCTCGATGTCGGCGCAGCGCGCAACCCAGTGAATCAGACGCGGCCCCTGCGCGAGTGACGCGCGCATCGAAGGCCGGTCCAAGTCGAACCATCGCGGGCGATCCGGCTTGATGCCATCGGGGTCGACGGCGATGAGCTCCAGATAGATTCCATCGCCTAATCGCAACACGCTGTTGTGCGTGCCCATCGCGACGTGCTTGTCGCCGCGCCGGGGCCGCACTCCCAGCACCGACTCGAGGTGATCCTCGCCCTGCTCCAGGCTGGCCGCGGCGACGACGAGGTGGTCGAGCGTCGCGCGCGGAACGGTTGTCAGCGCGCCGATGGCCGTTCGTCGGGTGCGAAATCGAGCTCTATCTTGGCGCCGTTCGGATCGTGGAAGAACACCTGCCATACGCCGGAGCCGGCCTGTTGCCGGCATACGTGCTCGACTTTCTCGCGCTCCAGCAGGGAGAGCGTCGCGGCAAGATCATGGCCGGTAAAAGCCATGTGGTCGATGACGCCGGGTTTGAGATCGTTTTTAGGACGGTCGCCGATGATGTGCAAAATCGGTTGATCGCCGGCGTAAAGCCACGCGCCGTGGAAATTGAGGTGCGGACGCGAACCAGCCTTGAGTCCCAGAAAATCGTCGTAAAAGCGCACGGTGCGCTCCACGTCGTCGGTCAAAATCGTGAAGTGGTTCATGCCGGAAACTGCCATGTCGTGTTCCTCCCGCTTCTCGGGTCAAGATTGCCCGGCGACGAATTCAGCAAGCAACGCCGTCGCGTCCGGTGGATTCGAGTCATTATAGGGGAAGGCGTCGTCGCCGCCGCTCCACGCGTGACCGAGGCCTGTCACCCGCACCCGCCGCACCACCAGGCGAGCGCCGTCGCGATAATCGCTCACGGTCATGATGCGGCCGGCGGCGAGCGTCGACGTCGTCTCGTGGTCCGCAGGCGGGAGCACGTTCGGCGGATGGGACTGTTGCACGAGCTTGCCGTTAAAAACGAGATATTGCCTGACGAGCTGGATGGTGTTGATCTCGGCGACTGCCGTGTCGTCGGCGCCCCCGATCGCCAGCAGCGCGACGGGCAGCGCACGGCGTGGCGCGTCGGCACGCGCGTTGGCGCCGATCTTTTCATAGTTCGTGTCGGCGCCGTAGGTGAGCACGCGCATGGCAGTGAGCGGAGCCGACGCGGCGCCGCACGCGACGCCCGAATGGACGAATACGCCGGCGAATAGCTTCGGGTGCCTCAAGCCCAGCACCGCCGCGAGACAGCCGCCGGCCGACATTCCAACCGCGTACACCTTGCGTGGGTGAACGCGATAGGCTCGCCGCACTGCTCTTACCTGCGCCGCGACGATCGCCGCTTCGCCCCTGCCGGCGCTGGTCGCGGTGTCGAACCAGTTCCAGCACGACCACGGGTTCGCTTTGGCAACTTGTCGTGGCAGAAGCACCAGCCAGCCGTTCGCATCGGCGCACGCGGCAATGCGCGTCGCGGCACTGATGTCCTCCGGTGTCTGTTTGCAGCCGTGGATCAGAACGATCAGCGGCCGGCGCCGCCATCCGCCGTAGCCTCGCGGAACGTACAAGAGATAGTCGCGCGAGGGCCAGATCCAGGGGTGCGAAGCAAGCCATCCGCGCCAGGAAAAATTGCTTCCGACCTCGAAGCGGCCTGGTTCGGGTAACCTGCGACGAAAGATCCTGGCGACGAGGTCGCGTACGCGGGATCGCAGTTTGTCTAGCATCGATAGACTCAGCATCTGCGACAGCTACGCCGCATGCCGAATAAATTCCACTGTCAAACGCGCGATCGCTAGATCAACACGATGTCGTATTGTTCCTGCGTGTAGATCGACTCCACCTGCAGCGAGATCGGCTTGCCGATGAAGTCTCCAAGCTGCGCCAGGCTCTGCGACTCCTCGTCGAGAAAAAGGTCGATCACCGATTGCGAGGCGAGAATTCGAAACTCGCGCGCGTTGAACTGCTTCGACTCGCGCACGATCTCACGCAGGATCTCATAGCAAATGGTCTGCGCGGTCTTGATTTCGCCGCGTCCACCGCACGTAACGCACTGCTCGCACAGCACATGCGCCAGGCTCTCGCGGGTGCGCTTGCGCGTCATCTCCACCAATCCCAGCTGCGTAAACCCGTTGACCGTCAGGCGGGTGCGGTCGCGGTCGAGCGCCTTGTTGAGCTCCGCCAGCACCGCGAATCGATGATCGGCGTTTTCCATGTCGATGAAGTCGATGATGATGATACCGCCCAGGTTGCGCAGGCGAAGCTGGCGTGCGATGACCTGTGCCGCCTCGAGGTTGGTCTTGAAAATCGTATCGTCGAAGCTGCGGCCGCCGACAAAGCCGCCGGTGTTGACGTCGACCGTCGTCATCGCCTCGGTCTGATCCATGATCAGGTACCCGCCGGATTTGAGGTCGACCCGCCGCGCCAGGGCTTTCTGAATCTCGTCCTCGACGCCGTGCAGGTCGTAAAGCGGGCGGTCGCCGACGTAATGCTCCAGACGCTCGAGGATGTTCTGCGTGTATTGCGCGGCAAACTCCACCATTTTCTGAAACGTTTCGCGCGAGTCGACCAGGATGCGCGACGTTTCCTCGGTCGCCATGTCGCGCAGCACCCGTTGCGCCAGATTCAGGTCCTGGTAGATCAGCGACGGGAAGGGAACGGTGCCGGATTTTTCGGTCAGATCGCGCCAGAGCTTGGTCAGGTAATCGATGTCGTTCTGCATCTCCCGCTCGCTCGCGGTTTCGGCCATGGTGCGGATGATGAATCCTCCGGCCAGTCCCTCAGGCAGGAGCTGCTGTAATTTCTCGCGCAGATTCTCGCGCTCGGCTTCGTCCTCGATGCGCTGCGAGATGCCGATGTGCGAGTCCTGCGGCAGGAACACCAGGAGCCGGCCGGCCAGGCTCACCTGCGTCGACAAGCGCGCGCCTTTGGTGCCGATCGGATCCTTGATCACCTGCACCAGCAGCGACTGGCCCTCGTGCAGGATGCGCTCGATCGGCTTGTTGTCGTGGCCGTGTCCGTTCTGGCGGTGCTCCCAGATGTCGGCGATGTGCAGGAATGCGGCGCGCTCCAGTCCGATCTCGATGAATGCCGATTGCATGCCGGGCAGAACGCGCGCGACCTTGCCAAGATAAATATTGCCGACCAGGCCGCGCGCACTCGAGCGCTCCATGTGCAGCTCCTGCACCACGCCCTGCTCGAGCATCGCCACACGGGTTTCCTGCGGCGTCACGTTGATGAGGATCTCGTGGCTCATGGGCTGGGCGATTCCGGTGCCGTCGGCGCGTTGACGCAAAGAACGCGCTCCAGCGCGTGCTGAGATCGATTCGGTGCCATCGTCTGCGCTCACAATACCGGAAACCCGATCTTGGCCAGTAGTTCGGCTGTTTCGAAAAGAGGAAGTCCCATGACTCCCGAATAGCTGCCCTCGAGATGGCTGACGAATGCCGCGCCCCGCCCCTGGATGGCGTAGGCGCCCGCCTTGTCGAATGGCTCGCCGGTCGCGACGTAACGCTCGATCTCGTCGTCGGTCAGTGCGCGAAAGCTCACCCGCGATGACGACACGACCATATTAATCTCCCTGTTCCAGCTGACGGCCACCGCGGTGCTGACTTGGTGCGTCTGGCCGGAGACGCGTCGGAGCATTTCCACGGCTCCTGCGGCGTCTATGGGCTTGCCAAGCACCGTGCCGTCCTGCACCACCTCGGTGTCCGCGCCCAACATCGGTTTCGGCGTGAGGCCGCGCCTGCCCATCACGTGCCATCCGACGGACGCCTTGGCTCGCGCAACGCGTTTGACATATTCGAGTGGCGGCTCGTCCGGGCGCGGGATCTCGACGATGTCGCGCGGTCGGCCCGCGGCCTCGCGCATCAGAAGCGGCGTGAAATCGACGCCGATCTGACGCAGCAATTCCTGTCGCCGCGGGCTCTTCGATGCGAGATAGACCGAGGGCCGCTTGGCGGGGACGACCTCTATGTTCATTCACGATGATAGGGATGGCCTTGCAGCAGGCTTGCTGCCCGGTAGAGCTGCTCGACAAGCATCACGCGGACGAGCCCATGCGGCAATGTTAACGCGGAAAGCGCGATCACGACATTCGCGTCCTGTTTGACGCTCTCGGCGAGGCCATCGGCGCTGCCGATCACGAAGGCCGCGTCGAGCGCGGAATCACGCCAACGGCCGAGGGCGGAGGCGAGCTCGGCGGTCGTCCACGATAATCCGCGTTCGTCCAGCGCGACGATATGGAAGCCTCGGGTCGCGGCGGCGATACGCTCCGCCTCGGCGGCGAGCATTTGCTCGGTGCTCTTGCCGCGATCGCGCGGCTCCGCCTTGAGCTCCACGAGCTCCAGGCTCAAGGCTCGCGGCATGCGCCGGGCGTAGTCGGCATACGCCTTGGCAACCCACAAGGGAAGCCTGTGCCCAAGCGCGACAATGCGCAGCTTCATGGGATCGGATGTGAAGTCGCGGACTGATTTAGCCCGCGAGGGCGTGCTAGGCGGCGGCGGGAAGTGGCGGTTTGGCGCGACGTCGTGCCGCGGGAAGCGTCCACAGCTCCTCGAGGTTGTAATACGCGCGCACGGCCGGCTGCATGACATGAACGACGATCTCGCCGCCGTCGACCAGCACCCATTCGCCCGATTGCTCGCCTTCGACGCCCACGATGGTGGCGCCGGCGGCCTTCAGCACGTCGCGGACGTGATGGGCGAGCGCATTCACCTGCCGGCTGGATTCGGCGGTGGCGACGATCATCGTGTCGTACAGGCTGGTCAGCTTGCGGACATCGAGAACGATGATGTCGCGGGCTTTGATGTCTTCGAGGGCGCTAACTGCGGTTTTCTGAATCTTGTTGAGGCGCATCCGGAGGGGGCCGATACAGTTGATTGCGGTCAATATAAGCCAGAACCGCGGCCGGAAGCAAACCGCGAACCTGAGCTCGGCCGGACGCGCCGCGGGCGAGGGCCGCTCGGATCTCGGTCGCCGAAATCGGCTGCGGTGTGACGCTCTGACGCACGATCGCACCTGCCAGTTGCCGGAAGAGTCGCGACGGGTCGGTCGTCAGTCGCCGAAGCCATTGCTCTTGCAGTGCGGGCGGCGCCGCCTCCGGCAAACTCGGCGCGCCCGGCCTTTCCACCACCACCAGGTGCGCCAGCGTAAACAATTGCTCCCATCGATGCCAGGAGACCAGGCCCGCGAACGCGTCGCTGCCGATGATGAGCGCCAGCGGCCGTTTCACGTCCTCGGCATGAATCTCCTGCAGCGTAGCCACCGTGAAGCTCGGTCCCGGGCGGCGAATCTCGCGGCCGTCGGCGACCAATCCGGCGAATTCGGCGCAACCCAGCTCGGTCATCGCCAGCCTGTCCTCGCCCGAGGCTACCGGAGCAGGCCGATGGGGCGGAATGCCCGCGGGAATCAGCCGGACCTCGGAAAGCTCGAGCGCCGCCCTGACCTCGTCGGCGAGCCGAAGATGGCCGTAGTGGATCGGATCGAAGGTTCCGCCGACAATGCCCCGTGTGCGGATCATCGGCGCGGTGCCCCTTGGGTCGCTTGGCTACAGCTCATGCCGAGTCGCGCCCACGATCAGTGTTTCCTCGAGATCGATGTCGGCCTGAAGCACGCGCATCACCTCGTCGTTGATCACGTCGGCTTTGCGCAGTTCCATGAGCTCCTCGCGCTCGGCTTTGACGGCGTCGAGCCAGATGTCGCGCTGCGTGTCGTGCAGCGCATCGAGGTGCTGCCGCCGCTCCGCATTGGCCGAGTGACGCTGCAGGCGATGCTCGTATTGGGTGAGCAGCGCTTGTGTAAATCTCGTTTCATCGGCTTGCGTCGCTTGCGAGAGGCGCTGTCGAAGCGCAGCAATCGCCGCTTGCGCGGTCGCGATCCGCGCCGCACGCTCCTCGCGCGCGGCGATACCATCGCCACGGATTTTCAATATCCGAATGAAAAACGGCAGCGTCGTCGCGTTGAGCAACAAGGTGACCACGATGACGCTTGCCGCGAGCAGGATCAAGAGCTCGCGGCCGGGAAAAGGAGCGCCGGTGGCGGTCGTCAGCGGTGTCGACAGCGCCGCGGCGAGGGTCACCGATCCGCGGACACCGGCCCAGCCGACGATAAAAACATTTCGCGGTCGGTACGGGCCCTCACGATCGCGGATTCGCTTCGACAGCAGAAACGGCAGGTAGGACGACGGGAAAACCCACGCCAGGCGCAGCGCTATTACCGCCGCCGACAAAATGAGTGCGTAGCCGGCCAGGCCAATCACCACGGCGCGGGAAAGCCCTTCGACCACCAAATGAAGCTGAACGCCCAGAAGCAGAAAGACCAGCCCATTGAACGCGAACTGCAGCATTCTCCATACTTCCCACGAATGCGCTCGCGTCGGCGCATCGATGAAGCGCGTGTCGTGCGCTCCCGCGTACAGCGCAGCGCCAACGACGGCCAGGATGCTGCCGACCTGCGCGGCTTCGGCGGCAAGATAAGCGGCGAACGGCGTGAGCAGCGAGAGCACGGTGAGAATGAGCGGATCGTCAATGCAAAAGCGGGTGAGGCCGACCCGCAAGCGGCCGATCAGCCACGCGACTGCGAGGCCGAGGGCAAATCCGCCGCCCGACTGGACAAAGAACTGCACTACTGCATCGTTCCAGCTGAAGACGCCGGTGGCCGCCGCGGCAATCGCAAATTTGAACGCCACCAGCCCGGACGCGTCGTTGATGAGGCTCTCGCCTTTGAGCACCGTGGTGACCCGCGACGGTACCTTGAGCCTGGACGTGATCGCGCTTACCGATACGGCATCGGTAGGGGAGATCACCGCGCCGAGCGCGAACGCGGCGGCCAGCGGCAGCGACGGTATCAGCCAGTGCATCAGATAGCCGACCACAATGGTGGTCAGAAAAACGAGGCCGAACGCGAGCAGCAGCACCGGGCGCAGCGCCCGCATCAGATCGCGCTTCGGGATCAACCATCCGTCGGCGAAAAGAAGCGGTGGGATGAACAGCAGGAAAAATACGTCGGGCTCGATGCGAAGCTCGTCGAAGCCCGGAAGGTAGGACAGCGCGATGCCGCCGGCGACCAGGAGAATCGGCAGCGGAATGGGAATCCACTTGCCGAGCGCCGCCACCGCGGCGACGGCGAGCAGCAATCCAAGCGTGATTTCAATGATACCCACGAGCGGATGGTAGCTCAGCGGCCTGCCGTTCCGGAAGGCGTTGCGTGACAGCGCGCTAACACGAAGTCTACAAACCGGAAGTTCACCACCCGGAAGCTTTAGAAGCCGCGGCCGCCCGCGGCGAGGTACTCTATTTCCTCCGCGGTCGATTCGCGGCCGAGAATGGCGTTGCGATGCGGATAACGGCCGAAGCGGCGAATCACCTCAGCGTGGCGCTCGGCCCACGCCACCGGCTCGCTCAAGCCGGTCTCGTCAGAGAGTCGCGCGAACAGGTCCAGCGAAGTTTGCTGCGCGGCAGGGTCCGCGGCGTGCTCGAACGGCATGTACAGAAACCAGCGCTCGACCGGGATCAGGCGATCGATCGTCCCCGTTTGCGACCGCGGCCCTCGAAATGCCGAGCGCCAGGATGTCGCCGGAGAAGGCGCCGGGCGTTTCGCGGTAAATGTTGCGCGTAAACTGATCGAGCAAGAGCACACGCGCGAGCGCACCGCGTGGCGAGGTCCATTCGCCGAATCCGCCCGCGAGCGCCATCTCGACGGCGCCGCCGAACCGCGCACGGATCGCTTGATCGACCGACGCATCCTTGCGAAACCACAGCTCGCGGGTCTTGCCATGCTCCGCGCTGCCGTGTGGCGCGAACCAGAAATCGAGGATCTCGTCCTGCATGGGCATCGCTTGAGTGATTGGCTGATATAGTGACCGTATAGTGCCGATGTGCGCGCAACGCAAGTCCCGATGCTGCGCCGCGTATGATTGCTTTCCGACTTGCGATGCGAACTTCTTACCGCGATATCGCGCTCCTCGCCTGCTGTCAGGCGCTGCTGCTGATCAACAACGCGGGCCTCATCGCCATGAACGGCCTGGTCGGTTACGCGTTGGTCGACAACAAGGCGTTTGCGACGCTCGGCGCGACAAGCTTCGTCGTCGGATCGGCGCTGGCGGCGATGCCGGCGGCACTATGGATGGCGAAAGTCGGCCGTCGGCGCGGTTTCATGACCGGCTCGGCTATCGCGGTCGTCGGCGCCGCCACGTGCGCGCTTGCGCTGTGGCTCGGGAGCTTTGCGCTGTTTTGCCTCGGTACCGCGGTAATCGGCATCTACACCGCCTTCGGGCTCCAGTACCGTTTCGCGGCGGCCGAAGTGGCCGCGCCGGAATTCAGGGCCAAGGCCATTTCGCTGGTGCTTGCGGGCGGCATAGCCGGAGGGTTCCTGGGCCCTCAGGCAAGCCTCTGGGCAATGGACCTGCTGCCGGTTCGCTTCCTGGGTTCGTTCTTGGTCCTCTCGGCCATCGCGATCGTCGCGCTCGCAGTGCAGTCGCAAGTGCACGTACCGCCGCCGAGCATGGAAGAGACCCGCGGCGGCGGACGTCCCTTGGCGCGGATCGCACGTCAGCCGGTGTTCATTGTCGCGGCGCTGTCCGCGGCGCTGGGCTACGGCATCATGAACCTGCTGATGACCGCGACGCCGCTGGCGATGAGCTTTTGCGGTCATCCGTTCAGCGCGGCGGCGTTTGTCATCGAGTGGCACGTGGTGGGGATGTATGCGCCGGGGTTTTTCACTGGGTCCCTGATAAAGCGCTTCGGCGCGCTCAAGGTGATTGCCGTCGGCATCGTGTTGATGGGCGCTTGCGTCGCGGTGGCATTGTCCGGCATCGCGCTGTGGCAGTTCTGGACGGCGCTGCTCCTTCTCGGCGTGGGCTGGAATTTCATGTACACCGGCGGCACGACACTGCTGATCGATGCTTACACTCCCGCCGAAAAAGCAAAGACCCAGGGCATGAACGATGTCATCATCTTCACGGTGATGAGCATCTCCTCCTTTTCGTCGGGAGCATTGATCAGCGCCGTCGGTTGGGATTGGATGAACCTGGGCACGCTTCCGCTGCTCGCCGTCGTCGCCAGCGCGGTGCTCTGGGTGACGCTCTGGCGCCGCCGCGCGCGCGTTTCCCGCAATGCGAAAGCGACGTGAGCGGGGACGCCTATGCATCCGATCCCTTCCCTTGACCGCCATCAGGAACTGCGCGAGGCAGTGCGCGCATTGTGCGCGCGGTTCGATTCGGCCTATTGGCAGCGCATCGACGCGGAGCGAGGTTATCCAGAGGCGTTCGTCGACGCGTTGACCGGGGCCGGCTGGCTCGCGGCGATGATTCCGACCGAGTACGACGGCTCGGGCCTGGGGCTGACCGAAGCATCGGTGATCATGGAAGAGATCAACCGCAGCGGCGGAAATGCCGGCGCCTGCCATGGCCAGATGTACAACATGGGCACGCTGTTGCGCCACGGCTCGGAAGCGCAAAAGCGGGCGTGGCTGCCGTCGATTGCCGCGGGAAAGTTGCGGCTCCAGTCGATGGCGGTGACCGAGCCCTCGACCGGCAGCGATACCACTCGTCTCTCGACGACCGCGGTGCGACAAGGCGATCGTTACATCATCAGCGGTCAGAAGGTGTGGACCTCGCGCCTGCAACACTCCGACCTGATGATCGTACTCGCCCGCACGACGCCGCTGGCCGAGGTCAAGCGCCGGTCAGAGGGCATGTCGGTGCTGATGGTCGATCTTCGCGACGCGCTCTCCGGCGCCCATGGCAGCATTAACGTGCGCCCCATCGCCAACATGGTCAACCACGAAACGAACGAAGTGTTCTTCGACCATCTCGAGGTGCCGGCGGCAAACCTGATCGGCGAGGAAGGGCAGGGATTTCGCTACATTCTCGATGGACTCAACGCCGAGCGCACGCTGATCGCCGCCGAATGTATCGGCGACGGATACTGGTTCGTCGATCGCGCGCGGCGCTATGCGAGCGAACGCGTGGTGTTCGGCCGGCCGATCGGCCAGAACCAGGGCGTGCAATTCCCGATTGCGGAGTGCTACATCGAGATCGAGGCGGCGAACCTGATGCGCTTTCACGCGGCGTCGCTCTTCGACGCGGGCAAGCCTTGCGGTGCGCAGGCGAACATGGCCAAATTGCTGGCGGCAAAGGCGTCGTGGGAAGCGGCCAATGTCTGCCTCCAGACGCATGGAGGCTTCGGCTTCGCCTGCGAGTTTGACGTGGAACGCAAGTTTCGCGAGACCCGACTCTATCAGGTCGCGCCGGTGTCGACCAATATGATTTTTTCGTACGTTGCCGAACACGTGCTTGGCTTGCCTCGGTCGTTCTGACGGCGAACGAAAATCAGCCGGTCGACGCCGGAAACTGCCAGTAGACGGCGTCGACGGTCTTCCCTTCGTGCGCGAGCGCATGTGCCTTCAGCTGCTCGCCCAGCGCGTGGGACTCGATGGCTCGCTCGTGCGCGTCGGCTTGCGGCACGCGGACGAACAGCACACCGCGATCGTCGTCGACCAGGATCGAGCTCACCTTCGCACGCAGCCCCTTTTCGGCGAGGAAGCGCTCGGCGGCGCGATCGAGTCCCGGATCGGAGCTGTCGATCAAGAGGCGCCGGTTGATGGCGGCCAGAAAAATGGCCATCAAGCCGAGCAGCGCGCCGACGGCGATCGCCACTCCCGCGTCGAACGCCGGGTGCGACCCCCACAGGAACGACACGCCGGCAACCATCAGCGTGAGCAGAATGCCGAGCAGCGCCACCGCGTCCTCGAGCAGCACCGCCAGAACGGTGGTGTTGTTGCGGTTTCTGGCGATGCTCTTCCACCCGCCTATCTCGCGCAATGCGACGCCGAAGGTGAACGATTCGAGCACCAGCGCGAACAGCAACAGGCCCAGCACCAGCGGCGTGAACGGTTCGATGGCGCTCGGGCTGATCAGCGCGTGAACGCCGTGGTAGAGGTTCAGCCCGCAGCCGATGAAGAACACGCTGACGGCGGATACCAGCGCCCAGAAGAATTTTTCCTGGCCATGGCCAAAGGGATGCGCGGCGTCGGGGCCGCGTCGCCCGCGCACTTCACCGACTTTGAGCAGCACCTGATTGACGACATCGGCGACGGAATGGATTGTTTCCGCGAACAGCGTCGGCGAGCCGGTCACCGCCCAGCCAAAGCCCTTGGCCGCGGCGATTGCAGTGTTGGTCGCAATGGAGATCGAAACTGAGGACGACATCGCGCCGCGCTAACGACGCATCAGACGCATCTCATTTGCGACTCATGTGCGTCTCATTTGCGTATCTGCCCGCTGCCCAACACAATCCATTTACGGCTGGTGAGCCCTTCGAGCCCGACCGGGCCACGCGCGTGCAGCTTGTTGGTCGAGATGCCGATTTCAGCCCCGAGGCCGTATTCGAAGCCGTCGGCAAAACGCGTCGACGCATTGACCATCACCGAGCTCGAATCGACCTCGCGCACGAACCGCATCGCGTTGCCGTAATGCTCGGTGACGATGGCGTCCGTGTGCTGCGAGCCGTAGCGAGCGATGTGCTCGATCGCAGCGTCGAGCGACGCGACGACGCGCACTGAAAGGATCGGCCCGAGATACTCGGTGCGCCAATCTTCTTCGGTCGCCGGCTTCATCGCCGGCACGATCGTCCGGGCGCCGGGGTCGCCGCGAAGCTCGACACCCTTTGCCGTGTAGATTTGTGCCAGCGCGGGCAGAACGCGCGAGGCGATCCGCTCGTGCACGAGCAGCGTCTCCATCGTATTGCACGGGCTGTAACGCTGGGTCTTGGCGTTGTCGGCGATGCGGATCGCCATGTCGACGTCGGCATGCTCGTCGACAAAGACATGGCACACACCGTCGAGGTGCTTGACCACGGGCACCGTCGCTTCCTCCGCGACACGCTGAATCAATCCCTTGCCGCCGCGCGGTATGAGCACGTCGACATGCTTGTCCATCGTCGCCAACAAGCCGACGACCGCGCGATCGGTGGTCGCAATCAGTTGCACCGCGTCCTCCGGCAGTCCGGCAACGGCGAGCCCCTCACGAACGCGTGCCGCGATGGCCTGATTCGAATGCAACGCTTCCGAGCCGCCGCGCAGGATGCAGGCGTTTCCCGACTTGAGGCATAGCGCCGCGGCGTCGGCTGTCACATTGGGCCGCGATTCGTAGACGATGCCGACGACGCCGAGGGGCACGCGCATGTGCCCGACCTGGATGCCGCTCGGCCTGACTTTAAGCTCGCTGATTTCGCCGACGGGATCGGGCAACGCCGCGATTTCGCGCACGCCTTCGGCCATTGCGGCGATGCTCGATGCGTCGAGAGTGAGCCGATCGACGAACGCCGCATTGCTGCCCGCGCCGCGCGCCGCCGCAACGTCCTGCGCGTTGGCGGCCAGCAGGCTTTTCTGGTCGCGAACGATCGCCAGCGCGATTGCCTCGAGTGCGGCATTTTTTGCCGCCGTCGGTGCGCGCGCCAGGACGCGCGATGCGGCGCGCGCGCGCTCACCCACCTCGCGCATGTACGCGGGCAAGTCCAGACCGGGAACGTTGAGGTTGGTCATGCCGATATTCTATCCCGATCGGCGCTCACGCAGCCGGACCTCCTGTCGCGTTGACGAGACAGGAGGCGCTGATGCGCGCGATCAGAACTTGTGCGCGTCGAGCGTTCTGACGCCGGTATCGGTCCCGATCAGGACGACGTCGGCGCCGCGATCGGCGAACAAGCCGTTGGTGACCACACCGACGATGTTGTTGATCTTCATTTCGAGCTGGGTCGGATTCATGATGCGCATGTCCTCGACGTCGAGGATGACGTTGCCGTTGTCGGTGATGAAGTTCGGACGCAGTTGCGGGTGCCCGCCGAGCTTGACCAGTTCGTGCGCGGCGAAGCTGCGCGCCATCGGAATCACCTCGACCGGCAGCGGAAAGTTGCCCAGCACGCCGACCAGTTTCGACTGGTCGACGATGCACACGAACTTCTTCGCTACCGCGGCGACAATCTTTTCCCGCGTCAGAGCGCCGCCGCCGCCCTTGATCATCGCACCGTGCTCGGTTACTTCGTCGGCGCCGTCGATGTAGACCGGCAGCGTGTCGATGGCAGTGAGCTCGAGCACGGGGATGCCGTGACCCTTCAACCGTTCCGCGGTCTTGACCGAGCTTGCGACCGCGCCTTTGATGCGATGCTTGATCTTCGCCAGCTCATCGATGAAGTAGTTGGCGGTCGAACCGCTGCCCACGCCAATGTAGGCATCGTCGACGACATACTTGATCGCTTCGCGGGCGACCAGATGTTTTTGCTCGTCCTGGGTCATGGTTTTTTGCGCAGCGGCGGCAGATCGGTGCAGACGCCCTCGAACGCCTCGGCAGCGAATCCGATCGACTCGCTCAACGTCGGATGCGGGTGGATGGTCTTGCCGATGTCGACGGCGTCCGCGCCCATCTCAATGGCGAGGACGATTTCGCTGATCAGGTCGCCCGCGTGCGTGCCGACGATGGCGCCGCCGACGACGCGGTGCGTGGCGTCGTCGAAGAGGAGCTTGGTGAAGCCTTCCTCGCGGCCGTTGGCGATGGCGCGGCCCGACGCCACCCACGGGAAGACGCTCTTTTGCACCTTGACGCCTTTGGCCTTGGCCTCGTCCTCGGTCAGGCCCACCCACGCGACCTCCGGATCGGTGTACGCGACCGAGGGGATGACGCGCGCGTCGAAGAACGACTTCTCGCCCGCCGCGGCCTCTGCCGCGACGTGCGCTTCGTGCACCGCCTTGTGCGCCAGCATCGGCTGGCCGACGATATCGCCGATGGCGTGAATGTGCGGCACGTTGGTGCGCATCTGGTCGTCGGCGGGAATGAAACCGCGGTCGGTCACCGCGACGCCGGCCTTGTCGGCGCCGATCTTTTTTCCGTTGGGGGTGCGCCCGACTGACAAGAGAACCATGTCGTACGGCTGCGCTTTCGGGGGCGCCTGCTCGCCTTCGAAGCTCACGTAGACCGCGTCTTTTTTGGACTCGATCGCGACGGTCTTGGTTTTCAGCATGACGCGGTCGAAGCGATGCTTGTTCATCTTGTCCCACACGCGGACCAGGTCGCGATCCGCGCCGAGCATCAGGCCATCGAGCATCTCGACCACATCCAGTCGCGAGCCAAGCGTCGAATACACCGTTCCCATTTCGAGACCGATGATGCCGCCGCCGACCACCAGCACGCGTTTCGGCACCGACTTGAGGTCCAGGGCACCGGTCGAGTCGACGATGCGCGGGTCATCGGGCGCAAACGGCAACCATACCGATTGCGAGCCGGCGGCGATAATCGCCTTCTGGAAACGCACCACCTTCTTTGCGCCGCTCTTGTTCTGGCCCGGCCCGTCGGTCAACTCGACGACGACGTGGTGCGCGTCCAAAAACATTCCGTAGCCGCGAACGACTTCGACCTTGCGCGCTTTTGCCATTCCGGTAAGGCCGCCGGTCAGCTTGCCGACGACCTTGTTCTTCCATCCCAGCAGCTTGGCAAGATCGATCTTCGGTGCGCCGAAGCTGATGCCATGCTCGCTTAAGCTCGCGGCCTCGTCCATCACTGCGGCGACGTGCAATAAAGCCTTCGACGGGATGCAGCCGACGTTGAGGCACACGCCGCCCAATGTCGGATAGCGCTCGACCAGCACCGTCTTCATGCCGAGATCCGCGGCACGGAAAGCGCCGCTGTAGCCGCCGGGACCCGAGCCAAGCACCAGCATTTCGCATTCCAGGTCGACGCTGCCCGAGTAAGTCGCTGCAGCGGGAGCGGGGATGGCCGCCGCAGCGCCAGACGTAGGCACCGTTTTTTCAGCCGCCGTTCCCGCCGCCGACGGCGCGGCGCCAAGTTTGGGTGGCGCAGCACCGGGTGAGGGCTTGGACGACGCGGCGGCAGGCGAGGGCTTCGCTGCTGAATCGCCGTCCGCCTCGAGCGTGAGGATTACATTGCCTTCGCTCACCTTATCGCCGAGCTTGACCTTGAGGTCTTTCACAACTCCCGCGGCAGGCGAAGGCACGTCCATCGTCGCCTTGTCCGACTCGAGCGTCACCAGCGAATCCTCGGCCGCGACGGTGTCGCCGGGCTTGACCAGAACTTCGATGACCGGCACATCCTTGAAGTCGCCGATGTCGGGGACTTTGACCGCGATGAGCTGGCTCACGATTCGGGTCGCCGCCGCCGACGCTGAAACGCCTCGCCGGGATTCATAGCAGCGACCTCCTCATGTCGCCCAGCAGCGCGATCAGATAAGTGTTGAAGCGCGCCGCGGCCGCGCCGTCGATGACCCGATGATCCCAGGACAAGGACAGCGGCAGGATGAGCCTTGGTGAGAATTGATTGCCATCCCACACCGGGCGCATGCTCGAGCGGCAGACGCCGAGGATGGCGACTTCAGGTGCGTTGATTATAGGGGTGAAGTAGGTCCCGCCGATGCCGCCGAGGCTGGAGATCGAAAAGCATCCGCCCTGCATGTCGGCGGGGCCGAGCTTGCCCTCGCGAGCCTTGGCCGAGAGCTCGCCCATCTCCTTGGCAATCGCCAGTACGCCCTTCTGATCGACGTTCCTGATCACCGGCACCACGAGCCCGTTGGGCGTGTCGGCGGCGAAGCCGATGTGGAAGTACTGCTTGTAGATCAGGTTGTCGCCATCCAGCGATGCATTGAATTCGGGAAATTTCTTCAGCGCCGACACGCAGACTTTGATCAGGAACGCGAGCATGGTTACCTTGATGCCGGCTTTTTCGTTTTCCTTGTTGAGCAGGACGCGAAGCGCCTCGAGGTCGGTGATATCGGCATCGTCGTGATTGGTGACGTGCGGGATCATGACCCAGTTGCGGTGCAGATTCGCGCCGGCGATCTTCTTGATCCGCGACAGTGGTTTCACCTCGATGGGGCCAAATTTGGCGAAGTCGACTTTCGGCCACGGCAACAGGTTCAGCGCCGCGCCTCCGGCCGACGATGCGGCCGCTCCGGTAGAACCGGCCGACGCACCACTCATTACCTCCTTCACGAATTTCTGCACGTCTTCCCGCAGAACGCGATCCTTGGGTCCGCTGCCTTTTACGCGGGACAGATCCACGCCCAGCTCGCGCGCCAGCGCGCGAACCGACGGCGAGGCGTGGGCCTTCTTGAAGCTTTCGCTGGCGACAGGAGGAGTCGCGCCGGCAGGCGCGCTCGGCGCTTTCCTGTTCGGCGGGGAAGACGCTTGAGGTGATGGCGATGCGGACGGCGACGGCGAGGGTGTGGGCGCGGTCGCGCTGGCAACCGCGGCCTCTTTCGGCGCGGCCGCAGCGCGCGCGCCGGCCGCTTCGATGATCACGATAACGTTGCCTTCGCTGACCTTGTCGCCGACCTTGACCTTGACTTCCTTGATCACGCCGGCGGAAGGCGAAGGTACATCCATGGTCGCCTTTTCGGACTCGAGCGTGACCAGCGAATCCTCGGCCTTCACCGCGTCGCCCGGTTTGACCAGAACTTCGATCACCGGCACGTCCTTGAAGTCCCCGATGTCGGGTACCTTGACCTCGATACTTTGCGTTGTTCCGGCAGGCGTGCTCGCCGCCGCTCCGCTTTCCCGCTGCGCGGGAGGGGCCGGGGGCGCGGTGGCAGTTGCAGCGGCGGACGCGGAGGCAGGCACGGCGACAGGCGCGGCTGCAGCCTGCGGCGGCGAAGCGGGCTTGGCACCCGTCGCCGCCTCGGCCTCGAGCGTCACGATGACGCTTCCCTCGCTGACCTTGTCGCCGAGCTTGACCTTGACGTCCTTGACGACGCCCGCGGAAGGCGAGGGCACATCCATCGTCGCCTTGTCGGACTCGAGCGTGACCAGCGAATCCTCGGCCTTGACGCTGTCGCCCGCCTTCACAAGGACTTCGATGACCGGCACGTCGGTGAAGTCGCCGATGTCAGGGACCTTGACTTCAACTGTCTGGGGCATGATGTTCCTGGACGGAGTCGAGACGTTTGCGGATCTGCCGAGCTTTAGACAGCGACGCGCGTGTCACGCGACGCTCACACCGTCCACGGTGCCGGCTTGGCGCCATCGATGCCGTATTTTTTCATTGCCTCGGCGACTTTCGCCGCCGGAACCTCGCCGTCGTCGGCGAGCGCCTTGAGGGCAGCGACCGCAATGTAATGGCGGTCCACCTCGAAGAACTGACGCAGCTTTTCCCGCGTGTCGGAGCGACCGAAGCCGTCGGTGCCGAGCACAACGTAGCGACGCGGCACGAAGGCGCGTATCTGTTCCGCAAAGGCGCGAATGTAATCGCTGGTCGCGATCACCGGGCCTTTAGCTTCGGCAAGACACGATTCGACGTGGGAGACCTTCGGCTTCGCGGTCGGATTCATCATGTTCCAACGCGATACCATGTTGCCGTCGCGCGCGAGCACGGTGAACGACGGGCAGCTCCATAGATCCGATTCGATGCTCCAGTCCTTCGCCAGGAGCTCCGCCGCGGCGATCGCTTCGCGCAGGATGACTCCGCTCCCCAGCAACTGAACGCGAAGCGATTTGGGCTTCTTCTCGCCTGCCTTGAGCAGGTACATTCCCTTGATGATGTTCGGCGCCGCGCCGTCCGGCATCGCCGGGTGGGTGTAGTTTTCGTTCATCAGCGTCAGGTAGTAATAGACGTCCTGCTGCTCCGCGTACATGCGTCGCATCCCGTCCTGGATGATGACCGCTATCTCGTAGGCGAACGTCGGATCGTAGGAAATGCAGTTCGGGATCGTCGCGGCGTACAGATGGGAATGGCCGTCCTCGTGTTGAAGACCTTCGCCGTTGAGCGTCGTACGTCCTGCCGTGCCGCCGAGCAGGAAGCCGCGCGAGCGCATGTCGCCAGCGGCCCACGCCAGATCGCCGACCCGCTGGAAGCCGAACATCGAGTAGAAGATGTAGAACGGGATCATCGGCACGCCGTGAGTCGAGTAGCTCGTCGCCGCCGCCATCCAGTCGCACATCGCGCCGGGCTCGTTGATGCCTTCCTGCAGGATCTGGCCGTCCTTGCTTTCCTTGTAGAACATCAGCTGGTCGGCGTCCTGCGGCGTATAGAGCTGACCGAGCTGGTTCCAGATGCCCAGCTGCCGGAACAGGCCTTCCATGCCGAAGGTGCGCGACTCGTCCGGGACGATGGGAACGATGTGCTTGCCGATGGTCTTGTCGCGCAACAGCGTTTGCAGAATCTGCACGAAAGCCATGGTGGTCGAGATTTCGCGTTCGTCGGTGCTCTTGAGGAAGCGCTCGAACGTGGTGAGCGGTGGCGCCGGCAGCGCCGCGGCCTTGCGCCGGCGCGTCGGCAGATAGCCGCCCAATTCCATGCGCCGGGCCTTCATGTATTCGGCTTCCGGAGAGCCGGGCGCGAAGTTGACGTAGGGCATTTCGCCCAGCTTGTCGTCGGCAACCGGGATCTGGAAGCGATCGCGGAATACGCGTATCGAGTCGACCGACATTTTCTTCTGCTGGTGGGTGATGTTCTGCGCTTCGCCGGACTCGCCCATGCCGTAGCCTTTGATCGTCTTGGGGAGGATCAGGGTCGGCTGCCCCTTGTGGTTGGCCGCGGCGTGAAACGCGGCGTACACCTTGTGCGGGTCGTGGCCGCCGCGGTTCAGGTTCCAGATATCCTTGTCCGACCAGTCCGCGACCAGCTCCTTCAGTTCAGGCGTATTGAAGAAGTATTCGCGCACATAGGCGCCGTCTTTCGACTTGAACGTCTGGTATTCGCCGTCGACGCATTCCATCATCCTGCGCATCAGGATGCCTTTCTTGTCGCGCGCGAGGAGCGGATCCCAGTGTGTTCCCCATACGACCTTGATGACATTCCAGCCGGCGCCGCGGAATTCTGCCTCGAGCTCCTGGATGATCTTGCCGTTGCCGCGCACCGGGCCGTCGAGGCGCTGCAGGTTGCAGTTGATGACGAAGATCAGGTTGTCGAGATTTTCGCGGGCGGCCATACCGATGGCGCCCATGGACTCCGGCTCGTCCATCTCGCCGTCGCCGCAAAAGCACCACACCTTGCGGCCCTCGGTCTTGGCTAGGCCGCGATCCTGCAGATATTTCATGAAGCGGGCCTGATAGATCGCCATCAGCGGCCCGAGTCCCATGGACACCGTGGGGAACTGCCAGAAGTCCGGCATCAGCCAGGGATGCGGGTAGGAGGAGATTCCCTTGCCGTCGACTTCCTGGCGAAAGTTGTCCATCTGCTCTTCGCTGAGGCGGCCGAGCATGAACGCGCGGGCATAGACTCCGGTCGCGGAGTGCCCCTGCACAAAGACGAGATCGCCGCCGTGATCGTGCGAAGGCGCGTGCCAGAAATGATTGAAGCCGACGTCGTAGAGCGTCGCCGCGGAGGCGAAGCTCGCGATATGACCGCCGACGTTGGTGTGCTTGTTGGCGCGGATGACCATCGCCATCGCGTTCCAGCGCACGTACGAGCGGATGCGCTGCTCGATCGTCTGGTCGCCGGGAATCCTCACCTGCTTGTCGACGGGAATGGTATTGATATATGCGGTGTTGGCCGAGAAGGGCATGTACGCGCCGGAGCGCCGCGACTTGTCGATCACCTGCTCGATAAGGAAATGCGCGCGGTCCGGGCCCTCGTGTTCGAGCACGCCGTCAATCGCGTCCAGCCATTCCTGGGTTTCTTGCGGATCGACGTCAGGGTTCATGTCCATGGGCGTTCCTCACGGTGGTGGCCGCGATCCGCGTCGATCGGACCTTGACTTGCGTCGGAAGCTGACGCCGCATCGTTGCGATGCAGGCCGCGATTGGCGTTTCAGCGCGTTTCAGGGGAAGTTTTGATCATATCATTCCACGCAAATCGTTTCCAACGACGCCGGGGAACGACACTTTGCTCATGAAGCCTCATGAAACCTCATGGGCAAGAGGCGGGGGCCGAAGGGCATGCCGGTTGGCCCGGCACCCATGGCGTCGCCTCACTGAATTCGACTATCGCGCGATCGAAATGGACCGCGCTTCGGTCACCACTGCGTCGACGGTGACATCGTGGGATGCCGCGGGAACGCGTTCGACCACCTGCAGCTCGAATGCTGCCGCGACGCGGCGGGCGTCGGCCCGCAGCAGCGGCAGGAGCCTGTCGTAGTAGCCCCCGCCGTAGCCGATTCGGTGTCCATCGCGATCGAACGCTACGCCGGGAACGAGCACCCAGTCGATGGTTGCGACATCGATCAGAGAACAGTGCGCGCAGGGCTCCGGGATGCCGCGGTAGCCGGGTGCGGCATCGTGCTCGAGGCGGGTGATCGCGCAGATATCCAGCATCCTGGTCGCGAGGTTCACTCTCGGCAGAGCGACCGTTTTGGCGCGAGCCAGCGCCGCCTCGAGCAGCGCGCGCGTATCCCATTCGTTGCCGAATGGAAGCGTGAGCAGGACGGTTCCGGACGACGCGAAGTCCTCGCGCGTCAGCAGTGAAGCCGCGATCGACGCGCTGGCCCTTGCCCGATCCTCGGCCGCCATCGCGTCGCGGTCGCGCAGAATCCGCGCGCGCATCTCACGCTTCGCGTCGGAGAGCTCGCTCGCCGCGCGATCCAAGGTCAATCGAGGCTCGGTTGAAGATGCGACCACGAGAACGGATGTTACCGCAAAGCCCGCGCCGCGAACGGAACGCCTATAATCGCGCTTGCGGGATTCAAAATCAGCTGCACTTCCTCGAAAAAGCCATGAACTACAATCATCAGCATCACCGAAAGCGACGCTCACGGCTCATCGCCGAGATGCAAAGGCAGACCGGAGGCGGTATCGCCTCCATTCCAACCGCCCCGGAGGCGATCCGCAACGCCGATACGCACTATCCGTATCGACCGGACAGCCATTTTTACTACCTGTGCGGTTTTCCGGAGCCTGAGGCGGTCGTCGTTCTTATTGCCGGCAAGGCAGAAAGCGATTCGAAGCAGATCCTGTTTTGCCGGGACAAGAACCCGGAGCGCGAAATCTGGGACGGCTTTCGATATGGTCCCGATGCCGCGCGCGAAATCTTCGGATTCGACGAGACGTATCCGATCACAGAGCTCGCCGCAAAGCTCGCCGACTGGGCGTGCGACCAGCGAGCGATATACACCCCGCTTGGACTTTATCCCGCATGGGACGATGCGACCGCGGCGACGCTGAACGACGTGCGTAACCGGGTACGCACGGGCATTGCGGCGCCGGAGACGGTGATCGACGTGCGGGCCCCGCTTGGCGCGATGCGCCTCTACAAGGACGAGCGCGAGCTGGAGCTCCTCCGCCGCGCCGCCGTGATCTCGAGCGGCGCCCACCGCCGCGCGATGCGGGAGACGCGTCCGGGCTGGTACGAATATCAGGTCGAGGCCGAGCTGATGCACGAATTCTTGAGCTCCGGCGCGCAGGCGGTGGCCTATCCCTCGATCGTCGCGTCGGGACCCAACGCCTGCATCCTGCATTATCGCGACAACAATCGCCAGACGCAGGCGAGCGACCTGCTGCTGATCGATGCCGGCTGCGAGTTCGACGGCTATGCGTCGGACATCACGCGCACGTTTCCGGTGAGCGGCAAGTTCAGCGGCGAGCAAAAAGCGATCTACGAGCTCGTGCTCGCGGCGCAGCTCGCGTGCATCGATGCTGTCCAGCCGGGCAGAATGTTCCACGACTATCACGAGGTGGCCGAGCGCGTTCTCGCGCAGGGACTCATTGACCTCAAGCTGTGCGAGGGGACGCTCGAGGGCGTGCTCGAATCCGGCGCCTACAAGCAGTTCTATATGCATCGGGCCGGGCATTGGCTCGGGCTCGACGTGCACGATGTCGGCTTGTACCGCATCGACGGCGCGTCCCGCCGTCTGGAGCCCGGCATGGTCCTCACGGTCGAACCCGGCATTTATATCCGCCCGGCCGACAAGGTACCCGAGGAGTTCTGGGACCTCGGCGTGCGCATCGAGGACGATGTTCTGGTGACCGCCGGCGGCAACGAAAATCTGACCGGCTCGACGCCGAAGACCGTCGCCGACGTCGAAGCCGCTTGCGCGCGCTGACACGGCGCTCCCTGAGACACTTCGATCAAGCCCGATGTTGCACGATCTGGTCATCGTCGGCGCGGGTCCTGTCGGCGCAACGCTTGCGCTGGCGCTCGTCGACAGCGATCTCGACGTCGTCACGCTCGATGCCCGTCCTGCCGGCAGCATTGCGCGAAGCGACCGCTCGCTTGCGCTATCGCACGGAGCCAGGCTTATCTTCGAGCGGCTCGACGTATGGAGCGAAGTCGCCGCGACGCCGGGCGCGGTAACGCCGATCACCGCGATCGACATTTCGCAGCGCGGCGGGTTCGGACGCGCGCGCCTTCATGCTCGCGATCACGGCGTCGATGCGCTTGGCTATGTCGTCAGCTATCGCGCACTGCAGCATGCGCTCGACGCGGCGCTCGTACGCGCGGGCATGTCGATCGAGCATGGCGTCGGTGTGACGCGGGTGAGCGCGACGGCGGCGTCTGCTCAGGTTGTCGGTGAGCGCGATGGCACCGCGGTCGAATGGAGCGCACGCCTGGCCGCGGTGGCGGATGGCGGTGGCGCTGTCGTGGACTACATCGCGCGGCGCAGGCACGACTACCGGCAAGTCGCACTGGTGGCGAAAATCTGGTGCAGCGAACCCCACGGCGGACTCGCGTTCGAGCGCTTCACGGACCAGGGTCCGATGGCACTCCTGCCCGAAGGCGACCATTACGGCTTGGTGTGGACGACAACTCCGGAAAATGCCCGCGCGCTGGTCGAACTTTCGGAACAATCGTTCTTGGAGGCGCTCGCGCAGCGTTTCGGGCCATGCGCCGGACCGTGGATCCGTGTCGCCGATCGGCGCACGTTCCCGCTGACGCTTGAATTCGCGACGCGCGTCGCCGCGGAGCGCACCGTTCTCCTGGGCAATGCAGCGCAGGCGCTGCATCCCGTCGCGGGCCAGGGCTTCAATCTCGGTGTTCGCGACGCGTATGAACTGGCGCAAGAGTTGCTTGCGGTATCCGTTGTAACGGACCGCGATCATTTTGGTGCGCCTCGATTCCTCGCGGAATATTCGCGGCGTCGTGCAGCCGACCGTTGGACAGGGATCGCATTTACGCACGGGCTGCTCGGAATTTTCGGCACCGACGTTTCACTGCTGCGCTGGCCGCGCGGGTTGGCGCTTACTCTTCTCGATGCGTTGCCGCCGGTCAAAAGAATGTTCACCCGCGCGATGTTGTATGGCTTGCACTGAGTGGCTTGCACTGAACGGTGCGCACGGAAACTTGATGGACAATGTAACAAGCCGACGAACGCGCTGACTTCCAAGCCGCAAACTCGGTATAATCCGCTCCCTTCCGTCGCAGTTTCCGCAGAGATTCGCGCAGTGCAAATCGGCTCGTATCACATCCAGAGCAATCTTGTCGTCGCCCCCATGGCAGGGGTGACCGACCGCCCATTCCGGCAATTGTGCAAGCGGCTGGGTGCCGGTCTCGCCGTTTCGGAAATGGTCGCGTCCAACCCGAAGCTCCGCGATACGGCCAAGTCACAGCGGCGCATGAATCACGATGGCGAGGTCGAGCCGATCGTGGTGCAGATCGCCGGCGCCGACCCCGAGCAGATGGCCGACTCGGCGCGCTACAACGTCGATCGAGGCGCGCAAATCATCGACATCAACATGGGCTGTCCGGCGAAGAAGGTCTGCAACGTCGCTGCCGGCTCGGCGTTGCTGCAGAACGAGTCGCTGGTGCGCGCCATCGTCGAGCGTGTGGTTGCTGCGGTCGATGTGCCAGTGACGCTCAAGATCCGGACAGGGTGGGATCGGCAGAATCGAAACGCGGTGCGGATTGCACACATTGCCGAGAACGCGGGCATCGCGGCGCTGTCGGTTCACGGCCGCACGCGGGAATGCGGCTTTGTCGGTGCCGTCGAGTACGACACCATTCGAGCGGTGAAGCAGGCGGTCAGCGTGCCGGTGACGGCAAACGGCGACGTCGATTCACCGGAAATGGCGCGTGAGGTGCTGGAGCATACAGGCGCGGACGCGGTGATGATCGGTCGTGCGGCCCAAGGTCGTCCATGGATCTTCCGCGAGATCCGTCATTTCCTCGATTATGGCGAAAAGCTTCCATCGCCGGCTATCGCCGAGATTCGGCAACTCATTCTCGAGCACCTGGCCGACCACCACGCTTTTCACGGCGAGGAGAGTGGCGTGCGCATCGCGCGCAAACATTTGGGTTGGTATACCGCGGATCTGGAAGGCGGGCTTGAGTTTCGGCACGAGATCAACGCGATCGACGATGCATCGGCGCAGATCGCGGCAGTCAATCGTTTTTTCGACGAGCTGAGCACGCACGGTGATCGGCTCACTTACTTGTCCAATGAGGCGCCGATAGAGCGCGCGCGGCGGATTCTGCCGCAGAATTGCGGGACGCAGGAGGCGCAGGCAGCATGAAGAAGACTGTACGTATCAACGGTGGCCCCGAGATCTGCCGCAGCGTCGAAAAATCGCTCGATGAATACTTTCGGCGATTGGACGGCGAGCAGCCCCACGGCATCTACAACATGGTTATCACCAATGTCGAGCGGTCGCTGCTGACGATGATCATGCACCGTGCCAGCGGCAACCAGACGCAGGCGGCGGACATGCTGGGCATGAACCGAAACACGCTTCGCTCCAAACTTTCGAAGTACAAGATCAGTTAGACTTGCTTGGGGCGTCGCCAGCGCGAGCGACGTCGCGAGTGACCTTAGCCATTTCGGCCCGGCGCAGCCGCTCGCCGCAAAACCACGCCTGCGCGAGTGCATTTTCATGATGCTTCCCCGATGACCGCTCCCATCGCCCAAGCGCTCTTGTCTGTCTCCGACAAGGCGGGCCTCGTGGATTTCGCGCGGGGCCTGGATGCGATGGGGGTCAAGCTCATCTCCACCGGAGGCACCGCGAAATCGCTGATGGAGGCCGGGCTTCCGGTCACCGAAGTCGCCGATTACACCGGTTTCCCCGAAATGCTCGATGGCCGTGTGAAGACCTTGCATCCCAAGGTCCATGGCGCGATTCTCGCTCGCCGCGATTCTCTCGAGCACATGGCCGCGCTCACCAAGCACGCAATTGCCACGATCGATCTGGTCGTGGTCAATCTCTATCCGTTTCGGCAGACCGTTGCCAGGCCGGGCTGCTCGCTCGACGATGCGATCGAGAATATCGACATCGGCGGCCCTGCCCTGGTCCGCGCCGCGGCAAAGAACCATGCGCACGTAGGCGTGGTGGTCGATCCGGCCGATTATCCGGCGTTGCTCGACGAGCTCCGCACCAACGGCAGGCAGCTCGGCAACGCGACACGATTCCGGCTTGCGCAAAAGGCGTTTTCGCACACCGCCGCCTATGACGGGGCAATCAGCAACTATCTGACGGCACGCGACGAGACCAGCGCGCCTCAGTTGTTTCCGGGGTACTTCAATTGGCAAGGCAGCAAGGTGGAGGATCTGCGCTACGGCGAGAATCCGCACCAGCAGGCGGCCTTTTACCGTGACGAGGCACCGGCGCCCGGCACGATCGCGACCTACCGGCAGCTGCAGGGCAAGGAGCTTTCGTTCAATAACATCGGCGACAGCGACGCAGCGTGGGAGGGCGTCGGCACCTTCACCGAGCCGGCCTGCGTCATCGTCAAGCACGCCAATCCCTGTGGAGCCGCGATTGCAGAAACTCCGCTGGAGGCGTATCGGCTGGCACTCGCTACCGATCCCACGTCGGCGTTCGGAGGCATCATCGCCTTCAACCGCGAAATCGACGCCGCGACCGTCGAGCTGGTCAGCGCGCAATTTCTCGAGGTCCTGATCGCTCCAAGCTATTCCGCCGAGGCGCTCGAGCGCATCGCAAAGAAAACCAATGTCCGCGTGCTGACGATGGGGAGCGCGAGGCCCGGAGCGGGAAATGCATGGGACATGAAACGCGTCGGCGGCGGCGTGCTGCTGCAGACGCCTGACCGGCGCAATATCGACGCGAGCGACCTGTCGGTGGTTTCGCGGAAGGCGCCGACGCCCTCGCAGCTCGCCGACTTGATGTTTGTCTGGCGCGTCGCCAAGTTCGTCAAATCCAATGCCATTGTCTATGGTGGCGGTGGAAGGACGCTCGGCATTGGCGCCGGGCAGATGAGCCGGGTCGATTCGACACGCATTGCCGCGATCAAGGCGCAGGCCGCGGGGCTATCGCTCAGCGGGTCGGTGGTCGCATCGGACGCATTCTTCCCATTTCGTGACGGTCTCGATGTCGTCGCGGACAACGGTGCGGTCGCGGTCATCCAGCCCGGCGGCAGCATGCGCGATGCTGAAGTCATCGCCGCGGCCGATGAGCGCGGCCTGGCGATGGTGTTTACCGGCGTCCGGCATTTTCGCCACTAGTCGGCACAAGCCGCCAGCGAGTGTGCTTTTCCCCGCGTTGCTACAGTCCTGCAACAGGTAAGCTCAGTGTGAGCTGGGGCGTGAGCTTGCGATGAATATTCTGGTCATTGGCGGCGGCGGGCGCGAACATGCGTTAGCGTGGAAAATCGCGCAATCGAGCCGGGTCGCGAAAGTCTTCGTTGCTCCCGGCAACGCCGGCACGGCGAGAGAGCGCGAGCTCCGCAATGTCGCGTTGACCTCGATCGAGGATCTGCTCCACTTCGCGCAGCTTGAGCGTATTGGCCTGACGATCGTGGGTCCGGAAGCGCCGCTTGCCGACGGCGTCGTGGACGCATTCCGGCGCTCGGGACTGAAGATCTTCGGCCCGACCCAGGCCGCGGCGCAACTCGAGAGCTCCAAGGATTTCGCCAAGGCCTTCATGGCCCGCCACGGCATTCCGACCGCCGAATATGAGAGCTTCACCGACGCCGCCGAAGCGCACGCCTACGTCGACGATCGCGGTACGCCCATCGTCGTCAAAGCCGACGGGCTGGCCGCAGGTAAAGGCGTGGTCGTGGCCATGAGCGCAAGCGATGCGCACGCGGCGATCGACGCCATGATGCTCATCGACCGCAAGCTGGTTCCGCATCAGCATGGAGCGCATCCGGTGCGGGATGGGCCGCCTGCGCGGGTAGTCATCGAAGAGTACCTGACCGGCGAGGAAGCGAGCTTCATCGTCATGTCAGACGGCTCGCACATTCTGCCGCTCGCCTCGTCGCAGGATCACAAGCGGCTCTGCGACGGCGATACCGGGCCCAACACCGGCGGCATGGGTGCCTATTCGCCCGCGCCGGTGGTGACGCCCGCGGTTCATGCCCGCATCATGCGCGAGATCATCGTACCCGCGGTCGACGGCATGGCCGCCGACGGCATTCCATACAGCGGGTTTCTCTACGCCGGGGTGATGATCGACAACGAAGGCAATCCGCGCACGCTGGAGTTCAATTGCCGGCTGGGAGACCCGGAGACGCAGCCGATGATGATGCGGCTCAAGACCGATCTGGTCGAACTGGTGGAGCATGCAGTCGAGGGTACGCTCGATCGTATCGACGCCGACTGGGACCGCCGCGCCGCTCTGGGCGTGGTGCTGGCGGCGGCGGGATACCCCGACGCGCCGCGCAAGGGCGACGCGATTTCAGGTCTCGATGTCGCTCGCGACGATTGCAAAATCTTCCATGCCGCGACCGCGCAGGAGGGTGAGCGTATCGTGACCGCGGGCGGACGTGTTCTGTGCGTCACCGCGCTGGGCGAAACGCTGCGACAGGCGCAGCGTACGGCGTACGCCGCGGTGGGCGGCATACACTTCGACGGCATGCAATATCGCGGCGACATTGGCCACCGCGCGCTCGGCGCGCGCAAGAGCTGACTCGCTGCACCCGCCTTAAGACGAAGCATCGGCGAAGCGTCGCGAAACATCATGAACCTTCTTCAAGACCTGCCGCGCGCGCGGCATTACTTCACCGACTTGCAATCCCGCATCGTCGGCCGACTCGAGGCCATCGACGGAGCGGCCTTTCGTCGTGACGAGTGGCAACGAACGGAGGGCGGCAGCGGCACCAGTTGCATCCTCGAAGGGGGCAAGGTGTTCGAGCGCGGCGGCGTCAACTTTTCGCATGTCAAGGGCGAACGGCTCCCGCCGTCGGCGAGTGCCGCGCGCCCGCACCTTGCCGGGCGCTCGTTCGAGGTGATGGGAGTGTCGCTGGTGCTGCACCCACGCAATCCCCATGCGCCCACGGTCCACTTGAACCTGCGGCTTTTCGCCGCGCTCCCTTCCGAGCCGGAATCTCAGCCTGTCTGGTGGTTCGGCGGCGGCATGGATCTCACGCCTTATTACGGCTTTGAGGAAGACGCGATCCACTTTCACCGCACCTGTCGCGCCGCGCTGGCGCCGTTCGGCGACGCTTACCATCCCCGGTTCAAGGCCTGGTGCGACGATTATTTTTTCCTCAAGCACCGCGGCGAGCCGCGCGGCATCGGCGGCATTTTTTTCGACGACCTGAACGAGCCTGCATTCGAGCATTGCTTCGCGCTGACGCAAAGCGTCGGTGATCATTTCCTCGCCGCCTATGAGCCGATCCTGCGCCGGCGCAAGGACCTGCCCTACACAGAGCGCGAGCGCGACTTCCAGGCGTACCGTCGCGGGCGCTATGTCGAGTTCAATCTGGTCTACGATCGCGGCACGCTCTTCGGTCTTCAATCCAACGGCCGCACCGAAGCCATCCTCATGTCGCTGCCGCCCGTTGTGCGCTGGCGGTATGACTGGCGCCCCGATCCCGGCACTCCGGAGGAAAGGCTCTATGCCGAGTTCCTCACCGCGCGGGACTGGCTGGCATGAGCGGCAAAACCCCGGACGACGACGGGAAGCGAAGCGGCGACGCCCACCTGGTCGAGACGCGCATTGCCTCGAAAGACGTGTTCGAGGGCAAGTTGCTGCATGTCAAGCGCGACACGGTGCGCCTGCCCGATGGAGAAACCGCCACACGCGAGTACATCGACCATCCCGGCGCGGTGATGATCATTCCGCGGCTGCCGGATGGAAAGCTGCTTCTGGAACGGCAGTTCCGGTATCCGTTGGCGCGCATCTTCATCGAGTTTCCCGCCGGAAAGATCGATCCGGGCGAGGACCCTGCCACGACCGCGGCGCGTGAATTGCTCGAGGAGACAGGCTACACCGCCGAGCGCTGGTCACACATCGGCACTTTGCATCCGTTGATCACCTATTCGACCGAGCGCATCGAAATCTACACGGCCGATGCGCTCACGTTTGTCGGCGCGAAACTGGATGCAGGCGAGTTCGTCGAAATCATTACCGCCACGCTTGAGGAAGCGCTGACGTGGATCGATCGCGGCGAGCTTACCGACGTCAAGACCATGCTCGGCTTGCTGCTGCTCGCGCGCCGGGAAGCGGCCGCTTGAGCGAGAGCATGGCGGGTGCCACTACGCTGCGCCTGCTCATTCGCGGCCGCGTGCAGGGTGTCGGCTTTCGTTACGCCTTTGCCGATGAGGCGCGCGCGCGCAAGCTTCGCGGCTGGGTGCGCAACCGGCGCGACGGTTGTGTCGAGGCGATTGTTGCCGGTCCCGCCGCCGACATCGATGCCATCGTCGCCTGGTCGCGTCGGGGCCCTGCGGCGGCGCAGGTCACGGAAATCGAAACGGCAGCTGCAGAAGGCGACTTCGCGAATTTCGAAGTTGCTCCCACCGTTTAGCCGGCGCGAGCTACCCGGCGCGGGGCCCCGCGTAGGGGGGATCGCTGATGAAAATGTCTTTCCACGCGGCGTAGCTCGCCGCCGACAGCAGCGGAAACACCGCGATCAGTCCAACGCCGTAGAGCAACAGACCCAGCGCGACCAGCACCACGGCAATCGCGGCGAAAAGGAGCAATGGCGCGAGGTTGAGCGCGAAGGCACGCACGCTGCTTCCAAATGCGTCGGGGAAGGTCGCGTCGGCGAGCAGCGCCGCGAAGGGCACGAAGACGACGGGCAGCGAAGCCAGCGCACCGGTGACGATGGTGCCGATCACCGCGATCGAGGACAGGTCACCAACATCGGGGTCCGGAGCCAGTAGATTGGCGCCAGCGAGAAAATAGGCAGCGAATGCCTCGGCGGCAAAGACCGCCAGCGCGCCGATGACAATCGCCGCCACCGCACCGGGGCGCGCACCAAACGCGGTGAGACCGTATCGAAGCAGCAGCGGCTGCCCCCGATCCAGCGCGGCTGCACCGATCAACATCCCGCATTCAACCAGCGGAACGATGACTTTGGATGCGGCGATACCGATGCCGGGGACAAGTTGCAGGCCCAGGTCCGCGGCGAGCGTGATGAATCCGAGAGCGCACCAGGTAATGGGCGCGAGCTTGAACAGCCGCATCGCCTCTTCGTACCAGGCGAATGCGCGCCGCGCGATCACGGCTCGCGGCGCGGCGACGACGACGGTGGAGAAGGGCAGGTCCAAGTGAAAAGCGAAGCCGCGGCGCGTCAGTTGGCACTCTCGCCAAGATACGCCGCGCGAACCTTCGGGTCCGAAAGAAGGTCTTTCGCGGCGCCGGAAAGGGTGATCTCGCCGCTTTCCATCACGTAGCCGCGGTCGCTGACTTCGAGCGCGAGCTTCGCATTCTGCTCGATCAACAGGATCGTCACGCCTTCGCTGGCGATCGCAAGCACGGTTTCGAACACCTTTTGCACCATCAGCGGTGCCAAACCCATCGACGGCTCGTCGAGCAGGAGAAGCTTGGGCCGGGACATCATCGCGCGGCCCATCGCCAGCATCTGCTGCTCGCCTCCGGAGAGCGTTCCCGCGGTTTGCGTGCGCCGCTCCTTCAGCCGGGGAAAGAGCCCGTACACGCGCTCGACGTCGGCCCGAATCGCCGCGCGATCGTTGCGCGTGTAGGCGCCCATGGCCAGATTCTCCTCGATGGAGAGCGCTCCGAAGACGCCGCGTCCTTCGGGAACCATCGACAGGCCACGGCGGACGAGCACGAATGCCGGCTTGCCGGTGATGTCCTGACCATCGTAGTGGATCGATCCGCTCTTGATCGGCTGCAGGCCGGTGATGCCCTTCAGCGTCGTCGTCTTGCCGGCCCCGTTGGCGCCGATGAGGCAGACTAGCTCGCGCTCCCTCACCACCATATCGATGCCCTTGACGGCCTGGATGCCGCCGTAGGCAACCTGAAGACCCCTGAGCTCGAGGAGCGCGGTCTCACCCACTCACTCAGGCCCTTCGCAGGTTCAGGGTCACTTCGCCGCCGAGGTACGCGGCGATGACCTTCGGGTCCGATTGAACTTGCGCCGCCGAGCCTTCGGCGATCTTCTTGCCGTAGTCGAGCACCAGCACGCGGTCGCAAATGCTCATCACCAGCTTCATGTCGTGCTCGATCAGCAGAATCGTCGTGCCGTCGCGGCGGATGTCGTCGAGGAGCGCCTTCAGCGCCTTGGTCTCGGTCGCGTTCATGCCGGCCGCGGGTTCGTCCAGCGCGAGAAGCTTGGGATCGGTCGCCAGTGCACGCGCAATTTCAAGGCGCCGCTGATCGCCGTAGGCGAGGTGCTTGGCGAGATGATTGGCGCGATTCGCGACGCCGACGTAATCGAGCAGCTCGTAGGATCGCGCCTCGATCGCCGCCTCTTCCGTCAGCGTCTGCCGGTCGCGAAAGATCGCGCCGAACACGCCCGCGCGAGTGCGAACGTGGCGCCCGATCATGACGTTTTCCAAAGCCGACAGATTCTGGAAAAGGCGGATGTTCTGAAACGTGCGCGCAATGCCGCGCTCCGCGACTTCGTTCGGCTTCAGCCGGTCGAGTGGCGCGCCGTCGAAGGTGAAATTTCCACTGTCGGGCGAATAAATGCCCGTGAGGACGTTAAAAAGGGAAGTCTTGCCCGCGCCATTGGGCCCGATCAAGCCGTAGATCTCGCCGCGGGCGATGCTGAAGCTGACGTCGGTAAGCGCCTGAACGCCGCCGAAGCGCTTGCCGATGCCCGTTGCGGTGAGAAGCGCGGATGGATTCACGCTCACGCGGCCCCGCCTTTGACTTCGAGCTCGCGTTTGCGTACTGCGGAAGGCCAGATGCCCGCCGGACGAAAAAGCATGATCGCCACCAGCGCGACGCCGAAGACGAGCAGCCGGATGGTTTCGGCGTCGAGTATCACTCTGCCGAAAAGCGCGTTCTGCAGCGGCTCCATCGTGTATCGCAACACCTCGGGCAACAGCGTCAACAGAATGGCGCCGAGAATAACGCCCGAAATATTACCCATGCCGCCGAGCACCACCATCGCCAGCACGATGATGGATTCGAACAGGCCGAAGCTTTCCGGGCTCACGAACTGTTGCGTCGCCGAGAAGACCGCGCCGGCAATGCCGCCAAACGACGCACCCATGGCGAAGGCCAGGAGTTTGACGTTGCGGGTGTTGATACCCATCGCCTTGGCGGCAATCTCGTCTTCACGGATCGCCTCCCAGGCACGACCCAGGCGCGAATTCTGAAGCCGGAGATTGACGACGATGACGCCGATGGTGATCAGCAGCAGGAGGTAGTAGTACTTCTGCGGACCGGAAAACGCCACGCCGAGAATGACTTCCGGCCTTGCGAAGGAGAAGCTGTCGACGCGGAACGGGTCGATCAGGTTAACGCCCTGCGGGCCGTTGGTGATATTGATAGGAGCATTGAGATTGTTCAGGAAAATGCGGATGATCTCGCCGAAACCGAGTGTAACGATAGCGAGGTAATCGCCGCGGAGCTTGAGCGTGGGTGCGCCGAGGAGCACGCCGAAAGCGCAGGCGATTCCCGCACTCAAGGGGAGAATGACCCAGAACGGAAGGTGAATGCCAAAGTGCGGTGACGCCAGCAGCGCATAGACGTAGGCGCCGACGGCGTAGAAGGCGATGTATCCAAGATCGAGCAGGCCCGCGAAGCCGACGACGATGTTGAGTCCCAGCGCGAGCATGATGTAGAGCATCGCGAAGTTGAGGATGCGAACCCAGGCCTGGCCGGCGAACGCCGCGACAAAAGGCAGCAGAACCAGCGCCAGCGCGAGCAGCGCGACGCCTGCCCAGACCTTGGATGGAATCGATTTCGCGCGCGGCGCTTTCATGCGCGGTCCGCCACGCGCTCGCCGAGCAAGCCCGAGGGCCGGAATATGAGCACCAGGATCAGCACGAAAAACGCGAACACGTCCTGATAGTTGCTGCCGAACAGGCTCAACTGGCCATCGCTCGCGGCGCATTTCTCCTGCAGCGTGTCGCTCAACAGCGGAAATCCGCAGATGTTCGATACGTCGCCGATATAGCCTGCGCCGAGCGCCTCGATGATCCCGAGCAGGATTCCTCCGAGCATCGCGCCGGCGAGGTTGCCGATGCCGCCGAGAACCGCAGCGGTGAAGGCTTTCAGCCCGAGCAGGAAACCCATGTAATAGTGAGCGATGCCGTAATAGGTCATCACCATCAGCCCGGCCACCGCGGCCAGCGCGGCGCCGATCACGAACGCAGCGGAAATCACGACGTTGATGTCGATGCCCATGAGCCCCGCGACCTGCGGGTTTTGCGCGGTGGCGCGCATGGCCATCCCCAAGCGCGTGCGCTGGACGACAAAGACCAGTCCGGCCATGAGCAGCGCCGCGAGCGCCACGATCAGCATCTGCAGATCGGTCATCGTCGCACCGAGGACGTTGTGTGTCGTAGGCTCGATCAGCGTCGGGAAGGTCAGATAGTTGCGGCCCCAGATCATCAGCGCGAGGTTCTGCAGGATGATGGACATGCCAATGGCGGTGATCAGCGGCGCGAGGCGCGGCGCCTTGCGCAGCGGACGGTAGGCGATTTTTTCCATGCCGTAGGCGAGCGTCATGCATACGAGGACGGCGACGATAAGGCCGGCGAGGATGATGAGGGGCGCCGGAACCGCCGACCCGCCGCCGAGCAACGCGGTGACCACCGACAGCGAGACCATCGCGCCGATCATCACCACTTCACCGTGGGCGAAGTTGATCAGTCCGATGATGCCGTAGACCATCGTGTAGCCCAGCGCGACCAGAGCATAGACGCTGCCCAGCGTCAGGCCGTTGATGATCTGCTGCAGAAAAGTTTCCACGGCGCCTCCGGGTGGCGCGACGGCGCCTCGGCGAATTCTCCGCTGCGCGCAAGCCCACGGCAATCCCCGCGCGAAGGACTCGACCGCGGTCAAAAAAAACGGCGCCCCTCAAGGGCGCCGTCTCAGGAACTTCAGGGAACAATAGGCGGCCTACTGGCCCCTTTATTTCTTGTCGGCGCCGACCGCGGACTTCATCTTGTCGCCCGCCTCTTTCATTTCCGATTTCATGGTGTCGCCTGCGGCTTTCATCTCCGATTTCATCTTGTCGCCAGCGGCCTTCATGTCCGACTTCATGTCCGACGCGGGTGCGGCGCCTACCTTGTCGGTCTTGCCGCCGACGTTCATCGCCATCGGCATCAGCTTGCCGTCCTTGACTTGATACAGGGTGATCGCGCCGTTCTTGGTGTCGCCGTGCTCGTCGAACTCGATCTTGGCCGTGACGCCGTCGTAGGAAATCTTAGCGAGCTCCGGCAAGTATTTGGCGGGATCGGTCGAGTTGGCCTTTTGCATGGCGGCGATCAGGGTCATGGCGGCGTCATACGAATACGGCGCGTAGACCTGGATTGGACCGTACTTGCCGGTGAACCGTGTCACGAAGTCCTTGGCGTTGGCCATGTTTTCCGGCGGCACGCCGGCCTGGGTGCAGTACTGGCCTTCGGCGGCGCCGCCGGCGAGCTTGGGCCACTCCGCCGAGCACACGCCGTCGCCGGCGATGTACTTGGCCTTGATGCCGAGCTCCTTCATTTGCTTGACCATCGGGCCGCCCTGCGCGTCCATCCCGCCATACATGATGATGTCGGGGTTCTTGGCCTTGATCTTGGTCAGGATCGCCTTGAAGTCGGTCGCCTTATCGTTGGTGAACTCGTGCGCCACGATGGTCCCGCCTGCCGCCTTCGCGGCCTTCTCGGTCTCTTCGGCGAGTCCCGCGCCGTACGCGGTCTTGTCGTCGATGATGGCGATTTTCTTGGCGCCGAGCGTGGTGACGGCTTCCTTGCCGATGACGCTTCCCTGCTGCACGTCGTTGGCCATGACCCGGAACGCGGTCTTGAATCCTTGCAGCGTGTACTTCGGATTGGTTGCCGACGGCGAGATTTGCGGAATGCCGGCGTCGCTATAGAGCTTGGACGCGGGAATCGTCGTGCCCGAATTCAGATGGCCGACCACGCCGGCGACCTTGGCGTCGACCAGCTTCTGCGCCACGGTCGTGCCTTGCTTGGGATCAGCTTGATCGTCTTCCGCGATCAACTGGAACTTGATCTTTTTGCCGTCGATGACGATGTTCTTGGCGTTGGCGTCGTCAATCGCCAAGCGGGCACCGTTCTCGTTGTCCTTGCCGAGGTGCGCCTGCGGGCCGGTGGTCGGTCCGACGTGGCCGATCTTGACTACGGCTTCGGGCATCGCCGGTGCGGCCGCGGTGGCCGGTGCTTCCACTTTCTTCGGCTCCTCTTTTCCGCAGCCGTAAGCGGTCACCAACGCTGCGGCGACGATAGTCAGACCGAGCGAGCGGTTGAGTCTCATGAATTTCCTCCGGAATGGGGTAATGACAGAAAACGGGGACACAACAGAAGATTATTGCTGTCCCGGCTTGGACTGTCAATTGAAACGGTCGCCGGGACCGGAGGATGCTGGACCAGGTGGGCGTCGAACGCGTGGCGAATCGGGTAAAGTTCCGTCACCGCCACCGTTAGAAGCGCGATCGTCGGCCGCGTCGCGGCGCAGTCCGTAAGCGCTTCGTCGGGGAAGGGGGTCGATTGAACGGCGAACGCCGCATTTCGTCGGTTTGCCCTTGTCCGAGTGCTTGGGTGGGGCCTAGACTCGCGGCTTTCTGAATCCGGGCGCCGCGCGAGCCGCATCTAAGGGTCGACCGGCAGCGGAAAACATGTCGTCGGCGTCGCCGCGGGTGTCGCCGACACGCCGGCGCGGAATTCTGGGGGTTACTAAGGTTATGGCAAGCTGGTCCAAAGGCCGCATCGTCGGCATCATCGTTAGCCTCGCGGTCGTGGCCGCGCTCGCCGTTGGCGTCGGACTGCGAGTGACTAAGCGGGCGGCGGCGGAAACCCCCGCCGGAGCCGGGCAACCGGTGACGCTCGAATTCGCGGCGGCGGACTTGGCTTTCGTCGAGCCTGCGGCGCTCACGCGCTGGCTCCCGCTTTCGGGCACGCTGCAGCCGGTCGATCAGACCACGGTCAAATCGAAGGTCTCCGGTGAGATTCGCCAGGTCACGGTGTGTGTCCAGCGAAGGCTGGCATGTTCAGCAGGAGCTAG
>JRHI01000237.1_pt1 | contig 63044 bp, 57 predicted proteins | sample 215371 | NCBI WGS metagenome assembly JRHI01 (sample SAMN02929681, study PRJNA255918) | sediment metagenome | biome: cave system; feature: Ice Cave; material: Sediment; isolation source: sediment from deep within a dark volcanic ice cave with no known source of... ...
ACGCTCGCGGCCGACACGCGACGCATCTCATTCACGAGCGGGTTGAGGAGTCTAGTTGCTTGCGGCTCGCAACTTTAAGGCGAAGCCACAAACGATTGCGCCGCGTGCGAAGTTACTCGCACGCGGCGCGGTACCACAAGCAAGCGCAGTCAGTCAGCCCGAAGGCGGCCCATATCCCGGGGGCGGCGGCATGCGCGCCGGCGGGCCGCGATATCCGGCACGCACAGGAACCTGATTACCCTTGGCGTACATGCATTGCACGTACGCTTGATCGTAGCGGCGTTGCACCTGGTAATACGACATGCCGGCCACATTGCTGCCCGCCGCGCTGCCGTAGAGCAAGCCGGTTCCCGCGCCGATTGCGGCTCCCGGACCGGCGCGACCGGTCACGGAGCCGATCGCTGCTCCTGCAGCAGCACCGATCAGGGTGCCGGCTACCGCATTGGCGGTCGCGGCGTCCGTAGCTGCCTGTCCGGCGTTTCCGGTCATCTGCTGCGCGTACTGGCTGCAGGCGTAACCGTCGGCTTGAAACTGGTCAAAGCTCTTGTTCGTGCCAGGCAGCACCATGACGCTGGGGCCAGTCGGCACGCTAACGCAGGCGCTGAGCAGCGCGGCGCTGCAGAGCGCTCCCGCCAGCGCAAGGCGTGATGTCGAAGTTCTCATTTGACGCTCTCCCCTTCGGTTATTTTTCAGCTATCGGGGCGGCCGCGGCGAATTCTCGGGAACAACTTTCAGCCAGCCCTTCGGACAATTCTGCAGCTGAGGATAGTAGCCCGCAGGGTCGGGGCAATAGTACGAATACTGACCCTCGGAGCCTTGGGGGGCGCTATTCATGTCGCGCTGAATGTAAGTGCTGGGTCCCGGCTCGACATAGATCAGCTCGTCCGAATAGGAATAAGGGTACGCGGCGTAATACGGATAGCTCGAGTAGTACGGATATCCCGCGTAGTACGGGTAGCCCGCGTAGTACGGGTAGCCCCAACCCGGACCCCAATAAAATCCAGGGAAGCCGATGCCTATCCCGATGCGCGTTCCGCCGTGCCAGCCACCGTGGCCGCCGTGCCCGCCATGCCAACCGCCACCGCCGTGCCCGCCGCCACCGTGGCGGGCCCCGCCGTCGTGTCCGCCGCCACTATGCTGAGCGAGTGCCGTTCCGCTTCCGACGGCGAGCGCAAGTCCCGCGACCATTGCCAATAAGATGCGTTTCATGATCACCTCCTCGATGATGTCATTTTAGACTTAACGCGGGAGGCGAAGTTCGGCTGACAACACGACGCAACACCGCTTCGAAGCGCCCGATATGTAACGAAGCGGCTGCGCCTCAGCAGCTGCGCAACTGGCTCGCAGTTTAGTATCCTTGCACACTGGCGAATTGTAAGGAATGTCATGGCAAACGAACCCTCAGCGCGCCCCGAATCCAAAATGGACGCGACGTCGCTTTATCGCGAGGAAATTTATACCGATCGCGCCGCCGGAACGCTTCGTGTGCTGGTGCCGGTGACCCGCGACGGCGGACCGGACCAGACCCGGCCGGCGGTCTACGTTGGCGAAGCGCAGATTCTTACCAACATGGGACCGCTACCGATCAGCTTCGAGATCGATGCCGCGACGTTGGGAGAGGCGGTGCAGAAATACGGCGAGGCTTCCAAGGAAGGCGTCGACCGCGCGATGCGCGAGCTACAGGAGCTGCGGCGACAGGCGTCGTCGTCGATACTGGTGCCGGGCTCGACGCCGGGCTTGGGCGCAGGGCTTCCTCCGGCCGGCGGCAAGCTCAAGCTTCCTTAGGCTGACGCCCTGCCCGCGTCCGCACGCGTGGCTTGAGACCGCGCGGCGTCGTATGGGTAGCCAGGGAAGCGAGCAGCCACTCCGGCTGCGTGAATCGCGCGGCCAGGAAGTCGGCGAAGGCGCGCACCTTCCCCGACAAATGCCGCCGGCTGGGATAGGCCACATAAATATTGGCCGGCGCCGCTTCGAACGCCCGCAGCAGCGGCACCAGGCGTCCCGCGCGCACGTCGGGGCCGACGATGAAGTCCGGTTCGATGGTAATCGCCACGCCGGCGACCGCCAACGCCACCAGAAATCTGCCGCTGTTGGCGTGCAGCGGGCCGTCGACGCGCACCGAACGGTCGCCGCCCGAGCTGTCCCAAAACGGCCACACGTTTTTCTGGGGCGAATATTCGTAGGTGAGACAGGCGTGCGTGGCGAGATCCTCGGGCTTTTGCGGCACCCCGTGGCGCTCCAGATATGCCGGCGATGCGCAGCACACCAGACGCGTTACTCCGATCTTGCGACCCACCAGCTGCTGGCTGCCGATCTTGCCGATGCGCACCGCGGCATCGAAGCCTTCGTCCACCAAGTCCACCGCGCGATCGGAGAGCTCGACGTCGAAGCGCATTTGCGGATGGCGGGCGACGAATTCGGCAATCGCCGGCGCGAGATGCCGTGCGCCGAAAGTGGTTCCGCAGGTCAGCCGCAGCGTTCCGCGAGGCCGGGCCGTTCCCGCGCTCGCCGATTCCTCCGCTTCCTCGAGATCGGCAAGCAGCTGAACGCAGCGCTCGTAGAACGCCCGGCCGCTCTCCGTCAGCGACAGGCGGCGGGTGGTGCGATTCAACAGGCGTGCGTCGAGATGCGCTTCGAGCTCGGAGACTTGGCGGGAGATGGACGAAACGGAGACGTCGAGGCGCTCGGCCGCTCGAGCAAAGCTACCGCTTTCCACCACTCGGGCAAAGGCCGTAATAGCCTGCAGTCGATCCATGACCGATATTGTTGCATATTCTGCAATAGTCTATCAACTGATCCGGTATTTATCTCGTGCCACGCAAGAGTTATCCTAAAAACATCCGCAACCAGGCGGGCGACTATCGAAGGAAATCTTATGAAACTTTTCTATGCGCCGGGAGCGTGCTCGCTCTCGCCCCACATTGCCCTGCTCGAAGCGGGTGTCGAGGCGACGCTGGTCAAGGTTGATACCAAAGTCCACAAGACCGACGGCGGCGGCGATTACTATGCCGTGAATCCGAAGGGCTACGTTCCCCTGCTCGAGCTCAATGACGGTGACCGCCTGACGGAGGGTCCCGCCATCGTGCAATACATCGCCGACCGCAATCCGAAGTCGAAGCTCGCCCCCGCCGCCGGCACCATGGCGCGATACCACCTGCAGGAATGGTTGAATTTCATCACCGCGGAGCTGCACAAGCAATTCTCACCGCTGTTCCAGGCAGCCACGCCGGCGCAGTACAAGGAAACGCTCAAGGAAAAGATCGGCACGCGCTTCGACTGGGTCGCCGAGCAGCTCAAAAGCAAGGACTATTTGATGGGCGACACCTTTACCGTCGCCGACGCCTACCTGTTCACGATGCTGACCTGGACCAAGCACGTCGGCATCGACCTCGCGCGCTGGCCGGTCTTGACGGCGTATAAGGCGCGGGTTGCGGCGCGTCCGAAGGTCCGCGAGGCGATGATCGCGGAAGGCCTGATCAAGCAGAACGACCCCGTCGCCGCGTGAGCTCAAGTCCGGCGCGCTCGCCATGACCTTGCCCACTGTTTTCCTGTCGCACGGCTCGCCCATGCATGCTATCGATGCGGGCATCGCGGGCCGCGCCTGGGCGGAGCTCGGCCGGACATTGCCGCGCCCGCGCGCGGTGCTCATCGCGTCGGCACACTGGGAAACATCGATACCGATGCTGACCGGAAGCCCGCGCCCCGAGACCATCCACGATTTCGGCGGTTTCCCGGAAGACCTTTACCGCCTGCGCTACCCCGCGCCGGGTGCGCCTGAAATCGCGTCCGAAATCGTCGCGCGGCTGAAGGCGGCGGAGATCACGGCTGGCATCGATGGCTGCCGCGGTCTCGATCACGGCGCCTGGGTCCCGTTACGGTGGATGTACCCTCAGGCAGACGTTCCGGTCGTGCAGCTTTCGGTGCAGCCGGACCACGATACCGAGCATCACCTCCGGCTGGGAAACGCGCTCCGTCCGCTCGCGGATGAAGGCATCCTGATCATAGGGTCCGGACATGCGACCCATAATCTGCGCGACTGGGCATCCTCGTCGCGACGTCAGGAACCTTTGAGCTATGTCAATGCCTTTTCGCGTTGGCTGCAGCAGATCCTCGTCTCGGGCGATGCCGATGCCCTGACTCATTATCGCGACCGCGCGCCGGACGCGGCGCGCGCGCATCCGACCGAAGAACATTTTCTTCCCTTGTTCATCGCCTGGGGCGCCGCGGGAGAAGGCGCGACCGCGGAGCGCATCGTCGAAGGCTTCGAGGCCGGTGCGTTGGCGCTCGATTCCTATTTGTTCCATCCCGCGACACCCTCGGTTTCGTTGACACGCCTATCGGCGTGACTCGCTGCGCCGCGCGGCGCTGCAAGCGGTTGATCTGCATGTGCCCGCCTACGCGGCGTCGGAGCGTGTCTTACATTGAAATCGGCAAATGACCGATTTTCGACAGCGGGCCATGCGCCTACATTAACGTCGTGAATCAATGCAGCAGGAGATGACGATGAGTAAGCGCAATCAAGCCTTGAAGCGAGCGGGACCTTTTGCCGCCGGCGTACTCATTGGCCTGTCGGCGGTTACCCCTGTGTTTGCGGCGACCTTGGATGTCGAAGCCGTGCAGCCGTTCCTCCTGCTCGGGTCGCTGATTGTCTTGCTGGTCGGCCTGATCTTGAAGGCCATGAGTGAGCGACCGTCGATGCCTGCCAACGCACAGGACCCGCATACCTTGGATCCTGGCGATCTGCGGTGGCGCCAGAACGACTTGGCGACCGATATCGCCATGCCGACTCATTCGATGCGCTGAGTAGCGAAAACGACCAAAACGGGTTTCTAGAGCCGCCGCGGGTGCGTCCCGCGGCGGCTTTTGCACGCCTGCAGCGCGGGTTCAATGGGTAGGCGGAAGGGCCGTGCAGCGAGCGGGGCGCTCCTGCATGCGAAAAGCATGACAAAATAATTCGTGTCGCGCGGGTTCGCGCGGACGGAAAGGGAGCATGCAAGCGCCGGGCACGCCCTACTCGTTGGAGGTCAATCCGAATTTGCCGGAGCGCCTCGCAAGGCTCGAAGACCTGGCCGGCAACCTTTGGTACAGCTGGGATCGTCCGACGCGCGAGCTATTCGAGCGCTTGCACCAATCGTTGTGGAACGCCGTTGGCCGTAACCCCAGGGCGTTTCTCAGGCGTGTCGATGAACGTCGACTGGTTCACGCGGCCGACGATCCAGTTTTCCTCTCCAGCTTCGAGCGCGCGCTTTCCGCTTACGACGGCTACCTTCACGCCAGCGTGCGCCACGAGGGCCCTCAGGCACTTCAGGGTGACGACCTGATCGCGTATTTTTGCGCCGAGTTCGGATTCCACGAAAGCCTTCCCATTTATTCCGGCGGTCTCGGCATTCTCGCCGGCGATCACTGCAAGGCGGCAAGCGACATGGGCGTGCCGCTGGTCGGAATCGGCTTGCTCTACCGTCAAGGCTATTTTTCCCAGACCATCGATGACGACGGCAATCAAGGCGCGACCTACGCCGACTCCGACTTCTCGGAGCTTCCGGTGGATCTGGTCACGGCTGACGGCGGCGCCGATCTGAGGGTAAGCGTCGAGCTTCCGGGGCGCAGCGTCGCGTTGCGGATTTGGCGTGCCTCCGTCGGCCGCGTCAAGCTCTATCTGCTCGATACCGACGTCCCCGAGAACGACGATCGCGATCGCGGCATCACGTATCGGCTCTACGGCGGCGATCGGACCATGCGCATCGAACAGGAGATCGTTCTCGGCGTCGGCGGCGTACGCGCGCTGGCACAGCTCGGGCTCAAGCCCACCGTCTGGCACATGAATGAGGGACACGCCGCGTTTCTCGTCCTCGAGCGTGTTCGCTTGATACGCCAAGCGGGCCTCGATTTCGCGGGCGCGCTGGAGGCGGTCGCCGTCAACACCGTCTTTACCACCCACACCGCAGTGCCGGCGGGACACGACCACTTTCCCGAGGGAATGCTCGCGGGTTACTTCTCGAGCTACGCGCTCGAGCTCGGTATCGACAATGACACGCTGCTCGCGCTCGGGCGTACACCCGCGGTGGAAGATTTCGACATGACGGCGCTGGCGGTGCGCGGGTCGCGATTTCATAACGGCGTGTCGCGCCTGCACGGGCAGGTTTCCTCAGTCATGCTCAAAGACATGTGGCCGCAGGTTACCGCGGCAGAAAATCCAATCGACCATGTCACCAACGGCGTGCACGTTCCGACCTTTTTGTCGCTCGAATGGATCGATGCTTTCGACCGCTTTATGGGTCCGGACTGGCGTCTGCGCATGCAGGACCCCGCGAATTGGCGGGCGATCGACGGCTTGCCCGACGACGCTTTCTGGTCGGTGCATCAGTTCCTCAAATCGAGGATGCTGCAGACGCTGCGGCAACGGCTGCGCGACCAGCATTTCCGCAACGAGGGTGACGAAGCGCACCTCGATCGGCTGCTGAAGCATGCGGATCCCGTTAATCCGAACGTGCTGACCATCGGCTTCGGGCGCCGCTTCGCCACTTACAAGCGCGCGACCTTGCTGTTCGAGAACCTCAATTGGCTGGAGCGGCTGGTGTCCGACGCGGAGCGTCCGGTGCTGTTCGTGTTCGCGGGACGCGCGCATCCGGCCGACGTACCCGGACAGGACCTGATCCGCACCATCGCCAAATTCGCTCGCTTGCCATTCCTGGAAGGCAAGGTGCTCCTGGTAGAAGGCTACGACCTGCAGCTGGCGCGCGCGCTGGTGTCCGGTGTCGACGTATGGCTGAACAATCCCGTGCATCCGCTGGAGGCTTCTGGTACCTCGGGCATGAAGGCGGGTATGAATGGCGTCATCAACTTGTCGGTGCTCGATGGCTGGTGGGCGGAGGGCTACGACGGCAGCAACGGCTGGGCCATCAAGCCCGCGGCGCATACGCTCGACCAGGCGCATCGCGATCGCGAAGAATCGCGAACGCTCTACGAAATCCTGCAGGATCAGGTGATCCCGATGTACTACGATCGCAATGACACCGGCTACTCTACGGAGTGGATCGGCCTTGCCAAGCGCTCGATCGCGAGCATCCTGCCGCGCTACAACGCGACCCGGATGGTAGGCGAGTACGTCTCCAAATTCTATGGTGCCGCCGCACATCACGGCCGTCGCTATGGCGAGAGCTCCTACGCCGCGGCGAGAGTAGTCGCGGCATGGAAGGCTCGCGTCCGTGCCGCGTGGGCGGGCGTCGCCTTGCGCCGGGTGGATGTGCCAAAGCTGCGGTTGAAGTTCGGGCAAGGCCTGCGACTCGAGCTCATGGCAACGCTCAACGGCCTCGCGCCGGAAGACGTCGTCGTCGAGTTGCTCCTTGGCGTCCCTGAATATGAATCAATCGAGCAGAAGCCCCGCCCGTACCGGTTTGCCGCCGTCGGCACCGTCGACGGCGGTGGAAAGCAGCGCTACGTGCTGGATCTTGCACCCGAGGTCTGCGGTCGGCTGGATTACCGCATCCGCGCTTATCCATGGCACGAGCTGCTCGCGCATCCATTCGAACTCGGCCTTATGATCTGGAACTAGAACGTGGCCGTCTCTGATCTCGAACAGGACGCCGTGGGCAGCGATACGACCAAGAGAAAATCCCGCGTGCAGGAACCGAACATGCTTACCGCGCACGACATCTACCTTTTCCGCGAGGGCACGCACGGACGTCTCTATCAGCGCATGGGCTGCCATTTCGCCCGCAATGGCGACGGCGGCGGTTCAGCCTCCGGCGCCTCGTTCGCGGTGTGGGCGCCGAATGCTGCGCGGATCTCTGTGGTCGGCGAGTTCAATGGGTGGGAATCGGCAGCGCATCCGATGCAGGCACGCGCGGACGGCTCCGGCGTCTGGGAACGCTTCGTTCCGGGGGTCGAACGCGGGCAGACTTACAAGTACCGGGTGGTTTCCGCGCATGCCGAATCCGCGGTCGACAAGGCCGATCCCTACGCGTTTTTCGCGGAAGTCGCGCCCGCGACGGGCTCGCGGGTGTGGGCGCTCGACCACGATTGGAAAGACGCCGCGTGGATGAAGACGCGCGCGCGCCGCAATGCGCTCGACGCGCCGATGTCGATCTACGAGCTGCATCTCGGCTCGTGGCGGCGCGGCGACGATAACCGCCTGCCAAGCTACCGCGACATCGCGCTCGAGCTTGCCGGCTACGTGCGCGACATGGGTTTCACCCACGTCGAGCTGATGCCGCTCACCGAGCACCCGTTCTATGGCTCGTGGGGCTATCAGACGACAGGCTACTTCGCACCGACGTCACGCTACGGAGCACCGCAGGATCTGATGTACCTCATCGAGGTCCTGCATCAGCATGACATCGGCGTGATCCTCGATTGGGTGCCGTCGCATTTTCCCGCCGACAGCCACGGACTCGCGAGGTTCGACGGAACGCATCTCTACGAGCACGCCGATCCGAGGCAGGGATTTCACCCCGAGTGGAACAGCTCCATCTTCAACTATGGCCGCAATGAAGTGCGCTCCTTCCTCCTGTCGAGCGCGCTTTTTTGGCTCGACCACTACCACATCGACGGCCTCAGAGTCGATGCGGTCGCGTCGATGCTCTATCTCGATTACGGCCGCAAGGACGGCGAATGGATACCGAACCGCAATGGCGGACGCGAAAATCTGCAGGCGATCGAATTCCTGCGTCTGCTCAATGAAGCGGTGTATCGCGATTACCCTGACGTTCAGGTCATCGCCGAGGAGTCGACTTCCTGGCCGATGGTCTCCCGCCCGGTGTCCATGGGGGGCCTCGGCTTCGGCATGAAATGGAACATGGGCTGGATGCACGACACGCTCGATTACATGCGCCAGGAGCCGATCCATCGCAAGCACCACCACGACCGGCTGACGTTCTCGATCTGGTACGCCTTCTTCGAGAACTTCGTGCTGCCGCTGTCGCACGACGAAGTCGTATACGGCAAGGGCTCGCTGATCGGCAAGATGCCTGGCGACTCCTGGCAGCAATTCGCCAACTTGCGGCTCTTGTTCGGCTACATGTGGGCGCACCCGGGCAAGAAGCTCCTGTTCATGGGCGGCGAGTTTGGCCAGCGCCGGGAATGGACGCACGAGGGCGGACTCGAATGGTGGGTGTCGACGCTGTCAGAGCACGCCGGCGTGCAGCGCTGGGTACGCGATCTCAACGCCGTGCTGCGAACCGAGCCCGCGTTGTATCAGCTCGACTTCGATCAGGCCGGATTCGAATGGATCGACGCCGGCGACGCAGCGGCGAGCGTGCTTTCTTTCCTGCGCAAACCGAAGAGCGACGCGGCGCCGCTCCTGGCGGTGTGCAACTTCACCCCGGTCGTCCGCCACAATTACAGCGTCGGCGTGCCGCAAGGCGGACTCTGGCGCGAGCTCCTCAACAGCGACGCGGGCGCCTACGGCGGCAGCGGCGTCGGCAACTTCGGCGCGGTCGAAGCCGCGCCGGTCCCGGCACACGGACGCGCACACGCTTTGACGCTGACGCTGCCGCCGCTCGGATGCATTTTGCTCAAGCCCGAGGGCAGCGCGAGAGCGGCGAGATGAGCGGGAGCAACAAGCTCGTCCGCAGCAAAGCCGCCGCCGGCAGGCCGGCCGTGCGCGCGGTCATCGAAGCGGTCGCGCCCGCGGTCGACGGCGGCCGTTTCCCGATCAAGCGTGTGCTGGGCGAAGAGGTCGTGGTCGAAGCCGATTGCTTTGCCGATGGACACGACGAGCTCGCGTGTCTGGTGCTCTATCGTCACGAAAGCGACGCAGTCTGGCGCAGTGTGCCGATGGTCGCGCTGGGCAACGATCGATGGCGCGCCGCGTTCACGGTCGAAAGCATCGGCGCTTATCGCTACACGGTGACCGCCTGGGTGGACGCGTTTCTTTCCTGGCGCCACGATTTCGCGCGGCGGGTCGACGCCGAGGATCTGCTGAACGCGGCACAAGTCGGCGCCGCGCTGATCGATGGCGCCGCGAGCCGCTCACGCGCCGCGGCGAAGCGCCGCCTCGCGGCGTGGGCCAAGCGCCTGCGCGGCGAGCAAGATCCGGCGGTTGTCACAGCGCTGGCGCTCGACGATGACCTGGCTCTTCTGGCCAAGGAATATCCCGACCGCGCTTTCGCAGCCACGCATCCGGTTGAGCTCTCCGTGCACGTCGACCGCGATCGCGCGCGCTACAGCACGTGGTACGAGCTCTTTCCGCGCTCGTCGGGACCCAAGCGGGATGTGCACGGAACGTTCGAGGATTGCGAGGCCGTCCTGCCTTATGTCGCAGCGATGGGTTTCGATGTGCTTTACTTCCCGCCGATCCACCCGATAGGCCGGGAGCGACGCAAGGGCCCGAACAACTCGCTGATCAAGAGTCCGAGCGACGTCGGCAGCCCATGGGCAATCGGCGCGGTAGAAGGCGGACACACCGCGGTGCATCCGGAGCTTGGAACGCTGGCGGATTTTCGCAAGTTCATCGCATGCGCCGGCGAGCACGGTCTGGAAGTCGCGCTCGACATCGCCTTTCAATGCGCGCCCGACCATCCCTGGGTGACGGAGCACCCGGAATGGTTTCGCTGGCGCCCCGACGGCTCGGTCCAATACGCCGAAAATCCGCCAAAAAAATATCAAGACATTTATCCGTTCAACTTCGAGTCCGAGCACTGGCAGGAGTTGTGGAACGCATTGGCGGACGTGTTCTCGTTCTGGATCGGCGAAGGCGTGCGCATTTTCCGGGTCGACAATCCGCACACCAAGCCGTTTGCGTTCTGGGAATGGCTGATCGCGCGAGTGCGCCGCGACCACCCCGACGTCATCTTCCTTGCCGAAGCATTCACCCGGCCGAAAATCATGCATCGGCTGGCCAAGCTCGGCTTCACCCAGTCGTACACCTATTTCACCTGGCGCAATACCAAGCAGGAGTTGACGGAGTACTTCACCGAGCTGACCAAGGATCCGAGCCGCGAATACTTTCGTCCGAACTGCTGGCCGAACACGCCCGATATTCTCCATGAATACCTGCAGATCGGCGGCCGGCCGGCGTTCATGGCGCGGGTAGTGCTTGCGGCGACGCTTTCCGCTAATTACGGCATCTACGGACCCGCATACGAGCTGATGGAGCACACCCCGCGCGAGGCCGGGAGCGAGGAATATCGCGATTCGGAAAAGTATCAGCTCAGGCATTGGGACCTCGCGCGCACCGACAGCCTCGCCGAGTTCATCGGCCGGATCAACCGGGCGCGGCGCGACAATACGTCATTGCAACAGGATTGGACCCTGCGCTTTTTCGCGGTCGACAACGAGAAACTGATCTGCTACGCCAAGACCAGCGCCGATCTTGACAACATCGTCGTGGTGGTCGTCAATCTGGATCCCGCGCACACGCAATCGGGCTGGGTCGACATCGATCTGGCCGCACTCGGCATGGAAGACGACAGCACCTATCAGATGCACGACTTGCTGACCGATGCGCGCTACCTCTGGCACGGCCGCCGTAACTTCGTGCAGCTCGATCCTTCGCGGACGCCGGCGCACCTGTTGCGCCTGCGCCGCCGGGTGAAGAGCGAGCAGGCCTTCGACTACTTCCTCTAGGCCGGGTCAATGGACACCAAAGCCGTCGCCGCGCTATCGATCCCGGGCATCGCCGCCGGGACCGCGGACCCGCTCTGGTACAAAGACGCGATCGTCTACGAGCTGCACGTCAAGGCCTTTCACGACTCGAACGACGACGGCATCGGCGACTTTCTGGGCCTGGCCGAAAAGCTCGACTACATACGCGATCTCGGGGTCAACACCGTCTGGCTCCTTCCGTTCTATCCGTCGCCGATGAAAGACGACGGATACGACGTCGCCGACTATCACAACGTCGCGCCCGCCTACGGCACGCGCCAGGATTTCCGGCACTTCGTGCGAGAAGCGCATCGACGTGATCTGCGCATCATCACCGAGCTTATCGTCAACCACACCTCGGATCAGCACCCTTGGTTCCAGGCCGCGCGGCGCGCGCCCAAAGGCTCCGACAAGCACAACTTCTACGTCTGGAGCGACGACCCGACGCGCTACGCCGGCACGCGGATCATTTTCACCGACACCGAGAAATCGAACTGGACCTGGGACGACGTCGCGCAGCAGTACTACTGGCACCGGTTCTTCAGTCACCAGCCGGATCTCAATTTCGACAATCCCAAGGTGCTGAAGGCGATCTTCAAGACCATGCGCTTCTGGCTGGACATGGGCGTCGACGGCTTCCGCCTGGACGCGATCCCGTATCTGGTCGAGCGCGAGGGAACGAACAACGAGAACCTTCCCGAAACGCATGCGGTGATCAAGCAGATTCGGGCACTTGTCGACGAGCACTACGGCGACCGGTTGTTGCTGGCGGAGGCAAATCAATGGCCCGAGGACGTGCGCGAGTATTTCGGCAACGGCGACGAATGCCACATGGCGTACCACTTCCCTCTCATGCCCCGCATGTACAGCGCGATCGCGCAGGAAGACCGGTATCCGATCACCGAGATCATGGCGCAGACCCCGGAGATCCCCGAGACCTGCCAGTGGGCGATCTTTTTGCGCAACCACGACGAGCTGACGCTGGAGATGGTGACCAGCAAGGAACGCGACTACATGTATCAGACTTACGCCGCCGACCCGCGCGCGCGGCTGAACCTCGGCATTCGCAGGCGGCTCGCGCCGCTGCTCGACAACGACTTCGACAAGATCAAGCTGATGAACAGCCTGCTGTTGTCAATGCCGGGCTCGCCAATGATCTATTACGGCGACGAGATAGGCATGGGCGACAACGTCTATCTTGGCGATCGTGACGGCGTGCGCACGCCGATGCAATGGCGGCCCGACCGCAACGCGGGATTTTCGTCGGCGGACCCGCAGCGACTTTATCTGCCGCCGATCATGGACCCGGTGTACGGTTATCAGGCGGTCAACGTCGAGGCGCAGGCGCGGGAGACGTCTTCGCTGCTGAACTGGATGCGACGCATGCTCGCCGCGCGCAAGCTGCACAAGGCCTTCGGCCGCGGGACGCTGACCTTCCTCAAGCCCACCAACCGCAAGATCCTCGCTTACCTGCGCGAGTACGAGGACGATCTTTTACTTTGCGTGGTCAATCTGGCGCGCTCGGCGCAGCCGGTCGAGCTCGATCTGTCGCAGCACAAGGGGCTGATTCCGACCGAGGTCATGGGCCGAGCGAGCTTTCCGTCGATCGGCGATGCGCCTTATGTGCTTACGCTGCCCGGACACGGTTTCATGTGGTTCCGGCTCGCCAAGGGCGACGAAGCGGCGGCCAAGCGCGACGATCGGACGCTCCGCGAAGAGCTTCCGGTATTGGTGCTGTTCGACGGATGGCAAAGCCTGTTCCGCGATCGCGTCGTGCCATGGCGTATCGCGCTCTCGGAAAAAGTACGCGCGCAACTCGAGCGTGATCTGCTGCCGGCATTCGTCGCCGCGCAGCGCTGGTACGCGGCCAAGGGCGAGACCTTGAAGCGCGTCGCGCTGATCGATTACGTGCAATGGGGAAAGGCCCAGCCGGAGGGGAGCTGGCTGATCACGCTGGCCAGCGCCGAGCGCGCCGCCGGCGAGGCGCAGACTTATCTCCTTCCGCTGACGCTGGTCTGGGAAGATGCGCCGGAGGAACGGATGCGTGCGGTGCAGGACGCGACTATTGCCCGCGTACGGCAGCAGGGGCGCGTCGGCGTGCTCGCGGACGCGTTTGCCGACGAAGACTTCTGCCGCGCGCTGGCGGGCGCCATCGGTGCCGGCGCGGACATCCGCTGCGCGCGTGGAACCATACGCTTCATGCGTACTCCCGCCTTTGCCGGGCTTGCCGGGGTCGCCGGCGACGACGACGCCGCGTGGCAGGGTGAGGTGCGCTCCACGGGCGGGCAGAGCAGCAACACCGTGCTCGTGCTCGGCGAAAGGCTGCTGCTCAAGGCCTACCGCCGCCTTCACGCCGGCATCAATCCCGAGCTGGAGATCGGACGCTTTCTCTCGGAGACCGTCAACTTCGCGCAGGCGGTTCCGGTGGCGGGCGCTATCGAGTACCTCGCCGGCGACGGCGCGGTCACGACGCTCGCGCTGCTGCAAGGCTTCGTCGACAACCAGGGCGATGCGTGGGGCTACACGCTGAATTACGTCGAGCAGTTTCTGGAGCTGCATCGGGACGGCGTGGTGCCTGCCGGCGAGCCCGCCGATATTCATGGCGGCTATCTCGCGCTCATCCGCACGCTGGGCAAGCGCACCGCGGAGATGCACGCCGCTCTGGCGCAACGAACGGGCAACGCGGCATTCGATCCGGAAGCCATCGAGCCGCGCGACCTTGGCGCGTGGGTGCGCCACGCGCACGACGTGGCAGCGGCAACGCTGGACCGCGTGGAGCAGAGGCGCGCAACGCTCGATGCCGCAACTCAGCCCCAGGCCGCGCAACTGCTCGCCGCGAGGATCAAGCTTTTCAAACGCATCGATACCTGCGCGCCACAGATCGTGCGTGCGTTCAAGACGCGTTTGCACGGCGACTATCACCTGGGCCAGGTGTTGATCGCCCAGAACGATTTCGTGATCACCGATTTCGAGGGAGAGCCGGCGCGCCCGCTGGCTGAACGGCGGCAGAAGCACTCCGCGCTCAGGGACGTCGCCGGCATGCTGCGCTCCTTCAACTACGCGTTGCATCAGGCGATCGCGCATGCGACGGTCGAACGCCCCGACGCGCTGGCGTCGTTGCAGGCGCCCGCGCGAGCATGGGAAGCCGTCACGAGGACTGCGTTCCTGGACGCATACCGCGAGACCGCGTCGCGCGCGGGCCTGTTCACGTCATGGGACGAGATGCGCGGCCTGCTCGATTTGTTCCTGCTGGAAAAAGCATTTCACGAGCTTGCTTACGAGGTGGACAACCGGCCGGACTGGGTGCGCGTGCCCCTGGCCGGGCTTCTGGATCTGCTCAATCGCAGATCCACTCAGGATTGACAGGAGGTCATGATGGATCGATTCGACGTGATGTGGGAGCCCGTGCGCGCGTTTCTGATGCAGGTGGGCGAGTTCTTTCCGAGAGTGATGCTCGCGCTGGTTATCCTGCTCGCCGGCTGGCTGATCGCCAAGGCGGTGCGCTTCGCCGTGGTCAAGGCTCTGCGCGCCATCAATTTCAACGTGCTCACCGAGAGGGCAGGGATCGATTATTTTCTGAAGCAGGGAGGCGGCGAGACCGACACCACCGACATCCTCGGGCTGCTTGTCTACTGGCTCACCATCCTCACCGCGCTGATGATCGCGTCGAACAGCGTCGGCCTGATCGCCGTCACCGAGCTCGTGGTGCGTGTCGTGGTCTTCGTGCCCAAGGTGATCGTCGCCATCGTCATTCTCGCGTTCGGCGCGTACTTCGCGCGTTTCATCGGCATGTCGGTGACGGCGTACTGCAAAAACCTGGACATGCCCGACGCCGAGCTCTTCGGCCGACTCGCGATGTACGCGATCGTCATCTTCGTAGCCATGGTCGCGATCGATCACCTGGGCTTGGGCGACATCATCCGCCAGACCTTCCTGATCCTGCTCACCGCGGTTGCCCTCGCGCTGGCGCTCGCCTTCGGACTCGGCGGCCAGAAACGCGCGGCGGAGTTTCTCGAGCGCTGGTCCCGCCGCGCCGACAATGTCGAGAAGACGAGGCACCCTGATCGCCGCCCCGCACCGTGACGTCGCCTTAGCGTAACTATCGGATGACACCGATCACCGCAGTATGGCCCGGTCGACCCGACCCGCGCGGCGCGACCTGGGACGGCGAAGGCGTTAACTTCGCGCTGTTCTCCGAAAACGCGGAGCGCGTCGAGCTGTGCGTTTTCGACGATGCCGGCCGCCGCCAGTTGCAGCGCATCGCGCTCTCCGAGCGCACCGATCAGGTGTGGCATTGCTACCTGCCGGAAGCGCGGCCGGGGATGCTCTACGGTTACCGGGTGTACGGCCGCTACCGTCCCGACGAAGGCAGCCGCTTCAATCCGCACAAGCTGCTGCTCGACCCGTACGCGATGCAGATCGTCGGCGCATTGCGATGGAGCGATGCCTTGTTCGGCTACACCCCGGGTCATCGGCGAGAGGACCTTTCCTACGACCGCCGCGACAGCGCGGGTGGCATGCCCAAGTGCAAGGTGATCGATCCGGCGTTCACATGGGGCGGCGACCGCGGGCCGGAAGTGCCTTGGCACGAAATGGTGATCTACGAGCTGCACGTGCGCGGTTACACCATGCAGCATCCCGACGTTCCGCCGCAGCTGCGCGGCACCTATGCGGGCCTGGCGACGGCGCCGGTGATCGATTATCTGAAGCGCCTCGGCGTGACCACCATCGAGCTGATGCCCGTGCACGCATTTGTCGACGACCGCAGGCTCGTCGAGCAGGGCCTGCGCAACTATTGGGGCTACAACACCATCGGATTCTTCGCGCCCGACGCGCGCTATTCCGCGTCGGGCAAGGTCAACGAGTTCAAGACCATGGTGAAGACACTGCATTCGGCCGGATTCGAGGTCATCCTCGACGTTGTCTATAACCATACCGCCGAGGGCAATCATCTGGGCCCGACGCTGTGCTTTCGCGGCATCGACAACATCTCGTACTACCGTCAGCAGCACGACGAAAAGCGCTTTTATACCGATTACACGGGAACCGGGAACACGCTCGACATGCAGCATCCGCGCGTGCTGCAGCTGTTGATGGACTCGCTGCGCTACTGGGTCACCGAAATGCACGTCGACGGCTTTCGCTTCGACCTCGCCTCGGCGCTGGCGCGCGAGCTGCATGACGTCAATCGCCTGGGCGCGTTCTTCGACATCCTGCGGCAGGACCCCGTGCTGTCGCGCGTAAAGCTCATCGCCGAGCCGTGGGACTTGGGCGAGGGCGGCTATCAGGTCGGCAACTTTCCGCCGGGATGGGCGGAGTGGAACGACAAGTATCGCGACACCATGCGCGCGTACTGGAAAGGCGACGGCGGGCTGATCGGCGAGTTTTCACGGCGGCTGACCGGATCGAGCGACCTTTACGGGCGCCATGGCCGGCTCCCGCACGCCAGCATCAACTTCATCACCGCGCACGACGGCTTCACCTTGGACGATCTCGTGTCGTACAACGAAAAGCACAACGAAGCCAATCTCGAAGAAAACCGCGACGGCAACAACAACAACCTGTCGTGGAACTGCGGCGTCGAGGGACCGACCGACGACCCCGCGGTCAACGCCTTGCGCGCACGCCAGAAGCGCAACATGCTCGCCACGCTGCTCTTGTCGCAGGGCGTGCCGATGCTGGTCGCGGGCGACGAAATCGGGCGCACCCAAAACGGCAACAACAACGCATATTGCCAGGACAACGGGCTCTCCTGGCTCGACTGGGGGCACGATCCCGAGCGAGCGAAGCTGCGCGATTTCGTGCGCCGCATGGTTCACCTGCGGCGCACGCACCCCGTGTTCCGGCGGCGCCATTTCTTTCAAGGCCGGCCGCTTCACGGCAGCGAGGCCAAGGACATCGTCTGGCTCAAGCCCGACGGCTCGGAAATGACCGCCGAGGAGTGGAATCAGGATTTCGCGCGCTGCCTGGGCGTCTATCTGGCGGGAAGCGCGTTGACGGAAGTCGACGCTCGCGGGCAGCGGGTCGTCGACGACGACTTCGTGGTGCTGTTCAATGCGCATCACGACCCGGTGCCGTTTCGCCTGCCGGCAAAAACGCTCGCGCCTCACGGCGACGGTCAGTGGCAGGCGATCGTCGACACCGCGCGCGACGACGGCCTCGCTCCCGACGGAGTGTTCGAAGCCGAGAGCACGTATCCCCTGGAGGGGCGATCGCTGGTGCTGCTGATGCGCGTCGGATCCACCAGCGCCCCTGCGACGTAGGGCCGGGTTCGGATACTTCCGCGATGAGATGTCGTCATGCCATGCCGTTCGGTGCCGAAATTTCCGCGGCCGGCACGCGCTTTCGCCTGTGGGCGCCCGCCGCTCGCCAGGTCGAGCTCGATCTCGCCCTGGATGGCTCGCGTCGCGCGCTGGAGATGTCGGCGCTGGCGGAAGGATGGTTCGAAGCGAGCACAGCCGACGCGCCTGCGGGCACGCGTTACGCGTTTCGCATCGACGGCGGCATCGCCGTGCCGGACCCGGCTTCGCGGTTCAATCCTGACGACGTGCACTGCCCAAGCATGGTGGTCGATCCGTTGGCGTACGAGTGGCGCGACGCGGGATGGACCGGACGGCCATGGGAAGACGCTGTCTTTTACGAGCTTCACGTCGGCGCCTTTACCGCCGCCGGCACCTTTACCGCGGCGATCGAGCGGCTCGATTATCTCGTCGATCTGGGCGTGACTGCGGTCGAGCTCATGCCGCTGGCCGATTTTCCCGGTCGATGCAACTGGGGCTACGACGGCGTACTTCCTTTTGCGCCCGACGCGAGCTATGGCACGCCGGACGAGCTCAAGCGCCTGATCGACGCCGCGCATTCGCGCTCGCTGATGGTTTTTCTGGACGTCGTGTACAACCATTTCGGGCCGGAGGGCAACTACCTTCACACCTATGCTCCACAGTTCTTCAATCCCGGGCATCAGACGCCCTGGGGTGCGGCCATCAACTACGATGGCGAGCAAAGCCGCACGGTGCGCGACTTCTTCATTCATAACGCGCTCTACTGGCTCGAGGAGTACCGCTTCGACGGACTGCGTCTGGACGCGGTGGATCGGATCGTCGACGAATCCTCGCCGGACATCCTGGTCGAGCTGGCCTCACGCGTGCGCGAAGGGCCCGGTAGAGAGCGACATGTCCATCTGGTGCTCGAAAACGATCGCAACGAGGCGCACTACCTCGGCCGCGACGCGAAAGGAGAGCCGCTGCACGCGACCGCGCAATGGAACGACGACATCCACCATGCGGCGCACGTCGTCGTGACCGGCGAGACGGACGGCTACTATGCGGATTACGCCCAACGGCCATTGTGGTATTTCGCGCGTTGCCTGACCGAGGGCTTCGGCTATCAGGGCGAACCCTCTCCCTACCGCGGCAACATCGCGCGCGGAGAGCCGTCGCTGCACCTGCCGCCAGGCGCCTTCGTCTCTTTTCTGCAGACCCACGACCAGGCCGGCAACCGGGCGTTCGGCGAGCGCATCGGACACATTGCCAACCTGCGCGCGCTGCGCGCCGCGATCGCCTGCGTGCTGCTCGCGCCCTCCCCGCCGCTCCTGTTCATGGGCGAGGAATTCTCGGCATCGACGCCATTCCTCTTCTTCTGCGATTTCGGACCCGAGCTTGCGCTGGCGGTCACACGAGGACGAAGAAAGGAGTTCGGGCGCTTCGCGCGCTTTGCCGATCCCGCGATGCAGGCGACGATCCCCGATCCGAACACCGCGGCCACATTCGAACGAAGCAAGCTGGTCTGGAGCGAAGCCGGCGATCCGGGCCATCGCGAGTGGAGCGAGCTGTATCGCGAATGTCTCGGCATACGCGCGGCGCACATTGCGCCGCGGCTTCGCGGAGCGACACCTTCGGGCAGCTTCGAGGTCGAGAACCATGAGTTGATGTACGCCCGCTGGACGCTGGGCGACGGTTCGCATCTGCAACTGGCCGCGAATTTCAGCGCCCACCGGTCACACCCGATCGTGCAGCAGGCGGGACAAACGCTCTATGCGAGCCACCCGGTCGCACTCGAGGCCGGCGACGAATTGCTACCGGCCTGCTCTGTCCGATTCACCCTGCGCGGCGCATGAGCGCGCTCTCGCGCCTCGCCGAATTTCACGGCATCTCGCTCGAGTACCACGACGTGTGGGGCACGCCGCACGCCGTTGCCGAAGCGACGTTGCGCTCGCTGCTCGCGGCGATGGACGTCGCTGCGGCCACCGACGGCGAAGTCGAACGTTCGCTCGCTGCCGGCATCGCCGCGCGCTGGCGCGAGACCCTCGCACCGGTGGTGGTCGTGCGGGAGCGATCGCAGCCGAGGCTTCGCGTTCACTTGAGCGCGACGTGGGATGCGGCATCGCTGCAATGGCACCTCAGCGAGGAACAGGGGGCTGAGCACCGCGGCGTTCTCGCACCGGGTGATTTCGCCGCCGTTGAGCGCGCCACGCTGGACGGCGAGTCCGTGACCGCGCGCGAGCTTCTCCTGCCCGTATTGCCGCCGCCCGGATATCACCGCCTTGCGCTGCAATCCGCTGGCGCGGTCATCGCGGAAACGCAACTCATCGTGGTGCCGGTCGCGTGCTTCTCGCCTCCCGCGCTTAGCCATGGGGGCCGGGTCTGGGGCGCGGCCGCGCAGCTCTATGGCGTGCGCTCAGAGCGCAACTGGGGCATCGGCGACTTCACCGATCTCGCGACGCTCATCGGGCTATGGGCGGAAAAAGGCGCGGACGTCGTCGGCGTGAACCCCTTGCACGCCCTTTTTCCGCATGACCCGGCGCACGCTAGTCCCTACAGTCCCTCGAGCCGGCTGTTCCTGAATATTCTCTATCTCGACGTGGAGGCGATCGCCGATTTTGTCGAGTCCGATAGCACCAGGGCGCTCGTGGCCTCGGCCGAGTTTCAGGCCGCCCTTGAGCGGCCGCGGAAAAGCGAGCTCGTCGATTACAGCGGTGTCGCCAGAGTCAAGTTGCAGGTGCTCGAGCTTCTCTACAAGCATTTTCGCGCGAAGCATCTCCTCCCCGGCAGCGAGCGTGCCGACGCCTTCCGCAGCTTCTGTGCGCGAGGCGGCGAAGCGCTACGCCTGCATGCCTTGTTCGAAGCCATCCAGGAACATTTTTTTGCCGGGGATACCGCGATCCGGGGTTGGCCCGCATGGCCCGAATTCTTTCGCGACCCGCGCTCTCCCGCGGTCGAACGCTTCGCCAGCGAGCACGCCGAGCGCGTCGAATACTACGAGTATCTGCAATGGCAGGCCGATCTCCAGCTCGGAGCGGCCCGCGCGCGCGCCGTCGAAAAGCGCCTCGGCGTCGGATTGTACGTCGACCTGGCGGTGTCGATCGACCGCGCCGGCGCCGAAGCCTGGACCCATCGGCGTGTGCTCGCGCTGAGCGCAAGCGTCGGAGCGCCGCCGGACGAGTTCAACATGCGCGGCCAGAACTGGGGCCTCCCGCCACTGATCCCCGATCGTCTGCGCGCCGCCGCCTATGCGCCTTTCATCGACACCTTGCGCGCCAACATGCGCCACGCTGGCGCGCTGCGCATCGATCATGTCATGGGGCTGATGCGCCTGTTCTGGATTCCCGACGGCAAGGACGCCGACGCGGGAGCTTACGTGCGCTATCCGTTTGCGGATCTGCTCGGCATCCTTGCGCTGGAGAGCCAACGCCATCGATGCCTGGTCATCGGCGAGGACCTCGGCACCGTTCCCGAGGAGGTCCGCACGGCGCTCGCTGCCGCCGGCGTGCTCTCCTACCGCCTGCTCTATTTCGAGCGCGATGCCGCGGGCGAATTCAAATCGCCCCCGACGTATCCCGCGCAGGCGCTGGTCGCGGCGAGCACGCACGACTTGCCGACGCTCGCTGGATGGTGGGAAGGGCGCGACATCGCCTTGCGTGACGAGCTCGGCCTCTTTCCCAGCAAGGCGACACGAGGCCAGCAGCTCGACGCGCGGAAAAAAGACCGTGCCGGATTGCTTCTGGCGCTGCAGCGCGAAGATCTCCTGCCCGATAAGTTGCCGCTCGATACAGACGCGACACCGGCAATGACGACAGCGCTCGCCACGGCAACGCAGGCGTTCCTTGCCCGCATGCCTTCGCAGTTGCTGGTGGTTCAACTCGAGGACGTCCTCGGTGTGGTCGCGCAGGCAAATCTTCCGGCGACTGTGGACGCGCACCCGAATTGGCGGCGCAAGCTGCCGCTCGCGCTCGAACAATGGCCGGGCGACCGGCGCTTTGTCGAGCTGACGGAAACGCTGCGCCGCTTGCGCCCGCACCGGCCGGCGACAGGCGACCCGCCGCGCGCCACCTATCGCCTGCAACTGCACCGCGAGTTCACCTTCGCCGACGCTACGCGACTCGTGCCGTATCTCGCCGCGCTGGGCGTGAGTCACGTTTATTGCTCGCCCTATCTGCGTGCACGCGCCGGAAGCAGGCACGGCTACGACATTGTCGATCACGCGGCGCTCAACCCCGAAATCGGCGATCCCGCGGCGTTCGATGGCTTCGTGCAGACGCTTAGTCGTCATGCAATGGGCCAGATCGTCGACGTGGTGCCGAACCACATGGCGGTGATGGGCGCCGATAACGCGTGGTGGATGGACGTGCTGGAAAACGGCCAGGCATCGGTCTACGCGGATCATTTCGACATCGACTGGCACCCGCCCGATCCCGACCTCGCCGGCAAAGTGCTGGTGCCGGTGCTGGGCGATCACTATGGACGTGTCCTCGAAAAAGGCGAGTTGCGGCTTCGTTATGAGAACGAAACCGGCGCCTTCGCGGTGCACTATCACGAGCACCGCCTGCCCATCGACCCGCGCGACTACTCGGTCCTGCTCGACCTCGCGCTGGCCGGGTCCCCCCAGCTTGCCAACCCGCTTCCCGAGGCGGCGGCTTCCGCGTTGGCGAGCGTTGCCACCGCCTTCCGGCGCCTTCCCGCGCGCGACGACCTGAACCCCGTGCACGTGGCCGAGCGCAATCGCGACAAGGAACTGCACAAGGCGCGTCTCGCTGCGTTGCTGCGTGAGCACTCCGCTCTGGCCGCGTCGATCGAGCAAACCGTCAGAACCGTCAACGGCACACCCGGCGACACCGCCAGCTTTTCCACCCTGCACGGACTGCTCGAAGCGCAGGCCTACCGCGTCGCGTTCTGGCGTGTCGCGGCGGACGAGATCAACTACCGCCGCTTCTTCGACATCAACGATCTGGCTGCGTTGCGCATGGAAAACGAGGCGGTGTTCGAGGCGACGCACCGCTTCGTGCTTGATCTCGCCGCCGAAGGCAAGGTGCAAGGACTTCGCATCGACCATCCCGACGGCCTGTACGATCCCGCGACCTATTTCGAGCGCCTGCAGCGACGCTACGCGTCTCTTACACGCCGGGTAAGCGAGGAGCCCCGAGACGGGGACGAACGAACGCCGCTGTATATCGTCATCGAGAAAATCGAAGCGCCGCACGAGCGGCTGCCGGCGAGCTGGCGCATCCACGGAACGACCGGTTATCGCTTCGCTCATCTGCTCAACGGCGTCTTTGTCGACGCCGCCGCCAGGATGCGCGTCGACCGCGCCTGGCGCGCGTTCGTCGGCGGCGAGGCGTCGGACTTCGGCCACGCGGCCCATGACGGCAAACGCAGGGTCATGCAGACCTCGCTCATCGCAGAGCTTTCGGTTCTCGCCAATCGCCTGCGCAGGATCGCCCGCGCCGATCGCGGCACGCGCGACTTGACCCTGTCGACGCTGTGGCAGGCGCTCATGGAAATCGCAGCATGCTTCCCCGTCTACCGCACCTACGTCGCGGCAAGCATCTCGGCGCAGGATCGCCGTTACATCGACTGGGCGCTGGCGGTTGCGCGAAAAAAAAGCCGCAACGCGGACGCAAGCGTGTTCGATTTCATCCGCGATGTTCTGCTGGTGCGGCCACCGGATGGCGCCACGCAGGCGACATTGGACGCGTATCGCGCATTTGCGATGCGCTTTCAGCAATTCTCGGCGCCGGTCACCGCCAAGGGAGTGGAGGACACCAGCTTCTACATCTTCAACCGGCTGGTGTCCTTGAACGAGGTCGGCGGCGATCCCGATCAATTCGGCACCAGCGTCAAGGCATTTCACCGCGCCAACGCCGAGCGGCTCGCGCATTGGCCCGACACCATGCTCGCCGGCTCGACCCACGACAACAAGCGCTCAGTGGACGTGCGCGCGCGCATCGATGTCGTCTCGGAGATGCCAGCCGCGTGGCGGCTGCGAGTGCGGCGCTGGAGCCGGATCAATCGCACACGCAAGCGCACGGTCGACGATTCCGCGGCGCCGTCGCGCAACGACGAGTATCTCCTGTATCAAACGCTCGTCGGGACCTTCCCCGCCGAGGAGCTCGACGCGGCAGGTCTCGAAAGGTATCGCGCGCGAATCGAGCAGTACATGATCAAGGCGGCGCGGGAGGCAAAGCTGCACACCAGCTGGCTTACGGTCAACGAGGAGTACGAATCCGCGCTGAAGGCGTTTGTCGCCGCGCTGCTCGACGGGGTCGCAAGCAATGCCTTTCTCGCCGACCTGCGTTCAGCTGCGGGCGCGTTCGCATGGTTCGGCGCTCTCAACAGCATCGCGATGTCGCTGCTTCATTTCACCGCACCGGGCGTGCCCGATATCTATCAGGGCAACGAAATGGTCGATTTGAGTCTGGTCGACCCGGACAACCGCCGCGCAGTCGACTATGCGGTCCGCGCGCAGATGCTCGGCCAGATGGAGGTGATAGCCTCGGGAACCGGGGAGTCGCTCGCCGCGCGAGTGCATGCCTTGCTAGCCACTCCACACGATGGGCGGCTCAAGATGTGGGTGAGCTGGCGCGCGCTCGTTTTGCGGCGCGAGCGTCCGGAGCTCTTCGCGCGCGGCGAGTACGTTCCGATCATCGTCGGCGGCGACCGTGCGCGGCATGCGGTTGCGTATGCGCGCCGGCAAAAAAACTCGGGAATCGTCGCCGTCGCGGGGCGCTTGTTCGCGTCGCTCGGACTGGAGCAAGGTGTCGCGCCGGTCGGGGAGGCCGCTTGGGGCAATGCGACGCTGGGTCTCGATTTCCTGCCGACCGGGACGCAACTGGACGACGTCCTCAGCGGCGCCACGCATCAGGTCGGCGCCGATGGCGTCGCACTGGCGCGCATCTTTGCAGCGATCCCCGTCGCGTTATTGCGCTACGAGAGTTCGGGGTGACGGCGCACCAATAGTCTCGTCAAGGATCCGCGACAACCAGTCAATGCAGCCGCTGGCGGCCCTTGCGCGAGGCTTCGCGCCGCTGCGCGCGCCGCTCGGCCCGGTTCGGCGTATCGGTGCGATTGCGCTCCTGCCAGAAACGGGAGATCAACACCGTCGCGATGGGAAGCTCGTCGATCATGCCCAGCCGTTTTTCCTCGCTGTCCACCCAGTCGAGGTACTCCGGATCGTGATCGCCGTAGGCCAGCGCCTCGATCGGCAACATCCAGTCGCGTGAGGACTCCTCCGAGTAGAGCGGCTCCCATTCCTGCTCGCGAAGCAGCACGCCGGTCATGAATCCTTCGCACCACGCGCTTGCTTCGGGCGGGCTGCGCTCATCCTTGTTGTCCGTTTCGGCGTGATACAGGAGCGGCTTAAAACGCGTCGGCGATTCCGCGAGCGTGCGGCGGATGCTCTGCTGCAGACGAAGCACCAGCGACAGAATGCGCTCGGCTTGCTCGTTGTTCTGGAACACCGGGGTCACGCTGCGCTGGCTGTCGCTCCACAACACGGGCAACCACTCGGACGGCTGAATTAGCTCGGGGCCGCTGACGATCGCGGTGAGGAACCCGTCGAGCATTTCGAGGTCCATGCAGTCCTGCGGAACGACATTGGAGCCCAGGAACGCTTCGAGCTCGTCGTAGTCGGCATCGCTTAAGGGTTCGTCGAGCTTGCTGGTTTCGGTCATGGACGCGCTTTTAGTCGCGCCGCTCGATATGCGGCGGGATGTCAATCATCGCGCCAGACGCCGTCGAAAGCAAATCGTTGTATCGGGCCAGTGCAATATGTTTCTGGCCTTAGTCAATCGTCGCTGTCCCCGGCTCGCCCGCGCAGCGCGTGCGCAGCATAAAGGGCCGCCGCAAAAAGCAGCACCGCGCCCGACTGGTGCAGCGCCGCGAGCGGCAGCGGCACGACCAGCAGCAGGGTCGTGATGCCGAGCGCCACTTGAATCAGCAGCATCGCGAGCAGCAGGTGCGCGGCACGGCGCGCCCGGGCCGGGATCGCGTGCGTTGCCCGGACCCGCCACCACCAGACCGGAACCAGCGCCAGGAGCGTCCACGCGAGCAGCCGATGATCGAACTGAACCGTCGCCATGTTGTTGACGAAGTTCATGTACCAGGGACTAAGCAGCATGATTTCCGGCGGCACGACATAGCCGTTCATGAGCGGGAAGGTGTTGTAGGCGAATCCCGCACGAATTCCGGCAACGAGGCCGCCGGACAGCGCCATGATGAAAATCAGCGCCGCAAGCGCCGTCGCGGCGCGAAAGAGCGGTCCGGTCCGCGCATCGGCGCGTCCCGCCGGCTGCAGGAGCGTAAGCGCAGTCCAGAACATCGCCGCGAAGATCAGCAATGCGAGACCCAGATGCGCGGTGAGGCGGAGCTGCGACACGCGCGGGTCATCGACCAGACCGCTTTGCACCATGTACCAGCCCAATGCTCCCTGCAAAGCGCCGAGCAGGAAAATGCCGAACAGCTTCGGCGCCAAACCGGGAGCGGGCGGCAGTTTTCCGCGGGCGACGAACCACAGCAGCGGCACGATGAACGCGAACCCCACCAGGCGGCCGAGCAGGCGGTGGACATATTCCACCCAGAATATGCCTTTGAACGCGTCGATGCTCATCCCCCGATTCACCTGCAGGTACTCAGGCGTCGTTTGATATTTGGCAAACGCTTCGTTCCATTGCGACTCGGACAACGGCGGCAGCGTGCCGACAATGGGCTGCCATTCGGTAATCGACAGCCCCGAATGCGTCAGGCGAGTCACCCCGCCGACCACGATCAAGGCGAACACCAGGGCGCAGCAGACGAGAAGCCAGATCGCGACAGCCCGCGGCTGGCCGCCGGAGGCCGCCACGCCGGCGGGCGTGTCCGAAGCTGCGGCCAGGCCGCGAGGCGTCGACGAAGTCATCTGAGAATCTTACTATCCACAGGGGCGGACGGGGAATCGCATGCACGCGGGACGAAGTGTTCGATCGTCGCCGCAGCAGAGACAGCGACCCATCAATGTCCATGCGCGGCGGCGCTGGCTCCCATTTCCTCGACCCACACCGATACCTCGACCGCGCCGCCGTTCTGGAACGTGAGCGTCAGCGGAAACTTGTCGCCGACCTTGAGCGGCCGCCTCAACTCGCTCAGCATCACGTGATAGCCGCCGGGCTTGAGCTGGAGCTTTTCGCCCGGTCGCACTTCCAATGCCGCAACGCCGCGCATCCTCATTACCCCCGCGTCGACGCTCATTTGGTGCAGCTCGGCGACGCCGGCTATCGGCGTCGACACACTTAGCAACCGATCGGGTTGAGTGCCGGTGTTCTCGACCGTCACGAACACGCCGGCGACTTTGGCTCCCGGCGGAGTCGCGCGCGCAAACGGATGATCGATCTTGAGCGACTTGAGCGCATAGTCGTGTGCCGATGCGGCGCCCGAACCGAATGCGGACGCAATTAGCACTGCAGCGAGGATTTTCATGGACATTCTTTCCTAGGTTCGCCTTTGCCTTGACACCGGAGCGCTCGCGCGGTTGAATGCGCTTTGGTTGTTTACCAGATGGTTCCCGCGTACGCCAGCCTCGTTTCGCGAGAAGCGTGCGCATCAGACCGCTACCCGTTGGAGGAAACAATGCACGCATTTATTCGCGCCTTCGGGCGCTGCCTGGCCGTTGCAGGGCTTTTGTTCGCGTTCAATGCCGGAGCGCAGCAGACGATCACGCTGCACGGTGCCGTTCAGTTCGCGGACGACCATCCGTTCAACAAGGCGCTGATCCGGTTCGAGGAGCTGGTCAAGAAATATTATGGCAAGCCGGTCAACTTCGTGCTCCATCGCAACAGCGAGCTGGGGCTCGAGAAGGACTACTTCGCGTACATGAATCAAGGCATCTCGGTGGACTACGGCGTCGTCTCGCCCGCGCACATGTCGACATTCGCGAAAGCTGCCCCGATTCTCGACATGCCGTTTCTGTTCCGCGATCTCGATCACTGGAACAAAGTGCTCGATTCCGACGCCTTTCAGCCGATCGTCGACGACGTCAGCAAAAAAGCCGACGTGATGATCATCGGGTACGCGGGCGGCGGTACGCGCAACCTCATCGCCAACAAGCCGATCCGCAACATGGCGGAGCTTCGCGGCTTCACGCTGCGAGTGATGGGCGCGCCGATCCAGACGCAGATGTTCAACGCGATCGGCGCCAAGCCGTCGGTGATCGCTTACAACGAGGTCTACAACGCGATCCAGACAGGGGTGATTCAGGGTGCGGAAAACGAGGCGGCGGGCCTCGACGCGATGAAATTCTACGAAGTCGGCCCGAACATTTCGCTGACCCAGCACGCGATCACGGTGCGGCCGATTTGCTTCGCGGGAAAGACCTTTCGCAAGCTTCCGCCCGATCTGCAAACCGCGATCCTCAAAGCGGGCATGGAGGCCGGCAAGTATGGTCGCGATCTTGAATCAGGTGCCGATTCGCAGCTCCTCGCCAAACTGGAAAAGGAAGGCAAGCTCAAAACCTGGGTATTCACCGAGCGTCCGAAGCTGCTCGAACTGGCGGAGCCGGTCAAGCAAGCATATGCCAAGGAAATCGACGCGACGGTGATACTCAACAAGGTCAACGCGATCAAATAGCGCCCGTCGGACCGACGACCCGCTTGACACCGGTTCTCGACTGCGCCGGCTTTTTCTGATCCGACGATGGACGCACCCTTACGCACGCTTAACGCGCTGATCTCGCGCGTGCTGAAGTTCATCATCACGGTACTGATCGCCGTTATGGTGATCCCGGTCACGCTGCAGATCTTTTCCCGCTTCTTCGAGTTCATTCCCCGCTATATCTGGACCGAGGAATTCGCGCGCTTCTGTCTCATGTGGCTCATCATGCTGGGCGCCACCATCGCGGTGCGCGACGGCACACACTTCGACGTCGACGTTCTTCCAGAGCCCAAGACCGCTCACGGCAAAGCCGTCGCCCGGCTCATCGTTCATGTGTCCATGCTGCTGGTCGCGCTGATCTTCATCACATTCGGCTGGCGTTTTGCCGTCTTCGGCTACGAGCAGAGCTCGGAAATGACGGGCATCAACATGCTGTCGATCCATATTGCATGGCCGCTCGCGGGCATCTGCTGGTTTCTTTTTCTGTTGGAAAAAATTTTTGACGATATGAAACTCTACGTAGACGGTCGCCGTGAGTCCCGCTGAAGTCGCGGCGCTTCTCTTCGGTGTTTTCGCACTGCTGATCATCCTTCGAGTGCCGGTCGCGTTCGCGCTGGGCCTCGCCTGCGTACCCGTGTTTTTCATCGACGACCGGCTGACGCCGTTCCTGTTGCTCAACGAAATGCTGAAGTCGTACAACTCGTTCCTTCTGCTGGCCATTCCGTTTTTCATGCTGGCGGCGAACCTGATGAACAGCGCCGGCATTACCGAGAGGCTGATCAACCTGTCGCGCGCGCTGGTAGGACACCTGCCTGGCGGTCTCGGTCATGTCAGCGTTCTGGTGTCGATGCTCTTCGCCGGCATCTCCGGCTCGTCGACCGCCGAAGCCGCGGGCGTCGGCGGCGTGCTGATTCCGGCCATGAAGAAACAAGGCTACGACACACCCTTCACCGTGTCGCTGATCGCGTGTGCCGCGGTCATGGGGGTGATCATTCCGCCGTCGATTCTGATGGTTGTTTGGGGCGGTGTCATCTCGGTGTCGATCGGTGGCTTGTTCCTCGCCGGCGTGGTTCCCGGCGTGCTGATGGGCCTGTCGCTGATGGTCGCGGTGTACATCTACGCCAAGCGCCGCAACTATCCGGTGTACGCGCGAGTGACGATGAAGGAATTTTTGTCGGCATGCGGACAAGCCGTTCTGCCCATCCTGACGCCGGGCATCATCGTCGGCGGCATCGTCTTCGGGTTTTTCACGCCGACCGAGGCGTCGGTGGTCGCAGTGCTGTACGCGCTGCTCCTAGGCGGACTGATTTACCGCTCGCTGCCTTTCGCGGCGCTCAAGCACACCCTGTACGATTCCGCGCGCTTCGCGGCGATCGCCCTGTTCTGCATCGGCACGGCGTCGGCATTCGGCTGGATCCTCGCCTATTTCCACATTCCCCAACTGGTCGTCGACGCCGTCGCGGACTGGGGCGGCGGAGTCACCAGCGTCGGCTTCATCACCGCGGTGGCTTTTTTGTTCATCGGCTGCTTCATCGACGCGATTCCCGCAATTATCATCGTCGGCACCATACTTGCCCCGCTCGCGGCCAAGGTCGGCATGCACCCGATTCACTTCGCGATCATCGGCGTGATCTCGATCGCCTACGGCCTGGTCACGCCACCGTACGGCCTGTGCTTGATGATCGCGTGCTCGATCGGTGGTATCAAGATCAAAGATGCGGTTAAAGACACAGCAATTCTCTTCATTCCAATGCTGCTGGTGCTGCTGGTAGTGATATTGTTTCCGTCCCTGATACTTTGGCTGCCACGCACGTTGATGCCGCAGTTCGTCAAGTAGGCGGACAATTTGCGGTGCTTGCAGTGTAATGCTCGAGAGGAAAGACCATGTTGCAAACGAAGCCGCTTTCGCCCGGTTTCGGGCTCGAGACCTCGGACGTTGATGCTTCCAGGCCGCTGTCGGATGCGCAATTTGACGAGCTGGAGCGCACCTTCTTCGAAGGCCAGGTGCTGGTACTTCGCGCGCAATCGCTGACGCCCGCGCAATACCTTGCTTTTGCCCGCCGCTTCGGTCCACCCGAGCCACATGTGATCGACCAGTTTCACCATCCGGCCGATCCCAACATCCTGATTCTGTCCAACCGGAAAAAAGACGGCCAGCCGGTCGGGCTGGCCGATGCCGGCACCTATTTCCACACCGACTATTCCTATCTGCAGGTTCCCGCGCGCGCGACCATGCTCTACTCGATCGAGGTGCCCGCGGCCGGTGGAAATACGCTGTTTGCGAATCAGTATGCCGCCTACGATGGCCTGTCGGAATCCATGCGAAGACGCGTCGCCCCGCTGGTCGCGGTTCACCACTACGGCAACCGGAAGGAGGCCGACGACGCGAGCCGCATCGCGGCGTCGCCGCTGACCGCGGAGCAGAAAGCGAAGATGCCGCTGATCACGCATCCGCTGGTGCGCTCTCATCCGGTGACCGGACGCAAGGCGCTGTACGCGGTGTCCGGCAGCTCGTATGGCATCGTCGGCATGCCCCAGGATGAGGCGGTGGCGGTGCTCGATGAGCTGGCCGCGCACGCGACGCAGCCGAAATACGTTTACAGCCTCGCCTATCGTGTCGGCGACGTGGTCATCTGGGACAATGCGTCGCTTTTGCACTCGGCGACGCTTACCGATCCCGACGACCCGCGGACGCTGTGGCGGATCACCATCAAGGAACCCTCGGCCGCCCTCGACGCGCTGGATGTTCTGGCGCCGACCTTCGCGTCGGGCTCGATGTAAGTCGCGGCCTAGGCTGCCGCCAAGCGCGGCAGGGACGGTTTTGCAGTAAACTCCGGCTGACGCGATCGAAACGTCACGCGGATCGACCCCACCGATGCAACGCTCTTTTCACACCGTCGTCCTCACCTTCGTCTTCTCGCTGCTCATGCTCGGCATGCAGCTCGAGGGACAGCGGCACGCGCTGCAGCATCTTGGCGACCGGCTGCACAGGCCGCACGAGCAGGGGTTGCAACTCCCTCCGGGCGAGATCGTCTGCGCCGAGTGTGCGCTGCTCGCCGGAACGGCGAACGCCGTCGCCGGCAGCGACGCTTCGACGCTGCCCGCCGTCGCCGCCAACCAACGCTTTGACGCACGGTTCTTGTCGCAAAGCGCCGCCGCGCCCACTTACTACTCGAGCCGCGCCCCTCCCGTCCTCCTCTAGGTCCACGCCAACGCGCCGTCTCTCGCGGCGCGATTGTTCAATGGCTAGAGGAGCTCGATCGTGTCCAAGTTCACGCGTATATCCGGCGCATCGGCGCTGGCGCTTTTATTGCCGGTGCTCATGTCGGGCCCGGCGCAGGCAGCAACCGACGCTGACCTCGCGGAGATCCGCGAGCAGATCAGGCAACTGAAGGAAGGCTACGAAGCGCGGATTCAGGCGCTCGAGCAGAAGCTGAAAGAGGCCGAGACCGCGAAGACCAGGGAGGCCGCAGCCCCGCCGGCGCCTCCCGTCGCTGCCGCACCCACGGCAACATCATCCACGTCCGGCATCGCAGCGTTCAATCCGGCGATTTCGGCAGTGCTGCAGGGAAGGTATGCCAACCTGTCGCAGGACCCGTCGAAATTCGCGATCGACGGCTTTGCGCCCGGCGGCGATATGGGCCCCGGCCGGCGCGGCTTTTCGCTCAGTGAATCGGAGCTCGCAATTTCCGCCAGCGTCGACCACCTGTTCGCCGGCAACCTTATCGTCTCTCTCAGCCCCGAGAACACCGTCTCGGTCGAGGAGGCGTACGGCATCTACACCGCGGCGCCGTACGGTCTGGTGCCCAAGTTCGGCCGCTTTTTTTCAGGGCTCGGCTACATGAACGAGCAGCACCAGCACGCGTGGGATTTCATCGATGCCCCGCTTGCGTATCAGGCGTTTCTCGGCGGCCAGTACGCCAACGACGGTCTGCAGGTCAAATGGGTAGCGCCGACCGATCAATTTCTCGAGCTCGGCGCCGAGGTCGGCAAGGGCGACAATTTTCCGGGCTCGGTGCGCAACAAGAACGGTGCCGGGTCCGGCGTGATCTACGCTCACACTGGAGGCGATATCGGCGCCAGCCACAGCTGGCGTGCCGGCCTGTCCTATCTGCAGACTCGCGCGCAGGACCGACAGTACGCCCAGCTCGACATCGCGGGAAACAATGCACAAGTAGAATTCAACGGGACAAGCCACGTCGCCATCGCCGATTTTGTCTGGAAATACGCGCCCAACGGCAATGCTCTGCAAACCAACTTCAAGCTGCAGGGCGAGTACTTCCGGCGCCGCGAAAACGGTGATTTCACTTATGACGTCGATGGCGCGCTGGGTCGGACCAACACCTCGGCGTATACGTCGCGGCAGAACGGCTGGTACCTGCAGGGCATCTACCAGTTCATGCCTTACTGGCGTGTCGGCACGCGCTACGACCGGCTCGATCCGGGTCACGTGGATTACGGCACGAATGCGGCTTACCTGAATTCGCCGGCATTCCATCCGGAGCGCTACACCATGATGCTCGACTACACGCCGTCGGAATTCAGCCGCATCCGCCTGCAGTGGGGACAGAGCAAAACGCAGGCCGGCGTGACCGACAATCAGCTATTCGTGCAATACATCCTGACGCTGGGCGCGCACGGCGCGCACAAATTCTAGAGGAGCAGGCGATGAGATCGTACTTGCAATGTCTGCTGGCAATGCTGGTAGCCGCATGGGTAGCACCCGCGGCCGCGGCGCTCAGCGTTTTCGCGACCGTACCCGAATGGGCCGCGCTGACCGAGGAACTGGGCGGCGACAAGGTCAAGGTCTATACCGCGACCAACCCGCTGCAGGACCCGCATCATGTCGAGGCCAAGCCGAGCTTGATCGGCCGCGCCCGCGGCGCGGATCTCGTCGTCGCCACCGGCGCAGAGCTCGAGGTCGGCTGGCTGCCGCTGGTGACCCAACAGGCGGGTAATCCCAAGGTGCAAGCGGGCAAGCCGGGTTATTTCGAGGCGGCACCGTTTGTTCCGATATTGAACAAACCGGCACGACTGGATCGCTCGGAGGGCGACGTGCATGCGGCTGGCGATCCACACATCCAAACCGATCCTCGCAATATCGCTCGCGTGGCGGGGCCGCTCTCAGTGCGCCTGGCCGAGCTCGATCCCGAAAACGCCGCGTATTACCAGACCCGCTACAAGGCTTTCGCCGAGCGCTGGACCGCTGCGACTGCGCGATGGGAAAAAGAAGCGGCGCCGCTCAAAGGCGTCGCAATCGTCGTCCAGCACAAGGCGTTCACGTATCTGATCGCATGGCTTGGCATGAAGGAGGTCGCCGCGCTGGAGCCGAAGCCGGGCGTCGAGCCGACGACCGCGCACCTGTCCGACGTGCTGGCAACGGTGCAGCGACAGCCGGTCAAAATGGTGATTCGTGCCGCGTATCAAAGTGACCGCGCATCGCAATGGATTGCGGAACGGGCGAAGATCAATGCCGTGGTGTTGCCGTTCACCGTCGGCGGCGACGAAGCCGCCAGGGACTTGTTCGGCCTGTTCGACGATACGATCCAGCGCCTGCTCAAAGGTCTGCAGTGAATCTCGACGCGATCAGCATCTCGATCCTGCTTCCCGCCTTCGCGGCCGGCTTGCTGGTCACGTCGACGCACGTGCCGCTCGGCATGCAGGTGCTCGCGCGCGGGATCGTCTTCATCGACCTCGCCATTGCCCAGATCGCGGGCTGCGGCGTACTGCTTGCCGACCAAATGGGCTTCGAGGCCGAGGGCATTGCGGTGCAGATTGCAGCGCTCGCCGCGGCGCTCGGCGGCGCCCTGCTCCTGACGTGGACCGAGCGCATCTGGCCCGACGTGCAGGAAGCGGTCATCGGCGTGGTCTTCATCCTCGGCGCGACCGGCAGCGTGTTGCTGCTCGCCAGCAACGTGCATGGCAGCGAGCACTTGCGCGACCTCCTGGTCGGACAGATTCTCTGGGCGCGGCCGTCGCGCCTGCTGTGGGCAGCGCTGGTCTACGCGGTGATCCTCTTCCTGTGGTTCGGGTGGAAGGAACGTCTCGGCCGCACAGGCTTCTACGTCCTGTTTGCGCTTGCGGTCACGGTGTCAGTTCAGCTCGTGGGTTTGTATCTGGTGTTCGCAACCCTGATCGTGCCGCCGCTCGCCACCCGAAAAATGACGCGCCGGCGACTTGCGGCCGCGTGGGCGATTGGCGCGGCGGGCTACGCGGTGGGACTGGTGGTCTCGACCGCGCTCGACCTTCCGAGCGGACCCGTTATCGTGTGGACGCTGGTAATTCTGTCGCTGGCGTCGTACGCGCTCCTGTCCCGCAAGTTCGCTGCTCCCTCGGCAAAGCCACGATCCGCGGCAACTTCCGAAAAGCCACGATCCGCCGCCACTTCCGCAAAGCCACGATCCGCCGCTACTTCCGCAACGCCGCGATCCCGCGCTGGAGGCCGTCGAGGGTGAGCGGAAACATCCGCGGCCCGAGTATCTCCAGGACGATCTGCGTCGAGCGCGAGTAGCCCCACGAGCGCTCCGGCTCGGGGTTGAGCCAGATCGCGTGCCGATAGGTGTCCACCAGGCGTTTGAGCCACGCGGCGCCAGGCTCGTCGTTCATGTACTCGACGCTGCCGCCCGCCTGCACGATTTCGTAGGGACTCATTGCCGCGTCGCCGACCAGGACCAGCCTCCAGTCCGGGCCGTATTTGTGCAGCAGGTCGAAAGTCGCGATGCGCTCGTTGCGACGGCGGCGGTTGTCGCGCCACACGTAATCGTAGACGCAGTTGTGGAAGTAGAAGTACTCGAGATGGCGGAACTCGCTCTTCGCCGCCGAGAACAGCTCTTCGCACACCTGGACGTGCGGATCCATCGAGCCGCCGACGTCGAGGAAGAGCAACACCTTGACGCGATTGCGGCGCTCCGGCACCAGGTGCAGATCGAGCCAGCCGGCATTTTTCGCGGTGCCGTCGATGGTCGCGTCGAGGTCGAGCTCCTCCGGTACGCCCTCGCGCGCGAAACGGCGCAGCCGCCGCAGCGCAATCTTGATGTTGCGCGTGTTGAGCTCGACCGAGTCGTCGAGATTGCGAAACGTCCGCTCGTCCCAGACCTTGATCGAGCTTCGGTTGCGGCCGCCTTCCTGCCCGATGCGGATGCCCTCGGGATTGTAGCCGTACGCGCCGAAGGGGCTCGTCCCCGCGGTGCCGATCCACTTCGAGCCGCCCTGATGGCGTCCGCGTTGCTCCTCGAGCCTGGCTTTAAGCGTCTCCATCAGCTTGTCCCATCCGCCCAGTGCCCTCACCAGCGCCTTGTCTTCCTCCGAAAGATTGCCTTCGATCAGTTTGCGGATCCATTCCTCGGGAATCTCCGCACGGATGTCGAACACGCTGTCGACGCCTTTGAAATAGGCGCCGAATGCCAGATTGAAGCGGTCGTACAGCGCCTCGTCCTTGACCATGCAGGTGCGGGCGAGGAAGTAGAAATCGTCGATGCTTCCCGAGACGACGTCGTGCTTGAGCGCGTCGAGCAGTGTCAGGAACTCGCGCGTGGAGACCGGCAGCTTGGCGGCCTTGAGATGGAGAAAGAAATCGACGAGCATTGCAAAGGTCCTGACTATTACCGCGGGCGCTCGAGCTGATAGCGCAGGTGCTGCTTCACCGCTGGCCATTCGCCATCGATGATGCTGAAGACCACGGTGTCGCGTTTCGAGCCGTCGGCCGACAACTGATGATTGCGCAATACGCCGTCCTGCTTCGCACCGAGCCGCGCGATCGCGGTGCGCGAGGCATGATTGAACCAGTGGGTGCGAAATTCGACCGCGATGCACTGCAGCTTCTCGAACGCGTGGGTCAGCAACAGCAGCTTGCACTCGGTGTTGATGGGGCCGCGCTGGGCGCGCCTGGAATACCAGGTTTGCCCGATCTCCAGGCGGCGGTTGATCGCATCGACGTTGAAGTAACGCGTGCAGCCAACGATATCGCCGGACGGTTTCTCTCGGACGACGAACGGCATCGCATCCAGACGCTCGCGCATGTCGAGCGCGGTACTGATGTATTCCGCCATTTTCTCCGGAGGCGCGATCGACGTGTACCACAGCCGCCACAGCTCGCCGTCGGCTGCCGCACGCTGCAGTGCATCCTCGTGCTCTCGTCCGAGCGGCTCGAGGCTGGCGTGTTCGCCGACCAGCGTTATGGGCTCGACGAAGCGCACGACTATCTTCCGCTGCGCGCCAGGAAAGCGACCCTCTCGAACAGATGCACGTCCTGCTCGTTCTTGAGCAAGGCGCCGTGCAGCGGCGGAATGATCACCTTCTTGTCCGAACTCTTCAGCGCTTCCGGCGGAATGTCCTCGGCCAGCAAAAGCTTCAGCCAGTCGAGAAGCTCGGAGGTCGATGGCTTCTTTTTCAATCCGGGGACGTCGCGCAGCTCGAAGAAGACTTCCAGCGCTTCCTTGAGCAAGCTCTTTTTCAATCCCGGAAAGTGAACGTCGACGATGCGCGTCATCGTTTCCCTGTCCGGAAAGCGGATGTAGTGAAAGAAGCAACGGCGGAGGAACGCATCCGGCAACTCCTTTTCGTTGTTGCTGGTGATCACCACCAGCGGACGATGACGCGCGCGGATGGTCTTCTGCGTCTCGTAGACGTAAAACTCCATGCGGTCGAGCTCGCGTAAGAGATCGTTGGGGAACTCGATATCCGCCTTGTCGACCTCGTCGATGAGCACCACCGCAGGCGATTCCGATTCGAACGCCTCCCAGAGCACGCCGCGCTTGATGTAGTGCGCGATGTCACCGACGTGCGAGTCACCGAGCTGCGAGTCGCGCAGTCGTGACACGGCATCGTATTCGTAGAGGCCCTGCTGCGCCTTGGTCGTCGACTTGATGTGCCACTGCACCAGCGGCCGCTTCAAGCTCCGCGCGACTTCCTCGGCCAGCATGGTCTTGCCGGTCCCCGGCTCGCCCTTCACCAGCAGCGGCCGCTCGAGCGTGACCGCGGCATTGACGGCCAGCATCAGGTCAGGGGTGGCGATGTAAGTATCGGTGCCTTCGAATCGCATCAATAGTCCTCAAATACTGATGATTGCCAAAAACTCAACTACGCGATCATCTTATCTCAATGCATACTGCGCGAGCCAGAGCACCGCCATGCCGACAACGATGGTAAGCGTCGTGCTTTGGCGCCAAGCGGCCACGCCAAGCGCCGCCACCGCCGCGATGAGCTTCGCGTTTCCGGGGTCGAGACGGAGCACGCCCGGCGCCACGAAAACGACCGCGGGGACGACGATCGCAGTCAGCATCGCAGCCGGCACGTGCTTCAGCGCGCGGCCGAGCAGCTGCGGCATGTCGCGACGCGCGAAGAGCGCAATGAACGAAAGCCGCGCCATATAATTGATCGCGCCCACGGCCAGAATCGCCAGCCAGATCGTCGTCTCCTTACTCATGCTGTCCGCGGAGCGTGTCGGCGATGGCGCCGGCGGCGATCCCGATCAGGCCCGCGCAGATCAGCGACAGGCGCATCGGCATGTCGTCGAGCGCGATCGCGGCTACACCGGCGACGACAACGACCAGCAGAGTGACGCGGTCACGCAACAGCGGCGCCAGTATCGCGAGGAAGCACAAGGGCACGACAAACTCGAGCTGCCACGACGCGGGAATCACTTGTCCGACGAGAATGCCGGCAAGCGTGGCAACCTGCCAGACGACCCAGAGCAGCACACCTCCGCCGAGAAAATAGGACGCGTTGGCGCGCAGGTCACCCGATTCACGAAAGCGCTGGATGGTGCCCGCGAAGCCCTGGTCGGTCAGGACGAACGACAGAATACTGCGCCAGCGGTGATCGAGCGGCCGCAGATAAGGTGCCATCGCCGCGCTATAGACCAGAAACCGCAGGCCCACCACCAGACAGGACAGGACGATCACCATCAGCGGTGCTCCGGCCGCCAGCAGTTGCGCGGCGACGATCTGCGCCGCGCCGCTGAACATGATCGCCGACATGGCCAGCGCCGCGAGCGGCGAGGCGCCGGCGGAAACCGCGGCGATACCGCAGACCATGCCGAACGGCACGATGCCGATCAGCACCGGCGTCATGTCGCGGACGCCTTCGAAGAAGGCGGGTCGGGAGAAGTGCGGGCGCATCGGGAATCGGGCAAAAAGAAAGGGAGGCTCGCAACCTCCCCCAATAGGGCAATTATAATCCTCCCATTCATTTCCCTAACCCGCCCTTACTTTTTTCCGGAGACCGCCTCATGGATTTGCCCGTCAATCAGTTCAAGCGCGCCATCGCCTCGGGCAAGACGCCCATCGGCGCGTGGCTGATGAGCGCAGCACCTTCGACCGCCGAAGCGCTGGGGTCGGTGGGCTTCGACTTTCTCGTGGTCGACATGGAGCACACGCCGATCGACACGCCGCAAATGATAGGCATCCTGCAGGCAATCGCCGGAACGCCGGCGCAAGCGATCGTGCGCCCGCCGTGGAACGACATGGTGATGGTCAAGCGGGCAATGGACGCGGGTGCGCAGACGCTGCTCTTTCCATTCGTGCAAAACGCGGACGAAGCGAAGCGCGCGGTCACATCGACCCGTTATCCCCCCGACGGCGTGCGCGGCGTCGCCGGGACGCATCGCGGCAGCCGCTACGGCACGATACCGAATTACCTCAAGCGCGCCAACGAAGAAGTGTGCGTCATCGTGCAGATCGAAACCGTGCCCGCATTCGATCAGCTCCAAGCGATCGCCGCCGTTCCGGGCGTGGATTCGATTTTCATTGGCCCGGGAGATCTATCGGCATCGATGGGTTTCATTGGCGACATCGGCAACGCCGCGGTTCAGGACAAGCTGAAGGAAGGCGCGCAGGCCTGCAAGCGGCTGGGTAAACCGTCGGGAATCATCGGCATGAATCCGGAGATGGCGGGCAAATTCATCGAGTACGGCTTTTCCTGGGTCGCAGTCGGCTCCGACATGGGTTACGTGGTCAGCCGGGGGCAGGAATATCTCGCGAAAATGCGTGGCAGCGCGCTTGCGGCGCCATCGAAGTCGCAAAGCGCGTATTAGTGGCCCGTAACTAGCGCCCTGAGGAACTCGAGCCGCGGTGTGACCGAGACCGTCGAGCTCTCCGCCGGCTCGGCACGCGCCGTCATCGCGCCGGCTATCGGCGGCTCGATCGCGGCGTTTCAATGCGGCGACCAGCCGATTCTGCGACCAACGCCTTCGAGGGCGCTAGCCGAGGGTGCGGTGAGAGACTTCGCCTGCTTTCCGCTCATTCCTTTCTCCAATCGGATCGCCGACGCGACGCTGCATTGGGCGGGCTGCGAATACGGCTTGACGCGCTACATCGATGCCGAACCGCACGCGATTCACGGCAATGGATGGCAGCGGGCGTGGAGCGTAATGCGACGCGAGGCCTCGCGTCTGGCGATCGAGCTCGAGCACGACGCGGCCGGGGTGCGAGCGCGCGAGTGGCCCTTCCCCTATCGCGCGCGGCAGCGCTTCAACCTCATTGTCGATGCGTCGGCCGTCAGGCTGGAGCTCGGACTCGAGATCGAGAATACCGGCAGCCACCCGTTCCCCTTCGGCTTGGGATGGCATCCCTATTTCCATCGCGACCGAGAGACCGAGCTCGGTTTCGCGGCGCGCGGCGTTTGGCACACCCATCCTTCGCGCCTGCCGGTACGGTTCGACGCGGTACCGCGCAAATGGAATTTCGATCCGCCGCGCCCCATCGGCGCCAGCGTTATGGATAACTGCTTTGCCGGCTGGCGGCGGCCGGTGACAGTGCGCTGGCCGACGCGCAAGCTCGCCGCGGAAATTGCAGCCGATTCCGCCTGCGACTACCTGGTCGTGTTCGTTCCCTCGGACAAGTCCGGTGGCCAGTCGTTTTTCGCGATTGAACCCGTGACTCACATGACCGATGCGTTCAACCGCACCGGCACAGACGGCGATACAGGCACTCGCGTGCTCGCGCCGGGCGCATGCTTTTCTTGTACGATGAGCATCTTGGTTTCGCGGGATGGTTGACCCTGCCGATGGAATCTCGCTTTGCATGCATGCTCGACATCAAAGCCAGTCTGGGCGAGTGTCCGGTATGGTCGGTCGACGAGCAGGCGCTGTATTGGGTCGACATCAATGCGCCGTCGCTCAACCGCTTCGACCCCGCCCGCGGCACCAATAGTGCGTGGCCGATGCCGCAGGCTATCGGATGTTTCGCTTTTCGCGCGGGCGGCGGATTCGTCGCGGCGCTGCGTGACGGAATCTGGTTTGTCGATCGACAAGGCGGGCTCGAGCGCAAGATCGCGGCCGCGCCGTATGACCCCGCGCATCATCGCTTCAATGACGGCCGCGCCGATGCGCAAGGACGATTCTGGGCGGGAAGCATGAACGAACAGCGGGATGCCAACAGCGCGCGGCTGTATCGTCTGTCATCGAATCTCGAACTCGCCCCCGTGCTGGACGATATGATGATCTCGAACGGGCTGGCCTGGAGCCCGGACGGCCGCACCATGTATCACGCCGACACGCCGGCGCGCACGGTTAGGGCGTACGACTTCGATAGCGCGAGCGGCACTCCGGCCAACGGCCGCGTGTTCGCCCATTTCGACGGCGAGACCGATCGGCCCGATGGCGCGGCGATAGACAGCGAGGGTTGCTACTGGTGCGCTTTTTATCGCGGCGCCAAAGTGGTGCGGCTCTCGCCGCAGGGACGGCTGCTGGCTGAATATGCTATCCCTGCGATGTGTCCGACGATGTGCGCGTTTGGCGGCGGCGACCTGCGCACGCTCTATGTGACGACCGCGCGTCAGATGCGCGAGGCCGATGAGCTCGCCCGGCTTCCCGAATCGGGTGGGGTTTTCGCCATGAGAGTCGATGTCGCGGGCCTGCCCGAGCCGAAGTTCGCCGGCTGAAGCGCATATAGCCGACACTAGCGAGATCCTATGCAGCTCGATACGACCGCCTTCATTCGGCTCGACGCACCCAACAGTCTCGGCGCGACCGCTTCCGGCGCCGCTTTCGCCACTAACACCGGCGACATCTTCGAAGTCGCGTGTTTCGGGCCCGGCACCTTCCGGCTCCGGGTCGGTCCCAATACCCGTCCCGACTACGGCCTGGTCCTGGGCCGCGCGCAGCGCTGCGACGTGGCGCAGCCCGCACCGGGCGTCTGGACCTTCACCTCCGGCACCGCGCGCCTGGAGATCGGGGGCGAGCCGCTGTCGATCCAGCTGTTTCAGGACGAGCAGCGGACCCTCGCTTCCATCACCGATGAGCACTTCCGCGGTTTCACGCGGCTGCCGGTGATTGGCCGCGCGCGCACAGGCCAGCAATGGATCGCCGCCTTCGCGCTCGGCTCCGGCGAGCCGGTGTACGGGCTGGGCGAGAAATTCGGACCGCTCAACAAGCGCGGCCAATTGATCGAGTCGCAGGTGGAAGATGCGCTTGGCGTCAACACCGGGCTTTCGTACAAGAATGTGCCGTTCTGCTGGAGTCCGGGCACAGGCAAGACAGCGTGGGGCATCTTCATCAACACCCCCGGACGGGTGACGCACGGCGTCGGTTACCCGGATTGGTCGCACCGTTCCTATTGCGCGGTCGTCGACGATGAAGCTCTCGACCTGTTCCTGATTTCCGGTCGCGATCCGGCGGAGGTGCTCGATCGCTACACGCATCTCACCGGTCGCGCGCCGGATGTCCCGCTGTGGGGACTGGGGCTCTGGGTTTCCAAAGCCTACTATCGAACGCCCGAGGAAGCCGTCGCAGTCGCCGGCAAGCTTCGCGCCCGCCGCATTCCCTGCGACGTGCTGACCTTCGACGGCCGTGCGGCATGGGATGTCCAGACGCGTTTCGATTTTCACTGGGACCCGCAGCGCTTTCGAGATCCGCCGTCGGTGCTGGCCAGGATCAAGGCAAGCTCGCTCAAGGTTTGCGTATGGGAATATCCGTACGTGTCCATTCACTCGCCGCTATTTCAGGAGCTCGCCAACAAGCACTACCTGTTGAAGACCACGGACGGTCAACCCTATGTCTTTGGCTGGGATACCTCGCCGGAGACCTCGCCCTTTGGCGACGTGCTCACCTCGTTGCCGGAAAGCGGCCTCGTCGATTTCACCAATCCTGCTGCGTATGCGTGGTGGCGCGATGCGCATCGAGCGTTGTTCGAGGCCGGCGTCGACGTCATCAAGAGTGACTCCGGCGAGCACGTCCCTGACGACGCGGTCGCGTTCAACGGCGACCGGGGCAAGCGCCTGCACAATGTCTATCCCTTGCTGTACAACCGCTGCGTCTACGACGCGACCAAAAAATTCGGCAGCCAGGAAACGCCACCCATGGTCTGGGCCCGCTCCGGCTGGACCGGCAGCCAGCGATACCCGATCCAGTGGGGCGGCGAGCCGCAGAGCGACTGGGAAGGCCTTGCGGCGAGCATCCGCGGCGGACTGTCGTGGGGCATGAGCGGCGTGCCCTATCACGCCAGCGACATCGGCGGCTTCTATGGCTCGGTTCAGCCTTCGGCGGAGCTGTACCTGCGCTGGCTGCAGATGAGCGTGTTCAGCTCGCACATGCGGGTGCATGGCATCGGCGCCCGAGAGCCGTGGGCATTCGGCGAGGAGAACGAAGCGATCGCGCGACAGTGGATCGAATTCCGTTACCGTTTGCTTCCATATTTGAGGAGCGTGATCGCGCAGGCAATCGCGACCGGGCTTCCGGTGCTGCGGGCGATGCCGCTCGCCTTCCCGGCGAACGCGCTGACGCGCACCTACGAGACGCAGTTCATGTGCGGCGACGCGCTGCTGGTCGCGCCGATCGTCGCCGCCGGCGGCGAGGTCGAGGTCGCGCTGCCTCCCGGCGCATGGTACGACTTGTCGAGCCGGCAGCGCCTTGCCGGCAGACAGGTGATCCGCTATCGCGCGACGCTGGACCGTTTCCCGGTGTTCGGACGCGAGGGCTACGCGCTACCGCTCGGACCGGTCGTGCAGCACACCGGCGAGATCGACGTTGCCAGGCCGCTCGACGCGCTGTGGCTGTTTGGCGCACCGTCACGCCCGCTCGAAGGTTTCGCGCAGGCAAGGATTGTGCTCGATCAAGGCGGAGGGCGCGCACGAGTGTCCGCGACACCGGACATCAAGGTGGAGGTCTTCGGCGACGCAGCCGACATCCCAGTCGAGCCGCTGACCTGACCTTCCGCGATGAACGCGAACGCGCCCATCGCCGTCACCCTGGGCGAACCCGCGGGCATCGGCCCCGACCTCTGCGTGCGGCTTGCCGAGCGCCGGTGGCCAACGCGCCTGATCGGCATCGGCGATATCGAGCTGTTGCGCGATCGCGCCCGGCGGCTCCGCGCGGGAGTGCGCATCGTCCCCTATATCCGCGGGCGCGACGCCGCGCCGGGAACCTTCGAAGTGGCGCATTTTCCCCTCGCCGCGCCCGCCGTTCCCGGACACCTGAACCCGTCCAATGCCAAGGCGGTGCTGGCGACGCTGGATGCCGCGTTGACCGGATGTCTCGCCGGCGAATTCTCCGCCATGGTCACCGCGCCGGTGCAAAAGAGCGTGATCAACGACGCCGGCTTCGCGTTTAGCGGCCACACCGAGTTTCTGGCCGAGCGGACCGGCGCCACGGTGGTCATGTTGCTGGTCGGAGCCACGGCGAATGGGCCGTTGCGCGTAGCGTTGGCGACCACGCACCTGCCCCTGTACGCGGTGCCGGGGGCGATCACCGAAGCATTGCTGACACGTACAGTGCGCATCGTCGCCGACGAGCTCGCGGCCAAGTTCCGCATTGCCAAGCCGCGCATCGCGGTGTGCGGACTCAACCCTCACGCCGGCGAGGGCGGATATCTCGGCCGCGAGGAAATCGAGATCATCGCACCGGCGCTGAAGGGGCTTCGTGCGCAAGGCATCGACGTGTCAGGGCCGCTTCCCGCCGACACGGTCTTCGTTCCGGCCAAAGTGAGCGAATTCGATTGCGTGATCGCGATGTACCACGATCAAGGGCTTCCGGTGCTGAAGCACGCGAGCTTCGGCCACGGCGTCAACGTGACGCTCGGACTTCCGATCGTGCGCACGTCGGTCGATCATGGCACCGCGCTCGACCTTGCCGCGGACGGCGCCGGCGCGCGCAGCGCCGATCCGGGATCGTTGTTCGCGGCGGTGGAGCTGGCCATCGAGCTTTCGCCAAGCACGCCGATGATCCGCCCGTGACCCGCGTGTGACTCCTGCCCGCCATCCGCCGCGCAAGCGCTTTGGCCAGAACTTTCTCGTCGATCGCCACTACGTCGACCGCATCATTGCCGCGGTCGATCCCGCGTCCGACGACAACGTGGTGGAGATCGGTCCCGGGCTCGGTGCGCTGACACGGCCCCTGCTCGATCGGGTCGAGCGGCTCACCGTCATCGAAATCGATCGCGATCTCGCCGCCCGCTTGAGCGCCGAGTTCACTCCCGATCGGCTGCGGATGCACAACGTCGACGTGCTGTCTTTCGACTTCGCGACGCTCGGAGGAGAGTTGCGCGTCATCGGCAACCTGCCCTACAACATTTCGTCGCCGATGTTGTTCCACCTCGCGCACTACGAGGCGAACTTGCGCGACATGACGGTGATGTTGCAGCGGGAAGTCGTGCAGCGCATGGCCGCCGCGCCGGCGACGCCGGATTACGGCAGACTGTCGGTGATGCTGCAGACACGATTTAAGATCGAGCGCCTGTTCATCGTGCCGCCGGGTGCGTTCCGACCGACACCTCTGGTCGATTCGGCGATTGCGCGCCTGACGCCGCTCAAGCGCGGGCGGCCGAAAATCCATGACGAAGCGCTTTTCGCGCGCGTCGTCGCCGCCGCGTTCGGGCAGCGTCGCAAGACGCTGAAGAACGCCCTCAAATTGCTGGCGACCGCGGAAGAGCTCGAGCGCGAGGGCATCGCCCCCGGCGCGCGCGGCGAAACGCTCGCGGTTACGGACTTTGTCCGGCTCGCGAACGCGCTTGCCCGGACGCCCTAGCGAGTCCAGCTAACCCCACTCGCTGTCGGGCCTCCGTGGCGGCGCCTCGATACGCACAAGCTTCTTGCGTCCGGACTCTCCGCGCAGAAGCGCCACGCCGGCGCGGTCACTGGAAGAGCCGCGCGAGACTCTGTTCCAGCCACGCCACCGGCAGGATGAGCGCGAGCTGTGCCAGCACGATCACGATCAAGGGCGAGAGGTCGACCGATCCGCCCAAGGGCGGGATCACCCTCCGGATCGGAGCGAGAACGCGAAAGGTGAGCGCGTTGAGTACGCCGGCAAGCGGGCCGTCGGGAGCGACCCAGGACAGAATCGCCTGAAGGAATACCGCAGCGATCAGGATCCACAACGACGCCCTGAGCAACTCGATGATCGCAAGAATCATCAGGTAGCCGGCAAGGGTGGCAGTCATTTCCGCGCCTCCCAGCGCCGCGAGTGCCGCGAGCCAGAGCACCTGTCCGAGCCAGGCAAAGAAGAGCGACGCCCAGTCGTAACCGCCAAAACCGGGCAGCAGCCTGCGCAGCGGCTTTACCGCCCAGTCGGTGAGCGCCGTGACCGCCTGACCGATGGGATTCTTAAACGGCGCTCGCAGCCATTGCATGATGAACCGCAGCAGCGCGGCGTAGACGAGGAAGCCAAACGCTGTATCGATCAGAAAGCGCAGCGCTTGGTTCAGCATGAGCTGCCGCTCAACTTTCGCTGCCGAAGAGATCGCCGAGCTCGCCAGCGCGCGCAAGCGCCGCCTTTGCCGCCGCGGCCACGGCGGCCTTGACTCCAGCCGCCTCGAGCGCGGCGATGCCGCGCTCGGTCGTGCCACCCTTGGACGTCACTTGCGCACGCAGCATTAGCGGCTCGGAATCGCTCTGTTCTGCCAGACGGATCGCGCCCGAAAACGTCGCCAGCGCAAGACGTCTTGCCTCGGCGTCGCCAAAGCCAAGCTCGCGAGCCGCTTCTTCGAGGGCTTCCAGAAAGTAGAAAACGTAGGCGGGACCGCTGCCGGAGATTGCCGTCACCGCGTCCAGGTCGCTTTCGCGCTCGCACCACAGCGTGCTGCCGACCGCTTCCATCACCGACGACGCGCGCGTGCGGCCGTCGGCATCGACGCCGGAAAGCGCATAAAGCCCGGTAATCCCGGCGCCGATCATGGCCGGCGTGTTCGGCATCGCGCGCACCAGACGCCGATACCCCAAAAGCCAGCGCGACAGGTCGCTAAGGCGGATACCCGCGGCAATGGTGATCACGACCTGACGCTTGAGCAGCGTCGCCAGCTCGCGCGACGCGACGCGCACGTTTTGAGGCTTGGTCGCCAGAACGATGACCTCGGCGTGGGCCACCGCCGGAGATTCGATGGCCGCGAACGTGGCGACTCCGAAGCGAGCGGCGATCGTCGAGCGCGCATCGGCGCTCGGGTCGACCACGGCGAAGGCGTTCGACGCACTGCCGCGCGCCACCAGGCCGCCGATGAGCGCCCGCGCCATGTTGCCGCCGCCGATGAAGGCAATGTTCAAGGTTTCACTCTCGGTGGCCCGGTTCGGTGCTGAATCTTCGAATGGTCAATGCGATTCCTGGCCGTTCGGAACGCGCGGCCCGAACAACACGCTGCCGATCCGCAACTGCGTCGCGCCTTCGGCAATGGCGAATTCGAAGTCCGACGACATTCCCATCGACAGCGTGTCGAGCGAAAGCCCTTCGCCGAGTCCGGCATCATACAGCTCGCGCAGGAGGTGAAATTGAGCTCGCACCGCGCCGCTGTCGCCGGCAGTTTGCGCAATACCCATGAATCCGCGCAGCGCGAGCCCCGGCATCCGCCGTACTTCGCGCGCCAGCGCCAGCGCCATCGATGGAATGACCCCGTGCTTCGTGGCCTCGCCGCTGACGTTGACCTGGATGCATACGTTCAGCGGAGGCAGCTCAGCGCCGCGCGCCGTCGAAAGGCGCAGCGCGATCTGCTGCCGATCGATCGTCTCGACCCAAGCGAAGCTCTGCACCGCGGCCCGCGCTTTGTTGTTCTGCAGCGGCCCGATCAGATGCCATTCGATCCCCGGGAGCCCGGACAGCGCGGCGATCTTGGCTTTTGCCTCCTGCACGTAATTCTCTCCGAACGCGCGTTGTCCCATCGCATACGCGGTTTGAATCGCCTGGATTGGGAAGCTTTTGCTCACCGCGAGAACCCGGATCGAGCCCGGATCGCGGTGGGCAGCCTTGGCGGCCGCGACGATGCGCAAGCGAATGTCTTGCCACGCCTTCTCGTCTAGGCTCATAATCGAATGACGCCGGCATAGGGTTGAAGAAGTTGTTGGCCACAAGTCGCCCGACGTTGGCTCCTGGGATTATAAATGGACATTGCCGAACTGCTCGCTTTCGCGGTCAAGAACAAGGCCTCCGACCTGCACCTGTCGTCAGGGCTGCCGCCGATGATCAGGGTGCATGGCGACATCCGGCGCATCAACCTGCCGCCGATGGAGCACGAGGACGTGCACGCCATGGTGTACGACATCATGAGCGACGCGCAGCGCAAGGCCTACGAAGAGATCCTCGAATGCGACTTCTCGTTCGGCATCCCGAATCTTGCGCGCTTCCGCGTCAACGCTTTCAATCAGCAACGCGGTGCCGCGGTTGCTTTCCGGACCATACCGTCCAAGGTCTTGTCGCTGGAAGAGCTGGCCGCACCCAAAGTGTTCGCCGAGATGACCAACCGGCCGCGCGGGCTGATATTGGTAACCGGGCCGACCGGATCGGGCAAGTCGACAACGCTGGCGGCGATGATCAACCACGTCAACGAAAGTGAGTACGGCCACATCCTCTCGATCGAAGATCCGATCGAATTTCTGCACGAATCAAAAAAGTGCCTGATCAATCAGCGTGAGGTAGGCCCGCACACGCTGTCGTTCGCCAATGCGCTGCGTGCGGCACTGCGCGAGGACCCCGACTACATCCTGGTGGGCGAAATGCGCGACCTGGAAACCATCCGGCTGGCGCTGACCGCCGCCGAGACGGGCCACCTGGTGTTTGCGACGCTGCACACCAGTTCCGCGGCCAAGACCATAGACCGCATCATCGACGTCTTCCCGGCAGCGGAAAAGGACATGGTGCGGGCGATGTTGTCGGAGTCGCTGGTTTCGGTGATCTCGCAGACTTTGCTCAAGACCAAGGACCAGCAGGGCCGCATCGCGGCGCACGAAATCATGATCGCCACTGCGGCGATCCGCAATCTGATCCGCGAGAACAAGGTCGCGCAAATGTATTCGTCGATCCAGACCAGCCAGGCGGCCGGGATGCAGACGCTGGATCAGTGTCTGACCGAAATGGTTCGCCGCAACCAGATTGCCATTTCCGAGGCGCGCAACCGAGCGGTCAACAAAGATCTGTTCGGCGGCTAAATTCTGGAGATCACTTCATGGAACGCGAAACCGCCACTAAATTCATCCACGAGCTGCTCGAGCTCCTGGTCCAGCAAAAAGGCTCGGATCTTTTCATCACCGGCGGCTTTCCTCCAGCGGTGAAGATCGACGGTAAGATCGCGCCGGTGTCGAAGTCGGTCCTCACGTCGCAGCATACGATCGAGATCGTGCGCAGCGTCATGAACGACAAGCAGGCGGCGGAGTTCGAGTCGACCAAGGAGTGCAACTTCGCGATCAGCCCGCCGGGCATCGGCCGCTTCCGCTGCAACGCGTTCGTGCAGATGGGGCGCGTGGGCATGGTGATGCGGACCATCAACACCACGATTCCTACCTTCGATGAGCTCAACCTTCCGCCGGTGCTCAAGGACATCTGCATGAGCAAGCGCGGGATCATGATGTTCGTCGGCGCGACGGGCTGTGGAAAATCGACGTCGATGGCGGCATTGCTCGGATATCGCAACGAGAACAGCTACGGCCACATCATCACCATCGAGGACCCGATCGAGTTCGTGCACGAGCACAAGAACTGCATCATCACCCAGCGCGAGGTGGGCGTGGACACCGACGGCTGGCAGATCGCGCTCAAGAACTCGCTGCGGCAGGCGCCTGACGTGATACTGATCGGTGAAGTTCGCGATCGCGAGACCATGGACTATGCCATCGCCTTCGCGGAAACCGGCCACCTCTGCCTGGCGACGCTGCACGCGAACAGCACCAACCAGGCGCTCGACCGGATCATCAACTTCTTCCCGGAGGAGCGTCGCCCGCAATTGCTGATGGATTTGTCGCTCAATATTCGCGCTTTTGTCGCGCAACGGCTCATCGCGCGTCGCGACGGTCGCGGTCGTGTGCCGGCGGTCGAGGTGATGCTCAACTCGCCGCTGATCTCCGACCTGGTGTTCAAGGGCGACGTCTCGGGCATCAAGGAGCTCATGAAAAAATCGCGCGAGCTCGGCATGCAAACTTTCGACCAGGCGCTCTTCGACCTGTACGAAGCGGGGCTCATCAGCTACGAGGACGCGCTGCGCAATGCCGATTCGCTCAACGACCTGCGCCTGGAAATCAAGCTGCACGGCAAGGATGCCAAGAATCGCAACGTGATGGCCGGGATAGGCAACATGGACCTGGTCCCGGACTCCAGCAACCCGATGGCCGCCAACCGCTTTTAGGAGCGCCGGCCGGGGCGAGACCCCGCTCGATGGGCCCGGGGTGGTCGACGGCGCTCGCGGAGCGTCGCGGTCAGTCTGGTATGCTGCTAAGCCGCGTCAAACACGGCTTGCGCCAGGCGACCCCATGACCGGCTCCGACTCGAACGCTCCTGTTCCAACCGAAATCAAGCTCCATCAGGCCTCGCGCGTGATGGAGCTTTCTTTTGCCGACGGCGCAAGTTTCAGGCTCCCCTACGAATTCCTCAGGATCTATTCGCCATCCGCCGAGGTGCGCGGCCACGGCCCCGGCCAGGAAACGCTGCAGGTTGGCAAGCGCGAGGTCACTATTGCGGAGGTCGAAGCGGTAGGACATTACGCGATCCGCCCCAAATTCTCGGATGGGCACGAGACCGGCATCTACTCCTGGGACTATCTCTACGAGCTCGGGTCGCGGCAGCAACTGATGTGGGACCAGTACCTGAGACGGCTCGACGCCGCGGGCGCCAGCCGTGATGCCGATCCGAAGGCGGCCGCCGTGGCGCCCGCGCACGCCTGCGGTCACAAGCATTGAGCGAAAAGACCGACTTCGGTTTCGATCGGGTGTCGCCGGAGGAAAAGACGCGGCGGGTCAGGGGCGTGTTCGAGTCGGTTGCGACCAAATACGACTTGATGAATGACCTTATGTCCGCTGGCCTGCACCGTGCCTGGAAGCGGTTCGCCGTCGAGGCAAGCGGTATGCGCGCCGGCGCGAGCGTGCTGGACGTCGCCGGCGGGACCGCCGACCTCGCACGGCTGTTCGCGGAACGCGCGGGTGAGAGCGGCAGGGTCATTCTCACCGACATTAATGGCGCGATGCTGGCTGTCGGCCGCGACCGGATGCTCAACGAAGGCAAGTTGCTGTCGGCCGTGCAGTGCGACGCCGAGGCGCTGCCTTTCGCGGCGCGCTCCTTCGACTGCGTCAGCATCGCCTTTGGGCTTCGCAACGTTACCCGCAAGGACGCAGCGCTCGCCGAGATGCGGCGCGTGCTGAAGCCCGGCGGCGTCGCGCTGATTCTCGAGTTCAGCCAGATATGGGAACCGTTGCGGCCGGCCTACAACTGGTACAGTTTCAACGTGTTGCCGCGCCTCGGGCGCCTGGTCGCGGGCGACGAAGCGAGCTACCGGTATCTGGCCGAGTCGATTCGCATGCATCCGGACCAGGCGACGCTCAAAGCCATGATGGAGACAGCCGGCCTGGAGCGCGTCGAATGGTTCAACCTGGCAGCCGGCGCCGTTGCGCTGCATCGCGGCTACGCCTTGTGAACGCCGCCGGCGATTGACACCATGCAGGCGATCGACCCCGCGATCGGCTTGGCCAACCGCGTCCTCGAACGCGAAGATTGGGCGCGCGAGCGATTGTCCGCACATGCCGGGCGGACCGTGCGCATGATCTGCGGGCCGATGGCGTCCACGCTGGAAATCGCGCCGAGCGGCATGCTCTCCCCAGCGCATGACGCGGCCGATCTGCCCCCCTCTCTGACTCTCTCCCTATCGCCTCAGCGCCTCCCGACGCTGCTCGCACATCCCGAACGCTGGACGCAGCTGGTCGACGCGAAAGGTGACGCCGCCCTTGCGGCGACGATCGCCGATCTCGCGCGGACCTTGCCGTGGTTTGTCGAGCAGGCTTTCGCGAGCGCGCTCGGCCCGCTGATCGGCACCCGCGTCGCCGACGCCGGCCGTGCGCTGCTGGCGCTGCCCGAAAAAGCGGCGCGGAGTTTCGGCGCGAGCCTCTCAAGCTATGTGCGCGACGAGGCCGAGCTTGGCCTGGACGCGACCAGATTCGCCGATTTCAGCGCCGAGGTCGCGGCGATCGCCGCCCGTGTCGACGCGCTTGCACTGCGCCTCGACCAGGCCGCGGATACCGGTTCCGCGAAGGCCACGAAAATCAAGAAGACGCGCTAGGGAATCTTGTGTCCGCCCGTTGTAACGGCCAGATAAACTTCGCGCAGGAACATGCCCAGGCAGCCGATCACCGCGAACATTGCCAGAATGAACAAGACTGCGACTTCGCGCGAGATGTCGACCGCGACCAGCGCGCCGACAAAAGATCCGGCCACGACCAGGCAGACCAGCAGCGCGCCGAGGCCGGCGGATAGCATCGCGAAGTAGATAAGCCTGACCCGGCGCGCCAGCAATCGCAGCTCGCGCTGGCGCGCGCGCTGTTCATCTGTCTGTTTGTTCTCCGTTGAACCACGCAGCTCTACTTCCATCAAGCGGCGGCGATCGATGTTGCGCCCAAGGCGGATGTTCAACACCGCGATCAGCGTGCCGATCGCGGTCAGCAGGAACACCGGCGCGATGGCAAGCTGAATGACGTGCGTGATGTCTGTGATATGCGATTCCATGGCGGCCGGGGCAGCAATTCGCCCATGCGCAATCTACGCCGGAGCCCTGCTTCCTTCAATGGGCTCATGAACGTTTGCCCGCGCAGGACGCATGGCGCAGGCCATCCCTTACAATCGCGGCATGCGCTTGCTCCGACTGGTCAAGATACTGCTCGTCGCGCTCAAGTACGGGCTCGACGAGTTCCTGCTCGGCCACGAGCGGTTTCGCTGGCTGCGGCCCGCCGCGCGCGCGGTCACCTTCTGGCGCGACCTGTCCGCGCCGCGCGCGCAGCGCTTGCGGCTCGCCTTGCAGGACCTGGGACCGATCTTCGTCAAGTTCGGACAGATGCTCTCGACGCGTCGCGATCTCTTACCCACCGACATCGCCGACGAGCTTGCGGGCCTGCAGGACCGCGTTCCGCCGTTTCCCAGCGAGCAAGTGATCGCGACCCTGCAGCGCGTCTACGGCAAGCCGGTCGAGGACGTTTTTCGTACTTTTGACCGGACGCCGGTGGCGAGCGCCTCGGTCGCCCAAGTGCACCTGGCCACACTTCCCGACGGGACGCCCGCAGCGGTCAAGGTGCTGCGCCCGAATATCGCCAACACGATCGAAAAAGACCTGGCGCTAATGCAGGCCGGCGCGTTGATGGTCGAGAAGCTTTGGTCCGACGGCAAACGGCTCAAGCCGCGCGAGGTCGTCGCCGAGTTCGACCGCACCATCCACGACGAGCTCGATCTCGCGCGGGAAGCAGCGAGCTGCTCGCAGCTTCGCCGCAACTTTCTCCACTCGCCGCTGCTTCTCGTACCGGAAGTCTTCTGGGACTGGTGCAACAGCGAAGTGATGGTCATGGAGCAGATGGAGGGAACGCCGATTGGTCAGGTCGAGAGGCTCGTAGCGCAGGGGATCGACGTTCGAGAGCTCGCGCGCGTCGGCGTCGAGATTTTCTTCACCCAGGTGTTCCGCGACGGCTTCTTTCATGCCGACATGCATCCGGGCAACATCTTCGTCGCGACCGACGCGACGGACAAGGGCAAATACATCGCGCTCGATTTCGGCATCATGGGAACGCTGTCGGACACGGACAAGAATTATCTCGCGCAGAACTTTCTCGCGTTCTTCCGACGCGACTATCGCCGTGTCGCGACCGCGCATATCGAATCCGGCTGGGTGCCGGCCGATACGCGCGTCGACGAGCTCGAAAGCGAAATCCGCGCCGTTTGCGAACCGATCTTCGATCGGCCGCTCAAGGAAATCTCCTTGGCCAAGGTGCTGGTGCAGCTTTTCAGGGCGTCGCGCCGATTCAACGTCGAGATTCAGCCACAACTGGTGCTGCTCCAAAAGACGCTGCTCAATGTCGAGGGCCTGGGCCGGCAGCTCGACCCGAACCTCGATCTCTGGGTGACCGCGAAGCCCTTTCTCGAGCGGTGGATGCGCGATCAGATCGGCTGGCGCGCGTTCGAGCGCCGCCTGCGTGACGAAGCTCCATTTCTCATGACCACGCTACCGCTGTTACCCAGACTGTTGCATAACCGCTTATCGGCGCCGCCGGCCGCGGCCGACATCGCGCTGAAAGAGTTTGCCGCGGTACAGCGCGCGCGGAACCGCTGGCTGGCGGTGGTGGCGGTACTGCTGGCAGGAGTGATTGCGCTATTGCTGATGCGGCCGCTCTAGGCGATTCCGAAATGGGTAAGTACATCGAAAAGACTCGTCGTCCCCGCCCCCGATTCAAGCATTCGAGGGCAGGCTTCAGCGGGGACCCAGCGGCGTTCGTTTAAACGACACTGGATTCCCGCTCAGTTACCAACATTAGCGGGAATGACGATCCCCCAGACCTAGCACGAACTATTTTCCTGGCTGCCTTGTCGTCACCTCGTTCCACACCAGCACGACGCCGGGCTGGCGCTTCACCATCCGCCCCATCGCGTTTTTCTGCGCCGGAGTGCGAACGCATCCCTGCAGGCTAACGAATCCGCGCGTCGTAGTTACCCAGACCGCGGTGTCGCGAAACCGCTTGTCGATCCTGATCGCCTCGACAACCCGATCATTGATTTCCGCATCGTGTTTGTACGGGCTGCCGCACTCGCAGGTGCCGGCGAGACAGCACGATGCTCCACGCTCGGCGCGCGAGTGCGCCTGCGAGCGCATCTGCTGTTCATCGAGAATGGGTGGCTTGACCGCGGGACATCGTTCGTCGCCGGAAGTCGCCTGCGCGAATGGATCGAGCAAATACGATTGAGATGTCTGCGCATCGACACGGCAGGCAAAACAAAGCACCGCGATGACGAGCGCGGCACGGGAGTTCATCACGCTCGAGTATTCGATTCTGACTCCGGGCATCCCTCATTTTGCTACAATCCGGCGATCATCAAGACCCCGGTTCCGTCCGCGATGGCGCTGCTCGAGATCCAGAACGTCAGCCGCCGTTTCGGCGACTTCACTGCGGTCGATCAGGTCAGCATCGACATCGAGGCGGGGGAATTCTTCACCCTGCTCGGCCCCTCCGGGTGCGGCAAGACGACGCTCCTGCGCATGATCGCCGGTTTCGATCTACCCGACGGAGGCCGCATTCTGCTCAACGGCGAGGACCTGGTCGACCGTCCTCCCGAAGAGCGGCCGGTGCGCACCGTCTTCCAGAGCTACGCCTTGTTCCCGCACATGACGGTCGAAGGCAACATCGCTTTCCCGCTGCAAATGGCCAGGACACCCGCGGCCGAAGTCCCGTCCAAAGTACAGGCCGCCCTCGAGGACGTGCGTCTCATCGGCTTCGGAAAGCGCTATCCGCATGAGCTCTCCGGCGGCCAGAAGCAGCGTGTCGCCATCGGCCGCGCACTGGTCACTCACCCGAGGGTGCTGCTCCTGGACGAGCCGCTGGCGGCACTCGACGCCAAGCTGCGCGAGGAAATGCAGATCGAGCTCATCAATCTGCAGAAGGAAGTCGGCATCACCTTCGTCTACGTGACCCATGATCAGACCGAGGCCCTGGCGCTGTCGCACCGGATTGCGGTGATGAACAAAGGGCGCGTCGAGCAGCTCGACCAGCCATCGAAGATCTACAGCTTTCCGACGTCGCGCTTTGTCGCAGACTTCATCGGCAAGTGCAATATTCTGGAAGGTCCGGTGAGTGCGCGTGACGGCCACACAATAACGATCGATGCAAAAGGCCTGGGCCCGGTTCATGTGGTGACTGGCGCAGGCGTGGCTGCGGGCAGCAACGGCACGATCGCGCTGCGCCCGGAGAAGATTCGCATCAGTGCCTCCACGCCCAATGCCGCGCCGAATGCCGATGCGGGCGGCAAATCCGGTGGCACCGATGCCGCGACAGACAATCATTTCCGCGGCACGGTGACCGACCACTTGTATCTCGGCGACGTCACCGTGTACATCGTGAGCACCCCGCAAGGTTGCAAGCTCGAGACACTGCGCGCGAATTCGGGCGCGGGCCGAACCAAGTTTTTCGAAGTCGGCGACGCCGTCGAGGTGAGCTGGGGCGCCGATGCCGGACACTTCATCGCCTCATGAAGCCATGACCGTGCGATCGAGAGAGCGTTTCGGCAAGTGGCTGGTCAGCGCGCCGCCGCTCGTCTACCTGTTGTTCTTTTTCGCAATCCCGACGCTGATCATGGTGCTGGCATCGTTTCGCACGCCAGGCGAGTTTGGCGGCTTGGCGCCGCTGGTAGAGGATGGAAAGCTCGACCTCAACCTCGACAGCTACGTCAGGTTCTTCACCGAGTCGATCTACGCACAGATATTCGTCAAGTCGTTCCGGTATGCGCTGCTGACCACCCTTTTCTGCCTCCTGCTCGCGTATCCGCTGGCGGCGCTGATCGCGAGGAGCCCGAAGAAGTATCGCGATCTTCTCCTGCTGCTGGTGATCCTTCCTTTCTGGAGCAATTTCCTGATTCGCGTCTATGCATGGATGATCATCCTCGGTCCGAACGCGGCGATGGCGCGAGTCCTCAATGGCGTGCTGGCCTGGTTCGGACACGAGCCGGTGCCGTTGCTCTTCAGTTCCTTTGCGGTGCTGATCTGCCTGGTGTACGTGCATCTGCCGTTCATGGTGTTGCCGCTGTACGCCAACCTGGAAAAGCACGATCAGGCGCTGCTCGACGCGGCACAGGATCTGGGAGCGAACGGATGGCAGCGCTTCTGGCGCATTACCTTTCCGCTGTCGCTTCCGGGCGTCTATGCCGGCGCGGCGCTGGTATTCATCCCGGCGCTGGGGATCTTCGCCATTCCCGACATCCTGGGCGGGCCCGAGGACAGTCTGATCGGCAACGTCATCAAGCAACAGTTTCTCGAGACGCGAGACTGGCCCTTTGGCAGCGTGCTCTCGATCGTGCTGACCGTCGCAGCACTGGTGCTCGCAGGCCTGGCGGCGTGGGTCGGCCGATCCCAGCTCGGCACACCCTCGAGCGGAGCTCTCAGCCGTGCGTAAACGCCCGGTCGCTTTGTGGCTGGCCGCCGGCGCGGGCTATGCCTTCCTGTACGTGCCGCTCATCATCGTCATCGTCTATTCGTTCAACAATTCGCGCCTCAACGCCGAATGGGTCGGGTTCACGCTCGACTGGTACGACAAGCTTTTCCACAACGAGGAAATGCTGGCCGCCGCCGGCAATTCGCTCATCATCGCGCTGGTGACGAGCCTCGTGTCGACCGTGCTGGGGACGATGGCCGGCGTGGCGATGTATCGCTACAAGACGCGACTCCTGCCGATTCTGGTCCTGACGCCGATCGCGATCCCCGAGATCCTGATGGGTGTGTCGCTGCTCATTTTCTTCGTCCTGCTGAATTTCACTCTAGGGCTCGCTTCGGTCGCGCTGGCGCATATCGCGTTTTGCATCGGCTTTGTGGCCATCGTCGTTCGTGCACGGCTCGCGGGAATGGATGAGAGCCTCACCGAAGCGGCACGCGATTGCGGCGCGACGCCATGGGAGGCCTTTCGCCATGTCACGCTCCCGCTGATCATGCCCGGCGTCATCGCCGGCGCGCTAATGGCGTTTACGCTGTCAATCGACGATTTCGTGATCACTTTTTTCACCGCCGGCGCCGGGACGGTGACGCTGCCGCTGCAGATTTATTCGATGATCAAGATCGCGGTCACGCCCGAGGTCAATGCCGTGTCGACGTTGCTGATGCTGCTGACGCTCGCGCTGATCGTCATCGCATCCAGGCTCACGCCCAGTCTTCTTCGTTCCGACTGATCGTTGCGGAAACCTTCCTACATCTGCTACCGAGGAAAACATGAAACGACTCGCCCTACTCCTTGCTTCATTGTTGCTGGCCTCGGTGTTGCCACCTGCGGCCGCGAAGGACCAGCTCCATCTCTACAACTGGAACAATTACATCGCGCCCGAGACGATCAAGCGCTTCGAAGACTTCTGCAAATGCGAAGTGGTCCAGACGTATTACTCGGACAACGAGGAGCTCCTGGCCAAGCTCGCCGCCGGCGCCAGGGGCTATGACATCCTGGTTCCGACCTCCAACGCCGTCCAGGCGTTGATCAAGGGCGGTCAGCTGAAGCCGGTCGACAAGGCACAGCTTCCCAACCTCAAGAACATTGACCCGGCCTATCTGAACACTCCCTTCGATCCGGACAACAAGTACTCGGTGCCGTATGCGATGTCGCTGACGGTGATCGGATACAACGACCAGAAGGTCAAGGAGCTTGGGCTACCGACCGATACGTGGGCGGTGGTCTTCGAGCCGAAGTATCTGGAGAAGATCAAACGCCGAATCACCGTGCTCGACAGCTCCAGCGAGCTTTTCGCGGCCGCTCTGAAGTATCTGGGGTTTTCGGCAAACGACGTCGACGAAGCGCACTGGAAGCAGGCCGCGGACTTGATCAAGAAAGCAAAGCCGTATTGGGCGGCATTCAATGCGTCGTCGTATATCAAGGAGCTGACCGTCGGCAACATCTGGCTGGTGCACGGATACTCCAACGATATCTTCCAGGCGAATCTCGACGCGCAGGCGGCCAAGCGTCCGTTCCATATCCTGCACGGTCTGCCCAAGGAAGGCGCGGTGCTGGCCGTCGACAACATGGTCATTCACAAGGACGCACCGCGACCGGACCTCGCCCACAAGTTCATGAACTTCATGCTGGAAGGAAAGAACTCGGCGGAGCTCACCAACCTGATCGGGTCCGGCAACCCCAACCTGGACGCGATGAAATACATCAAGCCCGACATCCATAAAAATCCGTCGATATTCCCGGACAAGGCCATGGCCTCCAAGCTCGAGCAATTGAAGGACCTGACCACCGCGCAGCGGCGGGTCCGCAACAGAATGTGGACCGAAATCAAGGCGGGGCGGTAGCAGATGCTGGCCCGCCGCTCATCTGCCAGCCGCCGTTAAAGACGCCATTCGAGCACGCATGACCTCCCTCGTCGTCAAGCCACTCACACCCGAGCTCGGCGCGGACTTCCTGCGCTTCTTCGATCACGAGCAGGGCGCCGCGTTCGCGGACAATCCGGAATGGGCCAAGTGCTACTGTCACTTCTACCACGTGCCGTGCGCCGTCGACTGGCCGGCAATGTCGGGCTCGCAGAATCGCACCGCCATGCAGGCGCGCATCGAGGTCGGCGCGATGGAAGGGTTCCTCGCTTTTGACGGCGAGGAGGTGGTCGGCTGGCTTAACGCACATCCAAGGCACGCGCTGCCGCACTGCTTCGAGCGGATGCGCATCGAGCCCACTCCTTTGGCGTGCGAAGCATTCGAGGCGGCGGTCATCGTCTGCTTCGTGGTCGCGCCGCAAAGGCGCCGGCAAGGCATTTCGCGCGCCCTTCTCACTGCGGCGCTCGCGTCGTTCGGAGCTCGCGGATTGAAGGTGGTCGACGCTTTCCCGTTCAAGTCCGGCACGAGCGAGCTTGCCGCCGATCACTACCACGGTTCGCTGTCCTTGTTTCTCGATCACGGGTTCACGGTGCTGCGCGAGGACGAGACGCTGACCGCGGTGCGCAAGATGCTGCGATGAGCGTGAACACCCCCTCGCAGCCCACGCGCCTTCCGCAGTATTTCGCCATCCTCTACGGCGTAATGATCGTCTACGCCAGTCTGGAGCCATTTTCCGGCTGGATGGCGCCGCTCCCGGGCGCGCCGTTTTTTTTGTTCGCGCCGTGGCCCACGCGTTACACACGCTATGACATCGCAATCAATGTCATCTCCTATATTCCCTTCGGCTTTTTTGTCGCGCTGACCGGCCGGCACACGCGGGCTGGCGCGCGGCTCGCGACAGCGACCGCGATGGCGGCGCTATTGTCGGCCGCCATGGAGACCACGCAGATGTTCCTGCCGTCGCGCGACGCGAGTACGATCGATCTTGTTTCGAATACCGTTGGGGGCGCGCTAGGAGGCCTGGCGGCGCTGGTGCTCAACAGCACTCCGGGCTTGCGCTCACGCATCGCGCAATGGCGCCATCGCGTCTTTCTCGGAGGAAGGAGCGGCGACTTGGGCCTTGCGCTGCTGGGCATTTGGCTGCTGGCGCAGGTGAACCCGGGCATTCCCTTGTTTGCGGCGACTTTCGATCCCTCGCTGGAGCTCACCCGCGATCTGGCGGGCACGCTGCTTCAGGCGGCGCAAAGCGCGTTCAATGTCGTTGGCGTGGGCTTGTTCCTCGCGCTGCTCCTGCACCAGCGCCGTTACCTCGGTGGCGCGGGACTGGTGTTGATCGGCGTCGCCCTCATGCTGAAGGGCGCCGCCGCGGCAGTGCTGCTGCGGTCGACCATGTCGGACAACTGGCTCAAGCCGAGCGTGACTTTTGGCGTCGTGGCTGGCGCGATTGCCTTGTTGTTGATGACCCGACTGTCGCGACCCGTACAGACAACGCTGTGCGCCATCGCGCTTCTCTCATCGTTGATTGCCCCGCTGCTCGCGCCAGACATGTGGCAGGCGCGCGCGCCGCTGGCCTTGTTTGACTGGCCGTACGGTCACTTGCTCAATTTCAATGGATTGACGCACGCCGTGCTCGTAGTCTGGCCGGTGCTCGCGAGCTGCTATCTGATGTGGCTTGTGGGTCAACCGGGGTGGGGCGAGCGAGCGCTGCCCGAGCAGGAAGTCCGCCGCTGAGGGGCCGGCTCGTTGTACGCCATCCGTAGGATGCAAAGTCTAGCGTCGCCGGCGGGCGCTGATTCGCGGTCGCTCGCACCCCACTCGTTTCGCGAGCGGCGCCAGCTCCTTGCACGCCATTTGTGGAATGTAATGTCTTGTGTCGCAGGCAGGCGCTGATTCGCGGTCGCTCGCACCCCACTCGTTTCGCGAGCGGGACCTGGCTCGCTGCTCACAGCGGCTGTTCCAAGCGTTCGCGTATAATTTGCCGCTCACCGCGCGCGTCCGAATGACTTACTACCAACGCCACGTCTTCTTCTGTTGCAACCAGCGCGATCCGCCCGAAGCCTGCTGCAATAATCACGGCGCAAGCGACATGCAGGCGTACGCGAAGCAGCGCATCAAGGAGCTGGGACTCAACGGCAAGGGCAAGATCCGGATCAACAAGGCCGGCTGTCTCGACCGCTGCGACGAAGGACCGGTGATCGTGGTTTATCCCGACGCGGTCTGGTACACCTACGTCGATCGGCACGACGTCGACGAAATCATCGATTCCCACATCGTGCATGGCCGCGTCGTAGACAGGCTGAAGATTTGACCCGGGGCGAGCGCCGCAGCTCCATCGCCGGCCCTGCTGGCGCGCTCGAAATCGCGCTCAATGTTCCCGAAGGCTCGGTGCGAGGCATCGCGCTCATCGCGCACCCCCACCCGCTTCAGGGCGGGACGCTCGACAACAAGGTCGTGCAAACGCTGGCCAAGACCTTCGCCGCTTTGGGCTACGCCGCCGCACGATTCAATTTTCGAGGCGTCGGCAAAAGCGAAGGCCAATTCGACGACGGCATCGGCGAAACGGACGACGCGCTTGCGGCGCTGGCGGCCGCGAAGCTCGAGTTCGGGGAGCTGCCGGTCGTGCTCGCCGGATTTTCATTTGGTTCGTACGTGCAAACCCGCGTGGCGCACGCCATTGCCGCCGAGCGCCTGGTGTTGATCGGGCCGGCGGTAAAGCGCTTCCCGATCGAAGTCGTCCCGCCCGATACCGTCGTCATTCACGGCGAGGAAGACGATGTCGTCGCGCTTGCAGATGTGCTGGCGTGGGCGAGGCCGCAGCAATTGCCCATCATTGTCTTTCCCGGTTGCGGACATTTCTTCCACGGCCGGCTGCCGCAGTTGCAGCGCGTGATCACCGGCATGTGGCAAAAATGAGCGCGGCCGACGCAGTAGTGCTGTCGGTCGTTGGCCTGAGAAAATCCTACGGCGACAACGAGGTGGTGCGTGGCCTGGATTTTGCGATCGGCCGCGGCGAGTGCTTCGGTCTGCTCGGACCCAACGGCGCGGGCAAGACGACGACCTTGCGCTGCTGTCTTGGGCTCACCGATCCGAATGCCGGCACCATTACACTGATCGGCAAGCCGGTGCCCAAAGCGGCGCGGGAGGCGCGCGTCCGCGTCGGTGTCGTTCCGCAAATGGACAATCTCGATCCCGACTTCACCGTGGTCGAGAATTTGCGTATCTACGGCCGCTACTTCCGCGTCCCCAATGCACTGCTCGATGAACGCATTCCCCGCCTGCTCGAATTCGCGGGGCTTTCCACCAAGGGCGCTTCGAGCATACGCACGCTGTCGGGAGGCATGAAGCGCCGGCTGACGCTGGCGCGCGCGCTGATCAACGACCCCGAGCTTCTGATCCTCGACGAACCGACTACCGGCCTCGACCCGCAGGCGCGCCATTTGATCTGGGACGGGCTTCGGCAACTGCTCACGCAAGGCAAGACCATTCTGCTCACGACTCACTTCATGGACGAGGCGGAGCGCTTGTGCTCGCGACTGGCGGTGATCGATCACGGCCGCATGATCGCCTGCGATACTCCGCGAGCGCTGATCGCCGCGCACGTCGAGCCGGAGGTGATCGAAGTGTACGGCGACGAAGCGCGAGCCTGGGCCGACTCGCGTGGAAGGCAGCTCGTCGAGCGTCTCGAGCTCGCCGGCGAAACCGCGTTCTGCTACGCGCGCGACGCGGCGCCGCTGCTGGCGGATCTCGCCAAGCAGAATAACGTTCGCTACCTGCACCGTCCGGCGAACCTCGAAGACCTCTTTATTAAGCTTACCGGGCGCGAACTGCGCGATTAAATCGGCACTGCGGAGGCGACAGCGGAGGATCACGTCACCGGAGTGACGCGACTTATCGCAGACAGCAAAGCAACGAACTGTAACTGCTTACAATCTGGCTTTGCATGGACGTTCTTCGGCATGTCAACCCCGATATCATCATAGGCGCACTGTTACTTTGCCGGTAGCTAAAAGGAACCTAAATGAATTATTGCAAGTTCTTGCTTCCGCTATTGCTAATGTCCAGCTTTGCATACTCGGCTGAAGAAACCGTCGCGCCGAAGCCGTTCCGTCTAAAGGACTTGGAGCCAGGTGAGGTGAAATACCCCGCTTCGGCAACTGCCCGACGATCTTAGACAAAAGGTTGAAGATCAAAATCGATTGCTGGAAAAGCGGACCACAAAGTCAGGGATTAAATACGATTTGTTTGATGTTGGCGAAGTTGCCATTGAGATGCCAGCGAACGAAAGACTACGGCTCGCAGGTAAGAAGGCGGGCCCTAACCGAACTTAGCGGATTCGCGGGGTAGCCTGCGGTTAAGTGGTTGA
>JRHI01000238.1_pt1 | contig 62994 bp, 67 predicted proteins | sample 215371 | NCBI WGS metagenome assembly JRHI01 (sample SAMN02929681, study PRJNA255918) | sediment metagenome | biome: cave system; feature: Ice Cave; material: Sediment; isolation source: sediment from deep within a dark volcanic ice cave with no known source of... ...
GCCGACCTCGGCGGCGGCGGCCAGCCGCAGCAGCTCCTCCTCGGGCATTCCGCCGGTGGTGCGCGTCTGGGTGACCGCCGGCCTGCCACGGGTGAGCGTTCCGGTCTTGTCCAGGACGATCGTGTCGATCCGGCGGGCCTGCTCGAGCGCCTCGCCGCTACGGATGAGGATCCCGTTCTCGGCGGCCTTGCCGGTGCCGACCATGATCGCCGTCGGCGTGGCCAGCCCCAGCGCGCAGGGGCAGGCGATGATGAGGACCGCGATCGCCGCCTGGAGCGCGAGCGTGATCCGCGGCTCGGGGCCAAGGAGCAGCCAGCCGAGGAAGGTGAGCGCGGCGAGGCCGAGGACCGCGGGAACGAAGTAGCTTGAGATCTCATCGGCCAGGCGCTGCATCGGCGCCTTTGAGCCCTGCGCGTCCTCGACGAGCCGGACGATCTGGGCGAGCGCGGTATCGCGGCCGACCTTCGTCGCCCGAAAGACGAACGAGCCGCTCGTGTTGAGCGTCGCGCCGATGACGCTGTCGCCGGGCGCCTTCTCCACCGGGAGGCTTTCGCCGGTGAGCATCGCCTCGTCGAGCGCCGAGCGGCCTTCCGTGATCCGGCCGTCCACCGGCACCTTCTCGCCGGGGCGGACCCGCACGAGATCACCCACCCGGACGGATCCGATCGGCACGTCGCTCTCGACGCCGTTCCGGATCACCCGGGCCGTCTTGGCCTGCAGCCCCATGAGCGCGCGGATCGCGCCCGCGGTCTGCTTCTTTGCGCGGGCCTCCATCCAGCGGCCGAGAAGGATGAGGCCGACGATGATCACCGCGGTCTCGTAGTACAGGTGGTACTGGAATCCCCAGCGCGCGGCGAGGCTCGGCCACAGCGTCACGAACGCGCTGTAGCCGTAGGCCGCGGATGTGCCCACGGCGATGAGGGTGTTCATGTTCGTGCTGCCGTGCCGCCCGGCGGCCCAGGCGGCGTCGTAGAACACCCGGCCCGCCCAGAACTGCACGATCGTCGCGGCGATGAGGAGCAGCGGCGCGAGCAGCACGATGTCGATCCCGAGCGGGAGATACATGAGCGCCATCATCACCGTGCCGACCGCGAGGCTGGCCTTCCACTTGCGTCCAAGATCCTCGAGCTCACCCTGGCGCTCGCGCTCGTAGGGATCGACGCTCTCCGCGGTCGCCGCTTCGGTCGGGGGCAGCGGGATCGCGTCCTCGCGGACCCTGTAGCCGGCCTTCTCGACCGCCAGCCGCAGCTGTTCGAGGCTCGCCCGGTCCGGATCGAAGAGGATGTGGGCCTTCTCGGTCGCCAGATTCACGCTCGCGCTCGTGACGCCGTCGACCCTGGTCAGCGCCTTCTCGATCCGGCGCACGCAGGACCCGCAGGTCATGCCCTCCACCGGGAGGAGAAGGTCACCGCCGGCCGGCGCGAGGTCCGACGCGTTGGGGGTGGGGGAGGTCGCGGCGGGGGCCGGCATCTCACGGACGCCGTACCCCGCCTTGGTGATCGCGGCGGCCATCGCGTCGGTGGTCGCGACCGCCGGGTCGTAGTGGACCGTCGCCTTCTCGGTCGCGAGGTTCACGCTGGCGCGCGACACGCCATCCACTTTGGCCAGCGCCTTCTCGATGCGACGAACGCAGGAGGCGCAGGTCATCCCGGTGACGGGGAAGCTGATATCCGCGGTGGTCTCGGTGGTCTCGGTGGTCTCGGTGGTCTCGGTGGTCATCATCTCTATCTCCGCGACAGCTCGAACAGCTCGGTGAGCTCGCCGATCATCGCCTCGTTGCGCCCTTCTTGGAATCCGGTCGGGACGCAGGTCGCGAGGTGACCCTTGAGCAGCTCGGCCTCGAACTTCTGGATCGCGCGCTCGACGGCGTAGGTCTGCTTCAGCACGTCCACGCAGTAGGTCCCGTCCTGGACCATCTTGCGGATGCCCTTGATGTGCCCTTCGATGGTCGCCAAGCGACCTTCCAGGTCCTTCTTATCCGCCGGCATGGTCGTCCTCCCGCGGCCCGGACGGACCGCCAGGCCCAGTGTACCCCCCTCCCCCCTGGGGGGGAGACGCAGCGAGCTGGGCCCGCCGCCGGGCCGGGACCAAAGCTACCGGAGGGCCCGGACCACTCCTGCGAACACCGAGCAGATGCGCTCCTCCTCGGGATGGCGTCCGGCCCTGATCCGCCACCGCCCGCCGACCATGACGCGCCGGACGGCACGGGCACCGGCGCCGAAGATCCAGGCGTCAATGGCCGTCGCCGTGGTGTGGCCGAGCAGCTCGCTTGCCTGGGGGTCGAGCTCGAGCAGGTCGGCACGCCGCCCGACCGTGATCCCGCCGATCGGCTGGCCGAGGGACGCGGCGCCGGATGCCAGCGTCGCCTCCAGGAGCGCTCGACCGGTCCCCCGCCGGACGAGCGCGTCCCGGCGCTCGTGCCGGATCCGTTGCCCGTACAGCAGCGTACGGAGCTCGATCGCCGGATCGATCGAGAGATTCGCGTCGCTCCCAATGCCCCAGTGCCCACCGGCCGCAACATAGGTCCCGAGCGCAAAGAGTCCGTCACCGAGGTCGGCCTCGGTGACCGGACACAGGGCGACCGTCGCGCCGCTCCGCAAGACCATCGAGCTCCTCGGTCGTGGCGTGGGTCGCGTGAACGACCGTCCAATGCTCGTCAAGGCCGGCGTGTTCGATCAGCCAGGCGATCGGGCGCATCCCGAGCGCCGCCCGCGCCCCTTCGACTTCGCTGGCCTGCTCGGCGGCATGGATGTGGATCGGTGTCCCGGGAAGCAGCTCGGTGCGCAGCTGCAGGAGCGCGCGGAGGTCTTCGGGATGCACCGCGCGCAGGCTATGCGGCGCGACACCGAGGAACACGCGCCGGCCGGTGGATCGACGGAGCGAGGCGAGCAAGTCTCCGAACGCGTCGGAGCTCGCCGCTGCGAACCGACGCTGCACGCCATCGATCGCCTGGTCGAACCCGCCATGCCGATACAGGACCGGAAGGAGCGTGATCGCGATCCCGACCGTTTCGGCGGCGGCGAGGATCCGCGCCGCAAGCTCCGCCGGGTTCGCGTACGGCTTGCCGGCGGGATCGTGGTGCAGGTAGTGGAACTCGCCCACGCTGGTGAAGCCGCCGCGGAGCATCTCCAGGAACGCCATCGCGGCCACGGCCTGAACCTGGTCCGGGTCGATGCGTCCGGCCAGCTCGTACAGCCCGGCACGCCAGGTCCAGAGATCGTCCCGCGCGGCGCCGGTCGGACCCTCCGCGAAGAGCGAGTAGGCGCGATGGAATGCGTGGCTATGGAGGTTGGGGACGCCGGGAACGACGTAGCCGTCGAGGCGCTCCTGCTCCGACCCCACCCACGTGGCGGGCCGCGCTGCCGCGACGGCGGTGAAGAGCCCGTCGTCATCGATCTCGAAGTACCCGGGCGAGAGCCAGCCGTCTTGCTGGTAGAGGTGCGCCGCGACGTAGCGCTGTGCGGTCACCGACCGGCCGGATCAGACGCCGCGGGTATGCGGGTCAAAGGCGTCCCGGAGCCCATCACCGAGGAGGTTGAATCCCACGACGACCAGGCTGATCGCGATGCCGGGGTAGATCATGAGCATCGTCTGCGAGATCTCGGCGTTGCCCTGCCAGACGCTTTCGACCACCACCTTCTTGTCGATCGCGTAGGCGAGGGCCTCACGGACCGCCTTGTCCTTGCCGAGGTCGTAGCCCTGCTTGCCGCGGACGTTCACGTAGATCGCCTCGTACGCTCCGACCTTCGAGCGGGCGACGCTGAAATCCCCGGTGATCGTCTTCGCCGATTCCTTCGGGATGTCGCTGATCTGGACCTCGCCGGCCTGGAGCGCGAGCACGCGGGTGTTCGCGTCGGGGATGAAGCGGAAGGTGATCTTCTGCAGCGTCGGCTTGCCGCCCCAGTAGTCGTCGTTCGCGCCGACGACGATGCGCTGCTCCTTCAGATACTCGACGAACTTGAACGGACCGGTGCCGACCGGCTTCGCCCCGTCGGAGTCGGCCTTCGCGACGCTCCAGCTCGGGTGCACCAGCTGCTGCAAGGCCCGGAGGTTCGGGCGCTTCGGAGTGATGTCGACGGTGAGCTCATCCACCGCGACCGCGCTCGCGGCGTCGACCCCGACGGTGCCACCGCGCTGCTTGGCGATGCGTTGGATCGACCAGACGACGTCCTTGGCGGTGAACGGGCTGCCGTCATGGAACTTCACGCCCGCGCGGAGGGTGAACCGGTAGGTGTTCGGTGCCCGCAGCTCCCATTTGGTCGCCAGACCGGGCAGCACCTGGTAGTCGGGCGACAGGGTGACGAGGGTCTCGAAGATGTTCGCGTTCAGCGGATACATCCCGATGTTCGTCCGCTTGGCGTCGTTGCGATAGCCATCGGCGCCGGCAGCCACGCTCAGCTCCTGCACCGCCGCCAATTCGACCTTTGGGCCGGCCGACGGGCCGCCGCTCCCGCTCGGCGCGCACGCGGCCAAGAGCACCAGCCCGGCCAGCATGACCGGGCGCATCGTCACCGAACGTATCGCCAACCTCCCGCGCGTCCCAACCCCTGGGTGGCGGAAACCTACTACCTCCCCCCGTGATCGACAAGCGGATGCACTCGTCCACCGTCCGGCGTGGCTGGCCGATGGCGGGCGCGGTGGTTAGAAGAGGATCCCGCGCGTTGGCAACGGACAGACGTGCGCGAGACCGGTGTCGTCGGCGGCGAATCCCAGTCCCGCGATGACGGAACCCGGGAGCACGTTCGCGCGTGCCGCCTGGCCTCCGCCGAGGAACAGGACGAGCGCGCAGGTCAACACGCTCACGAGGCTGGCGCGGCGGGACGGGCGCAGCGCGTACGTGTCCGGCTGCAGCCCGCACAGCTGATCGATCCGCGCGCTGCTCAGGGACCACGCCCCGATCGCGAGACCGCCTCGGTCGCGGTCGGCGTGATCGGCCAGCGCGGCGAGCGCGCCGGCCAGGGCGTGCGGCGTGCGCTGCACCAGGAGCGCCTCGCGATCGGCGTCGAGCTCCTTCGCGAGGTCGAAGCGCCTCGCGAGCGTGCCCACGGCCGGTACCAACGCCAGCAGGGCCTCCAAGGTGCGGACGATCAGCACGCGCAGCGGGTCCCGCCGCCGCAGATGCGCCCGCTCGTGCAACAGCACTGCCTCGAGCTCCGCCGGGCCCAGCAGGCCTCCGAGCGAGCTCGCTGCCCAGATCCGGGGCGAGAGGAAGCCCGCGGTGTAGGCGTCGGGGATCGCCGAGATGTAGCAGCGCACCGTGGCGCTTATCCCCACCCGTTCGGCGGCGGCGGCGATGTCGGCAGGGATGGGGGCGGAAGGACGCGCGGCCTCCAATCGAGCGGTGCCGAGCACGAGGCGGACGAGTCTGCGGGTCGCCGCGAACACAGCGCCGCCCAGGAGGGCGACGGTGATCGCTCCGAGCGGCGGCAACGCCTCGCCGAGGTGGTAGATCGCGGCAGCGCAGATGTTGATCGCTCCGCCGACCTGACGTGATCCGGCGCCGATCTCGCCCGGGAAGAGGGTGAGAAGCAACGGGACCAGCGCGAGGCCGCCGAGGGCGAGTGAGACCAGGACCACGGCCGCGAAGGCCCGGTCCGCGCGACTCACCGTGGGCTCTGCCGCCGGAGCTTTTGGAGCCGGCGGCGATCCACGCCATCGAGGGCGCTCGCGAAGTGCGCGAGGGCGACGTCGCCGAAGTCATCGACGAGACCGTCGATCAGATGCTTTGCCATCCGATCGCGCAGCTCCGGCTCGGTGTAGCGAGCCGCGTAGACAAAGCCCTTTCCCACCTTCGTACGCGCCAGGATGCCCTTGTCGTGGAGCGTTCCCAGGACGGTCATCACGGTGGTGTACGCGAGCGGATGCGGTTTCTGCAGCTCCGCCATCACCTCACGAACGCTGCTCGGACCGCGCTGGGCGAGCACACGGAACACGCGGGTCTGCAACGTTCCGAGGAACCATTCCTCCGGACGGCCGTTCGGTCGGGCCACCCGATCGGTGAAGGCACGGGGGAGCCGGCTGCTCATCGGCGAATTCTACCGTCCGCGGTGCCGTGCGGGGTGCGGGTATTAGATACTATGAATCGTAGTAGTGAGCGGATCGTCCGACATCCGCCTCTTCAACGCGATGAACACGGAAGGTGGTCGCGAACATGGGCGCAATGTCAGGTTTCATGGGGGTGATGGTCTTCGGCCCGTTGCTGGTCGTGCTCCTCCTCATCGCCGCGATCGTCTGGCTGCTGCGTGAACGCCGGGATCGCACCGAGGCCCCGTTGACAACGGTCCAGCGACGCTACGCGCGTGGCGAGATCACGCGCGAGGAATACGACCGGCTGCGCCTGGACCTCGCCGACCGGGGCTAGGGTCGTCGCGTACGGCCGGCGCATCCTCCGGGGTGTCGACCGCGGACGTGGAGAGGCGGTGGATGGAGACGGCGTAGCCGGCGTCGGGGTGCCAGGGCTCCTGCCCCCAGGTCGACCAGCGTCCTTCCAGGCCGAGCCCGGCCTCGGCTGCGAGCGCGTCGTACTCCGCGAGGGTCACGCCGCCCGCGCCGAGCTGGAACCCGGCGATGAGCCGTCCCCCGGGCCGCAGGTGCCGCGTGAGGACCGCCATGACCGAGCGCTCGGTCCCCGGTGTGAGGAGGATCATCACGTTCCCGGCCGCCGTCGCGACGTCGAAGGTGCGCCCGAGGTCGAGCGCGGCAAGGTCGCCCTCCACCCAGGCGAGGTCGGGCGAACGGCGACGGGCGGTCGCCAGCATGTCCGGATCGAGGTCGACCCCGACCACCTCCACGCCTCGTCGTGCCAGCTCGCGGGCGACCCGGCCGGTCCCACACCCGGCGTCGAGGACGGAGGTGGGGGCGTAGCGCATGACGAAGTCGGCTTCGCCGTGGACGTTCTCGCCCGCCGCGGCGCGCCGGTCGTAGCGGGAGTCGTACGTATCGCCCGAGAGATCCTTCGTGAGCAGCCAGCGATTGCCTGGATGGGCCATGTTCTGACACTACTCGCCAGGCGGCCTCGTGACCGGTGTGATCGAGCGCGCACGTTCCGGGCGGACCGGACGGCCGCTGTTTGGCTGCGCGTAGGGCATACCGAAACGCAACGCTGAACACCCCTCATCGCGACCGCACCGCGCCCGAGGCGTCACGGACAGCCGCCGGGTCCGGCGCTACGGTCCCCCCATGCGATCGCCCCTCATCTCCGACCTCCTGCGCGAGATGCTCCTCGCATTGGCGCGGCTGCACGAGCCGGCCTACCTGCGTGTGCGTCCTGCATCGTCGGCACGAGGTCGTGACGAGGGCCGCGACGCGGCCTGAGCCCAGGCCGGCATCGCGTTCGCGAGCTCTCTGAGCCCCCACGTCGCCTTCGCGTTCTCGGCGAAGGCGCGTGCGCTCGAGAGCCCGCCTTCCGCCCCGCGCGACAATGGGTCGGCTCCACGCTGCGCCGGATCAAGGGATCAAGACCTCCCTCGCCCGGCGGCGCGGGGCAGGAGAGACCGTTCATCTCCTATCTCAAGCACTGATCGCCAGGGACCCGGGCACGTGCCGCAACGGCCCGTCGGGCTAGCGGTGGCGCGGCCTCGGCGGTGATTCGTGCGGAACGCCGCTCTTGGTGAGGACCGCCTGGAGCTGTTCGAAGTCGACCGGCTTCGCGATGTGGGCGTCGAAGCCCGCGGCGATCGCGCGCTGGACGTCCTCCGGCTGCCCGTAGCCGGTGAGCGCGACGAGACGGATCCCGGGCCCGAGGGCCTCGCGGAGCCGCGCCGCAACGCCGTAGCCGTCAAGCTCCGGGAGTCCGATGTCGACGAGCGCGACCTCGGGAGCGAGGGTGAGGGCGCGCTCGACGCCCTCGCGTCCGTTCGTCGCGGTGTCGACGCGATGACCGCAGAACTCCAAGAGCTCGCGCAGCGAGGCGCGATTGTCAGGATTGTCCTCCACGATGAGCACGTGGAGCCCGACGCTCTCCGCGACGGCGCGCGCCGCCGCCGGACGAGCGACCTCGGCGACATCGGCCAGCGGTAGCGTCACCGTCAGGACGCTGCCCGTCCCCGGGCCGTCGCTTGCCGCGGTCGCGGTCCCGCCGTGGAGCTGAACGAGGCTCTGGACCAGCGTGAGGCCGATCCCCATTCCACCCTGCGCCCGGTCGATGGTCGTATCCGCTTGCGCGAAGAGCTCGAACACGTGCGGCAACGCCTCGGGCGCGATGCCGACACCCGAGTCGGATATCAGGACCCTGACCATGTCGCCATCGCGATGGAGCGAGGCCTCGATTCGGCCGCGCCGCGGGGTGTACTTGAGGGCGTTGCCGATGAGGTTCGTGAAGACCTGCTCGAGCCGGACGGGATCCCCGAGGACCCACAACGGCCCGGCGTCCGCGGACATCGACAGGTGAATCTGCTCTTCGCGTGCCGTCGGCTGACGCTGCGCGACGAGCCGATCGAGGAGGGCGACCAGATCGACCGGCTCGCGCTGCAGGACGACCTTGCCCGAGGTCACCCGCGACACGTCGAGGAGGTCGTTCACCAGGCGTGTCAACACCTGCACCTGCCGCTCGATGAGCTTCAGCTGTCGCGCCGGCCCGTCGGCGCCGGACACCCCTGGGCCGGCCCGGGTCGCGAGCGTCACCGCGTTCCCGATCGCCCCGAGCGGGTTCCGCAGCTCGTGGCCGAGCATCGCGAGGAAGGCGTCGCGCTGCCGGACCGCGGCCTCCAGCTCGGCGAGCAGCTCCCGCGTCGCATATTGGCGCCGGCGGGCGCGAAGCGCCGCGCGGACCGCGTTCACCATGGTGAGCGCGTGGACCGGGCGCTCGAGGGTCGTGACGTTGCCCCCGAGCGCCGCGAGCGCATCGAGCACGCGCCGGTTCTCGGTGCTCGTCGAGCGCGCCGAGGTGAACACGATGAGCGGGATGTCACTCCACTGCGGCTGCACCGCGATCGCGTCGTGGAGCGGGCCCAGACTTGTCCGGTCGAGCGCCTCCGCCGCGAGGATGATGACGGCCGCGGTGGGAAGCGTCTCGATGAGCTCGGCGACATCGCCGCAGATGCGGGTCTCCGCCGTCCCCCGGAGCGCCGCAGCGGTCAGCTGGGCGTCGCGGCCTGCGGGAGCGCGGATGAGCACGATCTCGCCGACGATCTCAGTCGTCGCGCTCATCTCCCGTCGTCGCTACTCCGACGACGCCGAGGGACCGCGGCGTTCCGGTGAGGATCCCGTGGAACCGCTCGAGCGCGGGCCCGAGGCTCACGCGAGAGGGTCCGATGAAGAGCTCGCGGATCGTCGTCTCATGCGCCCCGGTGCGCTTCTTCAAGACCGAGATCGCCTTGCGGAGGCGACCGTTCGTCTCGAAATGCCGGAGCATGATCACGGTGTCCGCGAGGTAGCTGACCTCGATCGGGCTCTGCATCGAGTTGACGAGGCCGTGTTGGGCGACGACGAGGATCGTGATCACGCCCTGCTGCCCAAGGTGGCTGAGCAGCTCGTGCAGCTGCAGGATCAGGAAGTGCTCCTCGGGCATCGAGTTCATGTACCCGTTCAGGCTGTCGATCACCACGACACGTGCCCCGTCCTCTCCCACCGCGGTGTTGACGCGGTGGACGAACTCCCCCGGGGACATCTCTGCGGGATCGATCTGCTGCAGCCGGATCGTTCCGGGATGTCCGTCGAGTGCGAGGCCGAGCTCGCTGGTCCGCTGCAGGGCGATGTGGCGCGCTTCCTCGAACGCGAAGATCACGGCGTTTTGGCCGCGCTCGGCGGCCGCGACCGCATACAGCATCGACATGATCGATTTGCCCGAGCCGGGCGGACCGATGAGGAGCGTGCTGGACCCATGGGGAAGGCCACCGCCGAGCAGGGCATCGAGGCCCTCACACCCGCTGGCCAGCGTGCCAGGCTGGAATGTGGAACGGTGCTCCGCGGCGACAAGTCGCGGAAAGACGCGGATACCGGCTGCCTCGATCTTGAAATCGTGATAGCCGCCCTTGATCGGCACGCCGCGCATCTTCACCGCCCGGAGGCGGCGACGGTCACCGCCGTAGAGCGGCGCGAGCTGGTCCATGCTGATGACGCCGTGCGCGATGCTCTGGAGCTGAAGATCCCCGGTCTCGGAGGTCCGATCGTCCAGGAGCAGCACCGTCGAGTGTCGGCCCGCGAAGTACTGCTTCAGCGCGAGGATCTGCCGCCAATAGCGCAGACCGCTCTGGGCGAGCAGGCGGAGCTCCGACAGCGAATCGATGACCACCCGGTCAGGCTTGGCCTCCTCGACCTTGCCGATGATCGCCCGGGTCGTCTCGGCGAGCTCGACCTCCGCGGGGTGGAACAGGGTGTTGTCGTCGGCGAGCCCGAGTCCCTCGTCGAGGCCCTGCTCGAACAGGTCGATGCCGTCGAACGACCACCCGTGGGACGCCGCGACGCTGGCGAGCTCGTCCTTCGTCTCCGCGAGCGTGATGTAGAGGCCGCGTTCCCCCAGGCGCATCCCCTCGAGGAGGAACTGGAGCGCAAGGGTCGTCTTGCCCACGCCGGGATCGCCCTGGATGAGGAACAGGCGGTCGCGCGGGTACCCCCCTTCGATGACCTCGTCGAGCCCCGGTACCCCACTGCCGGCGACGCGTCGTTCGTTGGACATCGGTCAGGCGAGCGTGAGCAAGTCGTGTGCCGCCCGGCGCTCGCTCAACTGGCCGCCGCCCCGCGGCTCTGAGCGGCAGCTCGAAGCGCCGACGCCGCCGCGTCCGCCAGGATGTCGGCACGCGGCAGCGAGCGCCCGCTCTCGACCTCGCGGTCGCACGCCGGAGCGCCGATCGCCTCGCGAATCGTCGCCATCGTCCAGGCGTCCTCCGCGGCGTCGTCCGGGTCCGGCACAATTCCCGCCGCCGCGTACAACGCGCGCGCCCCGCCCAGGAGGCGCGCGCCGCGCTCGGGCTCGCCGAGCAGCGCCGCGGTGCCGGCCAGGCCGAGCACCGCCGGGGCCGTCGAGTATTCGTCGTTCTCCGCGAGCGCCCGCGTGAGGGCCTCACCGAGGAGCCGGGCGGCCTCTGGCGCGTGGCCGAGGCGCTTCTCGACCGACCCGAGATTGAGCAGCTCGGTGGTGACCATCGTCGCGTGGCCGAGGTCGCGGCTGAGCTGAAGACTTTCCCGATAGAGCCGCTCGGCTGCCTCGAGCTCGCCCGCCATCCGCGTGCCCGCCGCGAGCAGATGCAGCGGCGCCGCGCCGGCGCCCGGGTCATCCAGCGCCCGAGCGCGCTCGCGCGCCCGGGCGGCGAGGTCGCGCACCGATCGGGCGTCTCCGTCCCGAAGCGCCACGCGCGCCTGATTGGTGATCGCGGCGACCTCCATCCTCGTGTCGCCGAGCGCGGTCGCCAGGCCAAGGGCCTCGGTGAAGCGGGCCTCCGCGCGGTCACGCTCCCCTTGCCGGAAGGCGACGAGGCCGGCCGCGTTCAGCGCGCGTCCACGGACGGCTGTCGCCGCCTGCGCCCCCGGGGCGGCGAGGAGCCGGTCGAGCCACGAGCGGGCCGCGGCAAGGCCGCCGTGGCGTAGCCAGTACCCGTGCAGCGCGGTCGCGATGCGCAGGCCGCGCTCGGCGTTCGCCGGGTCGTCCGCGCGATCGAGGGTCCATGCCAGCGCGGCGTCGAGGCGCGTGGCCGCGGCGTCGAGGCGAGTCCCGGCGGCGGCCGCGTCGTCACGCATCGGCGCTCCCGCTTCTTCCGCAAGAGCGACGCACCGGTCGATCTCGGCAGCCTCGACGCCCCGCTCTGGCATGGGAGCGGATGATAGCGGCAGGAAGATGCCCACTGCGGAGCGCCGCTGTGACCTCCGATGCGTGTCACGCAGTGCGCCGGTTGGGTCCCCGCTTCGCACCACCGCGCCGTGTCGTCTTCCGCGGCGTCGCGCCCTGTGGCGCGAACTCGTGGAGCAGCTCGAGGAACGTGTTGAGCGCACCGGCGGCAGGACCGGCATCACGGCGCCGGACGGCGACGATCGTCCGGCGCACCGGGGTCATGTCGCCGACCGGGATCGATCGCAGCTGCCGGCCGCGCAGCTCGACCTGGACCGCGGTCTGTGGAAGCAACGCGACGCCCAGCTCTTCCTGGACCATGCGCTTCGCCGCGTCGATGTTGTCCACCTCGAGGAAGCTGCGGGGCCGCACGCCGGCGGTCCGGAACGTCACCCGCGTGAGCTCGTGGTAGCTGGACGCTCGGTCGAACGTCACCAGCTGCTCCCCGGCCAGGTCCTGCATCCGGACCTGCGCCAGGCGGGTGAAGCGGTGTCCGCGATGGACGACGAGGATGAGCGCGTCCTCGTAGACCGGGGTCGTCGTGATCTCGGGATGGGCCAGTGGGCGCATGATCGCGACCTGGACCTCTTCGCGGAGCACGAGTTCCAGCAGCTCTTCGGAGTGGCCGCTCCGCACCGAGAGCTGCGCATCGGGATGCCTCGCGCGAAAGCGCCGGAGGACCGCCGGGAGGACGTATGCGCTCACCGCCGGCGCCGCGCCGATCGCGATCGCGCCGGCCCGGCCACCGGCCAGCTCCCGGGCCTGCTGCGCGCCCTCCTCGACCGCCGCGATCGCGCGCTCCGCGTACGGGAGGAGCGCGCGTCCCGCGTCGCTGAGTCGACTGCCGGCGCGCCCGCGGACGACGAGGACGCAGTCGAGCTCCTCCTCGAGCGCCTTGAGGCGCGCGGTCAGGGCCGGTTGGGTGATGAAGAGCTGCTCGGCCGCGCGGCCGATCGTGCCGGCGCGGGCGATCTCCACCAAGCCCTGGAGCTGCGCGAGCTGCATGTGACCGAAGTCTATCTCAAGCATCAACGATCTGAATGGATGACATCAAAATCATTCGCTTGACTGATGTTGGGGCGGGACCGACAGTCCGCAGCCTGGAGGACGACCGAGATGACCACCGCCTCGCCGCGGCCCCGCGAGCTCGACGGAATGCCGGCGCTTCGCGCCCCAACGGCGCCGCGSGAGCCGTACGTCCCCGAGGCGCACGAATGCACCTGCCCCGAGCTCTGCCTTCTCGATCACGACAACTAGGCAATCAAGAGGATCAAGGAGAACCGCGAGATGACGACGACGATCGCGCCACCCGACGCACCCGAGCTGGTCGCGACCGCGCTCCTGCCACCGGGCTACGGAGTCCCGCCATCCCGCTGGACGCATCCGAGCACGCGCATGCGCCGCCTGCTGGCGACCGAGCCGTATCTGTTCGGCCCCGGGGTCTATGACCCGATGGGCGCGCAGCTCGCCATGTACCATGGCTTCAAGGCGGTCTACTTCAGCGGCTACTCCTTCGCGATCGGACACCTCGGGACGACCGACATGGATCTGTACACCGGTCCCGAGATCGCCGACGCCGCGGGCCGCAGTGTGTCCGCATTGCGGAAGTTCCAGCTCACCCAGGCCGTCGGTGACCCGGAGAAGGGCCTGCCGCCCCGGCATCTCGACATCCCCCCGGTCGTCGTGGACATGGACGGCGGCTACGGGAACATCTTCAACGTCCAGCGCACCACCGAGCTCTACGTGAACGCCGGCGTCGCCGCGGCGCATATCGAGGACCAGGTCCTGCCGAAGCGCTGCGGGCACATCGGCGGCAAGGCCCTGATCTCCGCGAATGAGATGATCGGCAAGCTGCGGATGGCCCGGGCGGTCGCCGACGACCTTGGGAACAGCGACTTCGTCGTCATCGCGCGCACCGACGGCCTGTCGGCGATCGATGCCCCCGAGCCCGCGCGCGGGCTCGACCTCGCGATCGAGCGGGCTCTCCGCTACCTCGACACCGGGCTGCCGGACCTGGTGTGGTGCGAGTTCCCGACGTCCGATCGCGGGCCCGTCGAGACCTTCGCCGACCAGGTGCACCGCCGCTTCCCCGAGGCGCGCTTCGCGTTCAACTGGTCGAGCTCGTTCAAGTGGTTCAACGACCCCGCGCCGATCAGCTTCCGTGAGCTCGGCGACCTCGGGTACCGGTTCGTCTTCATCACCCTCGGCGCCCAGCACGCGATGGGGCACGGCCTCAGCCGCCTGCTCCAGGCCATGGCCGAGACCGAGGAGCAGGGCTACATCGCCCTCCAGCGGCAGGAGTGGGCCCCGGGGGAGGACTTTCCCACAAAGAGCCACCACTTGTTCTCAGGTGTGCCCTATCACCACCTCATCGGCAAGCACTACGACGCGGCCCGCCTGGGGACCGAGTTCGCCGAGCAGCTGCCGGCCGAGAAGGTCGTATGAGCACGCCCAGCCGATCCGCGGAGCCGACACGCGCCCACGAAGACGACGCGGCGTCGGGCGCGTCTATGGAAGAGAGCTGGCTGGCCGAGCAGGCCCGGCTGGTCCTGCTGGAGGAGGGACTGGGGGGCTGATTCGTTGGGCGCCCGCTGACGTGGCGCTCGTCAACAACCGATCGGTCGGCGCGCCTGCCTCTCGCGGCCTCCCGGATCTCGAGATCGTCATGACCCGGGAGTTCGACGCCCCTCGGGAGCTCCTATTCAGGCAATACCGATCCCGACCTCATCCCGCGATGGCGCGGGCCACGGAAGTACGAGACGATCGTGGAGCGGATGGACGTGCGCCCCGGCTGGAGGGCGATGGAGTCGCGAGCTGAAGGCCAGCTAGTTTCCCGGAGTCCCGCCGGCTCGGCCTCGGTCGGCATCGTGGCGGACGTGTCGGCCTCCCAGGTCATCCTTTTCTCCGGCGTCCCCTACGACCACCTGGTCGGCAAGCAGCACGACGCCGCCCGGCTGGGCCCCGGGTTCGCCGGGGAGCTGCCCGCGGACAGGGTGTCCGAAGGCGTATCCCCGGGCGACGGTGTCGGAGCGGGGGCGAACGCGTCGCGGGGCGGTGACAGCCGGGTGCCGGCGGGGGTACAGTCCGGAACTGAGTCATGAACCGGGTTTCAGTTACGGCCCTCACCCGGCCCCCGGCGCCGCGCCGGAAGGCCGCCCGCACCGCGGCCGCCGGCCCGCGGCAGCGGCCGCTGCCGCCGACCGCGCGCGGGCAGCGGACCCGCCAGGCGATCCTCGACGCCGCGGAGCGCATCCTCGGCGAGCAGGGTTACCACGAGGCCGGGATCGCCGAGATCACCCAGGCCGCCGGGGTCGCGATGGGCACGTTCTACGTCTACTTCCCCGATAAGCGCGCGGTCTTCGCGGATCTCGTCCGGCTCCTCAACGCCCGGCTGCGGGCGGATATCCAAAGCGCCGTCGCGGCGCTCGACGACCGCATCGACAAGGAGGTCGAAGGGTTTTCCGCGTTCTTCGCCTTCTCGCGGCGGCATCGCAACCTCTACCGGGTCATCCGACAGGCGGAGTTCGTCGACGAGCCCCTGTACCGGTGGCATTACCAGACCATCGCGAAAGGCTATGTGAAGGGGCTGCGCGCGGCGCAGGCACGCGGTCAGATCGAACCCCGGCACGATCCGGAGATCCTCGCCTACGCCCTGATGGGGATGGCCGAAGCGGTCGGCATGCGGTTCGTGCTGTGGGAGCGGCGCACCCCGCCGGTCGCGGTGACGCGCACGCTGCGACGGATCTTCGAGTCCGGATTGCGGCCGGCCGCCGGGCGGGCCCGATGACCCGGGTCGGCATCGTGGACCTGGAGGAATACGCGCCGGCCGCCGTGCAGACGGCCGAGGAGATCGCCGTGCTCTCGGGCATCCCCGCCGCGGTGATCCGTGACAAGTTCGGCCTGGCCGGCAAGCGCATCGCGGCGCCGAATGAGCACGTCTCGGTGCTCGCCGCGACCGCGGCGGCCGCGCTGCTCGCGCGCAACCCAGGCCGGATCGACGTGCTTCTGTATATGGGCAGCCCGTACCGTGACTTCCCGGTGTGGAGCGCGGCACCGAAGATCCAGGCGCTCCTTGGGGAGCGCGCCGTCGGCTCGCTCGCGTTCGACGTGCAGGGCGTCTCGGCCGGGACGCCGCTCTCGATCGCGGTCGCCAAGGGGCTGCTCCTCGCGGACCCGACGTGTCAGCGGGTCCTCCTGGCGGGCGGGTCGCGCGAGCACGACCTCATCGACTACGCCAACCCGAGGTCGCGGTTCATGTTCAACTTCGGCGCCGGGGGAGCGGCGCTGCTCCTGGCCCGTGACCACCCGCGGAACGAGGTCCTCGCCACCGTCGGCTTCACCGACGGCCGCTTCGCCGACGATGTGATGGTCCCGGCGGGCGGCTCCCACGAGCCGACGACCGTCGAGACGCTGCGTGCGCGGCGGCACAGCCTCGACGTCCGCTGCCCCGGGGCGATGAAGGATCTGCTCGATCCGATCTCGGGCCCGAGCTTCGCGCGGGTCACCCGCGAAGCGGTGGAGCGGAGCGGCTACCAGGTGCGCGACATCGCGCTGCTCTGCCCGATCCACGTGAAGCGCTCGCTCTTCGCCAAGATCCTCGGCGAGCTGGAGCTCTGTGAGGAGCGAACGGTCTATCTCTCCGACCGCGGGCACATGTCGGCGATCGACCCGATCGTGGGACTGGCGCAGGCTCGCCGGTCGGGACGCCTGCACGATGGCGATCTCGTGGTGCTACTTGCCGCGGGCACGGGCTATTCCTGGGCCGCCACGGCGATCCGCTGGGGACCGGTGTGACGGCCTCCGCCCCGGTGTTGGACGGCCTTCGGGCGGGCGCCCTCACCCCGACCTATGGCGCCGCCGAATGGCTCGCGCGCCGGGCCTCGCTGCATCCGGCGCGCGAGGCGGTGATCGAGACCGGTCGGCGGACGACCTACGGGGAGCTCGATCAGCGAGTGAGCCGGCTCGCCCGCGCGCTCCGCGACCGGCACGGCATCGGCCGGCGTGACCGGGTCGCGACCCTCACGGTCAACACGCTCGAGTTCCTCGAGGTCTTCTACGCGGTCGCGCGGATCGGCGCGATCCTCGTGCCCCTGAACTGGCGGCTCGCTCCGGCCGAGCTGGATTACCAACTGCGCGACGCCGGCGCGCGGCTGCTCTTCTTCAGCGCCGAGCAGCGCGCCTTGCGCGAGCGGCTCGATCCCGCGTTGCCGCTCGAGGCGGCGGTCGAGTTCGGACCGGCGTACGAGAGCCTGCTCACCGCGGGGGGCACGCGACCGCTCGTCGCCGAGGACCAGGCCGCCTTCGGCGACCCCCACCTGATCGTCTACACCTCGGGGACCACCGGGCACCCCAAGGGCGCCGTGCTCACCCACGCGAACCTGTTCTGGAACGCGGCGAATGTGTCCCCGTCCTTCGCCCTGACCGAGCGCGACACCACCGCGACGGTGCTTCCGCTCTTCCACTGCGGCGGCATCGGCCTCTGGACCATCCCAACGCTCCTCGTCGGCGGCCGCGTCGCGTTGGTGCGGACCTTCGAGCCTGACGAGCTGCTCGCGCTCATCGTCCGCGAGCAGGTGGCGCTGTGCTTTGGGGTCCCGGCGATCTGGCTTGAGCTCCTCAAGCGCCCGCATTTCACCGCGGCCGAATACCCGTCGCTCCGCTACGCCGTGAGCGGCGGGGCGCCGCATCCGCTCGCGCTGATGGAGGCGATGGCCGCGCGCGGCTTCATCTTCCTGCAGGGCTACGGGCTCACCGAGACCGCGCCGGGGGGCACGATCATGCCGGTGGACCACTGGCGGCGGAAGCTCGGCACGGTCGGGCGACCGTTCCCGCACGTCGAGCTCCGGGTGACCGACGAAATGGGCCGCGCTGCGGCGCCCGGCGAGATCGGCGAGGTCAGCTTTCGCGGACCGAACGTCTTTGTGGGCTACTGGAACCGCCCGGACGCGACCGCCGCGGCGTTCACCGCAGACGGCTGGTTCAAGAGCGGGGACATTGGCGCGCTCGACGACGAGGGGTTCCTCACGCTCTACGACCGCCAGAAGGACATGATCATCTCCGGCGGCGAGAACGTGTACTCGGCCGAGGTCGAGGACGTGCTCTTCGCCCACCCGGCCGTCGCCGAAGCCGCGGTCATCGGGGTTCCAGACGAGCGGTGGGGCGAGGCGGTGCTGGCCGTGGTGGTGGTCCGCTCGGCGATGAGCCTCACCGCGGACGAGGCGATCGCGCATTGCCGCGGGCGGCTCGCGAAGTACAAGTGTCCGAAGGTCGTCCAGTTCGTGGACGTACTGCCACGCAACGCGAGCGGCAAGGTGCTCAAGCGTGAGCTCCGCGAGCGGTTCGGGGGAGGTGGGCATTGACCACAGAGCGGGGCCTAGGCGGACCGCGTTTCCGGCGAGACCGGAGTGACGGATGAGGAGGACCACACTCGTGCAAAGATCAGGACTCGCGATCATCGGACTGGTCATCGCGCTCGTTGCCACGGCCTGCGGCGGCGGCGCCAGGGGCCCCGCATCGAGCGCCCCCGCGACCACTTCGGCAGCCACGACCGCCGCGGCGAAGCCGGCGGTCAAGCTCGGCGCGCTGCTGCCGCTCACCGGCCCGTCGGGTGCGACCGGACAGGACATGAAGGACGGCTACGAGCTGGCACGGGCCCAGATCAACGCCGCCGGCGGCGCGAACGGCGCGCCGATCGAGGTGATCTACGAGGACGACAAGAACGATCCCGCGACCGCGGTCGCCTCGTTCGAGAAGCTCGTGAGCAACGACAAGGTCGAGGTCATGATGGGCGGCCTCGCCAGCACCATCACCGCCGCGCTCATCGAGCCGGCGAAGAAGGCCCAGATCCCGATGGCCTGGACCGGCGCCGCGGCGACCACCGTCGAGCAGGGATTCCAGGGCCAGGACCAGTTCTTCCACTACCACCCCTGGGAGTACATGAACGCCCAGTCCTCTCTCGCGTTCATCAAGTCCACCTCGATCACGAAGTGGGCCGTGGTCTACGAGGACGGCCTCTTCGGCACCGGCGGCGCGAAGGGATTCCAGGAAGCGCTTCCGACCCAGGGTCAGGCCCTGGCCGCGAGCGAGGCGTTCAAGACCGGCTCCACGGACTTCACCGCGCTGCTGAACCGGGTGAAGGCGTCCGGTGCCGAAGGGCTGATTCTCATCCCGTTCGCGGGTGACGTCATCCCGTTCCTCACCCAGATGCGCGAGGTCGGCTACAAGCCGAAGCTCGTCTACGCCTCGCCGCCCTCGTTCCCGCCCGACTTCGCCAAGTCGCCGGTCGCCGAAGGCGTGACCGGCCTGACCCTCTGGACGGCGGACATCCCCGCACCCGCGTCCAAGAAGTTCGTCGACGATTTCAAGGCGAAGTACAACCACGCGCCGGTCAGCTACTGGTCGGCGCTCGCGTACACGAACCTGGTCACCGTGGTGGATGCGCTGAAGAAGTCAGGCCCGGGCAACAAGGCCGCCTGGATCACGGCGATGGAAGCGACGAGCTACGCCTCGCCGATCGGTCCGACCCTGAAGTTCACCCCAAGCAAATTCGTCAAGCACCAGGGCTTCACCAGCCTGGTGAGCTTCCAGTTCCAGAGCGGCAAGCAGGAGATCGTCTTTCCGAGCGATCTCGCCACCGCGAAGCTGAAATAGGGAGGAGGGCGTGGAGGCGCTGCCGCAGACACTGCTGTTCGGGATCCTGCGCTCCGGCATCTACGCCCTCACCGCCTTGGGCCTCGCGATCTCGCTCGGCGTCATCGGCGTCGTGAACTTCGCCCACGGCGAGTTCGTGATGCTCGGCGCGTTCATCGGCTTCTGGCTCTACCTCGGTCTTTCCACGCTGCTCGGCCTCGGCCCGGCGGTGAGCCCGCTCGTGATGATCATCGGCCTCCCGCTGTCGGGCCTCGCGCTCTACGCCCTTGCGGTCGTGATCTTCCGCCTGACCCTGCGGCCGGTCCTGCGCCAGCCGGAGCTGAACCAGATGCTCCTCACCTTCGGGCTGTCGATCCTCGCGGTGAACGCCGCCTCGATCGTGCTCTCGCCGCAGGCCCGCGACGCGAACCTCGCCTGGCGGTTCGACCTCATCGACCTCGGCTTCGTGAGCGTCACCTACGCCCGGGTCGCGACCTTCGCCGTCTCGGCGTTCATCGTCGGTGCGACCTATGTGCTCCTCGCGCGCTCCCGGCTGGGGAAGCAGATGCGCGCGGTGGCCCAGAACCGGCTTGGCGCGCAGGTCATCGGCATCCCCGTGGACCGCGTCTATGAGGTCGCGTTCGGCCTGTCGGCCGCCCTGGCCGCCACGGCCGGCGTGATGCTGATCTTCCAGACCCAGGTCAGCCCGTTCCTGGGCCTGGGCACGATCCTCAAGTCCTTTTCCATCGTCGTCCTTGCGGGTCTCGGCAATCTCGCGGGCGTCATCTGGGCGAGCCTGCTGCTCGGCCTGGCGGAGCAGCTCGTCTCGCAGTACGTGCCGAACGGAGCGGCCCTGCGCGACGGCCTGTTCTTCGTCCTCATCTTCGTGGTGCTCATCGCGCGCCCGGCGGGGCTGCGGCGGTGAGGCGCGAGCTCGCCGCCTGGGCGGGCTTCGTCGTCCTGGTCGCGGCGCTGCCGTGGCTCGGCCTGTCCGGGGACCGGTACCTCATGCTGCTCGCGAACGTGATGCTCATGTTCATGACCGTGGCGCTCTCGTGGGATGTCGTCGCGCGCACCGGCCAGCTGTCGCTCGCCCACGGGGCGTTCTTCGGCCTCGGGGCGTATGCCGTCGCGGTCGCCTATCGGACGACCGCGGTCCACCCGCTCGCGGGCCTCGCGGTGGCCGCGGTGGTCGCCGGCATCGTGTCGCTCGGCCTGGGCATCGTCACCCTCCGGCTGCGCGGCATCTACTTCGCCATCGCGACGCTCGCGTTCGCCGAGGTGCTCCGCACCGCGGCGCTCCAATTCCCCGACCTGACCGGCGGCACGGTCGGCATCTCAATGCCCCCGCTGTTCGGCGGGGATCGGGTGCTCTCGTATTACGTCATCGGGGCAATCTTCCTGCTCGCGCTGGCGCTCTCCCTGGCGGTCCGCTGGTCGCCGCTGCACTACGCGGTGAGCGCGATCCGCGCGAACGAGACGGTCGCCCAGGTGATGGGCGTGGACGTCGTGCGGACCAAGGTCGCGCTCTTCGTCGCGTCCGCGACGCTCGCCGCGCTCGCCGGCGCGTTCTACATGCCGTTCATCACCCACACCGATCCGAACGACGCGTTCGATATCAGCCGGTCGGTCGCGGCGCTGGTCTTCCCGATCTTCGGCGGCCTCTACACCACCGCCGGACCGGTCATCGGGACGATCCTGCTCCGCTCGCTCGAGGAATATCTGCGCGTCACCCCGCCGTGGAAAGAGGGCTACCAGGTCGTGTACGGCCTGGTCATCGTCATCGCGGTCCTGTTCCTGCCGCGCGGTCTGGTGGGCCTGGCCGGGCGCTGGCGTCAGAGGGCGACATGGCGCTCCTCGAAGTAACCGGGCTCGTCCGCCGGTTCCGCGGGGTCGCCGCCGTCGACGGCCTCTCCTTCTCCGTCGAACCCGGCCAGACGACGGCGATCATCGGTCCCAACGGTGCCGGCAAGACGACGACGTTCAACCTCATCTCCGGCCTGCTCCCCTGCGACGGCGGCTTGATCCGGTTCGGCGATCGCGAGATCACGAAGACCGCGAGCCACAGCCGCTGCCGTGCCGGCATCGCTCGCACCTTCCAGCTCGTCCAGCCGTTCCTCGGGCTCAGCATCCTCGAGAACGTCATGGTCGGCGCGCTGTTCGGGGCGGAGCGCGCGCCGGGCGTCAACGCGGCGCGGGTCGAGGCCGAGCGTCTGTGCGCCGTCGTCGGGCTCGCCGACCCGGCGATCCGCTCGGTGGAGGAGATCACCGGGGCCGATCGCAAGCGCCTGGAGATCGCCCGCGCGCTCGCGACGCACCCGCGCCTGCTCCTCCTCGATGAGGTCATGGAGGGGCTCACCCCGGTCGAGGAGCGCGACGCGGTGGCCCTGCTGAAGGCGGTCCGGGCCCAGGGCGTGACGCTCCTGCTCATCGAGCATGTCATGAGCACCGTGCGCGACCTCTCGGACCACGTGGTGGTGATGGACTACGGCAAGAAACTGGTCGAGGGCCCGTACGAGCAGGTCGCGCACGACCCACGGGTCATCGAGGCCTACCTCGGCACCGAGGGCGCCGCGTGACCGCGCTCCTCGAGATCTCCGGCCTGGATGCGGGCTACGGCAGCGTGCCGGTGCTGCGCGGGGTGGACCTCACCGTCGGTCAGCAGGAAGCGGTGGCGCTCGTCGGCGCGAACGCGGCCGGGAAGACGACCCTTTTGCGGACGATCAGCGGGATCGTCCGGGCGACGGCCGGGTCGATCCGGTTCGACGGTCGGGAGCTGGTGGGCCTGGCGCCGTCCACGATCGCCCCGCTCGGGATCGTGCACGTGCCGGAGGGCCGTCAGCTGTTCCCCGAGATGAGCGTGCGCGAGAACCTCGAGCTCGGCGCGATGGTGACCGCGGGGGCCTGGGCCCAGCGCGCGGACACCCTCGCGCGCGTCGTCGCGCTGTTCCCGCGGGTCGGGGAACGGTTGGTCCAGCGCGTCGGAACGATGAGCGGTGGCGAGCAGCAGCAGGTCGCGCTCGCCCGCGGCCTCATGGCCCGGCCGCGCCTGCTCCTCATCGACGAGCCGTCGGCCGGCCTCGCGCCGGTCATCGTCCAAACCGTGTTCCGGGCGCTGCGCGAGATCCACGGCGACGGCATTGCGGTGCTCCTGGTCGAGCAGAACGTGCCCCGCAGCCTGGCGTTCGCCGATCGCGGCTACGTGATCGAGCTGGGCGCGATCACGCTCGCCGGTGCCAGCGCGGCGCTGCTCGCCGATCCGCACGTGCGGGCCGCGTACCTCGGCACCGGCTGATCGAAGGCGCGCGGTGCCTCGCAGGCGAAGACGTGAGGAGGATCCCATGACCGAGTTCGCCGGCCGCGTGGCCGTCATCACCGGAGGCACCAGCGGCATCGGCCTGGAGACCGCGATCGCCTTCGCGCGCGCGGGCGCGGCGGTCGAGTCGTGGGACCGCCATCTGCCGGTCGAGCCGATCGACGGGATCGTCCATCGCGAGGTCGATGTCACCGCCACGGCCAGCGTGCGCGTAGCCGCCGCGGCGGCGCTCGCGCAGCACGGCCGCATCGACATCCTCATCAACAACGCCGGTATCGTGAAGGACGCGCAGCTGGTCAAAGTGAAGGACGGCGCCGTGGTCGGCGAGATGAGCGAGGCAGATTTCGACGCGGTGCTCGCGGTGAACCTCACAGGCGTGTTCCGCTGCACCCAGGCCGTCGTCCCGGCGATGATCGCCCAGGGCTACGGCCGGATCGTCAGCGCGTCGTCGGTCGTCGGGCTGTACGGCAATTTCGGTCAGTCGAACTACGTCGCGACCAAGGCCGCGGTGATCGGGATGACGAAGGTCTGGGCGCGCGAGCTTGGCCCGCGGGGCATCACCGCCAATGCGGTGGCGCCGGGGTTCATCGGCACGGCGATGGTCCGGGCGATGCCGGACGCGGTGCTCGCGCGGATGGCCGAGCAGACGCCGGTACGGCGACTAGGGGAGGCCGGCGACATCGCGCGCGCCTACCTGTTCCTCGCGTCCGAGGGGTCGGGGTTCATCAACGGCGCGGTCCTCTCCGTGGACGGGGGACTGGTCGTCGGCACGTAGTGCCTCGCCCCGGGAACGGCCCAGGACGCCGGTGAGCGTCGTCCGAGTCAACGGCGTGCGGCTGCGGTACGAGCTGGAGGGGGAACCGACCGCGCCGACGGTCGTGTTCGTGAACGGGCTGCTCACCGATCTCGAGAGCTGGACCGCGCACCTGCCCTTCTTCCGTGACCGCTATCGCCTCTTGCGGTACGACTGTCGCGGCCAGGGCGGGTCGGACGCGCCGGCCGGCCCCTACGAGACCGCGCAGCACGCCGCCGACCTCGGCGCGCTCCTCGACGCGCTCGCGATCGACCGGCCGGCGCTCGTCGGGCTCTCGAACGGGGGTGCCGCGGCGCTCCACGTTGCCGCCGACCGTCCGGGGCGGATCGCGGCGCTCGTGGTCTGCGGCTCGTACGCCTACGCCGACGCGCTGCTCCGCGCGAAGCTCTGGTCCTGGATCCAGGCGATGGCCAGCGGTGGCCCCGCCCTCCGGTTCGACGTGGCGACGCCCTGGATCTGGGGGCGCACGTTCTACGCGCGGCACGCCGAGGAGATCGCGGCGTTCCGCGAGCGCGGCGCGGCGCTGTCGACCGACGCCGCCCTCGCGCTCATCGGCGGCGCGATGCGCCACGACGCGCGCGCCGCCCTCGGGCGGATCACCGCGCCGACGCTCGTGCTCGTCGGCACCGATGACCTGTTGACCCCGCCCTGGATGTCCCGCCAGATCGCGGACGGCGTGCCGCACGCCGAGCTCGGGCTCCTTGAGGACGCCGGGCACGCCGCCGCGCTCGAGCAGGTCGAGCGGTTCGGCGCGACGGTGCGAGCGTTCCTCGACCGCGCGGACAAGGCGGACCGGGCGGGTCGGACCGACCCGGTGCCGGGAAGGACCGGCTGATGCCCGACCTGGCGCTCGCGGATCTCGCGGTCCATTACCTCGATCGCGGGACCGGTGCGGCGACGGTCTTCCTCCACGGCAACTGGGCCACCTCGTCCTGGTGGGAGCCGGTGCTCGATCTCCTGCCCCCGGGCCGCCGGGGCATCGCGCCGGACCTGCGGGGCCGCGGCCGGACGAGGTTCCTGGCCGGCCTGGATCAGCCGGATCATTCGATCGCCCGGCTCGCGGCCGATCAGCTGGCGCTCATCGACGCGCTCGGCCTCGAAGCGGTCGATCTGGTCGGGCATTCGCTCGGGACCGCGGTCGCGCTCGAGCTCGCGCTCGGCCAGGGCGGGCGGGTGCGCAGCCTGTGCCTCGTCGCGCCGGCCTGGATCGACGGGATGCCGGCCTGGCTCGCCGATCCGGCGCCGCAGCGCGCACTCGCGTCGGACCGCGGCCTGCTCGGGCGGGCGCTCCGGGCGATCGCGCCGGGCGCACCGGACGGTCCGGCCTGGGAGCGCCTGGTCGCGGAGAGCGCGGCGCAGGATCTGGGCGCGACGCTGGGGACGATCGACGCGCTCCTCGCCTGGCACCCCGGCGCGGCGCTCGCGGCCATCCGCTGCCCGACCCTCGTGGTCGTCGGCGCGGACGATCAGCTCACCGGGGGAGCGAACGCGCAGCGCGCCGCCGCTGTGCTCGGGGCGCGCTGCGTCGTGCTGCCGGGGATCGGCCACTCGCCGCCGATCGAGGATCCCACGACCCTCGCGGCCACCATCTGGGCGCACCTCGATGGCGCGCCGGCGGGTGGGAGCTAGGCCCGTGCGGTCTCGAGGGTCTCGTCGGCGACCTTGCGGTTCAGCGCGGTGAGGGTCGTCGCGGCGGTCTGGCTCTCGCGCATGACCGCGGCGCCCTTCTCGGTGAGCGTGCGCCCGGCGGCCATGACCCGCTCGCTGAAGGCGAACGACGTCGCGATCGCCTCGTTCTGGAGCGCGAAGGCCTGCTTGAGGCCGGTCTGGGTGGCTTCCTGCCAGGCGGCGACCAGCCCGCGACCCACGGTCGCGTACTCGTCCAGGATCGTCCGCGCGGTGTCCTCGGTCGCGGTGCGCTTTGCCTTCGGCTCGGTCATCGGTACTATCCTCCACAGCGGGTTCACCGGCGCTTCTACTTACGCCCGGCGACTAGATGTAATATACACATAGATGCAAGGATGTCAAGCACGATGCCGAAGGCCACCGAGCGTCCCGCGTCCCGGCGCACCGCCGCCGGCCAGGCTGCCGACCCCGATCCGCAGGGCGCGCCGGGCAGGCAGCTCATCGTCCCGTACGTCCTCCTGGCCCTCGCGGCCGAGAAGGCCCACGGCTACCTCATCGAGCAGTACCTCCGCAGCCTCGGGCTGGTCGAGATCGAGATGAGCACGCTCTATCGCACCTTGCGCCAGCTGGAGAAGCAGGGGTTCGTGCGCTCGGCCTGGGAGGCCGGCCCCGAAGGTCCCGCGCGGCGGGTGTACAGCCTGACTGCGGAGGGCCGATCATGGCTCGACGCGAGCGCGGCCGCGCTCCAGGGCTATCGTCGGCTCATCGACGGGTTCTTCGGCTCGTACGCCCGGATGATGAGCGGCGCGTTCGGGGCGATCCCCAGCCCGATCCCGGGCGCCAAAAGCGCCGGACCAGCGAGTACCGGCCGGAAGACCGCGAAGCCCGCCCGGAAACCCAGCCCGAAGCCGAGGAGGACGAGCGCCCGCAGACCCTGACCGGCCGGCACGCGCCGGCACGACCGCAAGGAGGCAGCACGATGGCCGATGAACAGCGCCCCGGGATCGCCGACCCATTCGACGCGTTCCGGAAGCTGTACGCCGCGAACGAGGAGCTCTGGACGAAGACCGCCAAGGAGTCGATGGGGACCGATGCCTTCGCCGAGGCCGGCGGGAAGATGCTCGAAACGTTCCTCGCCTTCCAAAAGGCGTCCCGTGACGCGATGAGCACCCAGCTCTCGGCGCTCAACCTCGCCAGCCGAGACGATGTCGCCCGGCTGGGGGAGATCGTCCTCGGGATGGAGGAGAAGATCGACCGGCTCATCGACGCGCTGGGCCCGAGCAGCGACCCGCCGCGGCCCAAGCCCCGCGGGTCGCGCGCGGCGAAGCCCGCGGCGAGCACGCCCGCCCGATGAGCGGTCCGGGTCCGGTCTGGGCATCCTCGGACCGTACCCTCGAGCTGCTCCGCGTCGTCGCGACGGCGATGGACGCCCCGGTCGGCGAGACGCCGAAGGCGGTCGTCTGGCGGAAGAACAAGGCCCGCCTGTACCGCTACACCCGGACCACATCCGCCCGGTACCGCACGCCGGTGTTCTTCTGTCTCCCGCTCATCAACCGTTCGTACGTCCTCGATCTGCGGCCCGGCTCGAGCCTGGTCGAGTTCCTCCGCGACGACGGCTTCGACGTGTTCCTGCTGGACTGGGGGGTCTGGGGCCCTGAGGACCGCGGGGTGACGATCACCGATCTGGTGACGCGCTACCTCCCGCGCGCGATCCGCGCCGCGCGCGAGAGCGCCGGAGCGGATCTCACCCTCGTCGGCTACTGCATCGGCGGCGTGCTCGCCACCTGCTTCGCCGCCCTCTACCCCGATGCGCCGGTGCGCAACCTCGCGCTGCTCACCACGCCGATCGATTTCGCCGACGCCGGAGACTTCGGCCGCTGGACCGCCAAGGGGAAGTTCCCGATCGACGAGATCCGGGACGTGTTCGGGACCGTGCCCGGGGACCTCATCGGCATGGGCGCGAAGATGCTCAACCCGGTCGGCTCGGCCGTCGGCACCTACATGCAGCTCTACGACCGGCTCGCCCAGCCCGGATTCGACGCCACCGGCTGGCAGGCGATGTACCGCTGGGTGAACGAGGGGACGACCTTCCCCGGCGCCGCCTACCACCAGTGGATCACCGAGTTCTACCAGGAGAACAAGCTCGCCCGCGGCACCCTCACCATGGACGACCGGCCGGTGCGCCTCTCGGCGATCCGCCGGCCGCTGCTCAACGTCGCGGCGGGGGCGGACGCGATCGCGCCCCGGCCGACCACGAGCGCGATCCTCGGCGCGGTCTCCAGCCCGGACAGGCAGGAGGTGATTCTCGAGGGCGGTCACGTCGGCATCGTCGTCGGGCGGAGCGCGAAGAAGGATCTCTGGCCGAAGCTCTCGACCTGGCTCGCCGCGCACGACGCCGGAACGGGTCCGGCGAGGCGACGGCTCGCCTGACCACAGCGGGCGCGTACCTCCTGACCGATCGCCGCGATACCGGCAGCCGCCGGCTCCAGCGCCGCGACGATCGCCGGGCCGTCGATCGCCGGGTGGCCCGCCACACTCACCGCCAGCTTGAGGAAACCGGTCCCGTAGAGCCGGTCCCGATGCCCCGCCGACGGTGCTGATGAGGATTCGCGCGTACGCGGATGCCGGCGCCGACGGCCTCATCGTGCAGATGCCCGCCCCGTACGACTTCACGACCCTGGAGCAGTTCGTGCTCGCCGCTCGGCTGTAGGGGGCCTACGGTCACGCGGCGCCTGCGACTTCGCGACGATGGTCTTGCCCGCGCCGAGGGTCCGGAGAGTAGCCAGATCGGTCCGCTCATAGAACGCGCTCTATCCGCGCGCGAGTCGGGCGCGGAGCGTGTCCGCCGCCGCGCGCATCTCCGGCTCGGGACGCGGCGGGAACTCGGCGCTCCGCATCCTGGTCGCGCCGTTCGGCAACGTCTCGTAGGTAGTATTGCCGCGGATGATCGCCGTGTTCAGCGCGTCGTCCTCGCGGTGCGGCCCGAGGTGGACGTGGAGGTGTGGCACCCCACCGCCGAACACGTAGACGTAGACGAGGTCCGCGCCCGTCGCCTCGCGGATGGCGTTCGTGACCCGGGCCATCACCGGGCCGAACGTCTGAGCCTCCGGGCCATCGAGATCGGTGAGGTGTGGGATGTGCCGCTTCGGCTCCAAGTACGAGAAGCTCGGGACCGAGCCGTACACCGTCGTGCTCAGACGCCACAGTTCGTCCTCCCAGACGGTCACGCGGGATAGCTCCACGCTCGCGCGCTCGGGATCACACCGGACGCACCGCCCGTTGGTCATACGACCGCGCTGACCGGACCGTCGATGACGATGGCCTGGCCATCGTGCAGGGTCCGATGCGGCAGCCCCGCTGCTCGGAACCGCTCGACCGCCCTCCCCACGGCCTCCGTCTCCGGATGCCCCGGGCGACCACCGGGCGAGTAACCGTCGCACGCGTTCGGGATGATCGCCGCCGGGCCGATGGGAACGTCGAGCAGCGCGACCAGGAGCTCGGGGCGATCGCCCAGGCGGAACGACGATAGGTACATCCGCACGCGCCGATTTTGGCGCCCCCTCGCAGCTGGTTCTCCTCGCCAGTGTTGTAGGGCGCACCTACGGGGGCGGGACGCCGCTCCTGCGCCTCCGGCCGGCGCTCTCCCGCTCTCTTCCAGTTGGCGTAGACCGTCCCCGGGGACCGGTTGCCTTTCGCGGGGCGTGCGTTGCGCCGTCACCGTCCCGGAGGCCCGACACCTGGCGGGCCGCCCGGGCGACGGTGCGGCCGAGGTCCTCGATCGCGGGGGGCGGCAAGCCGGCGCGCAGCCCCGCGAGACTGATCGCCGCCTCCGGCCGCCCCTCGGCGTTCAGGATCGCGCTGCCGATGCAGACGACCCCATCGATCGTTTCCTCGAGATCGACCGCAAAGCCACGCCGCCGGACCAGCGCGAGCTCGGCGCGCAGGCGGCTGATCGAGGTGATGGTGTTCTTCGTTCGCGGCGTGAACTGGGCGGAGCCGTAGAGGTGCTCGACCTCGTCGTCCGGGAGCGAAGCGAGCATCGCCTTTCCGAGCGACGTGCAGTACGCCGGAAGACGACTGCCGATGTCGGTCACCACCCGGGGCGCGCTCGTGCGACGGGTCGCGTCGTGGCGCTCGATGTACACGATGTCGGTGTGGTCGAGCACCGCCATCTGTGTCGTGAGGCCGGTGCGTCTCGACAGCTCCCGCATCGCCGTCCGGCCGATGTCGCGGACCGAGAACTCGTGGAGATAGGCATTGCCGAGTTGGAGGACGCGGAAGTCCAGGCGCCAGCCTCGCCCGTCGGCCGTCGGCGCGACGAAGCCGCGCTGCTGCAGCACCGTGAGGAGGTCCGCGATGCTCGTGCGCGGGGCGCCGAGCTGATCGGAGAGCTCGCGGATCGACAGACCGGGCTGGCCGCGGTCAGCGAGCAGGAGAAGCAGGTCCATCGCGCGGCCGGCCGTGCGCGCGATCGTACGTTCCCCCGCCATCACCGGAACAGTACCAGTGCCGGATGACGGATATCCGTACCACTTGACGGAATCCCGTCGGACCGCAGTAGCATCCCCGCGGACCTCACGGAGGACTGCGTCGCGGGAAAGGGAGAACAGAATGACGGACAACAGAGGCGGGTCGTGGCGTGTCTTCAGCGGATTGACTGCTTCGCTCGTGCTGATCCTGGCAGCGTGCTCGGGGTCGTCGACGCCGGCGGCGAGCGGATCTGCCTCCGCCGAGAAGGCATTCATTCCCATGATCTCGAAGGGCTTCCAGCACCAGTTCTGGCAGGCGGTGAAACAGGGCGCCGAGAAGGCCGCGGCGCAATACAACGTCAAGATCACCTTTGAAGGTCCCGAGAACGAATCGCAGGTCGACAAGCAGCTCGAGATGCTCCAGGCGGCGTTGAACAAGAAGCCATCGGCACTCTGCTTCGCGGCGCTCGACAGCAAGGCGGCGATCCCGCTTCTCGAGAAGGCCAAGGCCGCGAAGATCCCGGTCATCGGCTTCGATTCCGGGGTCGACAGCGACATCCCGCTGTCGACGGCCGCGACGGATAACCTTGCGGCCGCGGCGGCCGCGGCGGACAAGATGGCCTCGCTCATCGGCGGCTCCGGTGAGGTGGCGATCATCGCCCACGACCAGACGAGCCGCACCGGCATCGACCGGGTGAAGGGCTTCACCGATCAGATCAAGGCGAAGTATCCGAACATCAAGATCGTCGATACCCAGTACGGGGGCGGCGACCAGCTGAAGTCCACCGATCTCACCAAGGCGATCATCCAGGCCCGGCCGAATCTCAAGGGCTTCTTCGGCGCGAACGAGGGCTCGGCTCTGGGCGTGCTGAACGGCGTGAAGGAATCGGGCAAGATCGGCAAGCTGGTGGTCATCGGATACGACTCCGGGCAGCAGCAGCTGGACGCGATCCGCAGCGGCGCCGAGGCCGGCGCGATCACCCAGGACCCGATCGGCATCGGTTTCAAGTGCGTCGAAGCGGCGGTGAAGGCGCTCAAGGGCGAGAAGCTGCCCAAGAACATCGACACCGGCTTCCATTACTACGACAAGACGAACATCGACGCAGCCGACATCGCCCCACTCCTGTACAAGTAGCCTCGCAAGGATTGATCGGGTGGGTCGCCGCGATGAGCGGCGGCCCACCCGCAGCCGATCGGAGCGGTCGATCGACACCGGCGGTGGAGGCGCGGACGATGGACGGAGCGCACAACCTCTTGGTCGAGATGGAGGACATTAGCAAGGACTTCCCGGGCGTCCATGCGCTTCGCGGATGCCGCTTCGAGCTCCGTCGCGGTGAGGTCCACGCCCTCGTTGGCGAGAACGGCGCGGGGAAGTCGACGCTGATGAAGATCCTCGCAGGCGTCCATCGAAAGGACGCCGGCCGTATCCGGGTGAACGCCGCAGAGGTCGAGATCGGGAGCCCGCGCGCGGCCCAGCGCCTCGGCATCAGCATCATCCACCAGGAGCTGAGCCTGATGCCGCAGCTTACCGCGGCGCAGAACATCTTCATCGGCCGCGAGCCACGCGCCGGCGTGCCGTTCCTGCTTGACGAGCGCGCGCTCAATCGCCAGGCGCGCGCGCTGTTCGAGCGCATGCGGATGAAGATCGATCCGCAGGCGAAGGTCGCGCGCCTGTCGGTCGCGCAGCAGCAGATGGTCGAGATCGCGAAGGCGCTTTCGCATCGCGCCGGGGTCGTGATCATGGACGAACCGACCGCCACGCTCACCGACGCGGAGGTCGACGAGCTGTTCCGCATCATCCGTGAGCTCCGGGAGTCCGGTGTCGGCGTGGTCCACATCTCACACCGGATCGAGGAGCTGAAGCGGATCTCCGATCGCGTGACCGTGATGCGCGACGGTCAGTACATCGCGACGGTCCGGACCGAGGACGCGTCGATCGAGAAGATCATCGGGATGATGGTGGGTCGCACGATCTACGAAGCCGCGGCCGAGATCCCGGAGACCGCCGATGCGGAGGTCGTGCTCGAGGTGCGTGACCTGAATCGCGGCCGCGAGCTCCGCCACGTCCACTTCAGCGTGCGGCGCGGCGAGATCGTCGGCCTCGCCGGCCTCGTCGGCGCCGGCCGCACCGAGGTGGCGCGAGCGATCTTTGGCGCCGACCGCGTCGACTCGGCGGAGATCCGGGTGCACGGCAAGCCGGTGAGCATCAAGACCCCCGGGGACGCGGTACGGCTCGGCATCGGGTACTTGTCCGAGGACCGCAAACGCTTCGGCCTGGCGCTCCAGCTCGACGTCGAGACGAACATCGTGCTCGCGACGTTCGGCAGGTTCCTCCTCGCGTTCGGGCGGGTCGACGCGCGGCGGACGAAGTCCACCGCTCAGCGGCGCGTCGACCAGCTCGGCATCAAGACGCCGAGCATCCGGCAAAAGGTGAAGAACCTGTCCGGCGGCAACCAGCAGAAGGTCGTGATCGCGAAGTGGCTCACCGCGGACACCGAAGTGCTTATCTTCGACGAGCCGACGCGGGGCATCGATGTCGGCGCGAAGAACGAGGTCTACCACCTGCTGAACGAGCTCGCCCGTCAAGGCAAGGCGATCGTCATGATCTCGTCCGAGCTGCCGGAGATCCTGCGGATGAGCCACCGGATCGTCGTGATGTGCGAGGGGCGGATCACCGGCGAGCTCCGCGGCGACGAGGCGACGCAGGAGAAGATCATGACCTACGCGACGATGCGGGCCACGGCGTAAGCGGCGTGCAACAGCCGGGCCCGGGGCTCAGGTCGGCACGCGGGACGGCGTTGATCCGGTCCGACGCGATGCAGCGGCTGCTCGCGTTCGCCGCGCTCATCGTGATCGTCATCGCGTTCTCGGTGCTCACACCGAACTTTCTTCAGTTCGACAACGTCGTGGGCATCCTCCTCGCGACGGCGGTGAACGGCGTTCTCGCCATCGGCGTGACGTACGTGATCATCGCCGGGGGGATCGACCTCTCGATCGGTACCGTGATGACACTGTCGGCGGTCATGACCGGCGTGTTCATCACGCTGTGGCACCTGCCCGTCCCGATCGGCATCGCCGGCGGGGTCGCGACCGGTGCGCTCGCGGGCTTGGCGAACGGCATATTGATCGCCAAGCTGAAGATCCCCCCGTTCATCGCCACGCTCGGGATGCTCAACGTCGCCAAGGGCCTCGCGCTCGTCATTTCCGGGCTGAAGCCGATCTACTTCAACGACACGCCCGAGTTCAATCACGCCGCGATGGGCTCGGCCGTTGGCTTCGTCGTGCCGGGGCTCGACGTCCCGAACGTCGTGCTCCTGCTGTTCGGGACGGCCGTCGTGGCGGGCCTGGTGCTCTCGCGCACGATCCTTGGCCGGTATACCTTCGCCCTCGGCAGCAACGAGGAGGCCGCGCGGCTGTCCGGGGTCAACGTGGACCGCTGGAAGATGGCGGTGTACGCGGTCGGCGGATTGTGCAGCGGGATCGCCGGGGTGATGATCGCGGCGCGGCTGAATTCGGCCCAGCCATCGCTTGGCCTGGGGTACGAGCTTGACGCGATCGCGGCCGCGGTCATCGGCGGCACGTCGCTCAGCGGCGGCGAGGGCAGCATCCTCGGCACGGTGATCGGTGCGTTCATCATCAGCGCGCTCACGAATGGGCTGCGGATCCTTTCGGTGCCGCAGGAGTGGCAGACGGTCATCACCGGAGGGATCGTCATCGTCGCGGTGTATCTCGACATCGTGCGCCGACGGCAGCAGGCATGACCCGGATCACCGGCCTCGAGGCGGTCGATGTGCGGTTCCCGACCTCGCGCACGCTCGACGGGTCCGACGCGATGAACACCGCCCCGGACTACTCGGCGGCGTACGTGATCCTCCGCACGGACGCGCCGGGCCTCGAGGGACACGGTCTCACCTTCACGATCGGCCGTGGGAACGAGCTGTGCGTTGCCGCGGCGGAGGCGCTGCGGCCGCTCGTCATTGGGCGGTCGCTCGAGGAGATCGCCGCGGACATGCGCGGCTTCTGGCATGCGATCACCGGTGACAGCCAGCTCCGTTGGATCGGGCCGGAGAAGGGCGTGATCCACCTCGCCACCGCCGCGGTCGTGAACGCGGTGTGGGATCTGTGGGCGAAGACCGAGGGGAAGCCGCTGTGGAAGCTGGTCGTGGACCTCAGCCCCGAGCAGCTCGTCGGCTGCGTCGACTTCCGGTACATCACCGACGCGATCGCGCCCGACGAGGCGGTCGAGCTCCTGCGACGGCTCGAGCCGACGAAGCGCGCGCGCGAGGCCGAGATGCTCCGTGACGGCTTCCCGGCGTACACGACGTCGGCGGGCTGGCTCGGGTACTCCGACGAGAAGCTCCGCACGCTTTGCCGAGAAGCGGTCGCCGCGGGCTGGACCCACCTCAAGCTGAAGGTCGGTCGAGATGCCGAGACGGACGTGCGCCGCGCGCGCATCGCTCGCGAGGTGCTCGGCCCGGACCGAAAGCTCATGCTGGATGCGAACCAGGTCTGGGACGTCGACGAGGCGATCGCGAACATGCGGCGCCTCGCCGTGTTCGATCCGCTGTGGATCGAAGAGCCGACGAGCCCGGACGACGTGCTGGGTCACGCGGCGATCGCCCGGGCGGTCGCGCCGATCCGCGTGGCGACCGGAGAGCATTGCCAGAATCGCGTCGTGTTCAAGCAGCTGCTCCAGGCGAAGGCGATCGGCTTCTGCCAGATCGACGCCTGCCGTCTCGGCGGCGTGAACGAGGTCCTTGCGGTGCTGCTCATGGCCGCGAAGTTCGGCGTGCCGGTCTGCCCCCACGCCGGCGGGGTCGGCCTCTGCGAGTACGTGCAGCACTTATCGCTCGTCGACTACATCGCCATCTCCGGTTCGCTCGAGGACCGCGTGCTCGAGTATGTCGACCACCTCCACGAGCATTTCGTCGACCCGGTCGTGATCCGCGGGGGCCGGTACATGCCACCGGCACGGCCGGGCTACAGCATTACGATGAAGCCGGAGTCGATCCGTGATCACACCTTCCCGTCCGGTGCGGCGTGGACCGACCGCTGATGCCGGCGCCCGTCGTGGTGGACGCGCACCATCACTTCTGGGACCCGCGTCGCGCGACCTATCCCTGGATGACCGACGCGCTCGCGGCGATCCGGCGACCGTTCGGGCCGGGCGATCTCCGACCGCTCCTTGAACGGGCCGGCGTGGACCGGACCGTACTCGTGCAGACCCGGTCGAGCCCCGACGAGACCCGCGAGTTCCTCGCGACGGCGGCGGCACACGACTTCATCGGCGGCGTGGTGGGCTGGGTCGATCTCACCGCCGCCGACGTCTCCGAGCGGATCGCCGAACTGCGGGCCGGACCCGGTGGCGCGAAGCTCGTCGGGATCCGCCACCAGGTGCATGACGAACCGGACCCCGAGTGGCTGCTTCGCACCGAGGTTCGCCGCGGCATCGCGGCCGTCGGCGAGGCCGGCCTCGCTTACGACCTGCTGGTCCGCGCGCGCGAGCTCCCGGCAGCGCTCGCCACGGTCCGAGCGCTGCCGGCGATGCGGTTCGTCGTCGATCACGCCGCGAAGCCGCCGATCGTTCGGGGTGTGAGCGCGGAGTGGAGCGCGCGCTTGGCACCGCTCGCCGCGCTGCCGAACGTGTTCTGCAAGATCTCCGGCCTGGTGACCGAAGCGGCGTGGGGATCCTGGACCGCGGCGCAGCTGCGGCCCTCTGTCGCGAGCGTGCTCGAGTGGTTCGGGCCGGAGCGATGCCTCTTCGGATCCGATTGGCCGGTCTGTCTGCTCGCGGCCTCCTATCCGGAGGTGCTCGCCGCGTGCCGGAGCGCGATCGGTCCGGTCTCGGAGTCCGAACGCGATCGCATCCTCGGCGGCAGCGCGATCGAGCTGTATCAGCTGCCATTCCCGGTCGCGACCGGGCGGCGGCACTAGCGTGCAGCGCTATGGCCTGACGCTCGATCTGCGTGACGAACCGGCGGCGATCGCCCGCTACGAACAAGAGCACCAGCGGGTCTGGCCCGCGGTGGTCGCCCGGCTCCGCGACGTCGGGATCAGCGAGATGCGGATCTACCGCTTCGCCACGCACCTGTTCATGTACTGCGAGACGAACGATGGCTTCGACCCGGCCACGGACTTCGCCCGTTGCGCCGACGATCCGACGTACAAGGAGTGGGATGAGCTGATGCGAACGATGCAGGTCCAGGTCCCTGGCACGAAGCCGGGGGAGTGGTGGGCGATGATGGCGCCGGTCTTCGATCTGAACTGGCCGCAGCACCGGCCTGGCGCCGCACCCAGATGAGCACCGTCCTCGTCACCGGCGCGGCCAAAGGCATCGGGGCGGCGATCGTCGCGGCCTTCGCCCGCGACGGGTGGTCGATCGTCGCGGTCGATCGTGAGCAGGCGGCGCTGGAGGAGCTGGCCGCGCGTACGGGCGGGAATATCGCCGTGGTCACCGGCGACGTCGCCGAGCCGGAGACGAACGACCGCGCGGTGCGAACCGCCGTCGAGCGCTTCGGCGCGCTGGACGCAGCCGTCGCGAACGCCGGCATCAACCTGCCGAAGCTCATCGACGACACGTCGCCGGACGAGTTCGACCGGCTCTTCGCCGTGAACGTGAAGGCCGTCATGTTCCTGGCCCAGGCCGCGCATCGCCCGCTCGCGAGCAGCAAGGGCAGCCTGACCGTCATCGCCTCGAAGACCGGCATCGTCGCGCAGCGGAATTCGCCGATCTACGTCGCCACCAAGGGAGCCGCGGTACAGCTGGCGCGCGCGCTCGCGCTGGACTGGGCACCCGAAGCGATCCGCGTGAACGCCGTCTGCCCGGGAATCGTCGACACTCCGATGCTGAGGGCGTTCATCGCCGCGATGCCCGATCCGGCCGAGTCGCAGCGTGAGCACGAATCGGCACAGCCGCTCGGGCGGCTCGCCACGCCAGCCGAATGCGCAGCCGCCGTCCAGTTCCTCGCGTCGCCGGCTGCGTCGTTCATCACTGGCGTCGCGCTCCCCGTGGATGGAGGGTTTACCGCCGAATGAGCCACCGTCTGGGGGACAAGGTCAGCGTCATCACCGGCGCGGGCTCCGGCATCGGCAGGGCGACCGCGCTCCTCTTCGCGCGCGAGGGATCGCATGTCGTCGTTGCCGACCTGGACCGCGCGGGCGCCGATGAGACGGTGCGGCAGATCGCTACCGAAGGCGGCGCTGCGAGCGCGTTCATCATGGACGTCGTCGATCCGTCGGCGGCGCAGCGGCTGGCCGACCGGACGGTCGCCGAACACGGTCGGATCGACGTGCTCTTCAACAACGCCGGGATCAGCGGCGTCGGCACGGTCCACGAGACCTCGACGGAGCTGTGGGACCGCGTCATGGCGGTCAACGTGCGCGGCGTGTTCCTGGTGAGCAAGTACGTCCTGCCGCACATGCTGGAGCGGCGGGCGGGGTCGATCATCAACATGTCGTCGACGATCGCCGAGATCGGGCTCGCGGAGCGCGCGAGCTACGCGGCGTCAAAGGGGGCGATCCTCGCGCTCACGCGTGCGATGCAGGTCGACTACGCGCCGTTCGGCGTCCGCGTGAATGCGCTCTTGCCGGGGACGATCCATACGCCATTCGTCGAGACCTACCTCCGCGAGTCGTACCCCGACCGGGAGGAGGGCCTGCGTGTCATCCGCAAGCGCCAGCTCACCGCGGAGCTTGGCCAACCGGAGGACGTCGCCTACGCCGCGCTCTTCCTCGCGTCCGACGAATCGAAGTTCGTGATGGGCTCGGGGCTGTTCGTCGACGGCGGCGTGCGCGGGGGCAAGTGACCGTGATGCTTCGGGGCACCGCGACCGCGCTCGCACGCGTGCGGCCGCTCGTAGGGGCGCCACACCTCGCGCTGTGGCGGGCGGGTCGCCTCTGGGATCTCCGGCCGCTGACCCTCGACGCGCTCATGTCGCTCAGGCTCGCCGAGATCAGGGCCGTCCTCGGCGCGCGCGACCGGCCGGAGCTCGATCCCGCGGCATACGCCCTCGCCGCGCCAGCGGAGTCGCAGGAGGTCTGGGCCGCCGGCGTGACCTACCTCCGAAGCCGCGAGGCTCGCGTCGAGGAATCGACGCAGCGCACGATCTACGAGCAGGTCTACGAGAGCGATCGGCCGGAGCTCTTCTTCAAGGCCGCGGGTTGGCGGGTCGTGCCGCACGGTGAGGATGTTGGCGTGCGCGCGGACTCGACCTGGGACGTACCTGAGCCGGAGCTCGCGGTCCTCGCGAACGCGTGCGGCGAGGTCGTCGCCTACGCCTGCGGCAACGATATGAGCTCGCGAAGCATCGAAGGCGAGAATCCGCTCTTCCTGCCCCAGGCGAAGATCTACGACCAAAGCTGCGCGGTCGGCCCGGTGGCGGTCCTCGCGTGGGAGATCGACGTTTCCCGGGCGGGGATCCAGATGACGATCGAACGCGACGGCGAGTCCGTCTACGCCGGCGCCGCCACCGTCGCGGACATGACCCGGGAACCGTCGCAGCTCGTCGAGGTGCTCTACGCGTCGTACACCCTGCCGGCCGGTGCCTGGCTGCTCACCGGCGCGTCGCTCGTGCCGCCGGAGCCGTACACCGCGCTGCCCGGCGACGTGGTGCGCATCGCCATCGACGGTGTCGGTGAGCTGGTGAACCGCATCGCACTGGTCAAGCACAGCGGCGCGGAAGCCCGACCGTCCCGCGTTAGCGGGCGTTGATCACAAAGCCAGGGCCGAATCACGGGAGCCACTGTTCAATGCGGGATCTGCGGGGAGGAAGGAAGCTCAACACGCGATGAAGGGCGGGCGAGTTTGCACAAATCCGGTTCAGCGCGAGCAGGGGGCCTTGGATTCTCGGACAAGTCCCCCGGACGTTGGGCAGAGATCGCCGAGTTCCTGCGGAGTGGTCGCCACCCTCGCTGACGGCCGCTGAACCGCGCAATCCGCGCATATCCGATCGCTCTATCTGATGGCGAGGACGCGCGGGCCCGCGGTGCCTACTGCGGCAGCGTGACCGTGGGGACGCCGAGCGGGTAGCCGATGAGGAACCCGAGCTGGAGGTAGAGCAGGTACAGGCCAGCGCCCGTCAGCAGCCCACCTCCGCCGTACCGAGCCACCGCCGGATTCGCGACAAGGCGTCCGGCGATGCCGGTGACCATGCCAAGCACGACCAGCACGATGAGCGAGACCCCGGTCCCGAAGGCGAACGCCATGAGTGTGCCGACCAGGCTGACGGCATCGCGATCGGTGAGGGCGACGCCGGTGAAGGCAAGGAAGATCGGGAGGGCACAGCCCAATGAGGCGAGCGCGTAGGTCGCTCCAAACGCGAGTTGCGCACCGAATCGGGGGCCGGCGTCGCCCGAGCGCGCGCCGGGCAGGGCCAGATGCACGGGCCGGCCTGCGAGCGTCAGTACCCCGAGTGCGACGAGCACCAGGCCGATCCCGCCCGCGACGAACGGCGCGGCGCGCAGGAGCGCGTGGCCGAAGAGGGCGAGGGCCAGCGCGACGCCGGTGAACACGCCGACGAACCCGAGCACCAGGGCCAGCAGGCCAACGGTCGCCGATGCGAAGCCGCGACCACCCGCGTGGAGCGCGAGGTACGCCGGGATCATCCCGAGGGCACAGGGGTTCACGATCGCAAGGACGCCGGCACTGAACGCGAGACCGAAACCGGGGTCCACCGCGAGGCTATCCCGGCTGAGACGGCGCGATGACCCGACAGGCCATGATCCGCTCGGCGTTCTCGCGCAGCATCCGCTCGCCCAGCTGCAGGAGCGTGCGCACGCGGGGGTCGAGCAGCTCGTAGATGACCGTGCGTCCCTCGCGCCGCGCCTCGACGAACCCGCAGAACCGCAGGCAGGTGAGGTGCGAGGAGACACTCGGCTGATACCGCCCGATGTGGCGGACGATCTCCCCAGCGGTCTTCGGACCGTCCAAGAGGAACAGGAGGATGTCCACCCGGGTCGGGTCGGCCATCCCGTGGAAGAAGCGGGCGATGACCTCCGGGGCCTCGGGGTCGAGCGACGGCAGGCGCTTCGCGGGTGCGGTCTTCACTGCCACCGTTACAGCCCGAGCGCCTTCTGGACGGCGCGGCGCAGCGTGTTCGGATAGGGCAGCGACTCCGAGCGGAACAGGACCTCGCCCGAGCCACTCACGAGCACCGTCGCATCGAGCGAGCGCACCGCGTACGCGCGCGTGGCCCGCTGCCCGGTGTCCATCGCCCACGCATATCCCGGGTCGCCCGCGAGCGAGCGGAACCGCGCGAGGTCCTCGGGGGTCTCACCGGGATCGACGTCGATGGCGATCGCCTGGAGGCCGCGCGCGCCGTAGTCACGGTGCAGCTGCGCGAGGGTGACCGCGCCCTGGACACAGGAGACGCACCACGCGGCCATGAAGAACACGATGGTCGGGCGCCCGGTCGTCGGGATCGCGAGATCCGTGCCGTCGGTGGTGCGCATCGTGAGCGCCGTCACCCGCGGGCCGGCTGGCGCCGCGGTCGCGACCGCCTCGTGACGGTCGGGCGCTTCGTTCTGCACCGCGGGGCGCCCAGCGGTCGCGGACCCGCACGAGGCGAGAACCAGGCCGACGAGCAGGGAACCCAAGAGCCATCGCAGCACAGCGTCAGCCTACCATTCCCAATGGGAAATATCGATGCTATGGTTTTCGTCGGTCCGACTGTCGCATCGGGAGGTCATCGACATGCGCACGAACACCGGCGGTGTCCGAGGGGCCGCCCTCGTCATCGGTCTCTTCGCCGTCTGCTGCGGCGGCCCGCTGCTCATCGGCGCGCTCCTGGCGACCGGGGTGGGGGCGTGGCTTCTGGCCTCGGGCGGGCCGGTCCTCGCCGCCATCGCGCTGCTCGCGCTTGCGGTCGTGGCGCTCTGGCTCCGGCAACGCGGCTGGCGGCTCACGCGCACCGGCGGGACGGACTGTTGCGCACTGGCGGCAATAGCAGCAGCGGAGGTGAAGTCGTGAAGGACTCATACGATCTCGTGATCCTGGGTTCCGGCTCGACCGCGTTCGCCGCGGCGCTCAAGGCCGCGGAGCTGGGCAAGACCGCGGTGATGACCGAGTCGCGGACCGTCGGCGGCACCTGCGTGAACCGCGGCTGCCTGCCCTCGAAGAACCTCATCGAGGCCGCCCGGATCTACTGGGAGGCCGCGCATCCGCGCTTCCCCGGCCTCGGCGGCAAGACCCTCGACCTCGACTTCAGGGCCCTCATCGCCGGCAAGGACGAGGTCATCCGGGACTACCGCGGTCGCAAGTACGAGGCGATCCTCGGCGACAGCGACAAGATCAGGGTCGTCGAGGGCCACGCGATCCTCAGCGATCCGCACACCGTCACGATCGGCGGACGGACCCTGCGCGGCGAGCAGATCCTCATCGCCACCGGCTCGCGCCCGGCGGTCCCGCAGATCCCCGGCCTCGATACCGTGCCGTACCTCACCAGCGATCTGCTCACGAGCGACGAATCGCGGTCCTCGATCAGACCGGGAAGGAGCTCGCCACCGGCGCGGCCGCGACCGCCGATCCGACCGAGCTCGCGATCCCCTTCCCGGAGGTTGCGGCGACGACGGGCCGCGCCGCGGTGGTCTACACGGTGGCGTGGCGCACGGTCTCGGCCGAGGACGGTGACCCGGCGAAGGGCTACTTCTCCTTTGTCGTCGGGGCGCAGGCGCCGGCGGCCGGAAGGGGCACGACCCAGAGCGCGACGCAGACGGACGTGACCGCGTCCCTCGGCATCGCGCCCCTCGTTGCGGGAGAGAACGGCTACAGCGTCGCCCTCAGCACCGGCGGCGGCTCCCTGCAGAACGTGTCGCGCGTCCGGCTGCGGATCACCCCGCAGGATCGCGACATCGGTCAGAGCGAGATCGTGCTGCAGACCGGCGGGACGGGCTTCACCGCACGCGGCTTCGAGCTCCCCTTCGCCGGACGGTATCGCGTCCAGGTCCAGGTCCAGGTCCGGCGGTCCGACGGGGTGAACGATCTGACCTTCGACTTCGACGTCGTGGCCGCCGCGCCCAGCGTCCTTTCGCCATCGCCGGCGGCGACCATCGCGAGCGCCGCCCCGGCAACGACCGCTCCGGCAACGACGGCGCCGGCGGCGCCGGCGGCGGCTGACGGGCCGATGGTGTCACCCGGCGCGCTCGGCCTGGGTGTGGTGCTCACGCTGCTTGCGGCGGTGACGGCGATCATCCTGCTCCGGAGGCGCGCATGACCCGGGTGCTCGCCCCCCTCGGGCTCGTCGGCGCGGTCTGCATCGGCGCACTCGGAGCGGCTGTCCTGATCGGCCCGGCAGAGGCCGCCGTCGCCCCCCAGATCGAGCAGGTGGCCGCCGTGGCTCTGACGCTGCCGGATGATCCGCCGCTGCGCTCCATTGGCGCGGGGCATGCCGCGCCACCGGTCGCGCCCGCGGTCGGGCCGACGGTCGCGTCGCCGGAGCTCCAGGCCGGGACGCGGATCCGCGTTCCGCGCCTGCGCATCGACCTCGCGATCGAGCCGGGCGACAGCGCGCGCGACATCGGCGCGCAGGCGACGCCGGCCTCGGCCGCATATCTCCTGCAGGGGAGCGCCGTCCCCGGGACCGCCGGGAACGCCTACCTGTACGCGCACGCGCGGCCGGGCCTGTTCCTCGCCCTGTGGAACGCGCGGCTTGGTGATGCGATCGAGGTCACCGGTCCGTCCGGCACGGTGCTGCGCTACGTCGTCACCGAGATCCACCCGCGCGTGGATCCCACCGACCTGCGCTACATCACTGCCACCGACGACGAGCGGCTCACCCTCCAGACCTCGACCGGGACCTGGGCCTTGAGCCCGCGGTTCGTCGTCGTCGCGTTGCCCGCGCGCTGATCCGGATATCGGGTACGTCGCGCTCCGCGCGGCGCCGCGTTAGGAGGTCGATCTGACGACGTTCACCATCGGACCGAGCGGCCCGTTCTCCCTTGCGGCTGCTCGCGATCGATTCGTTCCCGGAGCTTCCGCCGGTGAAGCTCGACCGCCCGCACGGCATGGCGCGATGCGGCGCTCGACGGCTGGCTCGACCGCGATCGGATCGCCGGTCAGGACCAGGATCGGTCCGGCGAAGGTGGGCGAGGCAGGCATGCGGCATGGACGCGCGCGCAAGAGCAGGACGGACCAGCGTGGCCGCAACGAACTCAGGCCGCCGGAGTCCTGCTCAGATCGTCGTCCGGTGGATGGCAGGATCGCCGGCCGGGACATCCGCGACCCCGCGGTCCGAGCGTTCTCGGAGCCAGGGGCCGACGAGGAAGCGCGCCGCGAGGTATGAGCCGAAGCTGAGCGTCGTGACGAACACGCTGACGGCGAGGTTCGTCACGAGCGACAGGGCGATGCCGCCGAGGACGCAGAACAGCGCGATCGCCACGCTGTAGAGCGCCGCCCGCCCCGGCTTCGGGGTCAGGCGTTCCGCGGCGGCGCCCGGCGTGATGAGCAACGTCAGGATGAGCAGGACTCCGACGACCTGGATCGCCTCGGCCACCGCGGCCGCCATGATGAGCAGGAACGCGACCGCGAGCGGCCCGACGGGCACCCCGCGCGCCTCGGCGACCTCGGGATCGACGGTCGCGAACGTGAGCGGGCGGTAGATGGCAGCCAGCGCCGCGAGCGTGACCACCCCGATGCCGATCAGGAGAAGCACGTCAGTGCGACTCACGCCGGTGATCGTGCCGAACAGGATCGAGAACGCTTGGCTCGCGTAGCCCTTGTACAGCGTGATGAACAAGACACCGAGGCCCAGGCCGAAGGCCATGACCACGCCGACGACGACATCGCGACCGCGCGTTCGAACCCCGAGCAATCCGATGAACAGGGCAGTGACGGCGCTTCCGGTGAGCAGACCGAGCACGGGCGAGAGCCGCAGGAGGATGAACCCCGCCGAGCCGGTGAAGGCGAGCTCCGCGAGCGCGTGGACCGCGAAGCTCATGTTCCGCGCGACGACAAAGCGACTGACCACGCCCGAGACGATCGCCACCACGATGCCCGCGGCGATCGCGTTCTGGACGAATTCGTACCCGAGCAGGTTGATGAGCTGCTCCATCAGTGAGCCGCCTTGTGATCGTCGACGGCGACCGGCATGTGATGGGGCTCATCGAGATTGAATCCGGACTCGGTCGATTCGCCGACCACGAGGATGCGCCCGTGGACCCGGACGACATCCACATGCGACTCGTACAGCTCGGACATGCGCTCAGACGTCAGCACCTCATCCGGTGTTCCCGCGGCCCAGCGCCCGTTCACGACGAACAGGACCTGATCGACCAGACGCAACACCGGATTCACGTCGTGCGTGACAAACAGCACCGTGCCGCCGGATCGCTTCCGCCAGTCGCCGATCAGGTCCGTGATCGCCTGCTGGTAGCGCAGATCCAGGTTCGCGAGCGGCTCGTCGCAAAGCAGGATCCGAGGGTCGCCGACCAACGCTTGCGCGATCCGCAGACGCTGCTGCTCGCCGCCCGAAAGGCGACCGAGCGCCGCGTCCGCGTAGCGCCCGGCATCGACGGAGGCGATCGCGCGCATCACCTGGGCGTCGGCCCGTCGATCGCGCCAGCCGATCCCCCAGCGATGGCCATCAATGCCCAAGCGGACCAGATCCGTCCCACGGAGGGGCAGGTCGGGATCGAAGCTCGAATGCTGGGGCACGTAGCCGATGCCGTGATCGCCCCGTCGCGGCTCGCGACCGAATACCTCGATCCGGCCCACCGATGGCGTGAGCAGCCCGAGGATCGCCCGCAGGAGCGACGTCTTGCCCGCACCATTCGGTCCGAGAATCGCGACGAACGCACCCGGCGCGACGTCGAGCGAAAGATCACCCCAGATACGTCGGGCACCGTAGTTGACGGTGACGCGACTGAATCGCACAGCGGGATCGGTCGTGGTCATGCGGTCAGGCTACTTCCCAAGGGCCTGCCCCAGGTCGTGGAGCTGCGCAAGCATCCATTCCTGGAACGTCCGGAAGTTCGGCGGGATCGTCTCGGCCACACCGACCACCGGCACGCCGTGCTTGCGCGCCAGGTCCTGGATATTCTGAGTGAGCGGCGAGGTCACCTGATTGTTGTACAGCAGCACCTTCACCTTCTTTCCCGTCAGGAGGTCGCGCACCGCGGCGACGTCCGCGGGCGACGGCTCGATCCCTTGCTCGACCGCTTCCTGGAAGCTTTTGGGCGTCAGCACTCTGAGGCCGATCGCATCCGTCAGGTATTCGGCCACCGGCTCAGTGAAGGCGACGGGCGCGCCAGCGTAATTCGCCTTCAGCTGCGCGATCTGCTCGTCGATCGGGCGGAACGCGGCGAGGTAGCTGGCCTTCTGCGCGGCGAAGTAGGAGGCGTTCTGTGGATCGAGCTTCGCGAGGGCTGCGGCGACCGCGTCGGCCACCTTCGGCATCGTCCCGGGGTCGTACCAGATGTGCGCGTTCACGTCGTCCTTCAGCCCGAGGAGCTCTTGGACGGTGATGACGATTCGGTCAGGCTTCGTCGACGCGCCGAGCAGCTTCTGGATGAATCCGTCGTACCCGATCCCGTTCACGATGACCAGCCTGGCGTCCGCGACGGCCGCGGCGGCCTTGGGGTTGGCCTCGAACGCGTGCGGATCGGTGTTCGGGTCGTCGAGGAGGCTCGTCGCCGCGACCCGCGGGCCGCCGATCTGGCGAAGAAGATCCGCGTAGAAGTTCTCGGTGCCGAGCACAACAAGCGCCGGGCCAGAGTTCACCGGCGCGACCGACGCGCCAGCGGACGAGCCGATCGCCACCGGCGGCGGAGTCCCGCCCGACGTGCCGGGGCCGCCACACGCAGAGAGGGTCAGGAGAAGGACGAGAAGGCCGGCGAAACATACGCACGGGGAAGCCGCGGGCATGCCACGCATCCCATCACCTCACGTATTGAGAATCAGTTTGAGAATCAGTCTCGAACTTATCGAAGATGAGAAGGATTGTCAACTCGATGCTGGCCGACTACCCTCAGGCCATCGCGCCCCAGACGATCCCCACCCGCCTCGCGGCCGGCGGACGTCGATTGACCCAACAACGGGTCGCCGTCGCCGAGACGCTGGCGGCTGCCCGTCGCGCCCTGAGCGCGCAGGAGCTTACGGACCGCATCCGGCAAACCCACCCGACGATCGGTCGCGCCACCGTCTATCGCGCGCTCGAGGCACAAGTCGAGGATGGGATGGCGAGCCGCTTCGAGCGGGACGGCCACGAATGGGCGTACATCGCTTGCGACGCGCGGCATCACCATCACCTCGTGTGTACGCGCTGCCAGGCGGTCGAGGATCTGACTGAGGACCTGGTGGCTCCGATGCTCGGTGCGGTGAGCCGGTACCACGACTTCCAGGTCGACCACGCCGCGCTCGACTTCTACGGTCTCTGCGGCAGGTGCAGGCAGCGCCGGCGCTGATTCTGAGCCTGGCCCCGACCACCGGCTTACACCGGCGGTTCCAAGACCGGTCACACGCGTTGGCTTTCGCCCGGATCGTGACGCACTACGTGCGCAACAACGGTTGGCTCGATGACGGATCGCTGCTTCGCGGCGTTGGCTCCAAACGGCCTACTTCGCCAACAGCGCTACCCGAAGTATTCGCCAGCATCGCAGCGGGTCGCGGACCGGTGCCCTGTCAGCGCTCCACAACGAGCGGCTCGTTCTACGGAAGGAGCGCCACCGCGTCGGCTCGTACCCGGACCGCGACCTCCTCCCCCACCGGAAAGGAGGGCGATGCGCCGAACTCGGTCTCAGCCGCGGTCAGCTCCGTCCCGTCGGCGAGGCGTACCTGGTATTCGGTACGTGCACCGAGGTAGGTGACCCCGACGACCCGGGCGCGCGCGGCACCGGAGACGTCGCTCGACCCGATACGCGTCAGCAAGACGGCCTCAGGCCGGAGCACCGCCGTCCGACCGATCCCCGATACAGCCGTTCCCAGCACACGCACCTCACCGTCCCCCGACGATACCGCGGGTACGAAATGCGCGCGACCCATGAATGACGCGACGAATGGTGTCGCGGGACGGGCGTACAAGACACGCGGTGTACCGACCTGTTCGACGCTGCCGTCGTGCATGACCGCGATGCGGTCCGAGATGGATAGCGCTTCCTCTTGATCGTGGGTCACATACACCGCGGTGAAGCGAACGCTCTCCTGCAGCCGGCGTAGCTCGGCACGGAGCTGGACCCGTAGCTTGGCGTCCAGATTGGAGAGCGGCTCGTCGAGGAGCAGGACGCTCGGACCGATCACAAGCGACCGCGCGAGTGCGACGCGCTGCTGTTGGCCTCCGGAGAGCTCATTCGGGTATCGACGCTCGAGACCCGCGAGACCGGTCAGGGCGATGACCTCAGCGACGCGTCGCGCGCACGCCGTCGGGTCGACATGCCGGACACGTAGCCCGAATGCGATGTTGTCCCAGATGCGCAGGTGCGGGAAGAGGGCGTAGCTCTGAAAGACCGTTGCGACGTCCCGCCGTTGTGCGGGCACGTCGGTGACATCACGGCCGTCGAGCTCGATCCGGCCTGACGTCGCACGCTCGAGACCGGCCACCATCCGCAGCGTCGTCGATTTCCCGCATCCGGATGGTCCGAGCAGCGTGAGGAGCTCGCCCTGGCGGACATCCAGGTCCACACCGTCGACCGCCTGCACCGCGGCCGCGCCCTGCCCGTACGACTTCCGCAGTTCGACCAGACGGAGCTTGATCGCTTCGTTCATAGGCCGGCCTGCGCGGCGCGATAGGGGAACGCGACCCGCGCGACGAGCCGCAGTACGGAGACCACGACCAGCACGACCACGATCAGCACGAGCGAGAATGCCGATGCCGCTCCAAGCCGGACTTCGGTCACCTGCTGGAGGATCTGGACGCTGACGAGATTCCAGTGGATGGAAACAAGGAAGATCGCCGAGCTGATAGCGGTCATCGATCGAACGAAGAGATATTCCAGACCTGCGAGGATCGCCGGCATCGTTAGGGGCACGACGACACGCCCGAATGTGACAGACGCGGACGCCCCAAGATCGGCGGCCGCGTCTTCGAGCTGCCGGTCGATCTGGCGGAGCGCTGCCATCATCGTGCGGATCCCGGCCGGCATGTATCGAGACGCGAAGTTGGCCACCAGGATGGTCAACGTGCCGGTGAGAATGATCGGACCGCTGTTGAAGGCGATGATGTAGGCGATGCCGACCGCCGTACCAGGGAGCGCGAAGTTCAACAGGCTCGCGAACTCCAACACGGCCATACCGCGTACGCGTGCCCGCGCAAAGAAATAGCCGAGGACCGCCGCGGCGATCCCGCCGGCCGGTACCGCAGCCAGCGCGACGAGCAGCGTGCTGCGCATCGTGTCTCCCCCGGCACCCGCAACGTACGAGACCCACTCGAGGGTCGGAGTGTTATCGACGCCCCAGAATTTCACGAACGCGCCGCTCGCAATCGTGAAGTAGATGGCAACGACCAGAACGAGGAACACCGCGACGAAGCAGACCAGCGCGACACGCGCCAGACCGGTCACACTCGCTTCGCGGCTGGCGGCGGTCCCTTTTCCCCCGATCACCGTATACGGCACGTGACCGACCCATTGGCGCTGCACGACGAACGCCGCGAGCGCGGGGATGAGCAGGATCAGCGCCAGCGTCGCGCCACCGCGCAGGTCGAACGAACCAGTGACCTGGAGGTACGCCTGGACCGAAAGGATCGGAAAGCGACTGCCGGCGAGCATGATCGGCGTCCCGAAGTCAGCCAGCGACTCGGTGAACGTCAGCAGCAGCGCACTCGCGATCCCGGGGGTCGCGAGCCGGAGCGTCACGGACCGGAACGCCCGCCAGCGGGAGGCACCGAGATCGGTGGCCGCATCCTCGAGCGTCCGGTCGATCGCCGACAGCGTGCCCCAGAGGATGAGATACGCGACCGGTGTGAAGGTCAGGACCTCGCCAAGGACAGTGCCCGGTAGCCCATAGATATTCGTGCCTTCGATCCCGAGCAGTCCATGGGTGATGAGCCCGCGCGCCCCAAACAGCATGACCACAGCGAACGCCGCGGTGAATGGCGGCGAGATGAGCGGAAGCAGCATGATCAGATCCGCCACCCGTCCCACCGAACGTGGCAGTCCCGCGCGGACGCGCGCGAGCGCGAGCAGGAACCCGGTGAGCGTCGTCAGGCAGGCGACAATGGTCCCCACCAGCAGGCTATTGCCCAGCGCGCGGCGTTCGAAGCCATTGCCGACCGCGTCCGCCAACGCATCGAAGGACACCTGACCCTCGGGCAGGAATACCAGTATGAGAAGTCGCACGAGCGGGTAGAGGACGAAGAGGACGACCCCTGCCGCGGCGATGAGACCGACCCCGGCGACGAGTCCCCGCGCGAGCCGCAAGCTACTTTTTCAGGATCTCATTGACGAATCGGTCGACCAACCGCTTGCGGTTGTCGCCGGCGAATTGGATCGGCACATCCGCGTACTTGATGCCGCTGATGTCGAGCCCCTCACGGATCGGGACGCCGGGGAGCGACGGAACGAAGTTGATCTTGAATTTCCCGTAGAGCGACTGCATGGCACTCGTGGTCGCCCAGTCGATGAGTGCCTTGGCGGCCTCGGGGTGCGGCCCGCCCTTCACCAGCGCGATCGCCTCGACGGACAGGCCGGTGCCTTCGGCGGGGAACGACACAACGACGGGACTGCCCTTGTCTTTTACATCGAGCGCGTCGACCAGGAAGAACACGCCGGAAGCCGCCTCGCCCTGCGCGACCGGGATCGCCCCACCGGCTCCTGCCTCGGTGTACACCTGCACGTTGGCATTGAGCTTCTTCATGTAGTCAAATGCCGGCTCCTCCCCCATGAGGCGAACGAGCGTGACGACGCGGTTGTACCCGGTCCCGGAGGTCTGCGCGTTCGCCATCTGCAGCCGACCCTGATACGCGGGGCTCAGGAGGTCCTGCCACGAGCGAGGCGCCTGCAGTCCCTTGTCCTTGAGGTACTTCTCGTTCGACATGAACGCAAGCGGGTTCAGCGCGAGCCCGTGCCAGAAACCGTCGGCGTCCTTCTGTGCGGCGGGGATGTCCTTGGCGCCAGGCGGCACGTACTTCTCGAGCAAGCCCTTGGTCTTAGCGGGAATGAAGGTCTCCGCGGGTCCGCCGAAGATGAGGTCAGCCTGGGGACGATCCTTCTCTGCTTCGACACGCGCCAAGATCTGGCCGGACGATTGACGGATGAAGCTGATCTTTGCGCCGGTCTCTTCTTCGAACTGCTTGAAGATCGGCGTGACGTATTGCTCCGGCCAGATCGCATACACCGAGATCGTCTGACCGCGGAGGTCGACTTTGGCGCTTCGGGCCGCCGATGCCGACGGCACCGAGACTGGTCCGGAGGCGGGCGCCGGTGCGCTCGCTCCGCCGCATGCGCTCAGGACCATCACGAGGACGACGGCCGCCGCGATCCGCAACATCGCCGCCGAGTATATGAGGGGCACGCCACATCCGTAGTCGCCAGGTGAAGGACCGCTACGCTCGAGCCTGTGGCCAGTCATACCCTGATCGGCGGCGACGCGAGTGCGCCGATCAAAGATGTGCGCGCCGTCGCAGTGCGCGTCCCGCTCGCCCGACCGGTCCGGATCGCGACTCGGGCCGTCGAGGCCCGCGAGTACACGCTCGTCTGGATCGAGACCGAAGACGGCACGGTCGGCGTGGGGCACGCCTATGCCGGCACGCGAGGCGGCCGGATCCTCCGAGACATCGTCCTCGAGCTCTTCCGGCCCGTCCTGATCGGTGCCGATGCGACCCTCATCGAGCAGCTCTGGAGCGCGCTCTATCAGGAGGCGCTTCTTCTCGGTCGCCGCGGCGCCGTGCTTCGGGCACTGTCCGCGGTCGACATCGCGCTCTGGGATCGGCTTGGCGTCGCGGCGGGACTGCCGCTCTACCGCCTGCTCGGGGGCGAACGGGCGGAGGTCCACGCCTACGCCAGCGGCGGCTACTACACCGACGGTGACCCGCTCGCGAGCGTCGAGCAGGAGCTGCGCGGCCACGTCGAGGCTGGGTTCGACGCGGTCAAGATCAAGGTCGGACGCGACTTCGCCCTCGACGTCGAGCGCGTGCGCGTCGCCCGCGAGAGGCTGGGCCCGATCCCCCGTCTCGCGCTCGACGCGAACAACGCCTGGCGGTACCCGCACGACGCGATCCGTTTCGCGCGGGCGGTCGAGCGGTACGATCCCTGGTGGCTCGAAGAACCCTTGCCGGCCGACGACATCGGGGGGCACGCCGAGGTCGCGCGTACGCTCGACCTCCCCGTCGCCACGGGCGAGATCCACTCCACGCGCTGGGACTTCGCGGCGCTCATCGAGCAGCGTGCCGCGGACATCCTCCAGCCCGACGCGAGCGTCGTGGGCGGGATCTCGGAGTGGCTGAAGGTCGCGCACCTCGCCGCAGCCGCGGGGCTGCCGGTAGCGCCGCACTGGGACCACGCGCTCCACGTGCAGCTCGCCGCCGCGGTGGGCAACTGTCTCGCAGTGGAGTACTTCTTCCTCGCGGGTGACGTGTACAACTTCGATCGGCTCATCCGCGAAGAGGTTCGCCTGCGGCCGCGTGGCGGCCGGCTACAAGCGCCCGACCGCCCGGGCGTCGGGATCGTGTTCGACGAAGCCGCGGTCGAGCGGTTTCGCATCGATGGCGACGTGCAGGCTGCGGGAGCGATCCGCGCCTGATCTTGGGATCGGCCCATCGGGGGGCGTAGCATCCGTCCCGCGTGACCGCAGCGGCGGAGAGGGAGTGCGCAGTGCGTCGTAATCCGCGGACCATCCTGGCGCTCGGAGCGGCGCTGACGATCCTTGTCACCGCCTGTGGCGGGACCTCCGGCGGCTCCGCGAGTGCGTCCGGCACGGCCACCCCCGCGCAGACCATCGTCCTGGCGTTCGCGCCCTCGGCGGAATCCGGAAAGATCCTGCTGAGTGGTGATGCCATCGCATCCGCGCTTTCGCGGTCCACCGGGTTGAAGTTCAAGGCGATCGTCCCGACGAGCTACGCCGCGGTGGTCGAGGGGATGTGCGCCGGACAGGTCGATGTCGCGTTCTTGCCGCCGCTTTCGTTCGTCCTCGCCAAAGACAAAGGGTGCGCGCAGCTCGGCTTGGTGAGCATTCGCAACGGATCGCCGACGTACCGCGGTCAGATCCGCGTCCGGATCGACAGCGGCATCCAGACCCTCGCTGATCTCCGCGGTAAGCGGTTCGCATTCGTCGATCCGCTCTCGACCTCCGGCTCGATGTATCCACAGCTGCTGATCAAGAAGCAGTTCGACACGACGCCGCAGCAGTTCTTTGGAACGGGGAACATCGTGTACGCCGGATCGCACGATCGGGCGATGATCGCTCTGTACCAGCGGCAGGTGGATGGCGCCGCGTCGTTCATCGATGTCGCCTCTGACGTGCCGCTCTCCGCCGTCAAGTCGCTCCCCGACATCGCGACGCAGAGCAAGCGGATCGCCGAGACAGAGGACATCCCGGGCGACACGTTCTCCTTCCGGAGCGCGTTGCCGGCGGAGCTCAAGGTGATCCTCAAGCAGGCGCTCCGAGACTTCGCTGCGACGGCCGAAGGGAAACAGGCGCTCCTGGGCCTGTACTCGGTCGAAGGCCTCACCGAGCTCCCCGAAACGGCGTACGACGCGATCCGCGAAGCTGCGAAGATCGTCGGGATCAACCTTGAGGTGGAAGCCGCGAAGACGCCGAAGCCGGTGACCCCCGCGACGACGCCCCCCGCGACAACGCCTGCCGCGACGAAGGCCCCCTGACCGACCACTCGATGCCGGCGGAACGGCTGTTCATCGGCGGCGTCTGGCGTGAGGCCGGCTCCGGCGGAACGGTCGCGGTGACCGATCCCGCGAGCGGCGCGGTCGTCGGCACGGTCCAGGATGGCGGAGTCGCGGACGCGCGCGAAGCGATCATCGCGGCCGCGGACGCATTCCCGTCCTGGTCGCGGCTCCCCGCGATCGAACGGGCCGAGATCCTCTTTCGCGCCCACGACCTCATGCGCGCCGACGCCGAGGCGCTCGCTCGCCTCCTCACGCTCGAGAATGGGAAGCCGCTTGCGGAGGCCCGAGCCGAGATCGCCTCTGCCGCGAGCTATTTTCGCTGGTCTGCGGAGGAGGCGAAGCGGGCATATGGTCGGACGATCCCGGCGCAGCGCGCCGACCGGCGTCAGATCACCCTTCGCCAGGCGGTGGGAGTCGTCGCCGCGATCACGCCGTGGAATTTCCCGGCCAGCATGGTGAACCGGAAGATCTGCCCGGCGCTTGCGGCGGGCTGCACCGTGATCCTGAAGCCGGCGATCAAGACGCCACTCAGCGCCCTCGCGATCGCCAAGCTTCTTGAGGCGGCCGGCCTGCCCGGCGGTGTTCTCAACATCGTGACGGGAAGTGACTCCGAGGCGCTCGGCCGAGAGCTCACAACGCATCCGCTCGTGCGCAAGGTGACGTTCACCGGATCCACCGAGGTGGGACGCCAGCTGATGATGCTCGCCAGTGGAACGGTGAAGCGCCTCAGCCTGGAGCTCGGCGGCCACGCACCAGTCATCGTGTTCGCGGACGCGGACCTCGATCTCGCTTCGAGCGCGATCATCGACGCGAAGGCCCGGAACAACGGCCAGAGCTGCATCAGCCCGAACCGCGTATACGCGGAACGGTCGGTCGCCGATGAGCTCGGGCGGCGCCTGGCCGGTCGTGCCGCCGACCTTCGCGTCGGACCTGGCCTCGACGACCGCTCGAACGTTGGGCCCCTCATCGACGCGTGCGCGCTCGCGAAGGTAGAAGCGCAGCTTGCCGACGCCGTCGCGGGCGGTGCCGTCGTTCTCACCGGCGGACACCGGCTGACCGGCGAGGCCATGGACAAGGGTCATTTCTTCGCCCCGACCGTGCTCACCGGTGTGCAGGGCGACATGCGCGTGATGCGGGAGGAGACATTCGGCCCGCTGCTGCCGCTCGCCTCCTTCGACACCGACGCCGAGGCGCTCCGACTGGCCAATGACAGTGAGTACGGGCTCGCTGCGTATTTTTTCACGCGCGACCTGAGTCGTGCGTGGCGATTCGCGGAAGGTCTCGATTACGGGATCATTGGGATCAACGATGCCGTGCCGTCCGGCGCCCAGCTGCCGTTCGGCGGTGTCAAGCAAAGCGGTCTCGGGCGGGAGAATGGCGTCGAAGGGATCGATGCGTACCTCGAGACGAAGGCGGTCTCGATCGGCATCGACTGAGGTTATGTGATAACACCTCGGGCGATGGGTCCCTCATCGTTCTCGCCAAGCACGAAACGCCGCGCCGCATCGTCGCTCGGTGACGCGGGTCCAAGGCCAACGACGTCTGGTGCGCGTTGTGGCTCGGCTGCCAAGCGCGGGAGAACACGAGCGCGCCGCGCGTCTGCGGCGGGACCGGTGCTGTAGTTGAGCTCCCTGAACCATCCCGTGATCCGATGCACGACGTCGTACGACTGGTCGTGGGCGCGCGCGTACTGATCAGCGCGGCGCTCCAGTCGTCGTTCGCCAGCAGGTGATCGCGGAGTTGGCGCACGCTCAGGAGCGCCAGCGAGAGCCCGCAGCCGAAACTCGGGTCCGACGCCGCGGCGGCGTCTCCGATCAAGGCAATGCCGCGGCCCGCCGGGTGGTCCACCCAGTGATCGGCGCCATCGAACTGCGCGAGCGGACCGACGATATTCGCACCGTCGAACCACTCCCCCGGTGCTCCCGTACCGCGGCAAGCATCGAGGAAAGCCGACTCGTTACGCCTGCCGCTCAACGGTCGAGCATCGGACGCGGCAGGTGAGATGAAGTACACGCGGGCGCGTTGCCTGCCAAGCGGCGCGATGAGGACGCGCCCCGCCGGTCTGCCTGCGATGTGCACACCGTCATCGGGGGGCAGCCCTGCGCCCTCGACGAGCGCACCGGCGATGGTCAGGTGATCCGGATCACGCAATACCGTGAAGCCAGCCCAGCGGCGCACCTGCGACGCTCGTCCATCTGCACCCACGACGAGGCGAGCATCGAGCTTTCGGCGCTCACCATTCTCATTGAATGTCACGCCGGGTGGAGTGCCGGATTCCACCAGATCGACGATGACGCCTCGCGAGGATGTCCCGCTCGTCGTGGAACTTCGGGCGGCCCTCTGACCTTCGATCAGGCCGCGGTCCTTGATGATGTCACCTCCTTGGTATGCCGGTCGAGCGCGCGGACCAGCAGCCACCTGTCGCGGTAGCCGGTGATGCGGCGAAACCGCTTCTCGCGGTCGAGAGTCGCGGCGGCGGTCCAGCGCTCGGCCATCTTTCCGCTCTTCCAGTTCTTCACGTTGTGCTGGATCGCACGGATGCCGTCGTTGAGCGACTCGATCGGGTTGGTCGACTGGAAGGTCTTCAGCAGCGCGCGCGAGAGGCCGAGGCGCGAGATGGTCAGCGTCTCGTCGAGTCCCTCGCGGAGCGAGGCGGCGGCCCCGGGGTGGGCCTCCTCGAGCGATGCGGCGAGGGTCCGCAGGGTCCGCTCGGCCGCGTCGGGATCCTCCTTGGCCCAGGCCGTGTCGAGCTTGCGGCCGATGAGCGGGCGGAGTCCCGCGGGGAGCTGGTCGAGCACGTTCCTCCGCTGATGGAGCCGGCCCCGACCGACGAGCGCGAGCGCGCCGTAGTGGTCGGCGATGGCCCTGCGGATGGCCTTGCCGCCGTCGATGACGAACAGCAGCGCCCGGTCGGTGGGTAGGCCCCGCTCGATCAGGTCGGAGAGGAGCGCCTTGCAGACCGCGGTGTTCTCGGTGGAGCCCTCCGCCAGGCCCAGGATGTGCTTTCCCCCGGTGGGATCGACCCCCCGAGCGATGACGAGGATGTGCTCGCCGATCCGGATGCCGTCGATGAACACCGCCACCAGGCCGAGCGGGGCGAGGTCGCGGGAGCGGATCTGGGCCAGCGTGGCGGCGGTCGCCAGGACGAAGCGGCGCGAGACCGCCGAGCGGCTGGTGCCGCGAGTCGCGAGCTCTCCGACGTCCTCGAGCCCTGCCGGGTAGTGGCGGGTGGAGATGCCGGCGAGCATCTTCCCGATCGCGGCCTCGCTCAGCGGGTCGCGGTCGGCCACGGCCTGGTACGTGGGGAGCGTGAGCTCGCGCCCGTCGCGGGCGCGGGCCCGCGGACGAGTGACCTCGACCTGCCTGCCGCCGAGGGTGACGAAGCGGCGCTCGGTGCCGTGGCGGTACGCGGTGCGGTCGCGATGGTGGCGGCCCTTGGGACCGACCAGACGCGTGCGCTCGGACTCCAAGCGCTCCTTCAACATCAGCAGGCCGGCGGCGACGGTGAGTGAGAGGAAATGCTCCTTCGCCGAGCGCGCGAGCTCAGCCAAGGACAGCGTCACCTGCTCCGGCAACTCGAGATCGGCAAGACGCTGCTTTGCGACGACGCGAGTACGCGTTAGCTTGCGCATAGAGGGCGGTTCTCCTTTTCTTCGSTTTGCAGCCCCATCTGTATCAGACGGGGTCGAAGTGGGAGGACCGCCCTTCAAATTCCACGGAGTTGGGGACAACCTCCCCGAGCGCGAGCCGGCAAGTTGAAGACAACCACCTCTTCCTCGTCCGCCCCTGTCCGCAACCGTTCACGCTGATGGCTGCCCAGACTCAGCGCGCTGAGATTCGCCGCGCGAGGATCAGGCGCGACGCCCGCAGGGCCACGACCGAGAGAACGCACGCAAGCGCCGCGAGAGCCGCACCGCCCAGCGCCAGCGCGCGGGTTTGGTCGGCCGTGTCACGAAGGCTGCGGAGCTCGCGCGCGACGGCTGGATCGAGCGCGTCCTGCGCCGGGAACGCGATGCTGGACGCGGCGCGCACCGAGTCGAAGCGGCCGGGCCCCGACTCGAATACCTCGTCGATCTCCTGGCTCCCGATCTTCCCCCGCAGGCGGAACAGGTAGTCGCCGGTTGCGGTCGGGATCATGTCGGCGACGTAGTGGCCGGGGTCGCTCGTCCCGAGCGAACGGAGCTCCGGCTCAAACGGGGTCCTCGTTCCGCCGAATGTGATCGTCAGCTTCAACGTCTTCGCCAGACCCTCGACCCCGTGTCCGGTCGCCGTCTCGCGGACCTCGACCTCGACCGCGTTCAGCAGGCCGGCGAGCGCCGGTTCGTCGCGCCACCCGACCTCGATCGTGTAGGGACCGACCTGACGCTGCTCGTGTCCGAGGGCGCTGCTGCCGAAAGACACCAGCGCTACCAGGATCACAAGCCCGATCAGACCTCGCAGCACTCCTCGCCCTCCCAGGCCTCGCGGCCCTCCCGCACCAGGAAATACGTCATCACGAGGGCCGCCGCCGGATCTGCCCACCACCAACCGGTGAGGGCGTTCACCGCGATGCCCGAGAGCACGATGAGCGACAGCCACCAACAGGCCGTCGTCTGGAACGCGTCGGCCTCCATCGCCCGGCTGCCGAGCGCGATCGCCGCGCGTCGTTTTGCGCGTGCGAGCCACCACATCACGCCGATGGAGAGCGTGGTGACGGCGACACCAACGCCGCTCGGCTCGGGTTGCTCCTGGAGCGCGAGCGTCTTCAGCGCGTCGAAGACGATGTACGCAGCGAGGCCGAACAGCGAGAGCGCGACGAGCTTCTGCGCCCGGTGCTCGATCGCCTCGATCGCTTCCGCGTCGGTGTGCGCGCGCTCGGCGAGCAGCCGCCAGATGAGGATCGAGCCGGAAGCGCTCTCGACGAAGCTATCGATGCCGAAGCCGAGCAGCGCCACGCTCCCCGCGGCGAGCGCGGCCGCGACCGCCACGACGCCCTCGACGAGGTTCCACCCGACGGTCAGGTACTCCAGTCGGAGCGCTTGACGGAGGAGCGTGGGTCGGCCCGTCGGAACGACGAGTTCGCTCACGGATGCACGGCGTCTTCGAGCGGCTGGCGGTCCTCGGTTTCGAGCTGGAAGGTCGAGTGCTCGATGTCGAACTGCGTCGAGAGGCAGCGGCAGAGCGCATCGAGGACCTCGGCGTTCCTGGCACCCTCGTCCACGATGACGTGCGCGGAGAGCACGTTCAGGCCGCTGGTGATCGTCCAGGCGTGCAGGTCATGGACGTCGCGCACGCCCGGCGCGTCGAGGATGTGCTCACGGACCTGGGCCATGTCGACGTTCTTCGGCGTCGCCTCGAGCAGCACGTCGATCGCCTCGCGCAGCAGACCCCAGGTCCGCGGCAGGATGAGCAGACCGATGAGCCCGGAGGCGATCGCGTCGGCTTGCAGGAACCCGGAGAAGCGGATGACCAGACCCGCCGCGAGTACCGCGGCCGAGCCGAACGCATCGTTGAGTACCTCGAGGTACGCCCCGCGCAGGTTGAGGCTCTCGGCCTGACCCGCGCGGAGCAGCCAGGCCGCGACCCCGTTGCCGAGGAGCGCGCCGCTTGCAACGATGAGCATCGGCCCAGTGGCGACCTCGGGCGTCTCCACGATCCGCCGCGCCGCCTCGAAGAGGACATATCCCGCGATCGCGAAGAGCAACAGCGCGTTGAGGACCGCAGCGAGGATCTCGAAGCGGTAGAACCCGAAGCTCCGTTCGCGCGTCGCGGGCCGCGCCGCGAGCGAGATCGCGATCAGCGCGAGCGAGGTGCCGACGACGTCGGCGAAGACGTGACCCGCGTCGGCGAGGAGCGCCAGGCTGTTCGCCGCGAGTCCGACGACGAGCTCGGTGACGAGGATCGTGCTCGAGATGCCGAGGACGATGAGCAGTCGGCCGCGGTGCGCGCCGGCGGCGCTGTGTGTGTGCGCCACTAGCCGGCCGCGCGCTCGGTCTGCGGGGTGTCCTCGCGCACGTGCCGGAGACCGTCGGCCAGGACGTGGCGGATGTGGTCGTCGGCCAGGCGGTAGTAGACGATCCGCCCGGCCTTGCGCCGGCTCACGACGCGCCGGTCTCGCAAGAGCCGCAGCTGGTGCGAGAGCGCCGACTCGCTCCGACCGAGCAAGAGCGCGAGATCGCACACGCAGAGCTCCTCAGCCAGCGACAGCGCGTGCAGCAACCGGGCGCGTGTCGGGTCGGCCAGGAGCTCGAAGATCCCCGCCAGATCCTCGGCCTCGGATCCCGCCACGACCTTGCCGAGCAGCGGACCCACATGCTCGGGATGCAGGCACTCGACCTCACAGCGGTCCGCAGTCAGTTCCATGACTGCACCATCATTCAGATATTATCGGAGCGGTGGTGATGTGCAAGCCGGGTCTCGTCCTTTCCATCACGGCGGCCGTGCTCCTTGGCGGGTGCGGCGTGGCGCGCGAGCCCGACGACGGGCCGGCCTATGTCGAGGCACCGGTCCGTGCCGGCGGCCCGGCCGCGAGCTCCGGCGTTGGACACGGCGGGGCGATCGTCGACCTCGAAGTGCCGGCGTTGCCGGCGGCCGTCAACGTCTACGGAGCCACGACCAGCATGGCCCCGTCGGTGGTTGGCATCCCGCCTCGCGTCTACGTGCCCAACGAGAAGTCGGGAAGCGTGAGCGTCATCGACCCCACGACACTCATGGTCGTCGGGAAGATCAAAGTCGGGACGTATCCGCAGCACGTCACCCCCTCGTGGGACCTGACCAAGCTTTACGTGAACGACACCGCACTCACGGAGATCGATGCACGCACCGGAAAGGTGCTGCGCTCGATCAGCGTGCCGCTTCCCTACAACCTGTACTTCACGCTCGACGGCACCAAGGCGATCGTCGTCGCTGAGGATCTCAACCGCCTCGATTTCTACGACCCGCAATCCTGGAAGCTCCTAAGGAGCGTGAGCATCCCCTGGTCGGGCATCGACCACTTGGACATGAGCGCGGACGGCTCCTACCTGTTGGCGACCTGCGAGTTCAGCGGCCGGGTGGTGAAGATCGACACGAACGCGATGGCCCTCGTCGGCAACCTCGATATCGGCGGTCTACCGATCGACGTGAAGCTCGCTCCCGACGGCTCGGTCTTTTACGTCACCAACCAAGGCCGCAACGGCGTGTCGATCGTTGAGCCGGTCGCCATGAAGGAGGTCGGGTTTCTCCAGACCGGCCGCGGTGCGCACGGCCTCGCGATCAGCCGCGACACCCGCTCGCTGTACGTCAGCAATCGCCTCGCCGGCACCATCTCGGTCATCGATCTTGCCTCCCGCCGGGTCGTCGCGAATTGGGTCGTCGGGGGGAGTCCGGACATGCTCACGCTCTCCGCCGACGGGACGCAGCTGTGGACTGGCAATCGCTACGGTTCGAGCGTGATCGTCATCGACACGACCAGCGGTCAGGTCATCAAGAGCATCGCCGTCGAGAGCGCGCCGCACGGGCTCACGTTCTTCCCACAGCCTGGACGGCTGAGCCTCGGCCATAACGGGGTATATCGGTAGAGGCGGCGACGGGTCGCCTCGATCACGTGTAACGCTGACCGTGATCAGTCGCAGTCGCACGATCCCGCTCGACACGACAAGCAGCAGGGTCCTGGCCAGGAAGCGGCGGACAAACCAGTGCGCGGGGTGATACGCGGAGCTGCAGCTAGCGCATCACTCTCAGAGCGAGCAACAGCCCTAGAGAAAGAGAAGGCCTGCCGCGACGAGCCCGTAGACGGTGAGAAGCTGCGCCCCCTCAAGCCAGTTCGACTCTCCATCTCCCGCTATCTGGGCGGCGATGAACACCGCGAGCCCGAGCGTGACGACCTCGAACGGGCCGAAGAACAGGGTCATTTCGTGGCCCATCAGTCGCGACGCGAACACGAGCACCGGGCCGACGAACAAGGCGATCTGGGACGCTGATTGAAGCGAGATGGCGAGCGCGACATCCATGTTGCCCTTGTAGGCCTGTTGGACAGCGACCAGATGCTCGGCGACGTCGCCGACCAGCGGAATGAGCACGATCCCCAGGAACAGCTCGCTGAATCCGGCGCTCGCCACCAGTGCCTCCACGGACCCGACGAGCACGTCGCTCAGCGCGATCAAGGCGAGCGAGCTGCCGCCGAGCACCGCGAGCGCTCTGCCCAGACCCCACGCGCCCCCACGCTCGTCCGGAAGCGGCGTCGCGACCCGGTCCTCGCCAGCGGCAGCCGTCCGGCCGGTGGACCGGAACGCGAAGAGCAGTCCGGCGAGGTAGACCACGATGAGCAATGCGGCCACGACCAGGCTCAGGTCGTCGAGGCCCGGATCGCTGATCTCCAGCCGGAGGGGCTCGCCACGCTGGGCGTCGCGCAGCAGGACGAACAGGGTCGGGATGGCAAGCCCGACGACGGCAAGCGACATCATCGTGGACTGGACACCGGTCTCTTCGCGGTCGAAGTGCTGGCGGCCGTGCCTGAGCCCGCCGAGCAACATCGCCAAGCCGGGAACCACGAGGACGTTCCCGAGGATGGCCCCGGTGATCGAGGCCTGCGCCAGCGCGACGTGTCCGGCCCGTAGCGCGACGAAGGTGATGATGAGCTCCGCGGCGTTCCCCAGCGTCGCGTTGAGCATCACGGCGATGCGGGGTCCGGTGCGGCCGGAGAGCTGCTCGATCGCCTCGCCGAGCAAGGACGACAGGGCCACGATCCCGATGGCCGCTACGGAGAAGGTCAGGGGTGTGTTCCCGAGAAGGCGTTCCGCGAGCAGGGCTAGCGGCACAGCGAGCAACAACCACCGTAGTGGGGAGACCGCGCGGGCTGCGCTTCGAAGATCGGCGATGGATCGAGCTACCTCCGACGAGAGTGCTGGCGAGTTCTACGGTCGATGCCGGATCGCCTCGGACAGATCGCGCTTCGGAGTGGGCGCAGTGCTCGGCCGCGAGCACACACCTGCGGAAGGAACGCGCTGGCGATCGGGATCCTGCTCTTCCTCTTCGTCGAGATCATGCACGCGGCGGCCGAGCCGGTCGAAGCGGCGCTGGTCCAGGGCGCGCCCGAGCTCTTGCTGCTCCTTGTCCTGCTCGTCGTCGGCTTCGCCTTCGGCCTGCTCAGCCTGGTCTATTACTCACGCCGCGTGGTGGTCGATCCGACCGCCTCGGCCGCGCGCCTGGCGCTGCTCATCGCAGCCGGCATCGGGCTGCACAACTTCTCGGAAGGCCTGGCGATCGGCAGCTCGTCGCAGCGGGGCGACCTGACCCTCGCGCTCACGCTAATCGTCGGCTTCGGTCTGCACAACATCACCGAGGCCTTCGGCATCGCCGCGCCGCTGGCGGGTCGCCGGGTCGGCTGGGGGCTGCTCGCGCTCGCCGGTCTGATCGCCGGCGGCCCTACGTTCCTTGGCACGATCATCGGCTACAGCTTCACTTCCGAGCCGCTGGCAATTCTGTTCAATGCCCTGGCCGGTGGTGCGCTGGTCTTCGTCATCGGCGAGCTCTTCGCCGCGGGTCGCCGGCTGACCGCGCCGGTCTGGAACGGCTGGGGGCTCACCGCGGGCTTCTTCGCCGCGCTGCTCACCGACTTCGCGCTGAGCGCCGTCGGCGGATAGCCGGCCGCTCGCACAGCACGCCGCGGGGAGGCTCGGCGCGAGCGATCAGCCTCTCGTGACCGTCGCTCCTCGTCCGGACCGGCATGCAAGCCTCGTGATCGCTCTGGCTCTCCTTAGCCCCGATCCACCGATGAATCGCGGATGAAGACGCGAGAAACAAGAGACAGGTGCCCTCTTTCCTGAGAAGATGGGGACATTCAAGGAACCCATCACACAGAGAGAAAGGACACCTGTCGGATGCGATCTTCTCACGGCTTCAGCTGGGCCCACGCGCGCCAGCTCGATGTGGTCAGCCACGAGGCGCTTCGGCGCGCCTGGGCCGCCGGCGCCGGTCCCGCTGACGAACCCTTCACGATCGACCTCGACTCGACGATCTGCGAAACGTACGGCCTCCAGAAGGAGGGCGGGTCGCACTTCACGTACAACCACGTGCGCGGGTACCACCCGCTGCTCGCGGTCGCCGCGGGCACCGCTGACATCCTGCACAGCCGCCTGCGCGGCGGCCCCGCTCACAGCGGTCGCGGTGCGGCCTCCTTCCTTGCGGAGACCTTCGCCCGCGTGCGCGCGGCGGGAGCGGCGGGGCCGCTCACCATGCGCGCCGACTCCGGCTTCTATGCGGCCGCGGTCGTGCGCGCCTGCCGCGCGTCGGGGGCGCGCTTCTCTATCACCGTGCGCCTGCAGCAGGGCCTGCGGGCGCGCATCGAGGCCCTGCCCGATCGGGCCTGGAGCGCCATCCCGTACTGGCAGGAGGGCGGCGCGGATGTGGCCGAGATCCCGTACGTCCCCTTCGCCGGCGAGCGGGACGCGCGCGAGGTGCGGCTCATCGTGAGGCGGGTGCGGCCCACGCCCGGCAGCCAGCTCGCGCTCTTCACGCCGTACAGCTACCACGCCTTCATCACCGACCGCGAAGGCCAGATGCTCGCGCTCGAGAGCGATCACCGCCGCCACGCCGAGGTCGAGAACACCATCCGCGACCTGAAATACGGCGTCGGCCTGAACCACCTGCCCTCGGG
>JRHI01000239.1_pt1 | contig 62882 bp, 61 predicted proteins | sample 215371 | NCBI WGS metagenome assembly JRHI01 (sample SAMN02929681, study PRJNA255918) | sediment metagenome | biome: cave system; feature: Ice Cave; material: Sediment; isolation source: sediment from deep within a dark volcanic ice cave with no known source of... ...
TCGGCTGGAAGCACGGCGCGTGGCACGACGTCACCTGGGTCCAGCGGACGATCGCCACGGACCAAAACCCGCCCGCCGAACCCCGGTGACGTGCTCGCGCTGTACCACGACCCGGCCGCTGGCCAACGGCTCTGGACCGCCAGCGCGGTCCTCGCCGGCGACCATGGAGAGCAACGCGAAACTCAAGACGCTCGCAGTTCCGCGAGGTCCAACCACTGCTCGACTTCGCCGGGTGTGAAGTGCCTGATGGCCCAGTCGGTCATCCGCAAGCTCATATGCGCCCACGCCGGTCGCAGGACCTCCGGCGCCATCGCGTCGAGGATTTCCTCGAGATGGCCGACGACCCCAGGTGAAACTGACTCGGGACGCAGGCCGAAGCGCAGCGTCACCAGGCCAAACCGGCGCACAAGCCCTCGACCAGCAGGCCGACACCGAGACGTTCATCCACGCGGCGGCCACGCGACCGGCATCCAACCGCTCAACCCGCGGCCACCGCCGCGTCGAACCCGACCCTGCCTGCGAAAGCCTGCCACTGCCGACGCCCCCGCCGACCTTGGCGGCGAGCTAACCGACGACAAAGCGAGCTGATGCGCTCGGGCGGTTCGCATGGGCTAGTCGGGTAAGCAGGGTGATCGCGTCGTCCCGGGGTACGGGCTGGAAGAAGTGAGCATCGACTTGCTCGACGGCAGCGATCGCGCGGGGGGCTCGGCGCCTGAACTGGTGACTCGCAATCGTTTTGCGCGTGTATCAGCCGGGTCGATTTCGCGTTCGATCAGTCCTTTGTCCTCCAGGGTACGCAGCACCTGGGAGGTCATTACGGTGCTCGTACACCCACACGGTGGCCTCCTGACTAGATAATCGCTCCCTAGACTATCTGTCCGCAGACCATCCCTCTACCGGCGCGCTGGGGACATCTTCACCACTGATGGACCGGGACGATTTTCGAAGGTTCCCCTCACGACGGCGGCTACCGGCTCAATCGTTGAGTGCGGTCAGGAGTCCGACGACCCGATCGGCATCGTCGTATGCTCGCAGCGCAACGAACAACGTCGATGCTTGCTCCAAGGCTTCACGCGCGTCGCGCAAGCGGCGAACCTCAATCAGGGCAAGACCCAGGTTGCCCAGCGCGCGGCCCTCGCCGTGGTGGTCGCGGAGCTGATGGTAAATGTCGGCGGCCTGGCGGTGGCTGGTGATGGCCTCCTCGAAGCGGCCCACCTCGACCAGGGCGCTGCCGAGGTTGTTGAGCGCCTTGCCTTCGCCGTGGTGGTCGCTGAGCTCACGGTAGATGTGGGCGGCCTGGTGATAGCTGGTGGTGGCCTCCTCGAAGCGGCCCACCTCGGCGAGGGCGCTGCCGAGGTTGTTCAGCGCGGCGGCTTCGCGGTGGTGGTCGCCAAGCCCCGTGGCGGCGTGCACCGCGGTGATCGCGGTGGCGGTCCAGTCCTCGAGGTGGCGCTCCCGGTCCAGGAACTGGGCCAGGCCCAGCGCGATATCGATGGCGTGCTCGCGGTGGGTGGGTGTGCCGGCAGCCCGGTCGACGGCGGCGACCAGGTTGGCTCGCTCAGAGCGTAGCCAAACCAGGGCGTGTGCGATGGTGTCGAAATCGTTGGACATCTGCGGGGTGGGCACGGCGGACAAGCGCCGAGCGGCGGCGTGGGTGGTGTCACGGTAGTGGCCCAGCAGCCGCGCGATCGCCTGATCCTGGCCGTCGTGCCTGGCACGGGCGGTGGCGAGCTCCGTGGCGCACAAGCGGAGGAGGTCATGCATGCGCCATCGCCCGGGCCGGCGGCACTCCAGCAGGTGCGCCCTGGTCAGCGCGGCCAGACTCTGGCGGATCTGCACGACGGGCTGGTCAGACAGGGTGGCCGCAGCCTCGGCCGACACGTCGGCGCCAGGCACCATCGCCAGCAGACGAAACAGCCGGGCCGCGCTGTCCTCGAGGTGGCGGTAGGACAGCTCGATGACGGCCCGTCCCACCCACCGCTGGGAGGGCGAGCCCTGCAGCCGGGCGGTCTCCTCAGCCAGCTCCTTGACCAGGTCGGCGGTCGGGCGGACGGGGTCGTCGGCGATCAGCACGGCGAGGGTCTGCAACGCCAACGGCAGGTGCCCACACAAGCGGGCCAGCTCCGCGGCCGCCGCCGGGTCTGCACCCAGCCGGGGTCGCCAGGGCGGCGGATACCCAGCAACGTGACGGCGAACTCGGGTGCCAGCACGTCAAGCTCCAGCAGCCGCGCGCCGGGCAGCTCACCGAGGGTGTGCCGGGAGGTGATCAGCACCCGGTGCGCCCGACCGGCGGGCACCAGCTCGGTCACCTGGTCGGTGTTGCCGGCGTTGTCCAGCACCAGCAGCACCGGCCGGGACAGCTGGTCGAGGTGGGACATCAGCTGGTGGTAGGCACTGGCCTGCTCCTCGACGGTGGCGGGGAGGTCCGCGACCGGCAGGCTCGGATCCAGGGCGCGCAGCAGTGAGGCGTACACCCGCTCCGGAGTCACCTGGGCACCTGGGTCGGAGTCATCGCCGTGCAGGTCGACGACCAGTGCCCCACCGGGAAAGCAGCCCCGCGTCACGGTGGTTTGGGCGGCCTGCCAGGCCAGCGCGCTCTTACCCACCCCAGCCATCCCCGACACCACTGACACGACCACCCCTGCCGAGGCGCCTGGGCGCGGATCGAGCAGGGCCAGCAGCGCGGCGAGTTCCTGATCGCGGCCCACCAAACCCCTTCCTCGCGCTGTTCGTGCTCTCCGGAATCGGCAACGGCTCCACCTACAAGATGATCCCGTCGATCTTCGATGTGAAGGCCCGAGTGGCGATCGCCTCGGGTGAGCCGAGCCAGTCTGCGTTGATGACGGCGCGCCGGCTGTCCGGTGCGGTCATCGGCATCGCGGGCTCGATCGGCGCGATGGGTGGAGTGTTCATCAACCTTGCCTTCCGGCAGTCCTTCCTCGCCACCAAGTCCGGCGTCCCCGCGTGCTGGTTTTTCATGGGCTTCTACGGGGTGTGCGTCGTCGTGACCTACGTGATCTACCTGCGCCGTGCACCCGCCGCTACAGCGTCCGAGCAGCCACGGCTCGCGTACGCCCGAGTGTGACGAACACGATACCCCGAAACAGCACGGAAACTCCGCGCTCAGGAGGCACTCTGCACGTACCCATCTCGAGCTGGCTCTGCATGATGTCCTTAACGCAGCGGCCAGGTCAGTCGCAGACCTACTCGACGGGCTCATCCTTGTCCCGGCGGAGCAGTTCGTCCCACGCGACGCGCTGACCCTTCGCTGCATAGTCACCGTCGAATTTCACGCCTTGTTTCTCGAGGAGCCGGCGGCAATAGTCGGGTCCCCTCATTTCGCTATCCCGCCACTTGGGATTGATGACGCCGCCCTCCATGAGGATGCGCTCCGGGTGAGGAAAGTCTGGGATAGTGGCCGCTGCGCGGCCGACGCCCCGAGCAGCCTTCGTATCACCCCTCACTGCGATAGAGATATCCCCGTATGTCGTCCACTCTCCCTCTTTCACCCTCAAGGCCAGGCGCTTGAATACCGGGGCGTTGGTTCGGTAGCGCTGGGCGAGTCGCCAGGTCTGTGGGCTCACACCGGGGACCAGCTCAACGAGGGCGTTTCGCTCGAGGGTCTGCAGCGTGGAGTGGGTGTTTGGCACCTCGTAGCTAATATTCGACGCGATCTCTGCAGTTTTCATGCCCTCCTCGGTCGCGAGCTGCGGCAAATCAAGGATCTGTTTCTGCCGCAATCCTCGACCCTCAGGTACGACGACGATCTCTTCGGCTGCTGCCGAATCCGGAATGGCTGCCACCGCGGTCTCGAAGTCGGCGGCGAAGGCCAGGAAGGCTTCCCCCACGGTCCGGGCGAGTTTGGTCATGGCAAGCGTCTGGTCTAGCACTGTAGGATCCTGTCATCAGTAGGTGACTTAAGGACACAGTACCGGGCTTGTGCAAAAAGGTCAACCGAAGGTCATATTTCGACACACATAAGCCACGCGGCCATCGACGCGACGGCCCGGCCCTTCGACGAGCAGACCGGGCAGCTTCCCATCCCAAACAGGCTGCCCCGGACCGCAGTTCTGAGTCGTCTCGGACTTCGAGCACCGGACAATCTCAGCTCGGCGGCGGGCAACTGACCCGAAACCAAGCCCGTAACGGACGCCAGCGAAAACGGGGACTAATCACGCAGGGTGATCGCGTCGGTGGGGCAGACCTCCACGCATTCGCCGCAGGAGGTGCATCGGGTCGCGATGACCACTGGGCGCAGCGGGGCTGGGCGCAGGGCGTGCTCCGGGCAGGTGCGCAGGCATGCGCCGCAGGCGGTGCACGCTGAGCTGATCGAGAGCGGATGCAGGGCGGCGACCGCGACGGTGACGTGCTCGCCGCGCAGTTTGGGCACGATCAGCGATCCCCCGCCGAGGTCGCGGGCCGCGAGTAGTGCGGCGGCCTCGGCAACGCTGCGGGTACCAACGTGGCCGCGGACCGGCTCGCTGGGATGCGGCACGTCCACCGCATCGAGCTCAGCCGCCGGATAGCAGTGCAGCGGCGCACCGTGGTCCCGGATCACAGCGAGCAGCCCGGGCTCGTCGCGGCGCCGGTCAATGGTGCCGAACGCGGTGATTGCACCGAGGTCCGGCACGGCCGATCGAAGCGCCGACCACACCGCCGCCGCGCGAACCCCGCGGGACGAGCCGAGTCCAACGACCAGGTCCGTCACCGCCGTCCCCACAACACCAGCACCGGGTTGGTCGCGGCCAGCCGCACGGACCCGTCGGGCAGCTCCGCGAACCGCGACGCTGCCAGCTGGATTCCATCCACCTCGTGACCGGCTTCTCGCAGGGCGGTGCGGCAGGGCGCGAGGCGGTCAAGCGCGGCGAGCGCGACCACGACGCGGGGCGAGGCCTTCGCCGCCGCCCGCACCACATCCGGTCCTCCCCCACCGACGAACACCGCGTCGGGCTCAGGCAACCCACCCAGCACGGCGAGCGCCTCTCCCTCGATCACCCGGACGTCGACCTGGTGCGCGCTGGCGTTGGCCACCAACCGGGCGCACTGCGCGGGATCCCGTTCGACGGCGATCACGGCCGCCCCGAGCCGGGCACATTCCACCCCGACCGAGCCCGACCCGGCCCCCAGATCCCACACCAACCGGCCCGGCCCGGGGGCCAGCCGCGCCAGGGCCAGCGCCCGGACTTCCGACTTTGTGATCATCCCATCGCGGTGGGAGAACTCCGCCTCGTCCAGCGCCCAGCCGGCCGCGGGGGGCACCGGTTCACCGCCGGCGATCCACCCCCGAGCTGGCACCGCATCTTCGTCGGCCAGGCACAGCACGATATGCGGATCGCGCACCGGCCCGCCGTCGAAGCGGCGCACCCGCTCGTCGGGACCGCCGAGGTCCTCGGCGACCAGCACGCTGCGTCGCCAGCCACCCAGTCCTGCGACGATTTCCGCGGCGCCCGCTCCCGGTCCCGTCAGCACCGCGACCGCCGGATGCGCCCGGCAGACGTTGACCACCCTTCGCAGGGGCCTTTCGCCGTGCGCGGAGACCACTGCGACGTCGTCCCAGGAGCGGCCCAGCAGCGCGAACGCCCGCGCCACACTGGACCGCGCCGGCAGCACCACGGGTCGTAAACCGCGCTTGCGCAGTGACCGCACGATGCCGAAGAACCCGGGATCCCCGCTGGCCAGCACCACGGTTGGCGTGTCTTGAAGGCCGTCCAACTCCGCTAGCTCGAGCACCCGGGCGCTGGCGGGTACCGGCACGTTGGCGAGCTGGTACGGCGCGCCGACCACCACCTGCGCACCCGCCAGCGCCTGCGCCGCGCCGGGTGGCAACGCCGCGCCGTCCAGCCCGACGACGGTGACGGTCACTGCACCCAGTCCGGCTCGGTCGCGGCGACCACATGCTGTCCGGTGAAGTCGACCATGGCCGCCCTCGCGTGCAGCGGACGCCCGACCTCACCGCTGAACCGGTGCAGCGTGTCGGCCACCCGGGCGCAGACGTCGTCCCCGCACGCTCGCAGCAATCCGGCGGCTTCCCAGATCTCATAGGCCCGCCGGGCGGTCGGTGCCTCGCGGATCTCCGCGATGTCCTCCGGGGCGCCGCCGTGCGCTGCGGTGATCTCCGCCAGTAGCCCGGTGTCCACCTTGGACTTGGTGTAGTGGGTCATCAGAATCCCGGAGGCTAGCTTGGTCAGCTTGCCGATCATGCCGACGAACACCACCTCGGTCAGACCGTGCTCCACCGCCCGACGCAGCGCCGCCCCGGTGAAGTCGCCGACCTCCACGAACGCCACCTCCGGCAGGTGCGGCAGCAGCCGCATCGCGCCCCGCTCGGTACGCCCGCCGGTGGCCAGGACCAGCGTTGGCACATTCTGCGCGGTCATCACCGCCACCGCCTGCTCCACCGAGGCGCGCCAGGAGGCCGTCGAGAACGGGCGGACGATCCCGGTGGTGCCCAGGATGGAGATCCCGCCCTCGATACCCAGCCGACGGTTGGTTGTCTTGCGGGCCATCCGCTCCCCGCCGGGAACGCTGATGGTCACATCGGCGCCTCGCCCGCCGGATGCCTCCCACACCGCCTCGGTGATCATCTGTCGGGGTACCGGGTTGATCGCGGGCTGCCCGACGGGCAACCCCAGCCCGGCCCGGGTCACGACACCCACCCCGTCGCCGCCGTAGAGCACCACCTCGCCGTCGCTGCGCCAGGCGACGGTCACGGTGAGGTGCGCGCCGTGCGTGACGTCGGGGTCGTCGCCGGCATCCTTGATCACGACGGCGGTGGCGGTGGCCCCCTGGCACCGCAGCGAGTGGACGGTGAAGGTGTGCCGATCCCCGGACGGGAACCCGATGTTCACGGTGGACAACCGGGTGCCGCTCAGCGCTGCCGCCGCGGCCTTGGCCGCCGCCGCTGAGCAGGCACCCGTGCTGAACCCGGTACGCAACGCATCCGGGCGCATCTTCGCGGTCCGCGGCAGGTCCGGCTCCCGCAGCGGGGGGCCGTCGGTCACAGCTGCGCACCTCTGCCGCTGCGCGGCGGCAGGACCACCACCGTCGACAGGTAGGCCGCGGCGTCGGTCTCCCCTAGTCGGGTGATCTGCTCGTCTGGGGTGCCGATGTGCGCCGCGCACCAGGCTCGGTCCAGGGCACCGGCGGCGGTGATCCGCTCGCGTAGCTGCGCCAGCCGGCGGCCGCCCTTGTAGGCGATCACCGTCCCACCCCGGGCCAGGGCATCGTCCAAGGCGGCGAGATCGCGGGTCAGCGGGAGCAGGGTGAGCGGTTCGGATCCTTCGACCAGGGTCAGGCCCGCGGCGCTGGCGGCGGCCTGCATCGCGGTGATGCCCGGCACGGTGCGGATCCGGATGTCGGGCAGCAGCTCGCGGACCGTCTTGGCGAGGTAGCCGAAGGTGGAGTACACCGACGGGTCGCCAAGGGTGGCAAAGGCGGCGCTGCCGCCGTGCTCTCGCAGGTGCGTCACCACCCGCGCGGCGGCGGCGTCCCAACAGTCGTGGCGCCGGCGCTGCGACCCGGCGACGTCGTCGTTCAGCGCGAACACCAGCCGCTCCAGCCGGTCGTGGGTCAGGTGCGCCCGGACCACGGCCTCGGCGCGGCCCGCCACGTCAGCGGCCATCACCGGCACGAATATCCGCCCGGCACAGGACAGCTCGCGTACCGCGGCAACGGTCAGCAGATCTGGGTCCCCTGGACCCACTCCGATCCCGATCAGCTCCACGGTAGTGACCTAACCCTTCACGCAGCTCACCACAAAGCGTGCCACCGATGCTGGATGCGCGACGGGGTGGGTATGTAGGAACGATGCGTGTACTGCACCTTGGACGAATCCCTCGGGCCTCGCGCCGTTCCATGCCCAGGCGGGGTCGCCCGCGCGAGGGGTGACGGTGGTGCGGTGGAACTCGTGGCCGCTGACCCTGGCGCCGGCGGGATGCAGCACCGATCCGCGCAACGCCACGGCGTCGCGGTAGCCCAGCACCAGGTTCGCGGTCATCGCTGCCTCGGCGTCGAGCACGCCGCACATCGGCGCGCCGTCCACCGAGCGACACAGGTACATCAGGCCACCGCATTCGGCATGCACCGGGGCTCCGCGTTGGGCGAGGGACGCGATCTCCGCGCGCAGTGCGGCGTTGGCCGCCAGGGCCCCGGTGTGATACTCCGGGAACCCGCCGGGCAGCACCAGGCCGGCGGTGCCCGAGGGCAGCGACTCGTCGCGCAGCGGGTCGAATCCCACGACCTCGGCTCCGGCCGCGGCGAGCAGTTCAGCGTGCTCGGGATAGCCGAAAGTGAAGGCCGGTCCTGCGGCCACCGCGACTACCGGCTTCCCGGTCACCGCGACAACCTCAGCGTCCGGTTTCCACGGCGGCACCGCGTGCGCTGGCGCGGCGAGCGACGTCACTGCGTCCAGGTCGACCTGGGCGGCCACCGCGTCGGCCCAGCGCTGCACAACCTGGACCGCGGTGGCGTGTTCGGCGGCGGTGACCAGGCCCAAGTGCCGTGACGGGACCGCCAGCGCGTCATCCCGGCGCAGCGCACCCAGCACGGGCAGGCACACCTCATCGCAGGCCTGCCTGCAGACCTGCTCGTGACGCGCCGAGCCGACCTTGTTGAGCACCACTGCGCCGATCCGCGTTCCAGGGTCGAAAGAACGGAACCCGTGCAGCAGCGCGGCGAGGCTGCGGCCCTGGCCGCGCACGTCGACGACCAGCAGTACGGGAGCCCCCAGCAGAGCCGCGACATGCGCCGTCGAGCCGTAGCCGGCTGTCCCGGTGCGGCCGTCGAACAGGCCCATCACCCCCTCTATCACCGCGATCTGCGCCCCGGCAGCGCCATATGCGGCCAGGGGCGCGATGCGCTGCTCGCCGACCAGCACCGGATCGAGGTTGCGGCCGGGTCTCCCGGTCGCAACCTCGTGGTAGCCGGGGTCGATGTAGTCCGGGCCGACCTTGAACCCCGCCACGGTGGTGCCCCCGTGGCGCAGCGCGGCCATCAACCCGGTGGCGAAGGTGGTCTTGCCGGCGCCCGACGCGGGCGCGGCGATCACCACCGCACGGCTACCACTCAATGCCGCGCTGGCCCTTCTGCCCGGCGTCCATCGGGTGCTTGACCTTCGTCATCTCGACCACCAGGTCGGCGGCGTCGAGCAGCGCGGGCGGAACGTTGCGGCCGGTGATCACGACGTGCTGCCGGCCGGGCCGGTCGGCCAGCGTGGCCAGCACCTGATCAGTGTCCACCCATCCCCAGTGCAGCGGGTAGCTGAACTCGTCGAGCACGTAGAGGTCGTGGACCTGCTCGGCCAGCCGGCGGGCGATCTCCGTCCAGCCCTGCGCAGCGGCGGCGGCGTGGTCGTCGGCGCTGCCGTGCTTGCGTGCCCAGGACCAGCCCTCGCCCATCTTGTGCCACTCGACGGGACCACCTTGCCCGGTCCGCTGGTGCACCTCGTGCAGCGCCTGGAACGCGGCCTGCTCCCCCACCTTCCACTTCGCGGACTTCACGAACTGGAACACCCCGATAGACCAGCCGGCGCTCCAACCCCGCAACGCCAAGCCGAAGGCGGCCGTGGACTTGCCCTTCATCGCTCCGGTGTGGACGATCAGCAGCGGCCGGTTGCGCCGTTGCCGGGTGGACAGCCCGTCGTCGGGGACGGCGACCGGTAGGCCTTGAGGCATCTGAACCTCCGTCTAGGCAATAGATCTAGCAGCAGATCTGGCGGCCGATCTGACGGCACGGACCACCCCGGCCACCGTGTCGGCGGACAGCTCCGCCAGCCGCACGCACCCACCGCCCAGCGCCACCGCGAGCCGATCGGCCAGTCCCAACCGGACCGGCCCGGACTCGCAGTCCACCACGATCGACGCAACCCCGTCGCGACGCAGCAGAGCGGCCGCGCCGAGCGCGGCGTCCATCCCGCCGTGGGTGGCGCGGCCGTCGGTGAGCACCACGAGCAATGCCCGCCGATCGGGATCGCGCAACCGCTCGGCGGCCAGCACCCGAGCCGAGCGCAGCAGTCCCGCAGCCAGCGGCGTGCGTCCCCCGGTGCGCAAGGCGTTCAATCGGGCAGCGGCGGCATCCACCGCCGACGTCGGCGGTAGGACCAACTGCGCGTCGATGCCCCGGAAGCTGATCAGCCCTACCTTGTCGCGGCGCTGATAGGCGTCGCGCAGCAGGGACAGCACCGCGCCGGTCACCGCGGACATCCGGGCCCGGGCGGCCATCGACCCGGACGCATCGACGGCGAACAGCACCAGGTTGGATTCCCGGCCCACGCGGATCGCCCGCCGGACGTCGGTCCGGTGCACCAGCAGCCCCGGGCCTTGGCGCCCGCGGTCATGCTGATGGGGCGCGGCGGCGGCCAGCGTGCCCAGCAGGTGCAGCCCGCTGCCATCTGAGCTGGATGCTCGGATCGTGCGCCCGGTACTGGTCCTGGCCCGGGACCGCCGCCCAGGGGTCCCGGCGCCAACACCGGGCAGCGCCAACAGCCGAGCTCGAAACGGCGCCGCCGGTGCAGGCACGGGGCGGTCGGACGCAGAGCGATCGGGTGCGACGCCGTTGGTGGAGTTTCCGGAAATATCGCCGGCAACATCACCTTGCGGCTCCTCGGTGCGTCCCCCTCCGGGTCCGTCGGGCGGCTCATCCGGCGGTTGATCCGCCGTACGCAGGGCGTCTTCGAGCTGCTCGCTGTCCAGGCCGGGCTCGTCGAACGGGTCGCGGCGACGGCGGTGCGGTAACGCCAGCGCGGCGGCGATCCGGATGTCCTCCTCGTCTACCGCAACCGCCCCCCGCCAGGCGGCGTGTGCCATGGCGGTGCGGGCCAGCACCAGATCGGCGCGCATTCCATCGACTTCGAATGCGGCGCACACCGCGGCGATCCGGCGCAGCTCGCCATCGGGCAGCACCACGCCGGGCAACACGGCCCGGGCCACCGTGATCCGTTCGGCGAGCGCGGCGTCCTCGGGATGCCACACCACCGCGAACTCAGCCGGGTCCGCCTCGTAACGCAGCCGCCGGCGGATCACTTCGGCCCGCGTCTCGACATCGCGAGAGGCCGCCACCTCGACGGTGAGCCCGAAGCGATCCAGCAGCTGCGGGCGCAACTCACCCTCCTCTGGGTTCATCGTTCCGACCAGCAGGAACGACGCTGCATGCGAGACGGACACGCCGTCGCGTTCCACGTGCGCGCGGCCCATCGCTGCGGCGTCGAGGAGCACGTCGACGAGATGGTCGGGGAGCAGGTTGACCTCGTCGACGTAGAGCACCCCGCGGTGCGCCGCGGCGAGCAGGCCGGGCTGGTACGCCGAGACGCCCTCGGTCAGCGCGCGCTGCAGATCCAGCGAGCCCACCAGGCGGTCTTCGGTGGCCCCGACTGGGAGCTCGACCAGCCGGGCCGGCCGGATCAGCTGTCCTGCTACCGCAGCGTGCGGGCCATCCGGGCAGGTGGAATCGGGGATCACCGGGTCGCAACCGAAGCGGCAACCCGGTACCGCGGTCACCGCGGGTAGCAGCGCCGAAAGCGCCCGGACCACGGTCGACTTCGCGGTGCCCTTCTCGCCGCGAACCAGGACCCCACCGATCCCCGGATGTACCGCGGTCAGCAGCAACGCCAACCGGAGCTCGTCGTGCCCGACGATCGCGGAGAACGGGTATCGGGCAGCACCCATGGTTCAGCGGACCCGTGCTGACGCGGCGCGGCGCATCGGCACGTGCGGGATGCCGTCCTCGGTGAATTCCGCCCCGTTCACGACAAAGCCGAAAGAACCGAAAAGCTCAACGCAGTAAGGCTGCGCGTCCAGCACGCAGGGGGCATCGCCCACCTCGGCCAGCGCCGCCTCGAGCAGACGCCGGAGCCCTCCTTGGCGACGGGCCTGCAGGGCCGTACAGATCCGGCCGATCCGGAACTGACCGTCGGAGGGCTCCAACAGTCGCAGAGTTGCCTGCGGCTGCTCGATCGCGCCATCGGGCGCGAGCCAGTAGTGCCGGGTTGTCCGCTCCAGGTCATGCCCATCGAGCTCCTGATACGGACAGCCCAGCTCGACTACGAACACCTCGACCCGCAAGCGCAGCAGGGCGTAGATCGTGGCGGTCGACAGGTCGGCGGCAAGACTGCGGTGTAGCACTGTGTTGCCCACAGCTCCTGCCTACCAGAAGGTCTGACATCGTGTCGGTGTGACGCACCATCGGCGCTGGCAGCTCACTCTGAGGTGGACCCTGGTCTGGCTGCTCACGGGTGCCTTACTTGTTGCAGGTGTCACCGTCGTCCAGCGGGTCCGCTCTGGTCAGCACCCTGCCGCGGCAGCCGCGCGGACCCCGACCCGGCCCGTCGCCAGGCAGCCGGCGACCACCGCCCCTGGTCCGGTGTCTCCGTGGGTGTTGGGAGCCATGCCGCTGCCGCGGCGTCGGGATGGGTTCGGCGTGGTGCGGTCCACCCCTGCAGCGCTGGTAAACCGGCGGATGTCCACTGTCGATCTGCTGCCGCCCCCCACCTCGGCCACATTCCAGTCAACGATCGGTCCGGTACCCCCACCGGTGTTGGCCCGCAGTACCTGGAAACCAATCTGTCCGGTGAAACCCGAACAACTGCGTTACCTCACCATGTCTTTCCGTGGCTTTGATGCCCGCGCGCATACCGGTGAGATGCTGGTGAACGCCGATGCCGCACAGACCGTGGTAGGCGTCTTCAAGCGGCTGTTCGCGGCCGGTTTTCCCATCGAGGAGATGCGGATCACAGCAGAACCCGAGCTGAAGTTGCCTCCGACCGGGGACGGCAACAACACCAACGGCTTTGTCTGTCGCCAAACCCGTGGTCAGACCCAATGGTCGGCCCATGCCTACGGGTTGGCCGTCGACCTCAACCCGTTCGACAACCCCTCCGTCACCGGCGACCTCGTGGTGCCGGAGCTGGCGTCGTCCTATCTCGACCGGGACTGGGCGCGCTCGGGCATGGCGCTCGACGGAGGCGTGGCGGTGACCGCGTTCGAGTCGGCCGGCTGGAAATGGGGTGGGCGGTGGTCGGCGCCGGTGGATTTCATGCATTTCAGCGCCAACGGGCACTGAAATGCTCACTGGCCCTCCAGGTCGCCCTCGAGGTCCAGGTAGACCGCCCGCAACGCGTCGAGATCCGCCGGATCAGGTTGGCCCCACAGGCCCCGGTCAGCGGCCTCGAGTAGCCGCTCGGTCATCCCGCGCAGCGCCCACGGATTGGATTTCCGCAGGAACTGCTGCACGCCGGAATCGAAGATGTAGGACTCGGCGAGCTGGTGATACATCCAGTCCTCGACGACGCCTGCGGTGGCGTCAAAGCCGAACAGGTAATCCACTGTGGCGGCCAGCTCGAAGGCGCCCTTGTAGCCGTGCCGCTGCATGGCGGCGATCCACCGCGGGTTGACCACGCGGGAGCGAAAGACCCGGCGGGTCTCCTCAGCCAGCGTTCGGGTCTTCACGGCGTGCGGTATCGCGGAGTCGCCAACGTAGGCCGCCGGATTGCTTCCGGTTAACGAGCGCACCATCGCGACCATTCCTCCGTGGTACTGGAAGTAGTCGTCGGAATCGGCGATGTCATGTTCGCGGGTGTCGACGTTTTTGGCTGCCACCGTGATGCGCCGGAAAGCATGCTCCATATCGCCGCGCGCCGCGGCACCGTCGAGCCCTCGCCCGTAGGCGTAACCACCCCAGGTGGCGTAGACCTCGGCGAGGTCGGCGTCGGTACGCCACTGCCGGCTGTCGATCAGCGGCAACAGGCCCGCGCCGTACGCGCCGGGCTTGGAGCCGAAGATCCGGGTGCGGGCGCGCCGGTCGTCGCCATGCGTAGCAAGGTCAGCCCGGTAGTGCGCGGCGACGAAGTTGCGCTCCGCCGGCTCATCCAGTATCGCGACGGTGCCGATCGCGTCGTCAAGCAACGCGACCACGTGCGGGAACGCATCCCGGAAGAAGCCGGAGATGCGCAGCACCACGTCGATGCGGGGTCTGCCGAGCTCATCGAGCCCGACCACCTCCAGGCCGGTGACCCGGCGGGACGCGTCGTCCCAGATCGGTCGAACACCCAACAACGCCAAGACCTCACCGATGTCGTCACCTTGGGTGCGCATGGCGCTGGTGCCCCAGACCGTCAGACCCACCGAGGCAGGCCAGGCACCCGTATCGGCACGGTGACGTGCCAGTATCGAGTCGGCCAGGGCGGTGCCCACGTCGAAGGCGTTGCGGGTCGGGATCGACTTCGGATCCACTGAGTAGAAGTTGCGTCCGGTCGGAAGCACTGAGACCAGACCGCGGGTGGGCGAGCCAGAGGGCCCCGGCTCGATGAACCGGCCGTCCAGCGCACGCAGCACGTTGGTGATCTCTGCGGGGGTGCCGGCCAGCCGGGGCACCAGCTCCGTGCACGCGAACCGCAGTACGGCCTCCACCCCTTCGCTATCGCGGACGGTGTCGCCGAGCAGATCACCGAGGCATTCGACCACTGCATCATGGGCGAGGCCGGCCGCCCACGGATCCCGGCCCACACACGGCTCTGCGAGGTAACGCAGCAGCGTGGCCGCGGTCGCCTCCAGCCAATCGACGACCTCACTCGCCCGGGCCACAGCCTGCCCGGGCACCTTGACCGACGCTCCCGGCGCCTCGAGCAGTACCTGCTCGTCGAGCCCGATCCACTCGGCGATCGCCGCGCGCAACCCTGGCAGCGGCTGCCCCGAGCCGAACACCTGGCGCGCCCGCAGCACCGCGAGTACGTCGTTGATCAGCTCATCGCCCTCGGGGGCGCGGCCCAGCACGTGCAGCCCGTCACGGATCTGCACGTCCTTGATCTCGCACAGGTAGCCGTCGAGGTGCAACACGAAGTCGTCGAAGTCGTCATCGCCCGGCGGCGCGTCCGCGCCCAGATCGTGGTGCAGCTGGGCGCTCTGGATCAGCGTCCAGATCTGGCCGCGCAGCGTGGGAAGCTTGTCCGGGTCCAGCGCCGCCATGGTGGCGTACTCGTCGAGCAGCTGCTCGAGACGAGCCAGATCACCGTAGGTGTCGGCCCGGGCCATCGGCGGGATCAGGTGATCGACAATGGTGGCGTGCGCCCTGCGCTTGGCCTGGGTGCCCTCACCAGGGTCATTGACGATGAACGGGTACACCAGCGGCAGGTTGCCCAGCACCGCGTCCGGGGCATCCTGCGCGGCGAGCCCCAGGCCCTTGCCGGGCAACCATTCCAGGTTGCCGTGCTTGCCCAGGTGCACCACGGCGTGGGCACCGAATGACTGCTCCAGCCACCGGTAGGCGGCCAGATACTGGTGCGGTGGCGGCAGCTCGGGATCGTGGTAGATCGCCACCGGGTTCTCCCCGAATCCGCGTGGCGGCTGGATGAGCAGCACAACATTGCCGAACAGCAGCGAGCCGACGTAGATCGCACCGTCGGACACGTACAGCTGCCCTGGCGGTTCGCCCCAGGTCTCCACGACCTTTTCCCGCAATGGCGAGGGCAGGGCAGCGAACCACTGGGCGTACTGCTCGGTGGGCACCCGGATGGCCGAGCTCGCCATCTGGTCCTCGGTGAGCCACTCCACGTCGTGGCCACCGGCGGCGATCAGCCGGTGGATAAGCGCGTCGCCCTCCAAGCTATCGAGGTCCACGTCGCCGAGGTCGTAGCCGGCCTCGGCGAGCGCACGCAGCAAGACCACCGCGGACGCGGGGGTGTCGAGCCCCACGGCGTTACCGATCCGGGAATGCTTAGTCGGGTACGCGGACAGCACGATCGCCAGCCGCTTGTCGGATGCAGGCACGTGTCGCAGCCGAGCCAGCGCCACGGCGGTTCCCGCCACCCGGGCGGCCCGCTCGAGATCGGCCAGATAGATCGGTATCCCGTCTGGGCCCGGCTCCTTAAACGAAAACGGCACCGACACCAGCCGGCCGTCGAACTCCGGGATGGCGACCTGCATGGCGGCGTCCATCGGCGACAGTGCTGCGTCGCTGGCCTGCCAGGCCGCCCTTGATGAGGTCAGGCACAGGCCTTGCAGCACCGGGACATCCAGCGCGGCCAGCGCGCCCGCGTCCCAGGATTCCTCGTCGGCCGCACCACTGCCACCCGCGGCGAGCACCGTGGTCACCACCGCGTCACAACGACCCAGCAGCGCACGGAGCCCGTCGGCCTGCGCGTCGCCCAACCCCCGCAGCGAGCCGCAGAACACCGGCAACGCGTTGGCTCCCGCGACGCGCAGGGCATCGGCCAGCACGTCGACAAAACCGGTGTTCCCGGCCAGCGCATGCGCCCGGTAGAAGACAATGCCCACGGTCGGGCGTTGCGCTACCAACTCGCGCAAGTCATGAACGCCATAGTCCGGCGTGGGAGCCGGCGGTTCGAAGCCCTCCCCGGTGAGAAGCAGCGTGTCGGACAGGAACCGGCTCAGCTCGCCCAGGTTCGCGGGGCCGCCGGCGACCAGGTAGCGCAGCGCCTGCGCCGCCACCCCCGCCGGAACCGTGGAGCTCGCCATCAGCTCCGCGTCCGGGATCGCCTCGCCGCCCAGGCACACCGTCGGCAGCCGAGCGCTCAGCAACGCCTCAAGGCCGGCCTCCCAGGCCCGCCGCCCGCCGAGCAACCGGAGCACCACGACGTCCACCCCGTCGAGCAGCGCGGGCAGCTCGGAGGGCTCGGTCCGGGCGGGGTTAGCGAGCCGGTAATCGGCGCCGCAGGCCCCGGCGGCGAGCAAATCGGTATCGGCAGTGGACAGCAGCAGGATCCGCACTCCCGCGAGGCTAATCTCAGTGACCGACGTCGATCACCACGCGGGTCGGTCCGGTCAACGTGAACACTTTGGCCGACGTTCGCCTGCGCATCCCGATCCCCACCGACAGCACACCCTCGTAGTCGCCGGTGATCGCGACCGCCATGACGTTCGTCAGGTTGCGGGTGCGGAACTTCCGCGGTCCCGGGTAGCTGGGGTGCCCAGCGTTGTCGTGCGCCTGCGCCGGCGTCGCATGCACCTCGGCGAAGACCGCGCCGGTGAGCCACTCGATGTCGCCGGAGCCGTCCTGGGTCAACTCATCGACGAACCGGGAGCTGACTTGGGGCTGCGGCCCAGAGAAGTCCAGCACGATCCGGTCGAATGTCGGGTGCAAGCCGGTGCGGATACCGGTGAGAACGGGAATGTCTGGGGCTGATGCCACCGCCGACTGCGCGGGGACGGCACCAACAGTGACCACCGCGGCGCTCATGAGAAGGATGGCGAAAGTCCGCCTGGAGATCGAGCCCATGATGACCTCCGACAGTCGAGAACGGTCTTCGGCAATAAATTCAGTCGTCAACAGCGAGAGTCAGGCGGGCAAGATCGGCACATCGTAGGCGGCGAATGCGCGGTCACTGGTGACGATCGTGAACTCCTCACACCAGGCCTGCGCAATGAGCATGCGATCAAACGGGTCGCGGTGGTGCAGTGGCAAATCCTTCATCGCCAGTCCGTGCCGAACGGTGAGGGGCAACTCGATCATCGACGTCTCCGCGAGTCTCTTGGAGAAGTCGTCCGGCGTCTGGAGTTTGCCGATTGAGGTTTTGACCGCTATTTCAACCGCACTCACCGCAGAGACGTAGACATCATGCGCCTCGACGATCGCCTCACGAGCCTCCGGGGACAGTCGCGGTGATGCCTCGAGCCACCAGATGATGGGAGCGGTGTCGAGGAGGAGCCTCACGGCCTCACGCCCTTGTCAGGGAAGATCGGCCCGTCGTAGAACAGCTCCTCCCGCTCAGGATCCGGCTCGTCGAAGTCCGGCGCCATCCAGACCTTTCCCTCCCAGCCGCCGGGAACGCGGTTGGGCTTGGAGCGTTGCAACGGCACCAGCCGGGCCACCGGCCGCCCGTTTCGGGCAATGACGATCTCGTCGCCCGCCTCCACCTGCTCCAGCAGCTTGGAGAGTTGCGTTTTTGCCTCGTAGACGTTCACTTGCTTCTCCACAGCCGGAGAATATCAGACCAAGTCTGGTCAGACCAATCCTTGCGGGGGAATCATCGGCAGGTCTGCAGCCCAACGACGTTGCCGGACGTACCTGATCGGGTAGGCATCCAGCACGATCGCGATCCGCTCTCAGCCTGGATCCACCGTGCCGTTGCGGCACTTTGAAAGTTGATCTTTCACGGCGTCGCCCCGGCCAACCTGGCGAGGAACCCAGCGGCAACTGCGTCGAGCTAGCGGACGTGACCGAAGGTGAACAGGCGCACAGCGTGCCCAGCGTCGAGGGCGCCCGAATCTCGTAAGGCAGGGTCACGAGTGGGCCGCCCTGATCACAACAGCGAAGCCCGGACGAAGGAGAACTTGATGAGACGCAATGTTGACCGCGGCCACCGTCCCGATCATTGGATCTATCTGGACCGGTCGTGGGCGCACCGGCTGGGTGTGATGAGGACCGCGGGTACGTACCGGATCCGCAGCCGTAATCTGGCGCGCAGACTCGCCCAGGAGACGCTGTGGGTGGACGAATCGGGAACAGTCCATGTTTACGGGGTGGGACTGCGGACCAGCTTCAACACCGCGAGCGACCGCAACGACAACCAGCCCGAGGGCTTTCCCGCCAGGGCCAGGTTGTTCTTCTAACGTTCGTCGGCACCTGGGGCGACGAAGGGGAGGTCGGGCGGGGGGCCGTGCTCGATCAGGTCGAGCACCGCGCCGGTGTCCAGGTGGGCGGCAACCAGGTCGCCGAGCAGGTCCAGCTGGGCGGCCCGCAGTGCGGCGAATCTGGTGTCGGGCGCCGGTCGGAAACCGGGCCGGCCGGCAAGGTAGGCCACTCGTCGCAGCAGGGCACGGCGAAAGGCGTCGTTCTCCAACAACCCGTGCCAATGCGTGCCCAGCACGTGCCCGTGATCAGAGCCCTCGTCGGGGCCGGACACCAGCGGTGGGTCGCCGCAGTGCGTCACCCGGCCGTGGTGGATCTCGTAGCCGGTCACCGACTCCCCCAGCGCGGTGCCGGAAGGGCGCGCCAGGTGTTTGCCGGGATCGAAGACCACGTCGAGATCCAGCAGCGCCAGGCCGGCCACCTCCCCGGCGCCGGATTCGACTTGGTCGGTGATGCGGCGCGCCAGCATCTGGTAGCCACCGCAGATGCCCAGCACCGGCCGTCCGGCACCGGCGTGTGCCGCCACCGCGGCAGCCAGACCCGTCCGGCGTAGCCAGGACAGGTCCGCCACGGTGGACTTCGAGCCGGGCAGCACCACAAGGTCAGCGTCGGCCAGCCGGGACGGCTCGGTGACATAGCGGACCGCCACCCCAGGCTCGCAGGCCAACGCGTCGACGTCGGTGCCGTTGGAGATCCGCGGCAGCCGCACCGCGGCCACCCGCAGCCACTGGGTGCCATGAGGTGGAGCAGGCCGCCCGACCACGCCATCGGCGCTGTGCGCCAGCGAGTCCTCGGCGTCGAGCCATAAGGCGTCGTGAAACGGCAGCACGCCGTAGCTGCGCCGGCCGGTCAGCGCCCGCAACTGCGCCAGCCCGGGAGCCAGCAGGTCCGGATCACCGCGAAACTTGTTGATCACGAATCCGGCCACCAGCGCCTGGTCGGCGCCCGACAGCAGAGCCAGCGTGCCGAACAGATGCGCGAGCACACCGCCACGGTCGATGTCCCCGACCACCAGCACCGGCAGTCCAGCGGCCCGGGCCAGACCCATATTGGCGATGTCGGTGGACCGGAGATTGATCTCGGTGGGTGATCCGGCGCCCTCGCAGATCACCACGTCGTACTCGGCTCGTAGCGCGGCCAACGCGCCGACCGCGACGTCGAGAAGCTCAGCCTTGCGGTCCCGGTAGGACGCGGCAGATACCGTGCCAGCGGCGTGGCCGAGCACCACGACCTGGGCGCAGCGGTCGCTGCCTGGTTTGAGCAGGACGGGGTTGAGCCGCACCTCGGGCTCGATGCCGCACGCCGCGGCCTGCATGGCCTGGGCCCGGCCGATCTCCCCACCGTCGGGGGTCACGACCGAGTTGTTGGACATGTTCTGCGCCTTGAACGGCGCCACCGATACCCCGCTACGGGCCAGCCACCGGCAGATCCCGGCCACCAGCACACTCTTGCCCGCGTCTGAGGTGGTGCCGGCGACAAGCAGCGCTCCGGGCCTGGTTTCGGGCACGACTTTACGGCAGGGTCAAGATCTCCGCCCCGTCCGCGGTGACGACGAGGGTGTGCTCGAACTGGGCGGTGCGCGTCTTGTCCTTGGTCGTCACCGTCCACCCGTCTGGCCACACGTCGTAGTCGATGGCGCCGAGCGTGATCATCGGCTCGATGGTGAAGGTCATTCCCTGCACCAAGACGGTGTCCACGGAGGGCTCGTCGTAGTGCAGCACGACCAGCTTGCCGTGGAAGGAGCGGCCGATGCCGTGGCCGGTGAAGTCGCGGACCACTCCGTAGCCGAAACGCTTGGCGTAGGCCTCGATGACCCGCCCTATCACGTTGAGCTGCCGGCCCGGTCGCACAGCACGGATGCCGCGCATCATCGCCTCGTGAGTGCGCTCGACCAGGAGCCGGTCGTCCTCGGCGACCCCACCGGCGAGGAAGGTGGCGTTGGTATCGCCATGGACACCGCCGATGAACGCGGTGACGTCGATGTTGACGATGTCGCCGTCCTCGATCACGGTCGAGTCCGGGATGCCGTGGCAGATCACCTCGTTGAGTGACGTGCAGCAGGACTTGGGAAAGCTCTTGTAACCCAGGGTCGAGGGATACGCGCCGTGGTCGAGCAGGAACTCGTGTACCACCCGATCGACGTCATCGGTGGTGACGCCCGGCGCCACCGCCCGACCGCCCTCGGCGAGCGCCTGGGCGGCGACCCGTCCCGCCGCCCGCATCGCCTCGATCACCTCGAGCGGCTGGACCGGCGGGTCGGTGCACGGGCTGGGACCGAGCTTGCCCACATACTCCGGTCGTCGGATCTGCGGGGGGACCGGGCGCATCGGTGTCTGGCGGCCTGGACGCAACGGGGTTCGTACGGGCATGGCCCCACTCTATGCCGGTCAGGCAGGTGCCAGCGCGGAGAGCAGGCGCCCCGATACGTCCAGGGCCGGGCTGGCGGAGCCGGCGCCGACGACGAGAGTGGCGAACGCGACGTCACCTCGGAACCCGACGAACCAGCCGTCCGCGCCGGTAGGGCTGCCCTCCGCGGTCCCGGTCTTGCCGAACAACTGCCCCTGGCCGACCAGGGACTCAGCGGTGCCTTGGGTCACCGCTTCTCGCATCATCGCCCGCACCGCGTCGATGACCTCGCGTGGCACCGGCGGTACCGGTCCGAGTGCCGTCTGAGTCGGCACTCCCCTGATCAGAATCGGGGTGGGCAGGCGCCCACCGGCTGCCACTGTCGAGGCCACCAGCGCCATGCTGAACGGGTTGGCGAGCACCCTGCCCTGTCCGAATCCGTTCTCCGCCCGCCGCACCATTGACTCAGCTGGGGGGACCTGACCGGTGAAGGTGGTGACGCCGGCGATGTCGTAGTCCATCCCGATGCCCATCTGGTGCGCGGCGTCGGTCAGCGCTCCGGTTCCCAACCGGGCTGCCAGGAGGGCAAACGTGGTGTCGCAGGAGCGAGCGAAGGCGGTGTGCAGTGGCAGCGTGCCCAGGTCGACGAGGTTGTCATTGGGTATCACCCGCTGCCCGATGCTGGTGGTCGCCGGACAGGCCACTGGCGAGTTGGGCGTGACCTGCTTGGACTGCAAGGCCGCCGATGCTGTGACAATCTGGAAAGCCGACCCCGGCGGGAACCGTCCGGTCAGCGACAGCGCTCCTTGCGCGTCGGCCGCACTGTTCTGCGCGACCCCCAGAACCTCGCCAGTGGAGGGCTGGATCGCCACGATCATCGCCGGGTTGGGGACCGCGTCGACAGCGTGTTCGGCAGCGACCTGCACGGCGCGGTCGACCGTGGTAGTGAGGGTCGGCACCGGACGTGGCTGCTCGGCGGCGAGGGTTTCTACCTCCTGCCCCGCCGCGGTCACCGCCACGATGCGCCAACCGGCGGCGTTCTCGAGCTGCTCCTCGACGACGTTGCGGATGCCCGGCAGCAGCTGGGAGGCGAAGTCGCGGTCGGGCCCGAGCAGCCGCTGCTGGGTGGGAAAGCTCACACCGGGCAGCTCGTCGATCTGATCCCGCACCGCTTCGTAGTCCTGCTCGCGGAGCACTGCCACCGCGCTGGACTGGCCCGCCGGCGCAGCGCCGGCTTCCGCAATGATCGACTGCTGGGTGATCTGGGGATCGAAGCGCCCCAGGGCACTGGCCAGCTGGGCGGCCGCTGCGGCCAGATCCGGCGTCGCGCTGCGATCGACCGCGACGGTGACCACGGTTTGCGAGGTGAGCAGGGGTATCCCGGCGCGGTCGACCACCGGGGCCGGTTCGGCCGGCACCGCGCGCAGCGTTACGAGTTGATGCGCGCCCAGGCGCGGATGCAGCACCGCTGGACTCCACCGCACCAGCCAGCCGTCGGTGGTGTTCGCGGGCACCAGCTCGAAGGCGCCCGGGTAGCTCCATCGCCGGCCCCTACCCAGGTCCCAGACCGCGGCGAAGGAGGCCGAGGCGATGCGGTCGCCGGACCGGACCTCGCCCACAGTGAGCTGCACGCGCTGCGGCTTCAGCTCGGCGCGGACCTGCTGGATCAGCTCAGTGGCGGCAACCGGTTGGTCGGTGAGCCGCCCGGCACCAGCAGCGTCACCCTTCGCCAGGGCGTCGAGAAACGCAGCCGCAGCGTCACGCGGGTCGGACCCGAACAGACCGCAGCCAGCCAGCGGGACGGCCATGAGGGCCGCCAGCAGGACGGCTACCAGACGTAGTCGGGACACGGGCGCGAGTATGCCGCTTGCCGGTTCAGAACAGCACCGTAGCGAAGCAGCCCACCTGGGTGAAACCGACTCGGCGGTACGCAGCGCGGGCCGGTTGGTTGTAGGCGTTGACGTACAGGCTGGCGACCCTACCCATCCTCTGAAGTTGGGTCACCACGGCCGCGGTCGCACCAGCCGCCAGCCCCTGTCCACGCCGATCCGGGTGCACCCACACCCCCTGGATCTGACCCACCGTTGCCGACATCGCCCCGATCTCAGCCTTGAACACCACCTCACCGGCCTCGAACCGGGCGAATGCTCGGCCCGCCGCGATCAACTCCGCCACCCTGGCCCGGTAACCGGCGCCGCCGTCGGGCAGTTGGGGATCGACCCCGACCTCCTCGGTGAACATCGCCACCGCAGCCGGCAGGTAGCAGTCCAACTCGTCGGGACGCACCGGTCGCACCAGCGGGTCCGCGGGCACCCCAGGCTGCTCAGCAAGCACCATCAGCGGCTGGTTCGGACGCTCTTCGCGGGCCGGTCCCCAGCTTTCACACAGCTCCGACCACAACCCGAGCACCTGGTCGGCCGGGCCCACCATTGACGAGCAGCACCTAGCCCGCCGCGCCGCCCGATCAGCAAAGGCCCGGATTGCCGACGGTCCCCCGCACAGGGGTACGAGGTTGACGCCAGAAAAGCACAGGCCATCCAGCCCGCCGTGCGGACCATTGGCGAAACCCCACAGCTCCCCGCCGAGCCGCCAAGGAGCTAGGCCACCGCTTTCGATCCGGGCGGCCACCATGCAGGATATCACCGGATCAGTGGCCAGCACCGCACGGACGCTGCGCACGTCACGGTCATCCAGCAGGCGCGCGCCCGCGTACTTGAGCACACGACCTAGCGTGCCAGAACAGCCGAGTGAGCGGGGCGCAAGGAGTCCTTGGGAACCCCCTAAGAACCCCCGGCCAAGCGGAAGGCCTCCTCGATGAGCGTCTCGACGATCTGCGCCTCGGGCACAGTCTTGATCACCTTGCCGCGGACGAAGATCTGTCCCTTGCCGTTGCCCGATGCCACCCCGAGGTCGGCCTCACGGGCCTCGCCGGGTCCGTTGACCACGCAGCCCATCACGGCCACCCGCAGTGGCACCTCCATGCCTTCCAGGCCCGCGGTGACCTCGTCGGCGAGCTTGTAGACATCGACCTGAGCGCGGCCGCAGGACGGGCAGGACACGATCTCCAGCCGCCGGGTCCGCAGGTTCAGCGACTCCAGGATCTGCAGGCCGACCTTGACCTCCTCGACCGGCGGGGCGGACAGCGACACCCGGATGGTGTCGCCGATGCCCTGGCTGAGCAACGCCCCGAACGCGGTGGCTGACTTGATGGTGCCCTGGAACGCCGGCCCGGCCTCGGTGACCCCGAGATGCAACGGGTAGTCGCACGCAGCGGCGAGCTGCTCGTAGGCGCGCACCATGATCACCGGGTCATGGTGCTTCACCGAGATCTTGACGTCGTGGAAGTCGTGTTCAGCGAACAGGCTCGCCTCCCACAACGCGGATTCGACCAGCGCCTCCGGGGTCGGCTTGCCGTACTTGGCCAGGATCTTGGGGTCCAGCGACCCCGCGTTGACGCCGATCCGGATCGGGATGCCCGCGTCCTTTGCCGCCTTGGCGATATCGGCCACCCGGTCGTCGAATTTCTTGATGTTCCCGGGGTTAACTCTCACAGCCGCGCACCCCGCGTCAATGGCGGCGAAGACGTACTTGGGCTGGAAGTGGATGTCGGCGATCACCGGTATCCGTGACTTGCGCGCGATCGCCGCCAGCGCCTCGGCATCATCGGCGCTGGGCACTGCCACCCGCACGATGTCACAGCCCGCCGCGGTGAGCTCGGCGATCTGCTGCAGGGTGGCGTTGACGTCAGAGGTGAGCGTGGTGGTCATCGACTGCACGGACACCTGGTGCTCGCTACCCACACCTACCGCGCCGACCTGCAACTGGCGGGTCTTGCGACGCTGCGCGAGCACTGGGGGCGGAAGGGCCGGCATGCCGATCATCATGGGAGACCCGGTCATTGGCGCAGTCATGGGTGCAAACGAATCGGATTGATGATGTCGGCGGTGATGGTCAGAGCGCCCACGCCGATGAACACGATCGCGATCGCATAGGTCAGCGGCATCAGCCTCGCGTAGTCCACCGGAGGCCCGTTGGGGCGGCCGGTGGCCCGCCGGATGGCGTTGCGGACGCTCTCGTAGAGGTTGACCGCGATATGCCCGCCGTCCAGTGGGAGCAACGGCAGCAGGTTGAATACCCCGACGAAAAGATTGAACGCCGAAAGCAGGAACAAGAAGAACCACCAGGCGCCGTAACCCACGGCGTCGCCGCCGAGCACGCTGGCCCCGACCACGCTGACCGGCGAGTCCGGTCGATTCTGCCCGCCGATCCGATCGAACAGCGCTGGGATCTTCTGCGGGAACTGCTTGAGGCCCTGCCAGGTGTTGGCGAACATGGTGCCGGTGAAGGTCACGGTCTTGCCTACCGCGGCTGCCGGTCCGTAGTGCAGGGTCACGGCGGGTTGCTGCGGTGTCACGCCGATCGCGCCGACCAGCTTGTCGCCCTGCCCACCCAGCGCCGAGACCGGCACCCGGGCCACGTCGACCAGCAGCGTGCGCTGCTGTCCGGCACGCTCGAGCCGAAACTCTGTCGGACCGGAATGGCTCTGGATTGCGCCGATCAGGTCGGTGGAGTTATGCACCGGGGTACCTGCCACGGCCAGCACGCGATCTCCTGGCTGCAGGCCCGCATTCCTAGCCGGCGCGGGGGACCCCGGCTGGCAAGAATTGTCGGCTCGCACCTCAAGGCACTGGCTGATCTTGGACACCACTGCGGGGGCCGACCCCCGGTCGAGGTTCGGCAGGCCGGTCGACACCGCCATCACGTAGATCAACACAATGCCCACCACGAAGTGGGCCATCGAGCCCGCGGAAAGCACCACAACCCGCTGCCAGGTGGGGAAACGGAAAAACGCCCGCTTGCGGTCGTCCGGATCGGGTAGCTCGTCCATCGCGGTCATCCCCGCGATATCGCAAAACCCACCGGCCGGGATAGCTTTGAGGCCGTACTCAGTCTCTCCCCGGCGAAAGGAGAACAGGGTAGGACCGAAGCCGATGAAGTAGCGGCGCACCTTCATCCCGAAGGCCTTTGCGCTGTACATGTGGCCGGCCTCGTGCAAGGCGACGGAGATCCCTATGCCCAGCGCAAACAGCACTACCCCCAGCACGAACGTCACGCTGTACTCCTCACTTTGGGCTCCTACCGGCCCGGGCGAGCCGGCCGCCCAGCAGTTCCCTGGCTCTGCTCCGAGACCAGTCCTCGGCGGCCAGCACGTCTTCCACCGTAGTCGGGTCGGCCCGCCACCCGTGCGCCTCACCCAGCACGGCGGCCACCGTGTCGACGATCTCACGGAAGGAGATGCGACGCTCGAGGAAGGCCGCCACCGCCTCCTCGTTGGCCGCGTTGAACACCGCGGGAACGCACCCACCGGCGACACCCGCCTCCTTAGCCAGCTCGATGGCAGGAAAAGTCTCGGTATCCACCGGCTCGAAGGTCCAGTTCACTGGGTTGTCGAAGTCGCAGGCTGGGGCCGCGTCGGCAACGCGATCCGGCCAGCCCAGCGCCAGCGCGATCGGCAACCGCATGTCCGGTGGACTGGCCTGGGCGATCGTCGAACCATCGGTGAAGGTGACCATCGAGTGAATCACCGACTGCGGGTGCACCACTACGTCGATGCGATCGTAGGAAATACCGAACAGCAGGTGCGTCTCGATCAGCTCCAGGCCCTTGTTCACCAGGGTGGCCGAGTTCACCGTCACTACCGGCCCCATCCGCCAGGTCGGGTGCGCCAGGGCCTGCTCGGCGGTGACCCCGTCGAGCTCCTCGCGGTGGCGCCCGCGGAAGGGCCCTCCAGACGCGGTGAGCACCAGCCGGGATACCTCCGCCCGGCGGCCGGCGCGCAGGCATTGGGCCAGCGCCGAATGCTCGGAGTCCACGGGCACGATCTGGCCGGGCGCGGCGGCGCGGGTGACCAGCGTGCCCCCAGCCACCAGCGACTCCTTGTTGGCCAGCGCCAGGATGGCGCCGCTGCGCAGCGCCGCGAGCGTCGGTGCCAAGCCGCGGGAACCGGTCACGCCGTTGAGCACCACGTCGGCGGGCTGGGTCGCGACGAGCTCGGCCACTGCCTCGGGACCGACCAGGATCCGGGGCATCCGGTAGCCGCCCCGGTTGTACCCGCATCGCTGCGCTTCGGCGAACAGCGCAAGCTGCAGGTCCTGCACCGCCCGGCCGCGAGCGACCGCCACGGCGGGTGCGCCGAACGCCAGCACCTGTGCAGCCAGCGCCTGCGGGTCCGTCCCGCCGGCAGCGAGCCCGACCACGCGAAAGCGATGGGGGTTGCGGTGAATCACGTCCAGCGCCTGGACACCGATCGACCCGGTGCTACCCAGCAGCAGCACCGTGCGTGGCCGATCCGAGGAGTCCATCTAGGTCATTGTTCCCGATGGCAGCGTGTTATGACCGGCCGCTGGCGAGGTATGCGAAAATGACGTCGTGGCACTGACCGACCAGCATCCGGAAGACCAGCACCCTACCGTCCAGCACGGGGTGGACCCGAACGAGGAACCGTCCGCCGCGTGGGGCTGGCATGGCACTCCTGTGCGGGCCGGCAAGATTGCTGGGTGGTTTACCGCCTTCGCGCTGTTCGCGATGCTCATCGGGAACAATGAGGGGCACGTGGGAGACATCTTCCTGATCGGCCCCGGCGCCCTGCTCGTGGTGATGCTGATCGCTAGCCACCTCAAGGCCCGCAAAGCCAAGCGACTCTGAGGATCGGCGGGTGGCCGGCACCCGCGGTCCCCCGGCCGTCGAGCTGGAGGTCGGCGGCCGAACCGTCCGGATCACCAACCCGGACCGCGTGTACTTCCCCTCGCGGGGCGAGACGAAGATCGACCTCGCCCGGTACTACCTCGCGGTCGGTGACGGTATCGTTCGCGCGCTGCGCGGGCGTCCCTGCATGCTGCACCGGTTCCCGAGCGGAGTCACCGGGCCGAAGGTGCACCAGAAGCGCCTGCCTGCGGGCGCTCCGCCGTGGGTGCAGACCGTGCGGGTGGACTTCCCCTCTGGCCGCTGGGCCGACGAACTGTGCGTCACCGACCTCGCCGACGTGATCTGGGCAGTGCAGATGAGCACCGTGGAGTTCCACCCGTGGAACACCCGTGCCACCCACGTGGAGCACCCCGACGAGTGGCGCATCGATCTGGACCCGCAACTCGGAACCGGGTTCGCCCAGGCGCGCCAGGTGGCTGTGGTGGTGCAGGAGGTGCTCGCCGAGCTCGGCGCGGTGGGCTGGCCGAAGACCTCTGGGGGCCGGGGCATGCACGTCTACGTGCGAATCGAGCCGCGCTGGGGCTTCGCCGACGTGCGCCGCGCGGCTCACGCCTTCGCTCGTGAAGTGGAGCGGCGCGCACCGGATCTGGTCACCACCGCGTGGTGGAAGCGGGACCGGATCGCCGCGGTGTTCGTCGACTGGAACCAGAACACCCGCGACCATACGATCCGCGGCGCCTACTCCGTGCGCGGCGTACCCGCGGCGGTGGTGTCCACCCCGCTGCGCTGGGCCGAGGTGCCCGATGCCGAACCCGGTGACTTCACGCTGGCCAGCGTGCCCGAGCGGTTCGCCCGCCTGGGCGACGTGCACGCCGACATCGACGATGCGGTGTTCTCGCTGGAGCCCCTCCTGGAGTGGGCCGACCGAGACGCACTCTAGAGCGGCCGATCAGGTAGTCGTCAGGACGTCGGCGAGGTTGAACCGGACCGGGCGCTCGAGTTGGTCGTAGGTGCAGGAACGCGGTTCGCGATCGGGGCGCCAGCGGACGAACTGGGTGGTGTGCCGGAATCGCACGCCTTCCATGTAGTCGTAGCGGACCTCGACGACGCGCTCGGGGCGCAGCGGGGTGAAGGACAGGTCTTTGCCGGCATTCCAGCGGCTGGTCTCGGACTTACGCGGGGTGCGCTCCCCCTCCTCCTGCCGTGCCCAGGCCCACGGGTGGTCGTCGAAACTGGTGACGAGTGGCTGCAGCTCGGCCAGCAGCTCCCGGCGCCGAGCCATCGGGAAAGCCCCGACGACGCCTACCGACACGAGGACGCCCCGGTCGTCGTAGAGGCCCAGCAGTAGCGAGCCTAGGGCGTCCGGACCGGATTTGTGCAACCGGTAGCCGGCGACGACACAGTCGGCGGTGCGCTCATGCTTGATCTTGGTCATCACCCGCTTGTCCGGCTGGTAACGCAGGTCGAGACCCTTGGCGATCAGCCCGTCCAGCCCGGCGCCTTCGAACTGAGCGAACCACCGGCGGGCGACGTCCTGGTCCTGCGTCGCCGGTGTGACATACACCGGCGCGACGGCGCCGGCGAGCGCCTCCTCCAGCGCCGCGCGTCGGTGCGCGAGCGGTTCTTGGGTGAGGTCGTCGTCTCCCAGGGCGAGCAGATCGAACGCGACGAAGCTCGCCGGGGTCTGTTCGGCAAGCAGCGTGACCCGGCTGGCGGCAGGGTGGATGCGCTGCTGCAGCGCCTCGAAGTCCAGCGTGTTGCGGTCCTGATCGGCGATTACGATCTCGCCGTCGATCACCGCGCGAGCTGGGAAATTCTCCAGGACAGCGGTCACGATCTCCGGGAAGTAGCGGGTCATCGGCCGTTCCTTGCGGCTGCCGATCTCGACCTCGTCACCGTCGCGAAAAATGATCGATCTGAAGCCGTCCCATTTCGGTTCATAGTGCTGGCCGGCGGGAATCGCGGTCGCAGGCTTGGCCAGCATCGGCGCGACAGGCGGCATGACGGGAAGGTGCACGGTGTCAGTGTCCTCGCCAGTCGGTCAGCCCGCTCTCATCGGTGTCGTGCAGTGGGCGCGCTGGGCTTCGGCTGCCAATGCGGCATGATTCAGAAGGGAATGATCGTATGCAGGCATTCCGAGCTGTTCGAGTACGCCCAGCAACTGTGCTTGTGGATCCCCGCTGAGGGTGTGGCATCGGTACGCGACGTGGCCATCGGGGCGGACGAGGATCGCACCGTCGTCGGCAATCCCGTAGCGCGCCAACCAGGCACCAGAAGGATCTCGGAGAGTTCCCACCGGGCCGCCCACCACGTGGCAGGTTAGCGGCGGGCACCTATCCCGGCCCGCGCGCTCGGCCGCGCGCACCCACGCCGTGCCGTGGGGACCGGCGAGAAGAACGAAGCCGTCGCCGAACAGATCAATCGTCGAAATTGGCGCGCCGCCGCGTTCCAGCCAGACGTGGGGAGCGAGGTGGCCGGGACGGGCCGTGGGGACGTAGTCGGTGTAAGGGTTCTGCACCTGTGGTGCCGTCGTACCATCGGGCACGACCGCGGTCGATGCGTAGGCGTATCCGAGGACGAGTCCGTCGCTGCGCCGGCGTTCATGGGTGGCCTGCCGGTCCCGCTCGCTAGCGCTGGACTCAAGCTCGTGGCGCATGTTGCGCACGCTTTCCGCTACTGTCCAGCGGGCGATCGGGAGGCGTTCGGCGTCGTAGGAGTTCAGCAGGGCCTCCCCCGCCCACCCGTTGAGGACCGCGGCGAGCTTCCACGCGAGGTTATGCGCGTCCTGGATACCGCAGTTCATGCCAAACCCGCCCCAGGGAGGGCACTGGTGGGCAGCGTCACCAGCGAGGAATACCCGACCGTCGCGGAAGTGGGTGGCCACCTGGGCGCTCGGTTCCCACTGCCAGACCCGCACGATTCGCACGTCGAGGTCGGCCCGACCCACTCCGGCCCGTACCAGTTCGGTGCACCGGTCGTCGGTGAAGTCCTGGATCGACTCGCCTCGCTGGGGATGATAAGGGCTGATCATTCGCCAGCGGCGAGCGTTGTCGGCGAGCGCGAACAGGCCCGTCACCTGAGGGTTGTGCACGTAGGACAGGCCGGCGAGCCGGTCGGCGAGGTGGGGCCGCAGGTCGGCCTCAAAGAAGATGTTCACCCAATGCGCGATCGCTGCCTGGCCGACCAGGTCGATGCCGAGCGCCGATCTCACCATGCTGCGCGCTCCATCGGCCCCGATCAGATAGGCGGCCCGGACCCGCAGCGCCGTGTCCGAGCCGCGCTCGACGAGCTGGGCGATCACCCCCTGACCGTCCTGGGCGAGCCCCACCAGCTCGGTGCCGAAGCGAACCCGCCCCGGTCCGAGCCGCTCGGCGTGCGCCGCCAGCACTGTTTCGAGCGCGTCCTGGTGGCACAAGAAGGAGCTGGTCGGGCTGTGTCCAGTCGGCTGCCAGATCGGGCTCCGCTGGAAGTCCTTACTGGTCAGCGTCTCCCCGACGTACATCGCCAGACTTTGCTCCCGTGGCAGCCCCGCGGCCTCCACCGCATCGGTGACCTCCCACTGGCGGAACAGCTCCATGGTGCGGGTGGAGATGTGCAAGGCCTTGGGAAACGGCGTCGTGCCCGGATGCTTCTCGACGAGCAACGAGTTCACGCCGAAACGCGACAGCAAGATCGATGCGCTTAACCCGACCGGGCCACCGCCAACAATCAGGACCGGAACCTCAAGCGTGTCGGACATGGTTGACTCTCCTTCTTGACAGTCGCGTTCACCTGCAACCTGCACCACCACCGTCCGGTGCACTCCTGGAAAGCCACTGGGAACCGGCTGCCGGCCCGCTGGGAATCCGCTGGAACGCTGCGGGTTCCGCCCCGAAACGGCGCGCTATAGCGTTTGTTCTGGAATCGCTGGAAGGGGAAGGGATGGAGTTTCGCCTCCTCGGTCCCCTCGAGGTGTGGCACGGTGGCCAGCAGCTGGCCCTGGGCGGGGCGAAGCAGCGAGCCCTGCTCGCCGCCCTATTGCTGCGGGCCAACCAGGTGGTCCCCGCCGACCGGCTGATCGACGACCTCTGGGGCGACCAGCCGCCGGGCACTGCGGCCAACGTCCTCCAGGGATACGTGGCCGGCCTGCGCAAGGCACTCGAGCCGGGCCGGGCGCGGGGCGCCGGGCACGAGGTGCTATTGACCCGTCCCGGGGGCTACCTGGTACGGGTCGGCGACGACGCGCTCGACATCCAGCGCTTCGAGCGGTTGGCGGAGCACGGGCGCGAGGCGCTGGCGGTGGATCCGGTGATCGCTTCGGCGCGGCTGCGGGAGGGATTGGCGCTGTGGCGGGGACCGGTCCTGGCAGACGTTGCCGACGAGGCGTTCGCCCAGAGCGAGATCCGTCGATTGGAGGAGTGCCGGGTCCAGGCCCTCGAGGACCGCCTCGAGGCCGACCTGGCGATGGGTCGGCATACCGACGTCATCCCGGAGCTCGAGGCACTCGTGACCGAACATCCCCTGCGGGAGCGGCTTCGTGGCCAGCTGATGCTCGCGCTCTACCGGGCGGACCGGCAGGCCGAGGCCTGCGATGTCTACCACCGTGGGCGGGCAATCCTGAACGAGGAGCTGGGCATGGCGCCCAGCCCGGCGCTTCAGCAGCTGCTCACGGCGATCCTCAACCAGGACGCCTCCCTCACCCCGCCGTTACGCGTCCCGTCCAGCGAGCTGGACCCGCAGGTCGCGTCCACGCCCCCGGTCCTACACAACCTGCCCGCAGAGGTCACCTCCTTTGTGGGCCGGGAGCGCGAGCTCAAGGAGGTCGAGCACCTGCTCACCGGTGCCCGGCTGGTCACGTTGACCGGCGCTGGCGGCTCGGGAAAGACTCGGCTGGGGCTGCGGGCGGCCGCGCACCTGCTGCTCGACTACCCCGACGGTGTCTGGGTTGTCGAGCTGGCCCCGCTGGCCGAACAAGCTCTCGTCCCGCAGGCAGTCGCCGCGGTGCTCGGCATCCGCGAGCAGCCCCCGGCAACGATCAATGACACGCTGCTCGAGTGGCTGCGGCCCAAGCGACTGCTCATCCTGCTCGACAACTGCGAGCACCTCATCGGGTCGTGCGCCGAGCTGGCGTACCGGATGCTGCTGGGTTGCCCGCAGCTGCGCATCCTGGCAACCAGCCGGGAGCCGCTGAACATCGACGGAGAGGTGGCTTGGCGGGTGCCGGTGCTGTCGCTGCCGGAGGCGGGCGCGACGCCAGCCATCGACACCCTCGGCCGTTACGCCGCGATCCGGCTATTCGTCGAGCGCGCCGCCGCTGGCATGCCGAGCTTCGCCCTGTGCGCGGACAACGCCGCCGCGGTGACGTTGCTTTGCCGCCGGCTCGACGGGATCCCGCTGGCGATCGAGCTGGCCGCAGCACGGGTGCGGGCGATCTCGCCGGAGGAGATCCTCGACCGGTTGGATAACCGGTTCCGCTTGCTGACCGCGGGTACCCGTAGCGCGGTCGCCCGCCAGCAGACACTGCGAGCGACGGTCGACTGGAGCCATGAGCTGCTTGACCCCGACGAGCGCACGCTGTTCCGCCGGCTGGCGGTGTTCGTAGGCGGATGGCGGTTGGACCAGGCCGAGGGCATCTGCGCCGACGAGGCCCTGCCGGCGAACGCGATCCTGGAACTGCTCGCCCGGCTCGTGGACAAGTCATTGGTGCTGGCCGAGCCGAATGTGGCCGGGTCGACCCGCTACCGGATGCTGGAAACCCTCCGCGACTACGCCTCGGAGCGGCTGCGTGCAGCCGGTGAGGAAACGGGCCTTCGCGGCCGGCACTTCCGCTGGTTCCTCGACCTGACCGAGACCGTCTACGACCAACGGATGGCGACCGGGTCGGATGCCCGGCTGACCGTGCTCGAAGCCGACCACGACAACCTGCGCGCGGCGCTGGGGTGGAGCCGCGACGCCGACCCGCAGGGCGCGCTGGCGCTGGCCGGTGCCCTATACGACCTGTGGCTGGCAGGAAACGTCGTGGAGGGCCGGCGCTGGTTAGCGGACATGCTGGCGCAGACCAGCGACGGGAGCGGTGCCCGGGCGCGTGGCCTGATCGCCGCCGGTCAGCTAGCGATGATCCAGCAGTCCCACGGGGAGTCACGTGAGCTCCTGGAGGCGGGACTGGACCTGGCCGTCGGACAGGGTAACCCGGTCATGGAGTCCTGGGCGCGCACGACGCTCGGCCTGCTCGCATGGATGTCGGAGGATCTGGCCGGCGCGCGCACCCACCTAGAGCGCAGCGTGCCGCTGCACGAGGCACTCGGAGACCGCTTCGGCACCGCACGCTCGTTGATCTACCTCGGCCTCACTACGTGCTTCGCCGCGAGTCTCGATCAGGGTCGTCCCGGTCTCGAACGCGGCTTGGACCTGGCTCGGCAGGTCGGAGACACCTGGGGCGAGGGTTTAGGACTGATCTTTCTAGGGATCGCCGAGATCGACGCCGGCGAACGGGCCGCCGCCGAGTCCCGCTTCCGCGCCGCGCTCGCGATGCGAATGCTCGGACCGATCCTGGCCGGTCCCTTGGATGGTCTGGCCGAGTTGACCTGTGACAAGGACCCCGAGCGGGCGATGCGCCTGTCGGGCGCGGCCGACTCCGTCCGCTTGCGCAAGGGCGGCGTGCGGCCGGCGATCCTCGTCCGGCGGGTGAAAGCCGTTCGGGCAAGGATCGAGCAGCGTCTGGGTCCGGCGGCCGCTGAACGGGCGCGAGAGGAGGGCCGCCAAATGACGGCAGAGGAAGCGGTCGCGTACGCCCTGAAGCGCTGATGTCAGCGGTGTCTCAACACTGCAGAGATGGTGACGAACCGGTCGCTTTGCGTTCCCGGAGGCCGTCGAGCGGGGCGGCGGCGAGCTGGCCGCAGGCGGCGGCGATCTCGCGGCCCCGGGTGTCCCGGACCGTGCAGGCTACCCCAGCGGCCTGGACTCGCCCCACGAACTCCTCCTGCGCGGGCCGCGGGCTGGCGTCCCATTCGCTGCCCGGGGTGGGGTTGAGCGGGATCAGGTTCACGTGTACCAGGGCGCCCAGGCGTTCGTGCAGTAGCCGGCCGAGCAGGTCGGCCCGCCAGGGCTGGTCGTTGACATCCCGGATCAGCGCGTACTCGATGGACACCCGGCGCCCCGTGGTGTCCGCATAATGCCGCGAGGCATCCAGCACCTCGGCGACCTTCCATCGACGGTTCACCGGGACCAAGGTGTCCCGCAACTCGTCGTCTGGGGTGTGCAACGACACCGCGAGCGTGACCTGCAGTCCTTCGGCGGCCAACCGCCGGATCGCCGGCACCAGACCCACGGTGGACACCGTCACCGACCGTTGAGATAGGCCCAGCCCGTCCGGGGCGGGCTGAGTGATCCGGCGGATGGCGGCGACCACCCGCTGGTAGTTGGCCAGCGGCTCGCCCATGCCCATGAAAACGACGTTGGACAGCCGGCCGGGTCCACCGGTCAGCTCGCCGTCGCGCATCGCGGCTGCGGCGGCGCGGACCTGATCGACGATCTCGGCGGTGGACAGGTTGCGGGTCAGCCCAGCTTGCCCGGTGGCGCAGAACGGGCACGCCATCCCGCAACCGGCCTGGCTGGATACACATACAGTGGCCCGGTCCGGGTAGCGCATCAGCACGCTCTCGGTGAAGGTCCCGTCCGCCGCACGCCACAGCGTCTTGCGAGTTGTGCCGCTGTCGCAGCAGAGGTGTCGAACCGGGGTGGCCAATTCAGGAAGCAATGCCGCAACAAGCCGATCCCGGCGTGCCGCGGGCAGGTCGGTCATCGCGGCAGGGTCGGTGCTCAGACGCGCGAAGTAGTGCCGGCCCAGTTGGTCGGCGCGAAATGCCGGCTCGCCCAGCTCAGCCACCACCGCGCGACGCTCGTCGCGGTCAAGGTCGGCGAGGTGCCGCGGCGGCATTCCACGGCGCGGGGCCTCGAATACCAATGGCAGCGCAGTCATCGCGCTTTCCAGTGTCCCACGGTGAGAACGGTGGACTCGCGGCGCAGGTGCAGACGGTAGCGGACGGGAATGGTCAATCCCGGGATCTGGGCGATGGCCCTCGCCGCCACCTCCGGCGTGAACTCGATGCGCAGGGCGTTGTCCAGGTCACCACGGTTGCGGAACCGCCAGATGGTGTCCACCCGGCGGCAGTCGAAACCCTGAGCGGCGAAGAACGCCTCGACAGCGGCCGGCCGGTACCGGGGCGCCGCCGCGCACAACCACTCGCCATAAGGGACATGGGTCCCGTCCAGGTCGATCACGACCATGCTCCCGCCCGGGCGCAGCACCCGGCGCGCCTCAGCCAGCCCACGTTCACAACCCGGCCCGAAGAAGTAGGCGACACGGGCGTGCACCAGGTCGACGCTCGAGTCGGGTAGCGGCAGCCGTTGAGCGCTACCGGCGAGCACCCGAACGCCAGCCAGGGCACCAACCCGTCGGCGGGCGCGCGACACCAATGGAGGGTGCGGCTCAACGCCGACCACACTGCGGGCCCGCTGCGCGAACCGCGGCAGATGAAACCCGTCCCCGCAGCCGATGTCGGCGACGTCGGCGTCACACCAGTCGATCCGGTCGGCCAATGCCGCCCACAGCGCCCCGTCGGCGTCGATCGCCTGATTTTCCCGTGCGTAGACCTCGGGCCAGTTCCAGATGTTGGGGCTGGCCAGCACGCCCGGGTCGGTCACCGGTCCATTGTGCCCGCGCGACAGGCACCAGGGACGAATCGAGTATTGTCGCGCAGTGACCGAGGACACACCGTTCTTCCCGGGGCTGGCCTGCTGGATCGACGTGTCGAGCATTGATCCCGCCCGCAGTCGCGACTTTTATGCCGGACTGTTCGGTTGGACCTACGACATCGACCCAGACCCAGGCGGCGGGGGCTACACCACCGCACTATGCGGTGGTCAACCGGTGGCCGGCCTGGCAGGCGTTCCGGTCGAGGCAGACCAACCGGTGGCCTGGCGATTGTATCTCGCGAGCGCCAACATCATACACACCGCCGACGTGTTCACCCAGTGGGGCGGTCAGGTGCTGTATGGGCCGGTGGCCGCGCCCGGACAGGGCAGCGTGCTCATCGGGGCGGATCCGACCGGCGGGGTGATCGGCTTCTGGGAGCCGGGGCCGCCGTGGCTGTTTCGTACCACCGACCCCGGGTCGCTGATCTGGGCCGAGTTGAACACCTGGGATGGCGAGGCGGCCGACGAGTTCTATGCGAACCTGTTCGGCTACCAGCAACACCAGATCGGTGACGGCCGCTACGTGGACTACACCACCTGGTCGCGTGGCGGCCCCACGATGCTGGCCAGGCTTCAGATGAACGAAGACTGGGCCCGTGACATCCCCGCGCACTGGATGCTTCACTTCGCGGTGGATCCACAGATCGGCACTGACGGTGCGGTCAATCGGGTCCTCGACCTTGGCGGACGGGTGGAGATCTATCCCTACGACACCGAGTTGGGCCGGATCGCGCGCGTCGCCGACCCCTCCGGGGCCAACTTCGCGCTGATCGATCCCACCGTGCGGGTCATGCCGCCGCCGACCAGCATCGCCGAGGAGGCCGGCAAAGAGTTGTCGGGCTGACCCTGTTCAGCCGCCGACCGGGACGAGCAGGCTCAGCAGCAGCCACGCCACGACCGCCGAGGGCAGCAGCGAGTCCATCCGGTCCATCAATCCGCCGTGGCCGGGCAGCACGGTACCCATGTCCTTGACGCCCAGGTCACGCTTGATCAGTGATTCGACCAGATCCCCTCCAGTAGCGGTGAGCACGATCGCCGCCCCGAACAACATCCCATGCCACGGCTGGCCGTCCAGCAGTAAGGTCACCGACAGCACCCCCGCGGCCGTCCCGACCAGCAGCGATCCGATGAAACCCTCCCATGATTTCTTCGGACTGATCGAAGGCGCCATCAGGTGCCGGCCGCCCAGCACGCCGGTGGCGTAGCCTCCGACGTCCGAGCCCACCCCGGCGAGCATCAGGCACAGAACCCGTGCCGCCCCGTCTGCGGGTACCACCAGCAACGTCGCGAAGGCGGCGAAGGCTCCCACGTACGTCGCGCTGAACACCGACGCGCTGACGTCGCGAACGTAGCCTGCCGCGCCGCTGGGAAAGCGCCACAGCAGGCAGACCAGCGCAGTGATGACGAAGGAGACGAGTATCCCGTCCCGACCGAACGGCCAGGCTAGCCACACCATCGCTTGACCGCCCAGCAGCACCGGTGGCAGCGAGACCCGGATACCGGCTTCGCGCAGAACCCGGGCCAGCTCCCAGCTGGACACGGCCACCGCAGCGGCCACGATCCCGATGAAGACCTGTCGCACAGTGAACAGAGCGACCAGGATCCCTGCGCCCAGCAGCAGCCCGACTGCTATCGCGGCCCACAGATTGCGGCCCGCCCGTCGACCGCGGGCGCGCTGCGCTGGGTGCACAGCGGAGCTAGGTTGCTCGGGCAATCCGCTGGCAGCCACTCACACCTCGAGCAGTTCGGATTCCTTGTGCTTGACGAGCTCGTCGATCTGACCCACGTACCGGTGTGTGAAGGCCTCTAGTTCCTTCTCTGCCCGTGCCACGTCGTCCTCGCCCGCCTCACCGTCGCGTCCGATACGGCTGAGCTGTTCCTTGGCCTTGCGACGGATGTTGCGGATGGACACCTTGGCGTCTTCGCCCTTGGTATGCGCCACCTTGACCAGGTCCCGGCGGCGTTCCTGGGACAGCTGCGGGAAGAGCACTCGGATGATGATGCCGTCATTAGTGGGATTGACGCCCAGGTCGGAGTCCCGGATCGCCTTCTCCATCGGCCGCAGCTGACTGGGGTCGTAGGGCTTGATCACGGCCATCCGAGCCTCGGGAACCGAGACGCTGGCCATTTGAATCAAAGGGGTGGCCGAACCGTAGTAATCTACGACGATCTTGGAGAACATCGTGGGGCTGGCGCGACCGGTACGCACGGTGGCGAGGTCCTCCTTGGCCACTGATACGGCCTTCTCCATCTTCTCCTCGGCGTCGAAGAGGGTGTCGTCGATCACGGCTGCTCCTTGTGAACTAGCGTCGTGCCACAGAGCTGACCAGGGTCCCGATGGGTTCACCACGTACCGCCCGGGCGATGTTGCCTTCGGTGAGCAGATTGAACACGATGATCGGGAGCTTGTTGTCCATGCACAGGCTGAACGCGGTCGCATCCGCTACCTTGAGGCCGCGTTCGAGCACCTCGCGATGGGTGATGTGGGTGAACATCGTAGCTGAGGGATCAATCTTGGGGTCTTCGGTGTACACCCCGTCGACAGCCTTGCCCATCAGCACGACCTCGCAACCGATCTCCAGTGCCCGCTGCGCGCCAGCGGTGTCGGTGGAGAAATAAGGCATTCCCACACCCGCCCCGAAGATCACCACTCGACCCTTCTCGAGGTGCCGGATGGCTCGGCGCGGGATGTAGGGCTCGGCGACCTGACCCATCGTGATGGCCGTTTGCACCCGGGTGTCGATCCCGTGCTCACGTTCCAGGAAGTCCTGCAGGGCCAGACAGTTCATCACCGTGCCGAGCAATCCCATGTAGTCACCGCGAGACCGTTCCATCCCGCCCTGCTGGAGTTCTTCGCCACGGAAGAAGTTTCCCCCGCCGATCACCACCGCCATCTGGACCCCGGTGGCGACCACCTCGGCAATCTGCCGCGCGACAGCCTTCACCACCTCCGGGTCCACCCCGACTCCACCACCGCCGAACATCTCGCCGCCGAGTTTGAGCAGCACTCTGCGGTATGCGGGAGCCACCAGCCGGTCGACCTTCATTTTGCGTCAGGCCTGGCCGACCTCGAAGCGAGCGAAGCGCCGCACAATCACCCCGGCCTCATCCAGCAGCGCCTTGACGGTCTTCTTGGAGTCCTGTACGGACGACTGCTCCAGCAACACCGCGTCCTTGTAGAAACCGTTGAGGCGACCTTCGATGATCTTCGGTAGCGCCTGCTCCGGCTTGCCTTCCTGGCGAGCGGTCTCCTCGGCGATGCGCCGTTCGTCGGCCAGCACATCCGCCGGTACGTCGCCCCGGGTGACGTAGCGCGGCTTCATGGCGGCAATCTGCATCGCCACGGCACGCGCCGTCTCCGCCGAACCGCCGTCATACGCGACGAGCACGCCCACCGCAGGCGGCAGGTCGGAGGCACGGCGGTGCAGGTAGGTGGCCACCTCACCGTCGAAGGACACAACCCGGCGCAGCTGCAGCTTCTCACCGATCTTGGCCGAGACGTCGTGCACCGCGTCGTCGACCGTGCCGCCGTTGAGCTGCGCCTGGGCGAGCGTCTCCGCGTCGGCGGGCCGGGTCCGGATCGCCTCAGCGACGATCTTGTCGGCGAGCTCCTGAAAGTCGGCGCCCTTGGCCACGAAGTCGGTCTCGCAGTTGAGCTCTATCATCACGCCACCCTCGGCCGCCACCAACCCATTGGCAGTGGCGCGCTCAGCACGCTTACCGACGTCCTTGGCGCCCTTGATCCGCAGCAGTTCAACCGCTCGGTCGAAGTCACCGCCGGATTCTTCCAGGGCCTTCTTACAATCCATCATCCCGGAACCAGTCAGGTCCCGGATCCGCTTCACATCGGCGGCCGAGTAATTCGCCATCGTGACTTACCGTCCTGGAGATTTCGTTATCGGATCGGAGCAGGTCGGGCAGCCGACCCCTTAGTTCTGCGATAGGCCGTTGGTGGCGGGCATCGGTTCCGCCGGCAGCGGCGCGGCCTCCTCTTGCCCGATGCTGGCGGAAACCGGGCTGCCGGACACCGGGCTACCGGAAACCGGGCTACCGGAAACCGGGCTACCGGACGCGGCGGGCACCGGGGCACTCGAGACCATCAGCTCCTGCTCCCATTCCGCCAACGGCTCGTGGACGCTGGACCCGACCTCGGGCTTGTCCGAACCATCGGCTCCGGCAGAGCGTCCGCCCCGCGACATCAAGCCGTCGGCGGTGGCGTCGGCCACCACCCGGGTGAGCAGCGCCGCGGAGCGGATCGCATCGTCGTTACCCGGGATGGGGTAGTCGACCTCGTCGGGATCGCAGTTGGTGTCCAGGATGGCCACCACCGGAATGCCCAGCTTGCGGGCCTCACCGACAGCGATCTGCTCCTTTTTGGTGTCGACTATCCACACCGCACTGGGCACCCGCTGCATGTCCCGGATCCCACCCAGCGTCTTCGCCAGCTTGTCTTTCTCCCGGGTGCGCATCAGGATTTCCTTCTTGGTCAGCCCGGAAAAACCGCCGGTCTGTTCCATCGATTCAAGCTCCTTGAGGCGCTGCAGGCGCTTGTGCACGGTGGAGAAGTTCGTGAGCATGCCGCCCAACCAGCGGTGGTTCACGAAGGGCATGCCGACCCGCTGCGCGTGATGCGAGATCGCTTCCTGGGCCTGCTTCTTGGTGCCGATGAACAGGATCGAACCGCCGTGGGCCACGGTCTGCTTGATGAACTCGTAGGCCCGGTCGATGTAGGTCAACGTCTGCTGCAGGTCGATGATGTAGATGCCGTTGCGCTCGGTGAAGATGTAGCGTTTCATCTTCGGGTTCCAGCGGCGGGTCTGGTGCCCGAAGTGCACGCCGGAGTCGAGCAGCTGCTTCATGGTGACGACGGCCATAGCCGGTGGACACCTCAATGTGTCAGGCGCGCTGGCTTGCGCCAGCACGCTCATGCGGTTGTCACGGCGGGCCGGGTTGGACCGCCGCCCTGGCGCCAGACCAGCGGCCGGACCCCGCGCGATCAAGACCGCGACGAGGACCGCCGGACGCCGAGGCCCCGGTAGGGCGCAGCGCTGGCACGCGAAGTCGACCCGCATGCGAGTCGCTTGTCCAGTGTACGGCCTGCCCACGTCCAACCGCAGCCCAGGTGGTCCCGCCGTCCGCAGCTGTCCACAGTGCCCGCGCTATCCCCAACGATCGGCCTCGTAGCTGGGCAGCCGGCATCGAGGCGGTGACGCTGTCGGTGTGTCTCGGACCCTGATCGCCACCATGCTCATCGCGGTTGTCTTCGGTGGGTCGTCGGTGCTGCACTACCTGCCCACCTTGCCTGATCACGCAATACCGACCAGCCGAGCGAGTGACGCAAATCTGACCGCTGTGGTGCACCGAACCGGACCTGATGACCTCAGCGAGGAACCCGCGCCTCGGTTTGGCTGGCCACTTCCCGGTTCCCCGACCGTGGTTCGGGCTTTCCATCCGCCGGCAGTGCGGTATGGGCCGGGACATCGCGGCGTTGACCTCGCTTCGGCGGCTGGTGCTGCGGTGCTCGCCGCTGGCGCCGGCACGGTGATATTCGCCGGGACGGTGGCCGGCCACGGCGTGGTGTCAGTGGCCCATCCAGGGGGTCTGCGCACGACATATGAGCCCGTGTCACCAACCGTCGCCGCCGGAGATCGGGTCGCCAGGGGTCAGCGGATCGGCACTGTGGCGCCCGGCCACCCGGGCTGTCCCGTCACCGCCTGCCTGCACTGGGGGGTCTTTCGCAGTCCTGAAAGAGGCGGGGCGCAGGACTCACAAAAAGACGCAGAACAAGACAGGCAATACCTGGACCCGCTGCGGCTGCTCGCCGGAGCGCGGGTGCGCCTGCTGCCGATCGACGAGCCGGCGGATCCCCAATGATGTCCGGGTGCAGGCACAACGCAGGTGCGTCAACCGGCGGAGGCTTCCAGCATCTTGCTCCGGAGCCGGAGCACCGCCCTGGTGTGCAGCTGGCATACCCGTGATTCCGTAACGCCGAGCACCCGGCCGATTTCGGCGAGGGTGAGGTTCTCGAAGTAGTAGAGCGAGACCACTACGCGATCCCGGTCGGTGAGCTGCGAGACCGCCTCAGCAAGCAGGCGCCTGCTCTCCACGGAATCGAGCAGTGCTCCCGGCTCCTGCGCGGCGTCGTCCGGCAGCGTCTCGGCGATCGACGTGCCGCCGCGGCCCACCGCCATGAGTTCATCCAGCGCGATCACACTGGTGAGCTGTAGCTGGGCATAGAGCTCCCGCAGGTCAGCGACGCTGACACCGAGCTCCGCAGCCACCTCCGCATCGGTAGCCGAACGTTGCAACCGACTCTCCAGGCGTTCCAGCGCACGCTCCACTTCGCGGGCCCGGCTGCGCACCGAACGGGGCACCCAATCCTGTGCACGCAACTCGTCGAGGATCGCGCCGCGAATCCGCTGCATCGCGTAGGTCTCGAATTTCAATCCGCGCTCGGGCTCGAACCGGTCGATGGCATCCCACAGGCCGAACACGCCCGATTGCACGAGGTCCGCGATATCGACATGGGCGGGTAGTCCTGTACCAACCCGGCCGGCCACGTATTTGACCAAAGGCGCGTAGTGCAGCACCAGCCGGTCACGAAGGGTCGCGTCGCGATGCTGCCCGTAGGCCTGCCACAACGCCACGATGCCGGCTTCCACCTCCCCGACCCTGCCGCCCGCGGTCCCGCTACTGGCCGCGGGCGGCAGGGTCGGGGAATCGGCCGGGGTTACAGCAGTCAGGATGCGGTCACGACCCCCGGGGTACTCAGGAACGGGGGTGGCTCCGGTCATGGATCGCTTTCAGCCTCTCGACAGTGACATGCGTGTAGAGCTGCGTGGTGGCGAGCGTAGCGTGACCGAGTAACTCCTGAACGGCGCGCAGATCTGCGCCACCCTCCAGCAGATGAGTCGCGGCACTGTGCCGCAGGCCGTGCGGACCCATATCGGGCGCACCCGGCACCGCACCTACCGTGTCGTGCACGACAGTGCGGATGATCCGCTGATCGACCCGGCCACCCCGCGCTCCGAGGAACAGCGCCGCTGCGGAATGCGGTTGCGCGAGCGCCGGGCGTCCCTGTTCGAGCCAGCGCAGCAGTGCGCGTTGCGCGGGCAGCCCATAGGGCACTGCGCGTTCCTTGGCGCCCTTGCCGAGTACCCGGAGCAGACGCCGCGGCGAGTCGACATCGCCAAGGTCAAGACCACAAAGCTCGGCCACGCGTATCCCGGTTGCGTACAGCAGCTCCACCGCGGCATGATCACGTAACGCCATCGGGTCCGCCTCGGCGGCACCGCGGTGCGCGGCGTGCAGCGCGGCGGCAGCCTGTTGCGGATGCAACACCGCGGGCAGGGCTCGCTGCGGGCGCGGCGCGACCAGCCGCCACCCCGGGTCGCTGGCCAGCACACCGGCTCGAGTAGCCCAGGCGGTGAACGCCCGGGCCGCCGCCGCCCGCCGCGCCATCGTGCTGCGCCGGTGCCCGCTACGGCGTTGCGCGCCCAACCAGCCGCGCAACAGCGGAAGGTCCAACTCCGCGAGATCATCGCGACCCCCATCCGCCAAATACTGCAACAACGCGGTGACGTCACCGCGGTAAGCCCGCACGGTGTGCGGCGACAGCCCACGCACTGACCGAAGATGGGCCGCGAAGCGCTCCCGATGCACGGTCAGGGCGTCCGGTAACGAGTCAGGCGCTGAAGGATCCTCGCTCACCCGCCGGACGCTGCGCTCCCGACGGTGCCACGTCAAGCACCGCCACGCCCCCATTCATGAAGCACTGTCGGGCTGCACCCGGTGCCAGCCGCTCACTCCGCACCCCACGAGACCCTGCAGCTCCAACAGTGGCAGCGCGGAGCGCACCCGGTGCAGCGGCACCCCGGAATCGCGCACAAGCTGCTCAGGGTGGCGGGGGGCCCGCGCCGGCAACGCCTCGTACACCGCCAGCAATTCCGGGTTCAGCCCGTCGGTGCATCGGCGGGGGATGCTGAGCGGGGTGGCGAGGTCCGTCCCGATCCGCCCCACCGCCTCGATTACCTCTGCCGCCCGAGTGACCAACAGCGCCTGCTCGTCGCGTACCAGCAGGTGGCAGCCCGCCGACAGCGCCGACGTGACCGGGCCCGGCACCGCCATCACGACCCGGCCGAGCGCCGCGGCGGCGGCTGCGGTGCGCCGGGCGCCGCTGCGCACGCCGGCCTCCACCACGACGGTGCCGGTCGCGAACGCGGCGATCAGGCGGTTGCGTACCAGGAAGCGGTGCCGCGCAGGCCAGACACCGGGTGGATACTCGCTGACTACCGCGCCGTCCTCAGCGATCCGGTCCAGCAGTCTGTGGTGGCCTGCTGGGTAGGTCCGGTCCAGCCCACAGGCCTGCACCGCAACGGTGCGACCGTCGGCAGCCAGCGCACCGCGGTGCGCGGCACCGTCGATGCCGAACGCGGCGCCGGAGACCACGGTAAAGCCACCTTCGGCAAGGTCGTAGCCGAACTCGGCCGCGACGTGCTCCCCGTATCCGGTCGCGGCCCTGGCCCCCACCACCGCCACCCCCCGCTCGCTGAGCTCGTCGAGGCGGCCGCCTCCCCGTACCCAGAGCGCCACCGGGGCCCGCCAGCGATCGTCAGCCTGGGCAGTGGGCGTGGCGAAGCAGGTGAACGCCTCGGCGGGCCACTCGGCGTCCTCGGGAATGACCAACCTGCCTCCCAGTGCGGCAACGGCTGATAGGTCGGCTTCGGCCCGATCGTCCGCTCGACGGGCCCCCGTCTCCGCGGCCACCCGGTGGGATACCTGTCCAGCGGCCACCAACCGGGCAGCCCGCATCGGACCTGCATCGATGATCAGCTCGGACAACGCGGGGGCCGGAGGCTCGGCGACCCGGCTGAGATAAGCCCGCGCCCGCCGCAGCTCCCGCTCTCCCGATGTCATGCCGCCCTCCGGTCCCGCAGCCCCATCGCGGCGCTCACGTCCTCGACCAGCGGGCGCTCCCGTCCGGCCAGGTCAGCCACCGTCCACGCCAACCGCAGGGTGCGGTCCGCTCCTCTCGCCGTCACCATCCCCCGATGCAGCGCTGCCGCGATAGGTTCAGTCACCGCCCGGGGCAGCCGGAACCGCCGCCGCAACACCGGTCCGGGCACCTCGGCATTGGTGCTCCAGCCGGTGCCTGCCCACCGGGCACGGGCGGCTTCGCGGGCCCTGAGCACCCGTTCGCGCACTATCGCGGTGCTCTCCGGCTCTGCGGCGGATTCACCCATGTCCTTGAGCGGGCGCATCGCCACCCGCAAGTCCACCCGGTCCAGCAGCGGCCCGGACAGCCGACCCAGGTACCGCCTGCGCGCCGACGGGGCGCAGGTGCAGTCTCGCTCGTCGGGCGGAGCGCACGGGCACGGGTTGGCTGCCAGCACAAGCAGACACCGCGCTGGGTATCTCACCACCCCATCCCGGCGAGCCAACCGGATCTCGCCATCCTCCAGCGGGGTGCGCAGCGCCTCCAACGATCGTGGCCCGAACTCAGCGACCTCGTCGAGGAACAGCACCCCACGGTGCGCGCGGCTGACCGCGCCCGGCTTGGCCAATCCCGAGCCACCGCCGACCAGCGCGGCCACCGAGCTGGTGTGGTGTGGGGCAACGAAAGGAGGAAGTGTGATCAGCGGAGTCTCCGGGGAGAGCAGGCCTGCTACCGAGTGCACTGCGGTCACCTCGAGCGCCTCCTGGCCGGTGAGCGCCGGAAGTAGCCCCACCATCCGCTGCGCCAACATGGTCTTGCCCGTACCCGGCGGCCCGGTAAGAAGCAGATGGTGCCCCCCTGCTGCGGCGACCTCCACCGCCCAGCGGGCGTCTCCCTGTGCCAGTACGTCGCCGAGATCGGGAACCGCCGCCGGCGGTGCCGGGCGCGGCGGCCCCGGGCAGGCCAACTCGACGGTGGGGTTTCGCAGCCAGCTGAGCACCTCCTTCAGACACGTCGCGCCGCGCACCCGGACCCCATTCACCAGGGATGCCTCGGCGAGCGAGGCGGTCGGCACCACCACCTGACCGATGCCGACCTGGCGCGCCGCAACCACGGCCGGCAGCACTCCGCGTACCGGACGCAGCCGGCCATCCAGGGCCAGCTCACCAATCAGCACCAGCCCGCACAGCCGCTCGGCCGGGATCCGACGGTCAGCGGCCAGTAAGGCGCACGCAAGCGCGAGGTCGTAGCTGCTCCCGCCCTTGGGCAGGGTGGCAGGCGACAGCGCGAGGGTCATCCGCCGCGGTGGCCACCGCTCACCCGAGTTGATCACCGCTGCCCGCACCCGGTCCCGCGCCTCGGACAGAGCGGTATCGGGCAGCCCGACCATGTGCAGCCCCGGTAGTCCCGGACCGATATGGGCCTCGATCTCCACCAGCATCCCGTCGACCCCATGCAGCGCCACCGCCCAGGCACTGGCCAGCGACATCAGAACGCACCCTGAAGGTGTTCCACGGTGACCGGCCCGTCCGGTGGGCACAGCACCGCCAGCACGTCGAAGCGGATCTCGCACCAGCCGACCCGGTGCGCTCGCAGCCACTGCGCCGTAATCCTCCTGATCCGGGCCGCCTTCGCCCGCGTCACGGCCTCGGACGGCTCCCCGTACCCGGTCCCCGAACGGGTCTTTACCTCGCAGACGACGAGGCGCTCACCATCGGTTGCGACGAGATCGACCTCGCCCTCCCGGCACCGCCAGTTGCGCGAGAGGACCACAAGCCCGGTGCTGGCGAGATAGTCCGCAGCCACCTCCTCCCCCCGTTTGCCCAGCTCGTCGCTACGGCGGTCCGCAGCCTGCGCCGTCGTCTCCATCGCGATCTCTCCGTCCCTCGGCGATCTATAGCCATGAGGCTGCCGGGCCGCCGAAGCGCGGTCGACGTCGCGAAGACGGATCTGTGGACAACAGGGCGGGTGTGGATAAGTGGGGTGCGGAGTGCAGGTGGCTCACGGGAGTGTCAGGGTGGAGTGGTAGCGCAGACGTGCGCCCAAGCCCAGCAGCCCGGCTGAGTGAGCGGGCAGCTGTCGCGGCCGGCGCGGTCGGCTGGGTAGCCAAGACTCCTCCCAGATAGAGGCCGTGGCGCTCGCAAGACAGCACGCGCCCGGGTCAGCCGCCGAAAGGGGCTCCTTCGGGCAGCCGTAAGTCGGGCTTGTCCACTTCTTCGATATTGACGTCTTTGAACGTGAGCACTCGGACGTATTTAACGAATCGGGCCGGCCGGTACATGTCCCACACCCAGGCATCGGACATCCGCACCTCGAAGTACACCTCACCGTCGGCGTTGCGCGCCTGTACATCCACCTCGTTGGCCAGATAGAAGCGCCGCTCGGTCTCCACGACATAGGCGAACTGTCCGACGACGTCGCGGTACTCCTTGTAGAGCGACAGCTCCATCTCGGTCTCATACTTCTCGAGATCCTCGGCGCTCATCGACAGCCCATCGGTCGCTTCATCGGGTGCTGACCTCTCCTGCTCTCGGCAATACCCCATTCTGGACCACTGTCGGCGGCACTATCGGCCACAACCTCGCCCGCGGCGCGCTGCGGGGCGGGGCAGTGATGCTATGCCTTCGCGCTGCCAGGACGACGTTGACGTAGCTGAACCGGTGTTCGGCGGACGGGCCATGCGCGAGCAGGGACGCGTTGTGCTCGGGCGTGCAATAGCCCTTGTGCTCACCGAAGCCATACCAGGGCATCCGCTCGTGTACCTCACCCATGATCCGGTCGCGAGCTACTTTGGCCAGCACCGAGGCCGCTGCCACGCAAGCGGCAGCCCGGTCCCCGCCGATCACCGCCATGTTCGGAGCCGTCAGGCCAGGCACCCGAAAGCCGTCGGTGAGCACGTAACCGGGATGCACCGCGAGGCCGGCGACGGCGCGCCGCATGCCTTCCAGGTTGGCCACGTGCACCCCCAGCTCGTCGACCTCATCGGGTGGGATCACCACCACGTTCCTCGCGACTGATCTGGTGCTGATCAGGTCGTGGTAATGGTCCCGGCGCGCCGCGGTGAGCAGCTTGGAGTCGGTGAGCCCGGCCAGAGCCACCGCGTCCGCTGGCCGTAGCACGCACGCAGCGACCACCAGCGGCCCAGCGCAGGCACCCCGACCGGCCTCGTCCACCCCAGCGACCGGGCCCAGACCCTTGCGGTGCAGCACAGTCTGCAAGGCCCACATGCCGGCGTCCCTGCGCACCACCGCCCTCGGCGGTCGCGGCAGGGCCTGACGGGTGTTGCGTCCCACAGCCGGCACGGTCGTCAGCTACGCCTCCCGGCGACCACCCGCTCCCGCAGCCGCCGGCCGCCGCGAAGTACCGGCCAGCTCAGCACCAGGCCAGCGGCCAGCGGAAGTCCGGACGGCGGGGACGAGCCGGAAGGCGCCGGCGCGCCCAGGGCCCTGGCGTGCTGCGGGTCAGGGTCGGAGATACCCTGCCAGCGAGAGAACGGAAGCACGATCACCCGAGCCTTACCGATGACGTTGCTCACCGGCTGCGTGCCCGACAGCTGGTCCGCCACGTGCCGTCGCGAGTCCGCACTGTTGTTCCGGTTGTCCCCCATCATCCACAGGTTGCCCTGCGGCACCGTGACCGGCCCGAACTCCTCCTGGGGCTCGTGCCCGATGAAGACGGCGTAGGGCTCGGTCAGCGCGGTACCATCGACCGTCACCCGGTTCTGCTTGTCGCAGCACTGCACCGTCTGACCACCGACCGCTATCACCCGCTTGACAAAGTCCCGCTCGTCCGGCGGAGCGAGGCCGACCAATGCGCCGGCCTGCTGCAGCCCATTGATCAAGATGTTGTCCGAACGCTGGCTGGTGAACTCACTGGCCCAGGAGTCGGTACCGCGGAAAACCACCACGTCGCCGGATGCCGGACCGCGGAACCGGTAGGTCAGCTTGTCGACCAGCACCCGATCGTTGGTGCAGCCAGGGCAACCATGCAGGGTCGGTTCCATGGATGCCGAGGGGATCACGTAAACCCGAGCCAAAAACGTCTGAATCAAGAACGTGAGCACCAGCGCGGTGAGCACCAGGATCGGTACCTCGCGCCAGAACGAGCCCTTGCCGCGCTTGGACAGGCGATGCCGGTGCACGCGGCGGTCAGGGAAATCGCCGGGATCGTCGCCACGAGCGGGTTCGGTCGAGCGAGCCAGGTGGGCCACGTCCTCAGGCTATCGACAGATGGCCGGTGCGGGGGGATCAGGACGCGGACGGCGTCTCACGCTTCTCCTTGATCTTGGCAGCCTTACCCCGCAGATCGCGAAGGTAGTACAGCTTGGCGCGCCGAACATCCCCGCGGACGACGACCTCGATCTTGGCGATGTTCGGCGTATGCACCGGAAAGGTGCGTTCCACACCCACGCCGAAGGACACCTTGCGCACAGTGAAGGTTTCCCGCGCTCCGCCGCCCTGACGGCGAATGACGGCACCTTGGAAGATCTGCACCCGCTGGCGCGAGCCCTCGATGACGCGGACGTGCACCTTGAGCGTGTCACCAGGTCTGAAGTCGGGGATATCGGACCGCAGCGACTTCGCGTCCAGGGCGTCCAGGGTGTTCATCGCAAGTCCATCCTCGTCATTCGTGTGCTGTGCACGGTTTGGAGCGCCCGGGGTGGGCGCGAACAGCGGCGTCGGTGATGGCAAGAACGTCCGCCCCGGGTGCAGTCCCTGCCTTGCTGCGCTGTGGCAACCGATCCAGTGTGCCAGACGCTGCCGTCGGCGATGAAACCGGGAGTTGACATCTGGTGGCGTTCATCCGCGCGGGATGGCGAGACCCTCGAGTACGGCGCGGTCCGCGCCATCCAGGGCACCGGCTGGCAACGCCGTCAGCAGATCGGGACGCCGCGCAGCGGTGCGTTCCACCGCGCGGTCGCGACGCCACCGGGCGATCGCGGCGTGGTTACCCGAGCGGAGCACGGCCGGGACCTCCCGGCCCCGCCACACCTCTGGACGGGTATAGCACGGTCCCTCCAGCAGGCCGTCGGAAAACGAGTCCTGCGTCGCTGAGGCGGGGTTGCCCAGCACCCCAGGCAGCAGCCGAGCGATCGCCTCAACCATCACCAGCACGGCGACTTCACCACCGACGAGCACGTAGTCGCCGATCGATATCTCCTCCACAGCGACCCGGCCGGCCGCGTCGTCGATCACCCGCTGGTCGATGCCCTCGTAGCGGCCGCAGGCGAAAACGAGCCGTGGTTGCGCAGCCAGCTCGGCAGCCAACTGCTGGGTGAAGGGCCGTCCGGCGGGGCTGGGCACCACCAATCGAGGCGGCGGCTCGCCAGCCAGCACGTCATCCAGCGCGTCGCCCCAGACGTCGGGCCGCATCACCATGCCGGGTCCGCCGCCATAGGGCGCGTCGTCCACCGACCGGTGCACATCGTGGGTCCAGTCCCGCAGGTCATGCACCGTGAAGTCGATCAGCTTGCGCTCGATCGCCCGGCCGAGCAGCGCCTCTCTAGCCGGTGTCAGATACTCCGGAAAGATCGTGACGACCTGAATCAACACAGCTCAACGCTCTCCGTCAGTCGAGCAACCCGGGAGGTGGGTCGAGCACCACTCGGCCACCAGCCAGGTCCACCTGGGGAACGATCTCTCGCACGAAGGGCACCAGCGCCTCGCCGTGATCGGTCTCCAGCACCAGCAGGTCACTGGCCGGGGCGTGTACAACCTCACGCACGGTGCCCAGCGCCGCGCCGTCTGGTCCAACAGCGGCGAGGCCCTCTAGCTGGTGGTCGTAGAACTCGTCGGGATCGTCGAGCTCGGGCAGTGCGGTGACGTCGGCGGTCAACACGAAACCGGACAGTTGTGCTGCCGCATCACGATCGGGCACCCCGGCGAATCGGACGAGCAGGGCGCCGCCATGCGGACGGACGGCCTCCACCGTGAGCGGGCGGCCAGCGTCACTGCTGAGCTGAGCGCCGACGACGAAGCGCTGCTCGGGAAAGTCGGTGCGCACCTGCACCGCAACCTCCCCCCGAAGGCCATGCGGTCTGCCGATCCGGCCAACCACCCGACGGGACTGCCCGCCTGTGGTGTCACTGCCCGGCTGCACGATCGACACCTGCGCCACCGAAGTCAGCGGTCGGTGTCGACGACGTCGACGCGTACCCCACGGCCACCGATGCCGCCCATCACCGTGCGCAACGCCGTGGCGGTGCGGCCCCCCCGACCGATCACCTTGCCGAGATCGTCGGGGTGGACGTGCACCTCCAGGGTGCGGCCCCGCCGCGTGGTCACCAGCTGGACGCGTACGTCGTCGGGATTGTCGACGATTCCTCGCACGAGGTGTTCGAGCGCGTCCGCCAGCATGCTCACACCTGGCCGTCTGCGGCCGTCGCAGTGTCCTCCCGATCGTCGGCTGCGACCGGCGCGCTATCTGGGGTTTTGTCTGGCGCCGCTGCTGGAGCCGTGTCTTTGGCCGGCTGGGAGGCGGGCTGGGAAGCTCTGGCCGGGCTGGTGTCGGTCTGGCGGGCTGACTTCTTTCGTGGCGTGGTCGCCTCGGTAGTCGGCACCTCGCCAGCCTGCGCCAGCGCCCGGTTGAACAGCTCGGCCTTGTCCGGCTTCGGCTCGGCTCGCCGCAACGTGCCTTCGGCACCCGGCAGGCCGTTGAACCGCTGCCAGTCCCCGGTGATCTGGAGGAGGTGTTGGACCGGGTCGGTGGGTTGGGCCCCGACACCGAGCCAGTACTGCACCCGCTCTGAGTCGACCTCGATGACGCTGGGGTGCTCCTTGGGGTGGTACTTGCCGATCGTTTCGATCGCCTTGCCATTACGGCGGGTCCGGGCGTCGGCGACGACGATCCGGTAGTACGGCTGGCGAATTCTGCCGAGCCGCATGAGCTTGATCTTGACAGCCACGGGTCGAGCTACTCCTGTCAACGCGCGAGGTTCACGGTGAGCGCGCGCGGCCCATGGTGGGGCACGGACCGGTGGCGCTCGCGAGGTCAGTGGTCACGGAAATTTGTCGTCACAGCGCGATGAGAGGACCCATCGCGACAACAGCAGCCCATTGTGCCAGACCATCCCGGCCGCTGACGTATCGCCCGTCGGATCACCCGGATATCGCGCCCTGGGTGATCAGCAGGAGTCCGATCGCCGGCAGGAAGTTGTTCGCCTGATGGGCGACGATGCTGCCCAGCAGGTTGCCGGTGAGCAGCCGGGCGAGCGCGATCGGCAGTGAGATCACCACCAGCAGCGGGGTTCGCAGCAGCTCCAGGTGAGCGAAGGAGAACAGCACCGTGGTCAACCCAAAAATGACCCACCGGTTCCACCGCCAGTACTCCATCGCCCGCCACAGCACCCCGCGGTAGAGCACCTCCTCGCATACCGGCGCGATCAGCCACACCGCGAAGAACAGCAGCAGGCCCAGTCCGAGAGGCAACCGCAGACCGTCGAACACCTGACCCACCGCCGAGTTCGCGTGGCTCTGGCCGACCCAGTGCGCCCACAGCGCCGAGGCCGGCACCGTGACCACCAACCCCACGACGCCCAGCGCCAGCCCGAGGCCGGCGTCTCGCAGCCGCCACCGCACCGACAGCTGGCGGCGTAACCGTTCGAGCAGGTTGCCTTTGGCGAGCAGCGCGGCACCGGTGGCCGCCACCACACCGGCCGCCACGGTAGGCACCAGCAGCGCTGCGACCAACGCCCCGCCGGGCAAGTGACCCGCGGCGCCGTGCCGGATAGTGAGAGTGAAGGGCACCAGCACCAGCACCGAGACCGCCAGGAAGGTGACCTCCGCGACCACGAAGCAGGCGAGCATCAGCCATCCACGGCGAGTATCTCGCAGGACAGTGGTCACAACACCCGCCCGCGCAACATCAGCAACGCGGGGGTGCGCAGAGCTTCCGTATCCAGCCGCGGGTCCGTGCGCGTGACGAGCAGGTCGGCCGGCGCACCGGGCACCAGGCCGGCAACGCCCAGCCAGTCGCGGGCCGCCCAGCTCGCCGCAGCCAGCGCCTGCGTACCGGTGAGCCCGACGGTTCGCAACGCCACGATCTCGTCAACCAGCCGGCCGTGCCGGATACCACCGCCGGCGTCACTGCCGGCATAGATCGTAATCCCCGCCTCTGCGGCGGCCCCGATGGTGTCGCGGACCCGGGCGTGCAGCGCACGCATCTGAGCGGCATAACGCGGGTACTTGCCGGCGCGCTGCGCGATCGCTGGGAACATCTCGATGTTGATCAGGGTAGGTACCAGGGCGGTGCCACGCGCGGCCATTTCGGTGATCATCTCGGCGGACAGGCCGGTGCCGTGCTCGATGCAGTCGATCCCGGCACCGATCAGACCTGGCAGCGCGTCGTCGCCAAAGACGTGCGCGGTGACCCTGGCCCCGGCGGCGTGCGCGGCGGCGATCGCCTCGACCAGCACGTGGTCCGGCCACAGCGGGGACAGCTCACCACTTTCGCGGTCGATCCAGTCGCCCACCAGCTTGACCCAGCCGTCCCCAGCCGCCGCCTGCTCTTGCACAGCCTGCGGGAGTAGCGCGGGATCATCGAGTTCCACGCCGACGTTCGGGATGTAACGCTTGGGGCGGCCCAGGTGGCGGCCGGCCCGGATGATCCGCGGCAGGTCGTCGCGGGCCTGCAACGGGCGGGTATCGATCGGGGATCCGCAATCCCGGATGAGCAGGGTGCCGGCATCCCGGTCAGTGGCGGCCTGCTCCGCGGCCTCCGCGAGGCTCGCCGGCCCCCGTGCGCCGATACCGATGTGGCAGTGGGCGTCGACCAAGCCCGGGAGCAGGTAACCGCCATCGCTGACAGTGACAGCACCGGGCACCGGCTCAGCGCAGATCAACCCATCGGCAACCCATAGCTCGCCGGGTTCACCAGCAGGGAGTAGGACCCCGCGCAGGTGCATCGCGGCCGCTCCCGAAGGCAGCGTCACTTCTTGGGAAACCTCAGCTTCGACGGGTCGAAGCCGGGCGGTAACTGGTCCAGGCCGGTCAGCTCAGACAGGTCGGGCATCCCCGGGGGCAATCCTCCTGGCAATCCTGGCGGCAGGCCACCGGGCAGTCCTCTGGGTGTCCGGGGCGGCGTCGGGCCCCTACCCTTGCCCTTCTTACCCTTGCGTCCCTTGCGGGTGCGGCGACCGGGGCCGGTCCCGAAGCCGAACCGGCCGGCCATCTGTTGCATCATCTTGCGAGCCTCGAAGAACCGCTCTACCAGCTGGTTGACCTCGCTGACCGCCACTCCGGAGCCCCGGGCGATGCGCTGGCGCCGGGACGCATTGATGATCTTTGGATCGGCCCGCTCGGCGGGTGTCATGCCACGGATGATGGCTTGGAGCCGGTCCAGCTGCTTGTCGTCGACCTGGGCGAGCTGCTCTTTCATCCCCGCCGCGCCGGGCAGCATCCCGAGCAGGTTGGCGATCGGCCCCATCTTGCGGATGGCCTGCATCTGCTCGAGGAAGTCCTCCAGGGTCAGCTCACCGCTGCCGATCTTGGCGGCGGTCTGCTCTGCCTGGTCGGCATCGAAGGCCTGCTCAGCCTGCTCGATGAGGGTGAGCAGATCTCCCATACCCAGGATCCGGCTGGCCATCCGGTCCGGGTGGAAGACATCAAAGTCCTCCAACTTCTCCCCGTTGGACGCGAACAGGATCGGCGCACCGGTGACCTGCCGCACCGACAGCGCTGCACCACCGCGGGCGTCACCGTCCAGCTTGGTCAGCACGACGCCGGTGAACCCGACTCCGTCGCGGAACGCCTCGGAAGTCGTTACCGCGTCCTGCCCGATCATCGCGTCGATGACGAACAGGATTTCGTTGGGTCGCACCGCATCACGGATGTCGACGGCCTGGCGCATCATGTCGGCGTCGATACCCAGCCGTCCAGCGGTGTCCACCACGACGATGTCGTGCTGACGAGCCCGGGCCTCGGCTACCCCCCGGCGGGATACTTCGACCGGGTCGCCGACGCCGTTACCCGGCTCTGGGGCGTACACCTGCACCCCGGCCTGTGCGCCCACAATCTGTAACTGGGTGACCGCGTTGGGTCGCTGCAGGTCCGCGGCGACGAGCAGCGGGGTATGGCCCTGACCGCGCAACCAGAGGGCGAGCTTGCCGGCCAGCGTCGTCTTTCCGGAACCCTGCAAGCCGGCCAACATGATCACAGTCGGTGGCACCTTGGCGAACTCGAGACGCCGGGTTTCCCCACCCAGGATGCCGACGAGCTCCTCGTTGACGATCTTGATGACCTGCTGGGCGGGGTTCAGCGCACCGGAGACCTCGGAGCCCTTGGCGCGCTCCTTGATCTGCCCGACGAACTGGCGGACCACCGGCAGCGCGACATCGGCCTCCAGCAGCGCGATGCGGATCTCGCGGGCGGTGACGTCGATGTCGGCATCGGAAAGCCTGCCCTTGCCGCGCAGGCCGGCCAACGCTGACGTGAGCCGGTCGGAGAGGGTGTCGAACACGCCGGTCGCACTCCCTTGGGGTCCGGCGGGGTGATGTGCCCCGGAGTCTGGCTACTTCACGCCAGCGTAGCCGCGTCGAGCGTCTGGCCGGACCTGGCCCGACCTCGCCAGCCGCAACCGCCGGCGCCCCAGGCCCCACCCTGGTTGCGCCGGCGGTCCGGCATGGGCTCCTGCGGTCGGCATGGCACACGCGCCACCCGAGTCTCCGGCCGGGGCAGCAGCCTGGCGTCCGCCCGACGTGCGCGCCGAGCCACCCGACCAGCCTGCCGATACCAGTCCTCGCGGGGGAGCGTGAATACCCGCAACCGCGCCTAGGTAGGACTACCCGACCTGGCAGCCACGCTGAGCGCGGCGTACGCGGCCCGGCGCCTGCTACGGGTGCAAGCCGAATCTGGCCGTGGGCTGGTCTGGCTGCCGAGGCCGGTGCTCCGGCGCGGGTGAGGCATCCGCGGGCTGCGCGCCATTGGTCTGCTCGGCCAGCCCGGTCTGCTCGGCCAGCTCGGCCAGCTCGGCCAGCTCGGCCAGCTCGGTCTGCTCAGCAGGTGTGAGCTGATCGGCCACGCCGAGCGCCTCGACCAGCAGGCGGTGCACGTCGGACAGCTGATCGGTGACCTCGGATCGCAGCTGCCTGGCCGCGGCAACCTGGCGGGTAACCTTCAGCACCCGGTTGCTCAGCCGCTCGCCCGCCATCCGCATGATCAGGTGCAGTGCTGCGACGCTGTGGGTCTGGTAATCGCGGATCCAGGCGTCCGTCTCGGTCTCGCGTCTCGCGATGTCCCGCTCGGCCTGCTGTTCCGCCCGCTGATGCCGAGCCGCGGATTCAGCTTCCATGGCCTGACGCCGGGCGTTGGACTCCGCCTCCAGGCGCTCGCACTGCTGGGTGGTCTGGGTCAGCAGCCGGTCGGTCTCGGCGCGGGCGCTCTCGCGCAGCGAGGTGGTCTCCTGCTCGGTAGCCGTCGCCAGCTCGGCGGCCTCGTCCTCGGCTATCTGCAGCATCCGCTGGATCCCCTCGGTCGCGGCGGTCAGTGGGGATCGCTGCAGGCGATCCACCTCAGCGGCCGCCTCCGACGCTTCCCGACGCAGACGATCAAGCTGCCTGGTCGCCTCCGAGGCTTCCCGACGCAGCTTTTCGACCTCTTCGGTGAGATCGCCAGCCCGCTGCAGCGCAGCGTCGCGTTCGGCTCCAATGGTCCCGACGCGAGCTTTGAGAGCGGTGACGTGGTCCATAACCTGCTGACGGTGAAATCCGCGCAACACGATCTCGAAGGGCGGGGGTGGGGGAACGGCCTCGTCCCGGGTTCCGTGCATGTCGCCGGATGGTAGCCCCGGTACTCACCGGGCCGCGTTGAGCACTGCACGCTCGATGCGCTCGCGCGCCTCGGGCAGCAACACGGTGTGACCATCCGGGGTACCGCGCCCACCGGGGACAGTCAGGCAGAACGAGTCCACCGCCGAGCCCCCCAGGGTGACGATCCGCGCCCACCGGATGGTGACCGCATTGCCCTCCAACGCCGCGGCAACCCGGTGCAGCAAACCGATCCGGTCGGTAGTGCGCAGCTCGATGACAACCGCGCCGGTGGCCTCGTCGTCAAACCACAGCACCTTGGTCTCGACGTCGGACAACCCCGCTCCGGACGTGGAGAGCTCACCGTAGTCGCGCTCCTTGGCCGCCAGCGCGTCCTCCAGTTGCAAGGAGCCGTCCAACGCTCGGGCCAGATCCTGGCGCAGCAGAGCGACGTCCGGCGGCCGACCGAAGCGCGGCGAGACGGTGAAGCTCTGCACCGCCGCGCAGCCGCCAGGCAGCTCCACGACCCGGATATCCGCGGAGTGGACCCGCAGGGAGTGCAGCGCGAGCACCCCGGTCGCCAGCGCAAGCACCCCGGACCGGCCAGGGGCCACGACAGTGATGGTGGTCAACGCATCCGGTCCGTTGGCGCCACTCGCGGTGACGTGCAGCGCACCGCTGGTGACGAACTGCAGCGCCAGCGCACGGTGCTCCCCGGTGAGCGGTTCCGGCGCCGGTGCCGGCCGGCCCGCCAGCACCGCCCGGCAGCGCTCAGCGAGGTCGGAGATCAGGCCGGCGCGCCATTCAGTCCACACGCCAGGGCCGGTGGCCAGACTGTCCGCCTCGGCCAGCGCGATCAGCAGCTCCAGCAGGGTCGGGTCGCCACCGAGGGTGTCGACCACCCGCTGCGCGGTGGTGGGGTCGTCGAGATCCCGGCGGGTCGCGGTATGGGGTAGCAGCAGGTGATGGCGCACCATCGCGCAGAGCGTCTCGACGTCCGAGGGCCACAACCCGAGCCGGTGCCCGATCTGCTCGGCGAGCGCGGCACCGACGATGCTGTGGTCGCCGCCGCGACCCTTGCCCAGGTCGTGCAGCAGCGCGCCGAGCAGGAGTAAGTCCGGGCGAGCGACCGTCGTGGTCAGCCGAGCCGCCTGCGCCGCGGCTTCCACCAGATGCCGGTCCACGGTCCAGACATGTGCCCGATCCCGCGGCGGCAGGTCACGCACCGCACCCCATTCTGGGAACAGCCTCCCCCACAACCCGGTGCGATCCATCGCCTCGATGACATCCACCGCTGCCGGGCCGGTGCCCAGCAGCGACAGTAGCTCCGCCAGCGCTGGCCGCGGCCATGGTCGGCGCAGTTCCGGCGCGGTCTCGGCAAGGGTAGTGAGGGTGCCGGTAGCGACCGGCAGACCGGTTCGGGCCGCCGTCGCCGCGACCCGCAGAGCCAGCGCCGGATCCCGTGCCGGGTTGGCATCGCGGGCCAGCGCCACCTGGCCGCCATGCTCGACCACTCCCTCATCCAACGGATGGCGTACCGGCCCGCGCGCAAGGCTGCGCAGCCCGGGCAGCCTCGCGCGGCCGCGGGGCGTAGGCGCCGCGGCTCGCGCGGCACGCAACCCGACGTCCACTGCGTAGACAACGGTCCGCGCCGCTCCGGAAAGGCGCCTGGCCAGGTCGAACCGGTCACCGAGCGCCAGCGCTGCGGCGACCTCGTCGGCATCCTGCGCGTGCAGCACGTCGTGACCCCTGCCGGCGAACCGGTGCAGCTCGGTGCGCACATCGAGCAGCAGGTCGCGCGCTTCCCGCACGTCGGGCCCAGCCCGGTCGACGAGCTGGGCGGCGGACAGCGCATCAAGCAGCTGCACATCCCGCAACCCACCGTGGCCGTTCTTGAGATCCGGTTCGACCCGGTGTGCGATGTCACCACTGCGCCGCCAGCGCTGTTGCGTTGACTCGGTGAGCTCGTCGAGCCGGCCGCGGACGCCACTGCGCCAGGCACGCCGCGCGGCGGTGTCCATCGCGGTGAACAACTCCTCGTCCCCCGCGATCAGTCGGGCATCGAGCAACCCCAGCGCGACGCGCAGGTCGGCGGCTGCCACCTGGACAGCCTGCCCGACCGTTCGGACGCTGTGATCGAGATCGATGCGGGCATCCCACAGCGGATACCACAACGCGTTCGCGAGCTCGGAGACGTCGCGCTTGCCGGTATGCAACAGGACCAGGTCCAGGTCGGAGTACGGCACGACTTCTCGGCGGCCCAGCGCACCGACCGCGACCAACGCGCTTCCGCAACCGACGCCCACCGCCGAGCAGCGGGAGGTGAGCCACAGTTCGTAGAGATCCGCGAGCGCGGCCCGCAGCGCTTGTGCGCTGAGCTGGCGCTGTCGGGGATTCTCGCCGAGAAGGGCCGCACGGGCCCTGACGAGATCGTCTGCGGGGGTGTCCGAGCCTCCGGGGTGAGAGAGGGCTCCTGGCCGCTTCATCGCCCTCCCTTCCACACCGAAGGTCACCGGTTCGATGCCGTCACATGCTGGCTACCCGCCCGGCGACGTCGGTCGACTTGAGGGTTCGCGAGGCTTGTAACACTGCGACCGCTGGTAGGTTACAAACGGGTTTCGAGCCGATCACTTGCTCGCGGGGTACCGGTGAGATGCACCGCCGGTACCCCGCCAAGAAGTCAGCACTGCACAGGTTTGAGATGTCCCAGGGCTCGAGACGTCACAGGGCGTCTAGACCGCGCTCGCCGGTTCGCACCCGGACCACGGTCTCCACCGAAGTGACCCAGACCTTCCCGTCCCCGATCTTCCCAGTCCGAGCCGCCTCGACCAACGCGTCAATGGTCTTGTCCACCTGCGCCTCGTCTACCACGACCTCCACCCGGATCTTGGGCACGAAGTCGACCGAGTACTCCGCACCCCGGTAGACCTCGGTGTGCCCCTTCTGCCGGCCGAAGCCCTGCACCTCGCTGACCGTCATCCCGAGCACGCCGATCTGCTCCAGGGCAGCCTTGACGTCCTCCAGGGTGAACGGCTTGATGATCGCGGTCACCAGCTTCATCACCGATCACCTTCCTGACCGGCCGGAGCCGGGATCTTGGTCGTGGGCGCCTGAGCGGGCTTGCTGTTCGTCAGCCCGGTCCCGGTAGTGAAGATTGAGCTGAGCTCGTAACCGGCCTCAGCGTGCTCGGTCTCGTCGATACCGGTCCGCTCGGCGTCCTCGTGCACCCGCAGACCGATGGTGTACTTCAACACGAGCGCGATGATCAGGGCTCCGACGAAAGAGAAGATCATCACAGCGAAGGCGGCCACCGCTTGGCGCCACAGCTGATCGGTGCCACCGCCGTAGAACAGGCCGTTGATCCCGGCAGGCGCGGCCGACGTGGCGAAGAAGCCGACCAGCAGGGTGCCCGCCAGACCGCCGATAAGGTGCACACCGACCACGTCGAGCGAGTCGTCGAAACCGAACCGGAACTTGATGGCGACTGCGAGCGCGCACACCGCGCCAGCGATCGCTCCCACCGCGATCGCCCCCAAGGGGGAGACCGACGAGCACGACGGGGTGATGGCGACCAGACCAGCCACCACGCCGGAGGCGCCACCGAGACTGGTGGGCCGGCCGTCCCGGATGCGCTCGACCAGCAGCCAGCTCAGCATCGCCGCGCAGGTGGCCACCGTGGTGTTGATGAACGTGATACCTGCGACGCCGTTGGAAGCGACGGCCGATCCGGCGTTGAAGCCGAACCACCCGAACCACAGGAGACCGGCACCGAGCATCACCAACGGCAGGTTGTGCGGACGCATCGCCTCCCGCGGCCAGCCGCGGCGTCTGCCGAGCACCAGACACAGCGCAAAGCCGGCAGCACCCGCGTTGATGTGCACCGCCGTCCCACCGGCGAAGTCGATCGCTTTGAGCTGGTTGGCGATCCAGCCGCCGTGCGCGGCGCTGACGCCGTCGAAGGCGAACACCCAGTGCGCGACCGGGAAGTACACCACCGTCGCCCAGATCGCGGCGAACGCCAGCCATGGCCCGAACCGCATCCGATCGGCTACCGCACCCGACACCAGAGCCACCGTGATGATCGCGAACATGGCCTGGAATGCGACGAACACCGTCGCCGGGATTGTCCCCACCAGTGGAATCGCGACCTTTGAGGTCCCGCTGGCGATGTAGGTGCCCCCGTACAGACCCTTCAGTCCCGCATAGTCGAAGGGGTTGCCGACCAGACCGTGACCGGCGTCGTTACCGAATGCCTCTGAGTAGCCGTATAGCACCCAGAGAACGCCCACGATCCCCATCGCGGACATACTCATCATTATCATGTTGAGGACGCTCTTCGAGCGGACCATGCCGCCGTAGAAGAACGCCAGGCCCGGAGTCATCAGCAGCACGAGGGCGGAGCTGGCAAGCATCCAGGCAGTGTCACCTGTGTCTGGCACGGGTTCACTCCTCTGTGTTGAGACACGCCTCACGATCGGGTGGTGCGTGTGAAAAGAGTGAACAGCGGGTGTTTCGGCCGAAGGCACAGTATGTTTCCGCCACGTTAACTGTAGTGGCCCCACTGTTACGTCCGGGTTGCGGAAGTGGGTGGGGCAGTTGGTCGCTTCCGCGCAGCGAGAAAATCAGTCTAACAAGGCGTCTACGAAGGCAGCGGGTTCGAATGGTGCGAGATCGTCTACACCCTCGCCGAGGCCTACTAGCTTGACCGGTACCCCGAGCTCTCGTTGCACGTGGAAGACGATGCCGCCCTTGGCGGTACCGTCCAGCTTGGTCAAGACGATGCCGGTGATATCGACGACCTCGCGGAACACCCTCGCCTGCATGATCCCGTTCTGACCTGTGGTGGCATCCAGCACCAGCAACACCTCATCCACCTCGGTCTGCTTGGAGATCACCCGCTTGACCTTGCCCAGCTCGTCCATCAAACCCGTCTTCGTGTGCAGCCGACCGGCGGTGTCGATCAACACTGTGTCCACGCCGTCAACGCTGCCCCGCTTGACCGCGTCGAAGGCCACGCTCGCCGGGTCGGCGCCCTCGGGGCCCCGCACGACCTCCGCACCGGCGCGCTCCCCCCAGGTGGCCAGCTGCTCGACGGCGGCGGCTCGGAACGTGTCGGCCGCGCCGAGCAGCACCCGGCGCCCGTCGGCGACCAGCACGCGGGCCAGTTTGCCGGTGGTGGTGGTCTTACCGGTGCCGTTGACCCCGGCGATCAGCACCACACCGGGGACACTGGCTCCGTCGCCGCCAGTGTGCGGCAATGCCCGCACCGCACGGTCCAGCTCTGGACGTAACGCCTCGATCAGCACGTCACGCAGTACCGCCCGGGCTTGCTCGGGCGTCCGCACTGCACGCGCAGCGAGTTCGGCGCGCAGCCTCTCCACGATCTCGGTAGTGGTGGCCGCGCCGAGATCGGCCAGCAACAGGGTGTCCTCCACGTCGGTCCAGGAGTCCTCGTCGAGATCGCCGGCGCCGAGTAGGCCCAGCAGACTCTGCCCGAACGCCGAGCGGGACTTCGACAGCCGGCCGCGCAGCCGCACCAACCGACCGGCAGGGGTGTCGATCGCCTCTTCAAGTGCGTGAGCCGGTTCGGCGGGAACCGGTTCTGGGGCTGCGGGTACGGGGGGAGCCGGCTTGGTAGGAGGTTTGGTAGGAGCAGGCTCGACGGGCGCTCGTTTGGTCGGAGCTGGAGTAGCCACCCTCGCCGGCGGAGGCGGTTTCGCTGGCGGCTTCGGCTTCAGCTTCGGCGCGGTCGGGGCGACCGGAGCAGCCGGCGCAGGCGGTTTCGGCGGCGCGGGCGCAGCAGCCTCTGGCCGGGCAGGAGCAGCCGGTGCCGGCGCAGGCGGTTTC